>Ga0136846_1231221_pt1 | contig 12945 bp, 11 predicted proteins | sample HopSoiMetagenom2_FD_96841 | JGI IMG/M metagenome (GOLD analysis project Ga0136846, IMG submission 96841) | Grasslands soil microbial communities from Hopland, California, USA - 2 Assembly 2016 (version 4) | ecosystem: Environmental > Terrestrial > Soil > Grasslands | place: USA: Hopland... | reverse complement strand
TCTCCCGTCTCCCTCATTCCCGTTGCGTGTACGCCGCCCGGCGTGCTAGCGTAGCGGAACTCGAACTGGCCTGGCCCCTGCGAGCAACAGTGGTTGGGCCATCATAGTCTGTCTCCACCCGCACTGCGCAGGCACGCCGGCCAACGTCATGGCGACCCGCGACTCAGGTCTCCCGCAACCGAGCGAGCACCGTAGGCTCCCAGCGGAGTCTGGAGATCGTCGTGCGCTCGACGACCTGTTCAGTGCTGCGTACGAAGAGCTGCGACGCCTGGCGGCGACCGTCAGGCAGAACGACCCCGCCGCAACGCTCAGTCCGACCGCGCTCGTGAACGAAGCGTGGCTCAAGCTCGCCGATTCACCGGCCGTCGCGCACACATCCCCTCTGCACTTCAAGCGGATCGCCGCCCGCGCGATGCGGCAGGTGCTCGTGGAGTCAGCGCGCCGCCGCAATGCCGACAAGCGCGGCGGTGGCGCAGCGGTCGTGACATTCGATGACGCCATGAGCAGCGTCACGACGGCCGACGACGTGCTCGGCCTCGACGCGGCACTCGAGGCGTTGGCGCTGATCGAGCCGCGACAGGCGCTCATGGTCGAGAGCCGATTTTTTGGTGGGCTGGACGTCGCCGAGACGGCGGAATTGCTCGGCGTGTCGGAGGCGACCGTGCTGCGTGACTGGCGCGCCGCGAAAGCATGGCTCTCGCGAGAGGTCCGGCGCCGCACATGAGCTCAGATCGCTGGCAACGCGTTCAGGCCATCTTCCACGTCGCCGCCGACCTTCCCGAGAAGGAGCGCGAACCGTACCTGAGCGCAGAGTGTCGCGACGACCCGACGCTCGTGGCCGAAGTGCTGGAGTTGCTCGAGGAGGATTCGCACGGCGGATCGCTGCTCGACCGCGACGTCTCGCACGTGGCACGGGCCCTCCTCGATACGCCGACAAAGCCGATCCTGCCGCTCCAGAGTTTCGGTCCGTATCGCATCTCGTCCGTGCTCGGCGAGGGCGGCATGGGCGTCGTGTACCTGGCCGAACGCGCCGACCTTGGAAGTCGCGCGGCCATCAAGATCCTGCGGGATGCATGGCTTTCTCCGTCGCGACGCGAGCGCTTTGCCGCCGAGCAGCGGACGCTTGCCCAGCTCAATCATCCATCGATCGCGCGGTTGTACGACGCCGAGACCCTCCCCGACGGGACGCCGTGGTTCGTCATGGAGTACGTCGAAGGCGTTCCGCTCACGGCCTTTTGCGACTTGCACGCGTCGACGATTCCCGAGCGGTTGAAGCTGTTCCGCGATGTGTGCGAGGCGGTGCAGCACGCCCACGCCCACGCCATCATCCATCGCGACCTCAAGCCGTCCAACATCCTCGTGACGACGGACGGCACCGTGAAGCTGCTCGACTTCGGAATCGCGAAGCAGCTCGAGGGCCTGGAGGCGGACCTGACGCGTACGGGCATGCGCCTCATGACGCCGGCGTACGCCGCGCCCGAACAGGTCAGCGGAGGCCGACTCGGCATCCACACCGATGTCTATTCGTTAGGCGTGGTGCTCTACGAGCTGTTGGCCGGCCGGTTGCCGTTCGATCTCGCCGACCGCACGCCGAACGAGATGGAGCGCGTGATCCTCGAGGACGAGGTCGAGCGGCCGTCCGCGGTCGCGCGCCGGACGCCGGCGCTCCCGGTCGGCACCTCGCGGCTCCAGTCCGCGAGCAAGGCACAGTGGGCGGACCTCGACGTGCTGTGTCTCACCGCCATGCACAAGGATCCGGCACGCCGGTACGCGTCGGCGGAAGCGTTGATCCGCGACGTGAACCACTACCTCAGCGGCGAACCGCTCGAGGCACGCGCCGACACACTGCGGTATCGGGCCGGCAAGTTCGTGCGCCGAAACTGGCGCGCAGTGACCATGGCTACGGCGACCATCGCCATGATCATTGGGCTCACCGCCTTTTACACGGTGCGGCTCGCAAAGGCGCGGAACGTCGCGATTGCCGAGACGGCGAAAACGGTGCGCATCCAGCGATTCATGATGGACCTGTTTCAGGGCAACGAGGATGAAGCCGTGGGTCCGGCTGACAGTCTGCGCGTCGTGACGCTCGTCGACCGTGGTGTGCAGCAGGCACGATCGCTCGACGTCGAGCCGGCCGTCCAGGCCGAGCTCGTCGAGACGTTAGGCAATCTCTATCGCTCGCTCGGAAAGTTCCGCCCGGCAGACTCGCTGCTGCGGCTGGCACTGGCACGTCGCCGGGCGCTCTTCGGTCCGTCGCATCCCTCCGTGGCCACCAGCCTCATCGCGCTCGGCGAGCTGCGGACCGCGCAGGCCGAGTACGACAGCGCCGAGGCGCTCGTCCGCCAGGGCCTGGACATGGCCCGACGCACGCGGTCGCCGAACGACCCGGAGATCGGCAGGGCGACGAAAGCACTCGGGCAGGTGCTCTACGAGGAGGGCGAGTACGAGAAAGCCGTTCCCGTACTGAACGAGGCCATTCGATTGCAGACGCGCGGGGACACGGCGAGCCCCGATCTGGCGAGCGCGATCACCGACCTCGCGAACACGTACTTCTACCTCGGCAAGTTCGCCTTGTCGGATACGTTGAACCAGCGGGCGCTGGAGATGGACAGACATCTCTACGGCCCGCGTCACGCGTACGTCGCGGACGTGCTGATCAACCTTGGCGCGATTCGCTTCGAGTGGGCGAAGTATGACCAGGCGGAGCGCTACTACCGCGAGGCGCTGGACATCAACACCGCCTGGTACGGTCCGAACCATCCGGAGACTGCGTCCAGCCTGACCGCGTTAGGCCGCTGCCTAGCATCGGAACAGAAGCTGGTGGAGGCCGACACGGTGCTGCGGCGGGCGCTCGACGTGGTGGAGCGCGCCTATGGGCCGGTGCATCCGCGGGTCGCGAGCGCCCTCAACGAGTACTCGCGAGTGAAGCAGAGCGAGGGAAAGCTGGACGAGGCCGAGGCAGGCTTCCGCCGCATGTTGGACATTTACAAGACGATCTATCACGACAAGCACTACGTGATCAGCATCGCGCTGTCGAACATTGCCGGCGTGCTGCAGGAACGAAAGCAGTACGAGCAGGCCGAGGCGCTGTTCCGCGAGGCGATTCATCGCTACGACGGCCTGCTCGCGCCAGACCACCAGCTGGTCGGGATCGCACGGGTCCGACTGGGTGGCGTCCTCCGTCTCCAGCGCAAGTGGGATCCTGCGTTCAAGGAAACGGAGGCCGGCTACGCGATCCTGATGAAGCAGTCGACGCCGTCGGTCTACTGGTTGCGCAGGGCATCGAGCGATCTGGCAATGGAATACGATTCGCTCGGGAAGCCACAGGAAGCCGCGAAAACCCGGGCCGACAGCGCCGCCCTGAAGTAGTCGTCCGCGCTCAGACGGCGAAGACTCCGCCACACCGGTTGCACATGAACGATCGCTCCCAGCGCGCGCGTTCCTCAGGGAACGCCATGGCGTTGTACGCCTTGGCCGTGAGCGTCTTCATGACGACCAGGTAGGTCAACCCGCCGAACACGAGTGCCCAGAACGAGAAGTTGGCGAGACCGGCCACCGTGCAGAATCCGAGAAATCCCGCCAGCATCGCCAGGAGAATCGTGTGCTTCTTCGCCGGTGGCGCGGCCTTCTTGGACAGCGCCGTCTGCGAGGTGCTTGTGGAGAAGGTGCTCGCGGTGGTACCAAACCCTCCACCACCGAACGCGGTCTGGCTCTGCCCGGCGGAGTGGGAGAGGCCTTCCTCGTAGATCAGCGACAGGCGGCGAACCTCCGCGCTTCCACACTTCGTGCAGGCGATTGCGTTGAGCCGCTCCGGCTCCGGTACGATCCGCGTTTGAGTTGACATGGTCGGTTGGCGCGAAGGTGGAGGGTGACGTCCTCACACCCTCATTGCGCGATCGCGGCCCGGGAACCGTCATTACGACTGGCGACGGGCGACTGCCGGGGACGGGCGGCAGGCGGCAGGCGACGAAAAGGCGCGTGATTCGAGCGAGCGGCAGCGAGTCGAGGAATGGCCGTCCTCCCGATAGAGGGGCTCAGTTCCCGGTTCCCAGTTCCCAGTTTCCCTATTCCCGATTCCGGACGGTCAGCCAAGCAACCACCGCCGCCAACACCGCCAAGCCCGCGCAGATCCACATGGCGCGTGCAAAGCCTTGCGTGAGGTGCGGGCCGGATAGTTTCTCGAGCCCACCAATTCCCGCAGCCGCCGGGAGCGCTGCCGCCGAGATGAGGCCGGCGAGGCGCGCCACGGCGTTGTTCACTCCCGACGCCACACCGGCGTCGCGGTCCGGCGCCGCCGCGAGCACTGCCGCGGTAAGGGGCGCTACGAGCATCGAGAGCCCCAGGCCGAACACGACGACCGCCGGCAAGATTGCCCCGACGTAGCTCGCACCCGGAACCACGCGCGAGAACAGCAGCATGCCGATACCCGCGACGAGCGCGCCAACGGTCATGGGACCGCGCGCGCCGTGGCGATGCGCAAACCGACCCGCCGCCGGCGAGAGCGTGAGCATGAGCGCGTTCGCCGGCAGAAGCGACGCCCCACTCTCGAGCGCGGAATAGCCCATGTTGCCCTGGAGCTGGAGCATGAGCAGCAACAGGACGCCGCCTAACGCCGCGTACATGAGCACCGTCGCGAGGTTGGCTCCGGTGAAGGCGCGCGACCGAAACAGCCGTGGCGGCAGCAGTGGCGACTCGGATCGGCGTTCGAACACCGCAAACGCGATCAATAGGATCGTTCCCACAGCGAGGATGGCGACAATGAACGGGTCGCTAAACCCGAGACGCGGCCCGTCGATCAGCGCCGCCGTCACACCACCAAGCCCGACGACCATCAGCACGGCGCCCACGTAGTCGATGTGCTGGCCGCCACCGCGGTCGTTCGCGCTCTTGCCTGACGCGAGCCACGCTGCCACGAGCGCGACCGGTGCGATCGCCGCGAATACCCAACGCCACGACGCCGCGTCGATGAGCCATCCGCCAAGCAACGGCCCGATCGCCGTCGACGTCCCGGACCAACCAGCCCACCGACCAATGGCCGTGTCCCGGTCCTCTTCGCCAAACGACGCCTCGAGCATCGCCAAGCTGTTGGGCACGAGCATCGCACCCGCCGCGCCCTGCACGAACCGCAACACGAGGAGCACCGACGGTCCGGGAGCGATCGCGCAGCCAACCGTCATCACCGAGAAGCCGATCGCACCGACAACGAACAGTCGGCGCCGCCCATACCGATCACCGAGCGCACCGCCCAGCAGCGTGAGCGCGCCGAGGGCGAGCAGATAGGCGTTGATCACCCATTGCACGCCCTCGAGACCAAGGCCGAGGTCTCGCGCGATGGAGGGCAGCGCAACGTTGACGACCGTCCCTTCGAGAAACGCGGCGCCGGATCCGACGATCGACGCCGCCAATGTTCGGCGGCCCGCCGCGGAATCCAGCGCGAGAACGCTCACGGTCGCGCGTGGCGTTCCAGCGACTCCGCGAACGGCGGGTCGAGCAGCTTCCATAACTCCGGGTGGCGCTGGAGCCACTTCCGAACGAACGGGCAGCTCGGCACCACCCGGTCACCACGCTCACGCGCATACGCGAAGGCCGCCTCGGCGAGCGTCTCGGCCACGCCGTGACCGCGCGCGCTCTGCGGTACGTACGTGTGTTGAACGTCGATCAGGTGAGGCCCGATTCGCGTGTACACCAGGTCTGCCTCGTCGCCCTCCATGCGCACGAAGAAGCGACCCTCGCCGTCCGTCTCGACATGCTCCACGGTCATGGATCTCTCTGTGGCTTCGGGCAATCCACGACCTGCATCGGCGAAAACCGGCCTTCACTCGTGAGGAGCAGCTTGCCACTCGGGGCGAGCCACGTAACGCCCTCGCCCGGCCAGACATTCAGCGCCACGATGTTGCACACGGCTGGAGGAATCGCGGCAAGCACCCGGCCGGTGGCTGGATCGGTTGCGAACGTGTAGACCTGGGCGTAGGTGCGGACAGCAAGCGCGTGGGCGTCAGGCGAGAGCGCGGCGTCCGTGATGAAGCGAAGCGGCGCCGAGCCGGGAACGAGCGCGAGACTATCCACGAGTCGGGCAACGACAGGCCCGGGCTTGCCCCACGAATCGGGCGGCAGCTCGAAGACCAGCGCCGGCCGCAGCCTGCCCGCGGCGTCACGGCGCGGTCGCTTCGTGATGAGGTAGATGAACCCGTTAGGCGGGACGTACATCGCCTCCACGTCGTGCGGGCCGTCGGGGTAGCGAAACTCGAGCGCCTCCGCGGTGACGTCCCCGAGGAAGCCCGCGCGTTGCGCCGCCGGCTCGGGCACGCGGTAGATGACGCGCGACGCGTGCGCCTCCCTGTTGTCCCCCGTATCGCCGATGTAGACGCATTCGTTAGGCATGGCGACAGCAGGCATGATCGTGCCACTGCCACGGCACGGCCCGACCGACGCGGCCTCCCAGTCCACATTGGTCGCGCCGTGCACGCGCCAAACACCTCGGTCGGCGCCGGAGGTGTCGAGCGCGAACAGCAGCGGGTCGTTTCCGGAGTCGTTGATCGTAAAGACAACGCCGGGCTGCTCGAAGCTTTGTGCCGCGGCCGAGTTCTCCACGAGCTGCGGGCGCGCCTGCACGCGGATCAACCTCGTGCTCGCCGGGACGGAGCCCATCGTATCGGTTCCGACATACGGCGCACGCGCGGCCCGTCGGGTGATCGGCGACTCGGCCGAGCAGGCAACCATTCCCGGACCAAGGAGCCACACGCCGAGGAGCAGCGGGCCTTTCCAGCGACGATTCAGTAACGTGACGGCGTCCGCGGACCTCACTCCGGCCTGATCCGGCGCGGATCGTCGTTAGGCTCCGGGTGTCCAATGCGGCGTTGGTCCGGGAAGACTTCCAGCGAGGGGTCCATCGCACGCCCGTGGTTCGGCGCGTGGAGCGGATCCCGCCGCTCACCCCGCAGCGCACGAACGGCAAGCACGCCTGCGCCGAGCACGCCACCCGCGACCGCAACGCCGGCCAACAGAGCGAAGCCGACGAGCAGCAGCGCCGCCCCAGCACCGAGCACGACGAGCGCGGCCAGCGTGGCGACCACCCGATTCTTCGTACTGAACGTGTAGACTGGCATGCTCGAAAATTAGTCGTCCGTTCCTGGCCTGGCGCGCTGGACGGTGACTACCGCGCGCTTGCTCCGAGCGTCACCGACGCTGCCGCGTCTTGCAGGATTCGAGCAACCGCCGGGTCGACTCGCATGGTGACCCCGGACCGGGTGCGAACCGCCGCGGGCAGGCCAACGGGGGTGCGATCCAGGATCCGCGCGTACATCACGAGCGCGGCGAGATACGAACCGGCCACGGACGCGTGCAGCCCGTCGGAGTAAAGCGTTATCGAGGGATCGCGCGCCCACGCGGCGAGCCACGCGCGCGCCACCGGAAACACCACGCCACCGACGTCCGCTGCCGCCATCTCGTACGACTCGATCGACCCCGCAAACTCGCCAGGTTGATTGGCGGGCGGCCACGTCTGGTATAGGGCCACCTTCGCGCCGACCTTCGCGATCTCGGCGGCGAAATTCCGCGTCGCCAGACGGAGCGTGTCGCGATAGATACCCGCGGGTGTCCATCCCTGCTGCAGGACTACCCAGCCCCATCCGCCCGCAGCGATCTCACGTTGTGCGACCCGGTCAGTCCAGTGGTCGATGAGCGCGTAGTTCGGCAGCGCCAGGCTGGCAACCGCAAGCCGTTCGCCGCCGGCGGAGTCGGCGAGCGCCTGCAGCATGCCGGGAACATCGTTCACGTAGGTGAGGCTGTTCCCAATGAAGAAGATGCGGATCCCTTCCCCGACGATCTGGGGTTCCGCCGGCGGCACATTCGAGCAGGCGATCAGCGATACGATGCCGACGATCGCGTTCCGCGCCGACGACCACCATGCCTGCGTCCGATTCACGTGTGCCCTCCCCAATGTGAGCATGGTCCGCACGGTGAACGGGCGACCGTTCGTCGACAATCGCGGGGTGACAAGGCGTTGCGTGGTCGGACGACTCGATATCGGCGCCACGGCAGCAATGCCTCGTTAGGCGGGCGGCGGCCGGGGCGCGCGCTTGTCCGGCCGCCGTACGGCGTGCTAAGCTACCTATCTCCAATAACAGCCCGGCACTACCTGCGCCCCACGGAGGGGATGCGTGAACTCTGACCTTGTCCGTACCGTTCGTCTCGCTCCCCTGGCCCTTGTCGTGTTGGTCGCCATGCAAGCCGCTTGCGGCGACAATGGGAGTACCGATCCGTCCAAACCCAACGCGATGGCGGCCGTCAGTCCCGACAGCCAGACCACGGCGGCGGGGGTGAAGATGGCGCAGCCATTGGTCGTGCGTCTCACGGGTGGCGGCGACACACCAATCGCCGGAACGAAGGTTTTTTGGGGCATCACTTCCGGTGGCGGGTCGCTGACCGACAGCACCTCCACTACAGACGCCGACGGGAAGGCACAAACGACCTACACGCCCGGAACCGAGCTCGTCACCGCCAACGTCTCGGCAGCGGTGGGGGATATCCGAACCAACTTCAAGATCGTACTCGTACCCGGTCCAGCGACGCAGCTCGCGAAGTTCGGGTCCGACAACCCCGCCGCAGTCGCTGGCTCGAAGTTGACGCTCGCCGTAAAGCTCGTAGACGCATTCGGGAACGGGATTGCCGATCAGACGGTGAACTGGGCAGCCGATGGGGGGGCGATCAGCGCGACGACGGGGACGACCGACAAGGGCGGCGTCACGTCCGTCACGTACACACTCGGCGAACAACCTGGGACCTACACCCTGACGGCGACCGCCGAGGGTGTCCCGGCCGCGACGTTCACCATCAGGGCGATCTAGCCAGGCGCGTTCGACTGGTCCGGAACCGAGCCCGCAGCGGTGAAGGACCGCGACGCCATCGCGCTCATCAGCGCCGCCGTGACGAAACCCGGCGGCGTTTGGGCTGATCTCGGCGCCGGCTCGGGCGTGTTGACGCGAGCTCTGGCCACGCTGCTCGGACCTGACGGAACGGTGTACGCGGTCGACAGCGATCCTGAGTCGCTCCGTGAGCTCGACCGCAGCACCGGCTCCGGATCGACGCCGATGGCAATGGTTCGCACGATCATTGGCGATTTCACAGGCCCGCTCGACCTTCCGCCGCTGGACGGGGCGCTGATCGCGAACGCCCTGCACTACGTCCCTTATTCGGACCAGCCGGCGGTGGTGCGGCGAATCGCATCGCTCCTCACACAAGCGGCTCCGCTGGTGGTGGTCGAGTACGACCGAACTCACGTCAATCGTTGGGTGCCGTATCCAATCACACCGGCAGCCTTGACCGCGCTCACACGCGACGCGGGATTCGGCACTCCCGCCATCCTGGCCACGCAGCCGTCACGGTACAGCGGAACGATCTACTCGGCCATCGTTAGGCGGTGAGGGTCGGGCCAAGCCTCACCGGAGCGACGTCAGGCGCGCGAATCGCTCGTCACTCTTGAGCGACGCGAGCTCCGCGTAGTCCCGCACGCCGGGGACGAGGAATCGATTCATTTCATCGAGGGCCGGGCCGAGTAGATCGAGAGCCCGCTCACGGTGGCCGAGCTGCGCCGCGATTCGCGCCCGATACATCGTTCGCGTGAACACGTACGGTGTTCGCGCCGCCTCGAGCCACGCGTCGCTTGCGCCCGCCGCCGTGGTGTCGTGCTGACGTGCCGCGATGAGACCGAGATAGCCGCGCGCGTCGACGTTGCCGGAGTCACTCGCCAGCAACGCTGTCCACACGACGCGGGCCTCATCCAGACGACCGAGCTCGTAGAGCACGGCTGCGCGATCCGTTTGCTGTCGATCCGCCCGCCGGCCCGCAGATGCATCCAGCACCGCGAGAGCGCGCACGAGCAGGCGGCGCGCGACCACGGTATCACCGCACGCCACCAACGACGCGGCCGCGCGTCGCAGTCCATTCACCAACGCCGACCGCGGCTCGAGTGGTGTCGCGACCATCGTGTCCGCCAACCGATCCGCAGCCTCGCCGCGGCCCGCTCGCGCGAGAAACGTCAGCTCCATTGCCCACGCAGGGCCGTAGCCCGCGTGGCGCGACCGGAGCCACCGAATCACATCGAGTCCCTTGTCGGGATCGCCTCGCACGGTCACGAGCTGGGCGTAGATGAGCGCGTAGTTGGGCCCCACCTCCGCGACGCCCTGATCGAGCGTGTGATGACCCAACAGCTGCTTTGCCTCCTCGAAGCGCCCGAGCTGCATGGCCTGAAGCGCGAGCGAGTATTCGAGAAAGGGGGATCCGGGGCGCACCTCGACCACGGCGCGCGCCTGGCGATACGCGCGCTCCCAATCGCCCTCGCACTGAGCGAGCTGCTCGTCGAGCACGTGGTACTCGTACGGTGGAAGCCGGTCGCGCACCGCGTCCAGCTCGCGCGCGACCGACACGGTTCGGCCGCACTCGCCAAGCAATCGATGGAGAATCGCGGCCTCGACTCGCGCGGCGTAGAATGTCGAGTCCAGGTCGGCAGCGCGAAGAAAGTGGCTGAGCGCCTGACGACGATCTATGCCCCAGATGCGTTGGCCACTGACGAATTCGCGGTACGCGTCGTACGTCGGCGGCCTGGACGCAACGCGCACCCATGAAGCGAGTCGTGGATCCACGAGCGCCGCGAGACTGCCGACGGTGCGCTGCCTAACGCTTTCGACTGTAGACGACGGGTCCGTCGCCGCGCCGCCAGTCACATCGAACGCGTCCAGCACCTCGCCTCGGCCCACGTCGCTGATCTGCACGTGAAATCGCAGCGCGCCGCCAGCGCTGTAGTACGCGCCGGACACCACGGTTCCGGCACCGAGCCGCGCCGCGAGTGCTGCAGGCTCGTCTGACTCGGTGAGCGCGACAGGTTTCGGCCGAGCAACGTCTTCTGCGCGAGCGGCCGACGCTACCGCGACTACGCCACTCTGCTCGAGCCCCTGTGATACCCAGTCGCGAGCGATCCCGCCGATCTGGCCGAGCGCGGGATCGCCGGTCTGATTCTCGAACCACGCGACGTAGACGCGCTTCATGTCCATCGCCGACTCGGTTCGAACAAGTCGGCGGACGCCAGGCACCAACCCGACGCACAGTGCCGCACCGATCGTCGTCAACGTTAGGCGTCGCGTCACGCGGCGCGCCCGGCGTCCACGCGCGATATCCGGTGCGCCGACCCGTTGATCGGTTTCGACCGAGCTCACTGGGTCGCGTTGTGCCGCCCGCTCGCCACGCGTCACGGGAGCCGGAACGCGCGCCGGCTCACGCTTCAATTGCTCCACGAAGGCCGAGAACGCCGGGTCCGGCGCGGCGCTCAACTCCTGGCGAACGAGCGTCTCATGAACGCGGGCCGCGTTTAGCGCCGCCGTCCTGTCGCCCGCGGTCGCGAGTGCCTTGACCAACTCGACCGCAACGCGCGAGCTCAATGGTTCGTGGACGGCGAGGCGCTGCCACCAGTCGACCGCCGCGTGTGCCTTGCCTTCGCTTGCGGCCGTTCGCGCGAGCGACTCGAGCGCCTGGACGTGGAGCGTCGCGACGCGGGCGCGCTCGGCATCGATCAGATGATCGAGCTCGGCCGAACCTCGGAGCCGCACGCCGTCGAGGAACGGACCAGCATAGAGCTCGGCCACTCTCGCAGCATCGCCCGCGCGTGCGGCGACCTCGAGCTCCCACGCATCGCACGCGACGACGTCGGCGTTGAGCCGAAGGGTTGTCGTCCCGACCACCACGTCCGCCAATCCGGCATCGCGACGCAGGGCGTACAGGGCCTGGCCGATCGAATGCCTGGCGTTGTCGTCGGGGCTTTCGGGCCAGAGCAGCGCGGATGCTCGGTCGCGCTGCACGCCTCGAACGCCCGCGGTGACGAGGAGCGCCAGAAACGAGACCCGCTGCGCCGGGATCGCCCGCGTCGTGCCACCGGGGCGCGTGATGTTCCAGCCGCCTAACGTATTGATCCGCAACATGTTGATTGATCTTCTCGAAACCGACGACGTCGATGATGCCGCGATGATCGGTCGATGAAGCCGCAAGGCGATCGTGTCTCCCGTTTCGCGCTGACGCTGGATCCGCGCGACCAAGCCTTCGGAGACCCATGTCGCACCTCACGACCACGATCGCGCTCGCAGTATTCCTCCTGTTCGGTCCTTGCGAGAACTCCCAAGTGACGAACCGCGATGACGAGACGCCGAACCGGACCCCGCCAACACTGCTCACCGTAACCCGGGGCACGGAGCACGGATGCGGACTGTCCGCTGACGGCCGTGCTTTCTGCTGGGGATCGAATCGGCTAGGCCAGCTCGGCGACGACGACGCCAATCCAAACGCGAAAACCGGGGCGGTAGCGGTCGCGACGGCGCAGGCGTTCGTGGTGATCAGCGCCGGTGCAAACCACACGTGCGCGTTGACGTCCGACGGCGTCGCGTACTGTTGGGGGCTGAACTTCACCGGCGAGCTCGGTCAGGCGATTGTCGCTAGCCGATGCGACGCGTTTCCCTGCAACCGCCGGCCGACTCGGGTCGAAACGACGATGCGGTTCGATACCATATCAGCGGGGTTCGGCCACACCTGCGCCTTGCGAGGCGGCCGCGCGACCTGCTGGGGGAGGAACGATCGAGGCCAGGTCGGCACCGCCCGTGCCGATGACGTCTGCGAGGGAGTGCCGTGCAACGTCTCACCGGTTCGCGTCGAGGGGATTGAAGGCTTGAGCTCGATCGCCGCGGGCGGCGATCACACCTGCGGAATCGCCTCGGGAGCGCTGTACTGTTGGGGGTCGAATCAGTACGGGCAGCTGGGCGTGAACTCCTCGATCGAGCGAAGCGCTCGTCCCCTACGGGTTGCGATGGCCGAGCGAGTGGCCTCGGTGACAGCGCGCGGCCTCCGCACCTGTGCAACGCTGGTGAGTGGCCGGCAGATGTGTTGGGGGTACGAAAAACAGGCAAG
>Ga0136846_1223457_pt1 | contig 12945 bp, 12 predicted proteins | sample HopSoiMetagenom2_FD_96841 | JGI IMG/M metagenome (GOLD analysis project Ga0136846, IMG submission 96841) | Grasslands soil microbial communities from Hopland, California, USA - 2 Assembly 2016 (version 4) | ecosystem: Environmental > Terrestrial > Soil > Grasslands | place: USA: Hopland... | reverse complement strand
TTGAAGTCGTGGCTGCCCATGCTCGCGATGATCACCAGGACGAGGCCGGCCGCCAGCATGCCGACGGCCTTGAGGATGATGCCGAAGAGCACCACGGCGCCCAGCACGAACAGGATCGGGCGCCAGTGGAACTTGGGAAAAGCGGCGTCGGCGCCACCCTCCTCGCGCACGCCCATGACCGCGATCGCGAGCCCGATGAAGAAAAGGATGAGCCCCAGCCAGAACGGAAAGAACGCGGGGCCCATCCGCGCGGGCGTGCCCATCGCATAGCCCGGCAGGAACGGCAGGCCCGGAATGCCCTTGGCGATGACCGCGAACAGCCCACCGATCACCGCGAACAGCACGCCGCCCCAGAAATTTTTCGGGTGGCCGATCTTCATATGCGCGTCCCCTCTTTTTCGGTATTCGAAATACGTCCTCGGCGCGCCGATTATGTCAGCAAAGCGCGCGGGGCGGCATGATGCAGCGCACAACGCGCCTTGCCCGCATCACTTCACGAGCCCGAGGAGCTTCGCCGACGAGATGTAGGCCTTCTTCCGCTCCTCCATGAACGCCGCCATCTTGTCGTAGCCCACGTCCACGATCTCGAGCCCCTGCTCCGTCATCTGGCGGCGGAATTCGGCGTCGCGGCCGATCTCCGAGAAAATGTCGGAAATATGCCTGCGCATCTCGACGGGCGTGGAGCTCGGCATGCCGATCCCGCGGTACGCGCCGTCGACCCAGTCGAGTCCCATTTCGCGCAAGGTCGGCGTGTCCGGGAAGTACGACAGCCGTTCGGGCGTGGCGATCGCGAGGAGCCGCACCTTGCCCTTCTGCGACAGCGCGAGCGAGGAGTAGGACATGGCGCCATCGACGTGGCCGCCGAGCAACGAGGAGATGAGGTCGCCCGTGCCCTTGAAGGCGACGTAGGTCGTCTTGATGCCGGCCATCGAGTTCAGCCGTTCGTGCGCGGCGTGGTTGGCGGAATTGGTGCCGGAGCCCGCGAGGTTGAGCTTGCCCGGGCTCGCCTTCGCCGCGGCGACGAAGTCCTGGTACGTCTTGAAGGGCGATTCAGCGCGAACCACGATGCCGTCGGGCGTGTAGTTGAAGAAGTTGACGTTGGTGATGTCTTCGGTCTTGTACTGCACGTTGCCTTCGAGGGGCTGCAGCACGATGTGCGGCAGGTTCGTGCCCATGAGCGTGTATCCGTCGCCCGGCATGGTGTTGAGCTGCGACCATGCGAGGGCGCCGCCGGCGCCGGGCTTGGACTCCACCACCAGCTCCTGGCTGAACTTCTTGCGCCATACCTGCTGCTGGAAGCGCGCGACGATGTCCGACTCGCCGCCCGGCGCGAACGCGATGATGTAGCGCACGGGCTTTTCGGGATACGCGGCGCGCGCGGGCAGCGCCATGGAGGCGGCAAGCGCGCCGCCCGTGATCAGGAAATCTCTGCGTTTCATGGGCTCCGTCTCTCCTCGTTATGGTCCTGGATTGCGCGGGCGATCGCCTCGCCCACTTCCTTCGTGCCGGCGTTGCCGCCCATGTCGCGCGTGCGCGGCCCTTCCTTCAGCACTTTCTCGATGGCGGCCACGATCGCGTCGCCGGCGGCCTTCTGGCCGAGGTGCTCCAGCATCATGGCGCCCGACCAGATCTGGCCGATCGGGTTGGCGATGCCCTTGCCGTAGATGTCCGGCGCGCTGCCGTGCACCGGCTCGAAGCACGATGGGAATTCGCGCTCCGGGTTCAGGTTTGCGGACGGCGCGATGCCGATCGTGCCGGTGCACGCGGGCCCCAGGTCCGAGAGGATGTCGCCGAAGAGGTTCGACCCGACCACGACGTCGAACCAGTCGGGGTGCTGCACGAAGTGGGCGGTGAGGATGTCGATGTGGTACTGCGAGGTCTTCACGTCAGGATATTCGGCGGCCATCGCCTTGAAGCGCTCGTCCCAGTACGGCATGGTGATCGAGATGCCGTTGGACTTGGTCGCCGAGGTGACGTGCTTCCTCTTGCGCGTCCGGGCGAGCTCGAAGGCGTAGCGCATGATGCGGTCGGTGCCGTGGCGCGTGAAGATCGACAGCTGCGTGGCCATCTCGCGATCGGTGCCTTCGTGCATGCGCCCGCCCGCATTCGAATATTCGCCCTCGTTATTCTCGCGCACCACCCAGAAGTCGATGTCGCCCGGCTTGCGGTCGGCGAGCGGGCTCTTCACCCCGGGCATGAGCCGCACCGGCCGCAGGTTCACGTAGAGCTGGAAGCCGCGGCGGATCGGGATGAGCAGGCCCCACAGGGACACGTGGTCGGGTACCCCGGGAAAGCCCACGGCGCCGAGGAAGATCGCGTCGTGGTGGCGAATGGAGGCGAGCCCGTCCTTCGGCATCATCTCGCCGTTCTTCGCGTAGTACTCGCAGCTCCATGGCTTCTCGTCCCACTCGAGCGAGAAACCGAACTTGCGCCCGGCTGCCTCGAGCACGCGCTGCCCCTCCGGAACCACTTCCATGCCGATGCCGTCGCCGGCGATGACGGCAATGCGGTACTTGTTGCTCATTGCAAAAACCTCTCCAGCTCCTGGATCACGAGTTCGGGGACTTCTTCGGGAAGGTAGTGGCCGGCAGGCAGCGCGGCGCCTCGCACATCATCGGCCACGCGGCGCCATTCGTCCAACGGTTTGAAGCACTTTTCCACGACGCCGCGCGCGCCCCACAGAGCGAGCAGCGGCGCGCGCACCTTGCGCCCCGCTTGCCGGTCGGCGCGATCGTGCTCGAGGTCGATCGAGGCCGCCGCGCGGTAGTCCTCGCAGCTTGCGTGCACCATCGGCGGCGTGAAGCAGCGAACGTATTCGGCCCACGCCTCGGGCGCGAAGGGCGACATTCCCGCCGATCCACTGCCCATCTTGGCGGGAAGCACGCCCTCGAGGTCGTTGCCGATCATCCGCTCCGGCACGGGCGCGGGGAGTATCAGGAAGAACCAGTGCCAGTAGGCGCGCGCGAACGCCTCGTTGGTCTGCTCGTACATCGCGAGGGTGGGCGCGATGTCGAGGACCGCCACGCGTGTCACGGCCTGCGGATGATCGACGGCCAGCCGGTGCGCGACGCGCCCGCCGCGATCGTGTCCCACGAGCAGGAACCGCTCGTGGCCCAGCGCGCGCATGAGCGCGACCTGGTCCTGCGCCATGGCGCGCTTCGAGTACGGCGCGTGGTCGGGCGTGGTGGCGGGCTTCGCGCTGTCGCCATAACCGCGCAGGTCGCTCGCCACGACGTTGAACCGCTGCGCGAAGTGCGGCGCGATCTTGTGCCAGATCGCGTGCGTCTGCGGATAGCCATGCAGGAAGAGCAGCGCCGGCCCATCGCGCCGCGGCCCGATGACGGCCTTGATGTCGATCCCGCCGCCGACGGCGACGAGCTCCTCGCGGAATCCGGGAAACAGGCTCATGGCGCCGCCATGGTAGCGCGCAGCTCGCTCTTCACGACCTTGCCGTAGTTGTTCTTGGGCAGCCCTTGCACGAAGCGATATTCCTTCGGCCGCTTGAAGCGCGCGATGTGCTCGAGGCAGAGCCGGTCGAGCTCGAGGCGCAAACCCTCGATCTCGTGCGCGGACGCGCTCGCCTCGCGCAGGACCACGAAGGCCACCACCGATTCGCCCCACTCGGGATCGGCACGGCCGACGACGCTCGCCTCGGCGACGGCCGGGTGGCGAAGCAGCACCTCCTCCACCTCGCGGGGATAGATGTTCGAGCCGCCGCTCACGATGAGGTCCTTGCTCCGGTCCTTGAGCGTGAGGAAGCCGTCGGCGTCCATCACGCCGAGGTCGCCCGTCCAGAGCCAGCCCGCGCGCAGCGCGCCCGCGGTGGCTTCCGGATTGTTCCAGTAGCCCGACATCACGACGTCGCCGCGCACGCAGACCTCGCCCACCTCGCCCGCCGGCACTTGGCGCCCCGATGGATCGCGAAGGGTCACCTGCACGACGCTATGCGGCAATCCCACCGACGACAGGCGCTCGCGGTGCCGCGGATGCGCGACGTCGGCGTGATGCTGCCTGGACAGCGCCGTGATCGTCATCGGGCTCTCGCCCTGGCCGTAGATCTGCGCGAGGCGGTGGCCGAAGGCCTGCGTCGCGCGCTCGAGGTCCGCGAGGTACATGGGTCCGCCGCCATAGACGATGGTGCGCAGCCCGTTCGAGCTGGCGCCGGACTGGATTGCCGCGTCGGCGAGCCGCTTCACCATGGTCGGCGCGGCGAAGAACGAGACGTCCCCGTGCGCCTCGAGGAGGTCGAGCACCTCGGCGGCGTCGAATCCGCCCGATTCGGGCACCACCTGTGCGGCTGCCTTGGCGAGGTGCGTGAAGTTGTAGAGGCCCGACCCATGCGACAGCGGCGCGGCGTGCAGCAGCCGCCCCGTGGCCGGGACCGCGTCGACGTCGAGGGAATACGAGAAGGTCATCTGCGCGAGGTTGCGGTGCGAGAGCATCGCGCCCTTGGGGCGGCCGGTGGTGCCGCTGGTGTAGAAGAGCCAGGCGAGCGCCTGCGGATCGGCGTCCGCGAGCGGCAGGGGCGTGCCGCGCGCCAGGCGCTCGACGTCCGCGGGCGCGGCGATCACGCGGCGCGCGCCGGAGTCGGCCACGATGAAGTCGATCTCCTTCGCATGCAGCTTGGCGTTCACCGGCACCGCGGCGAGTCCCGCCCACCAGATGCCGTACAACGCGACGAGGTAGGCCGGGTCGTTCGGCATCGCGATGGCGACGCGCTCTCCAGGAGCGAGCTCCGCGCGCAGCGCGCCGGCAACCGCGGCGGCGCGCCCAGCGAGCTCGCTGTAGGACGCCCACCGCCTGCGCCCATGGAAGATCGCGGGCGCCGCCGGGTTCGCCCGGGCGGCGCGATCGAGCCACGCGACGAGGTTCATATGGCGTGCGGGGGGCGGCGGAAGTATCCTTTCATTGTGCCCGATGCGCGAGGGCGAACGAGCGATCACGGGGAGGTCGGTATGGGTCTGCGTCTCAAGTTCAACCTGGTCCTGGCGGCGGTGTTCGGCGCCGGCATGGCGGTCTCGGCTTTCGTGTCCTACGAGCTGCTCCAGCGCAACGCCAAGCACGAGGTGCTATCCAACGCGGGCCTCATGATGGAGGCGGCACTCGCCGTGCGCGGCTACACCGTGCAGCAGGTGAAGCCGCTCATCGAATCCCAGCTGATGGAGAAGTTCCTGCCGCAGTCGGTCCCCGCATACGCGGCGTCGGAAACCTTCAACACGTTGCGCAAGAAGTATCCCGACTTCATGTACAAGGAAGCGCTCTTGAATCCCACCAATCCGCGCAACAAGGCGGTGGAGTGGGAGAACGACATCGTGAACAACTTCCGCAGCACGGGCGCCACGACGGAGGTCACCGGCGAGCGCGACACCCCCGTGGGGCGAATGCTGTACATCGCGCGCCCGATCCAGATCAAGGACGCCGCATGCCTCGCATGCCACAGCGTGCCCGCGGCCGCGCCCGCCTCGATGATCAAGCTCTACGGCGAGAGCAACGGCTTCGGCTGGAAGCACCAGGAGATCGTGGGTGCCCAGGTGGTGAGCGTGCCGATGACGCTCCCGATCAAGAACGCCAACAATGCCTTCATGACGTTCATGGGCTCGCTCGCGGCAATCTTCGTCGTGACCTTCGTCGTGCTGAACATCATGCTGTCGGTGATGATCATCCGGCCGATCGCCAGGATGTCGGCCTCCGCGGACAAGATCTCCCAGGGCGACTTCAACGTGCCCGAGTTCGGCAAGGGCAGCGACGAGATCAGCGTCCTGGGCACCTCCTTCAACCGCATGCGCCGCAGCCTGCAGAAGGCGCTCAAGCTGATCGAGAAGTAGCGCATCCCACCGCCATGGCCGAGCACCCGAAGAGCATCGGCAAGTACGCCATCGCCAGGCCCCTGGGCAAGGGCGCCATGGGCATGGTGTACGAGGGCTTCGACCCCGTCATCGAGCGCAAGGTCGCGATCAAGACGATCCTGTCCGAGAACCTCGATGCGTTCGACATGGAAGAGGCCGTCGCGCGGTTCAAGCGCGAGGCGCAGGCGGCCGGGCGCCTGCAGCATCCCGGCATCGTCGCCGTGTACGAGTACGGCAACGACGCCGACATGGCCTTCATCGTCATGGAGTACGTCGAGGGCCAGGAGCTGAAGGCCACGCTCGCCCGCGGCAAGCGCTTCGAGGTGATCGAGATCTTCGAGATCATGAAGCAGCTGCTCACCGCGCTCGACTACTCGCACAAGCAGGGCGTGGTCCACCGCGACATCAAGCCCGCCAACGTGATGCTGGTGATGCCGGGGCCCAAGGTGAAGATCATGGACTTCGGCATCGCGCGGCTGCAGTCGTCCAACCTCACGCAGGCGGGCACCGTCGTCGGCACGCCCACCCACATGTCGCCCGAGCAGCTGATGGGCATTCCCGCCGACGGGCGCGTGGACATCTGGGCTTCCGGCGTGATCCTGTACGAGCTGCTGACCGGCATGAGCCCGTTCCTCGCCGAGACGCCCGCCGTGGTGATGCACAACGTGCTGCAGGCCGAACCGGCGCCGCCCTCGCAACTCAACTCGGCCATCCCGCGAGGCTTCGACAACGTCATCGCCCGGGCGCTGGCGAAGAAGGCCGACGAGCGCTTCCAGACCGCGCGCGAGTTCCAGGCCGCGATGCTGATGGCGCTTCAGGGCAAGACGCCCACCGCCACGATGACCCTCAAGACGCAGACGGCGATGAAGGCGCCGGAGCCCGTGCCGGTGCTCGCCATCGCGCCGGAGACGCTCGCCGAGCTGGAGAAGTCGCTCTCGCGGCACATGGGACCGCTCGCCTCGCTGATCATCAGGAAGACGCGCGCGGAGACCACGAGCTTCGACGAGTTCTTCGAGCTGCTCGCGGAGCAGATTCCGGATGCCGACGAGCAGAAGGCGTTCCTCAAGAAGGTCGCGGCCTTGAAGCCCGTGCGCCGCGGCCCCCAGCCGGCTGCGCCCGAGGTCCCCTCGGCGGCAGCCGCGAAGACCGCCACCGGCAAGCCGGTCGCATTCACGCCCGCGATGCTCGCCGAGGCGGAGAAGCGGCTGGCGAGCTACGTGGGGCCGCTCGCCAAGGTGCTCATCAAGGACGCGGCCGGCAAGTCGGGAAACCTCAAGGAACTCTACGTCCAGCTCGCCACTCACATCGACTCGGAAGACGAGCGCCGCGACTTCCTCGCCGCGCTGCCGCGGTAGAATCCCGTTCCCTTTTTTCCCCAGGCGCTGCGAGGCACATGACCACGATCGTCGTCGTCCGCAAGGGCACGAGCGCAGTGATCGCCGCGGACTCGCTCACCACCTTCGGCACCACCCGGCTCGCGCCCGCGTACGACCGCTCGCCGCAGAAGGTCGTGCAGTACCGTGAGTCCTTCATCGGCGTGGCGGGCAGCGCCGCGCACCAGCTCGTGCTCGAGAACCTCCTCGAGCGCAACACCAACCTGGACTTCGCCGGCCGCCCCGCGATCTACGAGACCTTCCGCAAGCTGCACCCGATGCTCAAGGAGGAGGCCTTCCTCAACCCCAAGGAAGAGGACGACGATCCCTACGAGTCGAGCCAGATGACGGTGATGATCGCGAACCCCAGCGGCATCTTCGCGGTGTACTCGATGCGCGAGGTGTTCGAGTTCGACCGCTTCTGGGCCATCGGCTCGGGGCGCGACTTCGCCCTCGGCGCCATGTATTCCGTGTATGCGAAGGCCAAGACCGCCGCCGTGGTGGCCGAGGCGGGCGTCACCGCCGGCGCCGAGTTCGACACCGGCACCGCCGCGCCGGTGAACCTGCACGAGGTCCGCCTCGAAACCGGGGACCGACCCTGAACCAGGCGGGGGCGTGAACGAAGGATCCTGCCGATGAGACTGGACAAATGGCTGTGGGCGGGGCGCTTCTTCAAGACGCGCACGCTGTCGGTGGAGGCCATCAACGGCGGACGCGTCTCGGTGAATGGCGATCGCGCGAAGCCGGCGAAGGACCTGAAGGTCGGCGACGAGGTCTCGATCCGCCGCCCCCCGTTCGAATTTCGCGTGGTGGTGAAGGGATTCAGCGAGCGGCGCGGCCCAGCCGCGGAGGCCGCAGCCCTTTACGAGGAAACCGAGGAGAGCCGCGCGCGCCGAACCGTGCTGGCCGCCGAGATGAAGTCGCTCCCGCAGCCTCGCTTCAAGGGCCGCCCGACGAAGAAGACGCGGCGCGACTATGAGCGGTGGCTCCTGTCCGCGGATGACGAATAGCGACTAGACCTTCAGCCGTTCCACCGCCCGCGCGTCGCAGCATCCCTGCGAGCGCATGATCACCATCTCTCCCGGCGCCACCGACTGGCGCGACAGTGCCGCGATGTTCACGTTGTGGGTCACCATGACGACGTTCCCGGGCGGCGGATGGCGATCGTACTGGCCGATGCGTTTCTTCACGCGCTCGGTGAACTCGTGCTCCTGGTCCTGCATGTCGAAGGTGGACGAAAGCGGCGTCCAGTCCTCGGCCTTGCCGAATGCGAGCATCGCGGTCTCGCGGCAACGGCACCAGGGGCTGGTGTACACCTTGTGCACGCGCACGCCCTCGGTGCGGAAGCGCTCGCCGATGCGGCGCGCGTCGCCGCGGCCGCCTTCCGAAAGGTTGCGCTGCGTCGAGCACTCGCCGATGCGAAACCCTTTCGGGTCCCCCAACCCCTCTTCGGTGGAAGCGTGCCGCATGAGGATCACATAAGCGCCCTTGCGCAGCAGCGCCCACACGGCGGCTTCATCGGCGCGCGCCCACGGCGCCGCGAGGAGCGCGAGGCTCCCGGCGATGAATGTCCGCCGCGAGGCCATGCGAAGCGCTAGATCTTGACTGCGGGGTTCAGCGTGTAGCGGCCGGTGATCGACGCCTGCGCGAGCACGTGGCCCTGGACCGCCTTGCGCACGTCGGCGCCACCGAAGCGGCCCTGCAGCGGCAGCCGCTCGACGTCGAGCGCGAAGACGGTGAACACGTAGCGATGCGGGATCTCGTCGTTCCACGGCGGGCAGGGACCGTCGTACCCGTAGTAGTCCCCGGCCATGTCCTGGTCGCCTGCGAACCAGCCGGTGTAGTCGTTGATGCCCTGGCGAGCGCCGTGCGGCGCGACGGGACCGGGCTTGCCGCGCGGCACCACCGCGGACGAATACTCGCCCACGTTCACCCCAACCTCCGCGGCAGGCAGGTCCACCAGCACCCAGTGGAAGAAGTCCACGCGCGCCAGCGACTTCGGCACGACGTGTCCTTCCTTGTTGACGTCGTCGCCGCGGCTCGGCACGTCAGGGTCGTGGCAGATGAGGGCGAAGGACTTGGCGCCCATCGGCACGCCCGTCCATGCGAGGTGCGGATTGAGGTTCTTCGACAACGTCGCGTGGGTCTTCGGGTCCTGCATGCAGAAAGCGTATTGCGCCGGGATCGCGGCGCCGTCGTCGAAGCTCGAGCTGTTGAGCTTCATTTCTTCGGCGCGGGGGCCGGCGCGGCACCGGCAGGCGGCGGCATGAACGCGATGTCGACCAGCGCGACTTCGAAGACGAGGGTGGAACTGGCGGGGATCTTGCCCCTGCCCTTCTCTCCGTACGCCTTGTCGGGCGGGATCACGAGCAGGCGCTTGCCGCCCTTCTGCATGCCCACGAGGCCCTCGTCCCACCCCTTGATCACACGCCCGGCGCCTACGACGAAGCCGAACGGCGTGGGGCGACCCTCGGACGAATCGAACTGCTCGCCCTTGTGGTCTTTCGAACACGGCTCGTAGAGCCACCCGGTATAACCGACCAGGACGGCGCTGCGCGTGACGACCGCGTCGCCAGTCCCCTTCTCGAGGTCCTTCACCACCAGCTCCTTCGGTGGCGGGGTGCAGTCGCCCTTCGTGGCGGCGACCGGCTTCGAATCGGCCTTCACGGCGGGCTTCGTGTCCTCGGCTGTGGCGCAACCGACCGCGAACACCGCGGCGACGAGGGGATAGAACGCTTTCTTCAAGATGCTCTCCTGTGTCCTGGTTCCAAATTGTTCGATTATCGCCCGCGTGCGACGCCTTCACGGCGCGGGTCGGCGCCGCCTTCCCAGCCATCCTTCGCGCGGCGAATGGCCTGGATGCCGCTCGTCATGTCGATGGCGCGCACGTCATGGCCCATCGCCTTGAGAGCCCCATCGAGGCTCTCCAGTTCCGTCCCCTTCTCGAGCTCGGTCGGGCCGTTGCGGCTGCCGAAGTTGGGAAGGTCGATCGCCTTCTGCACGTCGAGCTTCCAGTCGAGGATGCCAATGAGCGTCTTCGCGACGTAAGTGATGATGAGGCTGCCGCCGGGACTGCCGAGCGTCATGTCGAAGGCGCCGGTCTTGCCGTCGAAGACGAGGAACGGCGCCATGGAGCTGCGCGGCCGCTTTCCGGGAGCCACGCTGTTGGCCACCGCGGCGCCGTCTTCGACCGGCTGGAAATTGAAGTCGGTGAGCTCGTTGTTCAGCAGGAACCCGCGAACCATGATGCGGCTGCCGAAGAACGACTCGATGGTTGTCGTCATGGACACCGCGTTGCCTTCGCGATCGACGATGGAAATCTGCGTGGTTCCCATCACCTCGTCCCAGGGATCGTCGGCCCAGGCCACCTTCACGCCTTCGGGCTTGCCTGCACTGGCACGGCCCATGGACTTGTCGGGCTGGATCGTGGCGGAGCGCGACGCGAGGTAGCCGCGGTCGAGGAGGCCTTGCACGGGCACGTCCACGAAGCGGTCGTCGGCCACGTAGCGGCCGCGGTCGGCAAAGGCGAGGCGCTCGGCCTCGGAAACGACGTGCACCGCCTGCGTCGAGCTCGGCCGCACCGATGCCATGTCGAACCGCTCGATCTCGCCCAGGATCTGCAGCACCGCGATGCCGCCCGACGACGAAGGCGGCATTCCACACAGGCGCCACCCGCGATAGGTCCCGCAAAGCGGATCCACCTCGCGAACGTGGTAGCCGGCGAGGTCTTCCATGGAAAGCGTGCCGGCGTTGCGGTGGCTGCGCACCGCCTTCACGATGTCCTGCGCAATTTCCCCGGTGTAGAAGGCGTCGGCGCCGTGCTCGGCCATGGCGCGCAGCGTCGCGGCGAACTGCGGGTTGCGCATGATCGCGCCCACCGCCCGGGGCTTCCCGTCGGCGTCGAAGAAATACGCGCGCGCCGCGGGCTCGTCCGCGAGGCCCTTGTCGTCGCCCACCAGCTTCGCGAAGCGCGCGGAGACCGGGAAACCCTTCTCGGCGAGCTCGATCGCGGGCTCGAAGAGCGCCTTCCACGGCAGCTTGCCGTAGCGCGCATGCGCGGCTTCGAGCAGCCGCGCGGTGCCGGGCGTTCCCACGGAGCGCCCGCCCACGCGCGCATCCATGAAGGCCATCGCTTTGCCGTCCTTCATGAAGAGCTCGGGAGTCGCCTCGGCCGGCGCGGTCTCGCGCGCGTCGATCGCGCGCATGGTCCGCGCCTTGGCATCCCAATACAGGAAGAACGCTCCGCCCCCGAGGCCGGAGGAGCTGGGCTCGACCAGGTTGAGCGCCAGCTGCACCGCGACCATCGCGTCGACGGCATTGCCGCCACGCTCGAGCATCCGCAGCCCCGCTTCGACTGCCAGCGGGTTGGCCGCAGCGACCATGTACTGCTTCGCGTGCGCGAGCTGCTTGGGGATCCAGCCGCTGGGCGGCTCCGGCTGCGACGGGCGCAGCTGCGCGAGCGCGGTGGACGAGACGAACAGCGCGGCGAGCAGCAGGAGCTTCATGGAACCTCCGGCGAGGCGAGCCCGGTCAGATACCGCCCATCGACAGGTACTTGATCTGCAGGAAATCGTCGATGCCGTACTTGGAGCCCTCGCGGCCCAGGCCCGACTGCTTCACGCCGCCAAAGGGCGCGACCTCGGTGGAGATGAGGCCCGTGTTGATGCCCACGATGCCGGCTTCGAGCGCCTCGGCCACGCGCCAGACGCGCCCCATGTCGCGCGCGTAGAAGTACGATGCCAGGCCGAACTCCGTGTCGTTCGCCTGCGCGATCACGTCGGCCTCGTCCTGGAAGCGGAAGAGCGGCGCCACGGGGCCGAAGGTCTCCTCGTTGGCGACCTTCATGTCCTTGGTGACGCCGGTGAGGATCGTCGGTTCGTAGAAACGGCCGCCGAGCGCATGGCGCTTGCCGCCCAGCGCGACCTTGGCGCCCTTGGCGAGCGCATCGGACACGTGCTCCTCGACCTTCTCCAGCGCCTTGTCGTCGATCAGCGGGCCCAGCACCGCGCCCGGCTCGGTGCCGCGCGCGACCTTCAGCGCCTTCACCTTCTCGGCGAGCTTCGCGGCGAAGGCGTCGTACACCTTGTCCTGCACGTAGATGCGGTTCGCGCACACGCAGGTCTGGCCGTTGTTGCGGTACTTGGAGACGATCGCGCCGGCGGCGGCGGCGTCGAGGTCCGCGTCGTCGAACACGATGAAGGGCGCGTTGCCGCCGAGCTCGAGGCCCAGCTTCTTCACCTGGTCGGCGCTCTGGCGCATGAGGACGCGGCCGATCTCGGTGGAGCCCGTGAAGGTGATCTTCTTCACCGCCGGGTTCGAGGTGAGCTCGCCGCCGATGGCGCGCGCGTTGCCGGTGACGACGCTGAAGACGCCCTTCGGGATGCCGGCGCGCGCGGCGAGCTCCGCGAGTGCCAGCGCCGACAGCGGCGTCTGGCTCGCGGGCTTGAGCACCATCGTGCAGCCGGCAGCGAGCGCGGGCCCTGCCTTGCGCGTGATCATCGCGTTGGGGAAATTCCACGGCGTGATCGCGCCGACGACGCCGATGGGCTGCTTGATGACGACGATGCGCTTGTCGGGCCACGGGCTGGGAATCACGTCGCCGTAGACGCGCTTCGCCTCCTCGGCGAACCACTCGATGAAGGACGCGCCGTAGAGGACCTCGCCCTTCGCCTCGGCGAGCGGCTTGCCCTGCTCGGCGGTGAGGATCGCGGCGAGGTCGTCGGCGT
>Ga0136846_1222715_pt1 | contig 12945 bp, 8 predicted proteins | sample HopSoiMetagenom2_FD_96841 | JGI IMG/M metagenome (GOLD analysis project Ga0136846, IMG submission 96841) | Grasslands soil microbial communities from Hopland, California, USA - 2 Assembly 2016 (version 4) | ecosystem: Environmental > Terrestrial > Soil > Grasslands | place: USA: Hopland... | reverse complement strand
TCCGCGCGGGATCGTCGGCGGTGCCCGCCTTGCGAAGTGCGGGCAGCAGCGCCTGGACCAGCCAGAACGGCGACTTCAGGTTGAGGTCGATGACCGTGTCCCAGGCCGCGTCCGGGAACGTCGCCAGCGGCTCGTCCCACAGGGCGCCCGCGTTGTTGACGAGGATGTCGAGACGCTCCGAGTCGGCGGTGACGAGGTCGGACAGTCGCCGACACTCGTCGTGGCGGGACAGGTCGGCGGGGATGGCCCGCACCTCACCGAATGTGGACAGCTGTTCCTGCGCCTGAGCGCACGCTTCTGCGTTGCGTGAGCTGATGACCACGCGGACGCCCGCCTGGAGAAGGCCACGCGCGATCATCATCCCGATGCCTCTGGTGCCACCGGTGACGAGCGCGCGCTTTCCGCTCAGATCGAAAAGCTCTGCATGCGTTGTGAATTGACTGTCTACCACTTGCCGTCTTTCGCGTTGGTCGTGCGGGATGATGCGTCGACGCGTCGGGGGTTCGGTTCAGCTGTTTCGACGCTATGGCCGTGGAGTGCACTCCAAGCAAGAGCAAGCGGTTCAGGTAAGAAATCAGCAGGGTGCTCCGGCGGGGCGGCGGCCGCACCCCTGGGTGCTGCCGGGCCGCAGGGCCACTTAAGAGCCCCCGTAAATGATCTCCAGCGAACTGATGACCTGGTCTCACCAGTGCCGTGCAGCCCGCAGACCGTGCAACCGTCCGTCACAGCAGCGCCTGGACGGCTTCTGCCCATGCTTGATCTCCGTGTTCGTCTGGTCGGCGAGGAACGCGCTCCGGGCGAACCCGGAAGCGACCGCCGCGTCCCGGCGCTCACCGTCCGGGTACGGCTCCCTGATCCACGAATTCGTCCTCAAGCCCCCGTCGGGGCATGGGAGTTGATGCGTTACCTGCCTTCGGCGAGCTGAAGGGGCCGACGGATGTGCCCTCGACGGCTCACATGCGATCCGGGTTCCTTCATGTCGAAATCTTGCACCCCTCTTTACATAGGAGGGTGGTAGCTTCACAGCCGCCTGTGGATCTTCGCAATTGCCAAGGCGGTCCATGCAGGCTGCTATTGACATTGTGTCACCGACGCTGTGAGGCGCCGGCAAGGGGAGGGGATCATGAGAGTCAAGTCTGCTCGAATCAAGGTCGCTGCGGCCGGAACTGTCCTTGCTGCCGGTGCGGCGCTATTGGGCGGCGCCGCACCCGCACAGGCGGCCACCAACAACGTCACCGACAACTGTGATGTTCCATGGATCAGCTGCTCCTATGGTGACCTGTGGCTGTTCTACAACTCGAAGTCCATTGCCATCCAGAATGGCACTATTGAGTCGGCGTACACGACGTTCTACGGCGATGTGGACGACCACTGGGGCACCAGCGCATACCAGGGATCCTCGGAGACGACTTACCGGTACGTCTTCGGCAACGGCGGCAATGGCAACGGCCAGTACATGAAGAACAACGCGGCGTCCGTGCAGAACTGCGCCACAGACGACAACTACCGCGTGTACTTCAACTCCGGCTACGGCGGTACCTCTCAGTATTTCGCGAAGAACGGGCCCTACGGAGACTGCGACATCACCGACCTGATCTCCGCTTTGAAGAACAACAACGCCTCATCTCACTTCTCCTAAGAAGGAACACCCGTGAAGCACATCAAGCGGACCGCCACCTCCGTCGCCCTGGCCGCTTCAGCTCTCCTGGTCAGCGCCTGCTCCTCCGGCACGAGCCCGCACACCACGCAGAATGCGGCTGACGGCAGACCGATCGTGAACAAGGAGAACTGGCCCAAGAAGATACCCACCAGTGGCCTGACGAAGGGTCTGACCCTTCCGTTGGAGGCGTACATGGCCTCTTACGAGGACCAGGTCGCCGTCGAGCAGGCCGCCAGCGATCTTCAGCAGTCCTGTATGAAGGACTACGGCATTGACCTGACGCTGCCGCTAGCGGGCGCCAACCCGCCCCCCAGTGACAACGACGCCAACATCGAACGCCGTTATGGCATCACCGACCGGGCCGAGGCCGAGAAGTACGGCTACGAGCTCCCCCCTGCGCTGCAAGAGCACACCACGCAGACCATGCGTGATCTGTCCGGCGTCGAGGTCGAGGTGCTGACCGGCCACACCAAGCCGGAACCGCCCGAGAACCCCAAGGACGTCAAGGCGGGAGAGCCGCTCGCCGCCCCGGGCCAGGGCACCAAGCCCGCTCGGGCGGAATACAACGGGCAGAAGCTGAAGACGGGCGGTTGCATCGGCTGGTCCAAGGAACAGCTCGGCCTGCGGGAAACCGACCCGACTTTCGTGGCGCAGCTTGCCGGGGACAGCCTGATGCAGTCGATGAAGGACGACAAGGTCATCCGGGCGATCGCCGCGTGGTCTTCGTGCATGGGCGGCAAGGGACACTCGGGACTTGCCGATCCGTACAAGGCGATGGACCAAGGGGTCACCAGTGATGGGAATCCGACGCCGGAGTCCATCGCTCTGGCCGTCGACGACATCGACTGCAAGACGCAGACGGATCTGGTGAAGATCTGGTCCGGTGTGGAGTCCGCAATCGAGGACAAGCAGATCGCCGACAACCAGAGCCAGCTGACCGGCATCAGGGAACAGCACGGCAAGGAAGTCGCCGCCGCGCGTAAGCAGATGGCGGCTTTGACCCAGTGAGGGCTCGCGCAGTAGCGCCGGGACCATGGATGGTCCGGACACTGTCCCTGATGGCGGCGTGCGTGCTGGCCGCCGGATGTACGGACGCATCCGCTGACCGGGCCCCCGTGTCGCAGCGGCCGGTGACTCCGAGCGCGGAGCAGAGCAGTCCGCAAGCGCGTCCATCGCCTGTGCCTTCGGTGCGCTCCGAAGGCCGCACACGCGTCTTGGAGTACGGAGACCTGACCGTGCGTGCCACACCAGGAAGCAGCGGTGTGCGTACTGAGATCGAGGTAGCCAATACCTACGAGCGGAATGCGACGTACTCGGTCCAGATCAGTATCGCTGACGGTAAGGGCTGGACCGCGTACAACCGGTTCTGGCTTCAGGACGTCCCTCCGGGAAAAACCGGGCGGGATGTTGCGGTGATCGGCTCAAAAGACATGGGTCCGGTTCCGCAGGTTCCGAGGATTTACGTCGACGAGTTCACTCCCATTGTTGACCGGAAGTAGGAAAGGGAAAGCTACTGCTCCGAGGTCGACAACACGGCGTCCCCTACCGCTCCGGGCACGGGGGCCATTCCCAGTGCTTCGCGCATCAAGGTCCCTACGGGGGCTGTGTTCTGACCAGACCTCGGCTCGACCCTGAGGAACGACAACACCTCCGGGTCCTTCGCCCGACCCGCACTCAAGGAGCCCATTGCGATGCCTCATCTGCGCCGCAGCCTGCCGGCACGCGGGTGCCGAGCGCATTCGGCTATGGCCAGGCCCGGGATCAGGCCATGACCTTGGCGAAGGGTTGATGACCCGCGCTTTCCACAAGTGAAGTCGACCTTGGTAGTTGCTTGGGGCGACCTTGGTTGTCGGTGTCGGACTCCGCGGGCGACTCTGTGTGGGTCACGTGATCATGTGCGGGGGCGGGTCATGCGTGGCTTCCGGAGGCCTGGGGATCCGCCCCGCTGTGTGGAAGTGCCCTGTTTCCTCAGCGCAAAGGGTGGCTATGCCCAGATCCACGCTGTTCCTCAGATCCACGCTGCTCCTGTTCGCCCTGACGGGGGCCTCTCTGTTCGCCCTCCCCCAGACCGCCTCGGCGGTCGGCTGCCAAGGGGGCGACTGCACGGGAAAGAGTCCGGTCGCCGAAGGGTGTGACACGGACGCGATGCTGGTTGAGGAGTACGACCAGGGAACCTCGCTCAGTCTGGAGTTGTTCCGGTCGCCGGCCTGCGACGCCTCGTGGGCCAAGGTGACCATCGACTCCACCGACCCCAGTCTCTACACCCAGTACGTCAACATCTTCTACGTACCGCAACTGGGTGGCAGCGAGACCGTGCTCACCGGCGGTACCACCTCCGAGACGAACTTCGCCGTGCCCTCTCCGATGGTCGGGGGCGACGCCCTCGCGAAGGGCTGCTACAACGACACGTCCCTGGATCTGGATCCGGCCCCGGAGACCTGGGCCCGGCAGGGAGCGACGGGGGGTTGCACCCAATGGCACTGACCACCTTCGGCCGCGCCCGGCGTTCGCCGCGGCGCACGGCCCGCATCGCCCTGATGACAAGTGCGGCGCTCGCCGCGTCCGTCCTCACGTCGACCGTGTCGGCGCAGTCCGCCGCGGCCGCCCCCAAGGCCGAGTCCCACACCGGCGGACGCCTCTTCAGCACCCCGGACACCGCGCTGGGCACGGGCTGGAGGACTTCCTCCGACCGGGCGGTGACCGGGACCGGTGACTCGGCGGGCTTTCACATCCTGGTGGCCGACGAGTCGAAGTCGTTCACCTACCGGGAGGTCGCCGACCTCACCCAGGACGGCCTGGACGGCATCGGGCCGTGGACCGGATACGTGTGCCAGTCCGGCTCCGGCCGGTACGCGGCCGCCGTCTACGCTCCCTCGACCGCCGTCAACACCCCCTCGCTGATGCAGCACGGTGGTTTCGCCGCGGTCGTCGACCTGGACACCGGGAAGGTGACCCAGGTCGCCACCGGGGTGCAGCTCGCCTACTTCTCCCCGGGGTGCGGCACCGGTGACACCGTCACCTTCACCCGCACCACGGTGGGCGACTCGGCGAAGGGCACCACGACCCTCCTCGACATCGATGCCAGGACCGGGAAGAGAGTCGGGAAGACCACCGTCGACGGCCAGTTCACCAACCCGGTGCCGACGGCCGACGGCCATGTCGGCGTGCTCGGCGGGCGCCTCGTCGAGGTGGCCGCCGGCGGCACGACCAGCACGCTCACCAAGCTGCCGGGCCGCGCGTTCGCCCTCGCCCCGTCCGCCGACGGCGCCCTCGACGTGGCCGTGGTGGCGGGCGGACAGGACGTGCTCCAGCGCTGGACGGGCGAGAAGTTGACGAAGCTGGGCACGGCCCCGCTCGGCAAGCTCGGTCTCTTCGCCCGGCAGGGCGGCGACCTGGTCGCGGGCGTCGTCTCCGGTGTCGGCAGCGCCCCGGGCCTGCTGAAGAAGAGCGCCCCGGACAAGCCGCTGTCCGCCTCCCGCGAGGGTCATCTGCTCACCGCCTCGGCGGCCTCCCGCGAGATGCGGGGCATGACCTCCAAGATCGGCTCCACGGGCGGCGAAGGCGCCGGGGTCATCGACGTCTCGGCTCTCGCCACCGCCTCCGACACGACCTCGGCCACCGAGGTCACCACGGCGGCGGCCGCGGCCGACACGGCGGACGACGTGGAACCCCTCAGCAGCGACGGCACGCAAGAGAAGAACGTGCTCGCCGCGCAAGGTGTGACCCCGACCGACCCCAACCCGCAGACCCACTACTCCAACTGCCTGGTCAAACGAGACGACGTCAACGCCCAGGCGCTCCAGCCGAGCACGAACATGGTCGAGTGGGCCGTCGACCAGGCCGTCCACGGTGATCTGAACATCACCCGACCGGCGAACTACCTGGGCACCGAGAGCGAGGCGTACAACCCCGAATCGCTCTTCCCACGCGTGGCACTGACCGGCGGCGGCACGGTGCCCGCCCAGGTGATGCTCGGCATCCTCGCCCAGGAGTCCAACTTCAAGCAGGCGTCCTGGCACTCAGTCCCGGGCGACGGCGGCAACCCGCTGACCGGCGACTACTACGGCAACGCCGACAGCATCCACTACTACCCCAACAACGGCGCCGCGGACTGCGGTTACGGCATCGCCCAGGTCACCGCCGGCATGAACGAGGCCAAGCCGGACCCCTACGAGCCGACGCAGGCGTACGCCATCGCCACCGACTACGCGGCCAACATCGCCGCGGGCCTTCAGATCCTGAGCAAGACGTGGAACCAGCTCAAGGGCCTCGGCATGAACGTCAACACCGGCAACTCGGCGTACGTCGAGAACTGGTCCATGGCGCTGTGGGGCTACAACAGCGGCGTCTACAGCGACACTTCGGCCAACGGCGGCCAGGTCGGACTCGGCTGGTTCAACAACCCGGCCAATCCCATCTACCCGGCCGACCGGCTGCCGTTCCTGCGCGCGTCCTACGACGACGCCTCGCATCCGGCGGACTGGCCGTACGAGGAGAAGGTCATGGGCTGGATCGAGACCCCGCAGATGACCTACAACGCACAGGCCTCGTACACCCGGCCGCTGTTCCCGACCGGCGGCAGCCTCCCGGCCGAACAGCTCTACCTGAACACCGACTACCGCGCCTACTGCGGCAGTTCCAACGACTGCGACCCGAACGCGGCCACCGGCACCGACCCGTGCCCGGCCGAGAACGAGACCTGCTGGTTCGACGGCTCTGTCAACTGGGGCGCGGGCCAGGACAGCGCCACGGGATCCACCGAGAACCTCGCCTACTCGCTCGGCAGCGGTGAACCGGCCCTGGACCGGCAGTACGACGCGGGCCCCTGCGGTGGCGCCCCGTCCGGCCTGCTGATCGACGACGTACCCAAGCCGAACGACAACACACAGGGCTGCACGGACTCCACGCGGATCGACGGGAAGTTCAACCTCCAGCTCGGCGACAACTTCACCTACCAACGCCCTGACGGCAGTTGGCGAGCCACCGGGGACATCGCGCCGATCGACCTGCACCAGCTGGGCGCCGGATACGACGGCCATGTCTGGTTCACGCACACCTACGCGGGCGGCAACGGCAGCGCCGCCAGTGCCGCCGACCTGTGGCACAAGGTGAGCGCGACCTGGACACCGTACCCCGAGCTGATGGCGCAGTCCGGGACCACCGGTGTGCTCTACAACATCTACGTCCATCTGCCGAACCACGGGGCCCAGGGCAAGGTGGCGTACAACGTGCACGTCGGCAACAGCGGGCAGGGGGTCGCCGAACTGCACTCCTGCTCGATCACCCAGCAGACGTGGAGCGGCGGCAAGGACACCTGGCTCTCACTGGGCACCCTCAGGCTCTGGGAGGGCGCCTACATGCAGGCGGACAACACCTCGTTCGCGGGCGCGACCGGCGATCTGGACGTGGCCTACGACGCGGCGGTCTTCCAGCCGACCACGACCGCGGCCACCGGTCCCTGCTTCACCGGTTCCTGATCCCACCCGGCACCGCGTCCACGGCCCGGAACCCACCGGGCCGTGGACGCCCCTCTCCCCCCTCCCGCGGAGCCCCACCATGCATCTCCCGACCCACTGCCCCCGGTACGCCGCCGCGCTGGTCGTCACCGCGCTGGCCCTGACCGGCTGTTCGGCCGGGCACGACACCGACAGCGCCGGTTCGTCCGCGTCTTCGGGAACGACCCCCACCGCCAACGCCTCTCCGAGCGCCGCCACTGCCACCAGCCCACAGCCCCGCCCGACGGGCATAGACAACTGGCCGACATACCCGGCGGCCAAGCAGGACGTGCCCACGGACGTGAAGTCCGCGGTGATGGCGAAGGGCTACACCGGGCAGAGCTTCCTCAAGGGACTCGCGGCCGACTGGCACATCACCCTCGGGAAGCGGCAGAAGCTCACCTTCGGTGAGCCGGCCTGGCAGGTCGGAGGAGAGGCACACCCGACGAAGAACAGCGACTTTCAAGTGGCTGCCATCTGGGACCTCACCGGCGACCTCAGGCAGTTCTACTGCTCGGCGACCGCGAACGCCCCCCGGTACGAGGAGTTCCTGAGCGCCTGCGTCGGTCTCGACCACCCGGGCTCCGACGCGAAGGCCGCCGCAGCCTGGCTGGACGGGGTGAAACCCCAGGTGGACAAGGCGTTCGCCAAGGAGAAGGTGCCCATCACCAGCCCTCTTCTGCGTTCGGGCAACACCGCCGCCTATCTGCGGAAGGGCGCCTACTCCCCGTCGGGCACCTATCAACTGGAGATCTTCGGCACCTCCGACGCCACGAACTGACCCAGTCCTACGCCCCCACCCCGCCCGGAATCCGCACCTCCACAGCCCCTCGGCATCGACCCGCGCGCTCGCCCCGTGTGCGGGCCCCAGAAGCGGGCCGGTGCCTTCGAGAACGGGATCGCGGAGTACCGCCGTACGTGTTGGTGTCCTCGGCCGCTACGAGAGCCGTGGCGACGTGCGGACCCCGGACATCGATGTCCGCATTGCCAACGTAGAGAAAGAGGAAAACACGTGACAGCTCGTCATAGACGAAGAGCGGTGACCGTTCTTGCCGTTGGCGCCGCTGTGGCGGGGCTGATACAGGCCCAGCCCGCCGCCGCGAAACCCCTCGCCCCCAGGCCCACGCCCACGTCGAACCCGTCGCCCGCTGCTCCAAAGGGGGCCGTCAAGGCTCCGGACACCATCCTGGGCAAGGGCTGGAAGACCTCTGGCGACCGGGCCGTGACCAGTGCCGCCGACAGCGACGGATTGCATCTGCTCGTCGCGGACAGCAAGAACGCCTACGCGTGGAAGACGGTCACGGTGCTGAGTGAGCCGCAGCTTCCGGCCGACACCTGGATCGGCAACAGTTGTGTCATGGACGACCACCACGCGGCCGTCGTCTACGCTCCCCGCACCTTCACCAACAAGCCGGACCTGATGATGGGCGGCGCGTTCACGGCGATCGTGAACCTCGACGACGGCAGCGTCACCAAACTGCCGTTCACCGCCTCCCTCGCCTACTTCGACCCAACCTGCAATCCAGCCACGCACACCGCCGCCTTCACCGCGCTCCGCGACACCCGGACGCGCCTGGTCACGGTGAACTCCAAGGGCACCACCATCGCCGACACCACGGCGAAGGGCGAGATCACCTCCGCCGTCCCCACCGGGGACGGGGTGATCGCTGCCGCCGGAAACCGGCTCGTCCACATCGACCGCAAGGGCAAGACAGCCAAGCTCACCGCCACCCAACACGCTCCGTACGGCATCCATGTGACCAGTGACGGCACGGTCAGCTACATCGACCGCACCGGCGACACCGACGCCAACGTACAGACGTACGCGCGCGGGAAGAAGGCGACCGTCGCGAGCGGCAAACTCACCGCGATGAACCTGCGCCAGGGCACGGACGGCACCGTCTACCTCACGGGGAAGGCCAGTCGCGGCAAGAGCTTCACGGCCAGCGGCATCAAGCAGTTGAACGTCTCACCCGACGCGGACCTCTCCACCCGCGGACGGCTGGCCGTCGACCCGGTCGTCTCCCCCGCCGTGCAGGCCGGCGTTGCAAACATCGAGAACGCCGGCCGCGGTTTCTCCGGCACCGCGACCAAGGAACCAGCGGCCAAGGCGAAGCCGGACAACTCCAGCCATGCTCTGACCGTCACCGGCTCGGTTCCGGGCACGGGCCGGCATACGGACCAGAAGGTCGCCGCGCCCGGCAGCAGCGCGGGCGGCAGGCCGTCGCCGGCGCTGACCGGCTCCTCGAAGCCGCAGATGTCGACGATGAGCATGCTGACCACGGCCGACGACGACCCGCGGGCCAACGACCCGGTCGACACCGACGCCTGGTGCTCCGTTCCCCGCAACGACACCGCCACCCAGGCTCTTCAGCCCACCCCGAACCAGGTCGAGTGGGCCGTGGACATGGCCGTCCGGGGCGACCTGCGCTCCGGCTACCTCACCCAGGGCGGCTGGCGCTCCCAGACCGGGCTCTCCACCATCGATCCGCAGGGCATGTTTCCCGCCCCCACGCTGAACGGCACCAGCGGCCGCATCCCCGCCCAGGTCGAACTGGGCATCCTCGCCCAGGAGTCCAACCTGTGGCAGGCCGAATCCGGTGCCATCCCCGGCCAGATGGGCAGCCCGCTCGCGGCCGTCGACGGGTACTACGGACACCAGACCGGCGGCACGCTCGCCGACTACTGGACGATCAACTGGAACAAGTCCGACTGCGGCTACGGCGTCGGCCAGGTCACCGACGGTATGCGCAAGGCCGGATACGAGAAGCCGGGCGAGACGTCCCTCCCGGCCAGCACGCAGCGCGCGGTCGCCGTCGACTACGCCACCAACATCGCCGCCTCGCTGCACATCCTCGCCGACAAGTGGAACGAGGTCCACGAGACCGGCCAGACGATCACCGTGAACAACGACGACCCGGCCAAGCCCGAGAACTGGTTCGCCGCCGTGTGGAACTACAACCTCGGCTTCAACACGAAGGCGGACGAGGGCACCAACGGCAACTGGGGCCTGGGCTGGTACAACAACCCGGCCAACCCGGTCTATCCCGCGTCCCGGCTGAGCTTCATGAACACCGACGCCGACCCCCTCGCCGCCAAGGACGCCGCCCAGCCCCAGAAGTGGCCGTACGAGGAAAAGGTGATGGGATGGGCCGCCTGGTCCATCGACACCGGCCACTCCTACGCCACCTCGGGCCGCCAGGACTGGCCCGGCGAGTCCGGCTTCTCCTCGGCCGGCTTCCGGCCCGCCTACTGGAACGGCACGGCCGACCCGTACACGATGCCGGGCAGCGCGACGTACAACCGGGCCCACGTCTCGCCGCCGCTGGACACGTTCTGCAACACGCACAACGGCTGTGACGCGGGCAGTCCGCCCAACTGCTCCGACGCCGCCTGCTACACCCCGTACTGGTGGAACGCCTCCAACGCCACCTGGAAGTCCGACTGCGCCACGACCTGCGGCTTCGAGAACATCAAGTACCAGACCCTGGTCAGCGAGCCCGGGCGTGGCTCGCGCCTCCAGTACGGCACACCCGTCTGCTCCGGCGCGCCCTCCGGCGCGAAGGTCGTCGAATCCGTGCCCGCGGGCACGAACACCTGGAGCAGCTGCGGAACGACCAGTACCGACGGCTCGTTCCAGTTCACCTTCTACCCCGATCCGAACGCCACCGGCCCGGGCCTCGGCCAGTACGATGCCAAGGCCGACCTGCACCAGATCGGCGGCGGCTACGGTGGTCACTTCTGGTACACGCACACCCGTAACGAGGAGTACCTCGGCGGTGACGAGGGACGCATGACCGTCGATGGCACCTGGACCGTCGGCGAGAGCATGGACCTGGCCCAGGTCTGGGTCCACGTCCCGGACACCGGTGCGCAGACCCAGGACGCGCACTACGTCATCCACGGTGCCCTCGGCGGGCCCTTCGACCGTTACGTGGATCAGGACGGCAACAACAACAAGTGGGTTTCCCTGGGCGCCTACAAGTTCACCTCCACACCGAGTGTGAGCATGTCGAACTACACGCCCGACGGAACCGCCGACGACGACGTCGCCTTTGGTGCCATCGCCTTTCAGCCGGTCACCGGCACCTACGTCACTGACAGCGTCGAGGCCGACGCGTACTTTGACGAGGACCAGAACATCGACGTCCGGCCCGAGAGCCAGATGTTCGACACCCCGCTCAAGTCGAGGCAGGCGCTGTACGACTGGGCCACGAACCTGTCGCAAAACATCATCGACCTGCCCACCTGCATCGACCTGCCGTCTCCGACCTGCGTCATGCCGGAGACCAAGGCCGCCGCTGAGCGCTGGAACGACGAGGTGACGACGTCGGGGACCAGCACCACCGACCACCCCGACGGGCACAGCATCGCCGAATGGATGCACTACTCCAACCCGTACACCAAGCGCCCCACCGATGACAGCAGGCCCTCCTGGTTCGGTACTGACGACGCCGCCTACAAGATGGACAACAAAGCAACCGTCTCGTACGTGAAGACCAGCGACGGAAAGATCATCAATGGCAGCGAGAGCGTGACGTACGACGACCGCACCGCCGACACCCACATCCCGGACTTCGTGCGCGAGTTCTTCGCGGCGCTCCAACAGGATTACGGCACCCAACCGCCGGACCTCGACTACACCGCCAAGGACCTGAACGTCCACAACGGCAAGTCGACGACTACCTCGACCAACAGCGACGGAATTCTTCCCGGGCGGGCCTACAAGTCGATCGGTGTGCAGCCCGTGATCACCGACGACAACGACAACGTGGTCACCGGCGATGGCGGCACCTGCGTCGCGGTGATGCACACGGCCGGCGGGTCCATCGGCTATCGCACCGCCCTGGGGGACCAGCACCTCACCGACAGCGTGGCCGACTGGGTAACACGGGTGTCGAATGACACCGGATCGTCCGACAACCCCGTCGCGTCGATGGCACAGGAGATCCGGAACATGTTCTTCAAGCCGGGCCTCACGGGATCCATCTTCGGCTCGGCGCCGCCGATCTGGCAGGAACTCGATTTCAAGACCTGCACCGACGGCACCATCAAGAAGGTCAGCGGAGCTCCCGTCCTGCGCTCCAGCTACATGCCGAACCAGTATCTGTACCGCAACAACACGGCCATCGACCTGGACGGCGCCTACACCGGATCCAGCACCCCGGTCACCACCGGTGACTTCTACCACTTCAGCGGGCCGGCGAGTCCGCCGAGCACGGATGATCCGTACGCGAACTGCACCATGAGCGGCGGCCATTCCGGCAACCCGTGGGACATCCCCGTGTACATTCCCTCGAACCCCGGCGTCGATCCGGACACGGCGCACTTCTGCAACGCACCCGACAAGAACCCCGACCCCTTGTACAGCCATTAGATTCATGGTGGCCCCCGGTTCCGGGGGCCACCATTGCCGCGAGAAAGAGGTTCTTCGCCATGGCGGCTGGTTCATTGCTCATTGGCTTCGCCGCGTTCTTCTTCGCCCCGGTCGTCCCCTCGGCCTTGTTCCCGTTCCGCAGGAAAACGGGTGCCGCCGCCGCTGCGGCTTGGGGTCTGCTCGCGGTACCGGGGTTCTTCGTCTGGGACGGGGCGCTCGTCGCTTCGGCAATTCTCACCGTGTTCTCGTGCTGCGTCCGGATCATCGTCGAAATATCCGGAACCTTCGAAGAACCTCGTGCTCGGCGCAAGGAGCGCAGGCAAGAGAGGAAGGAAGCGCGACCCGCTGCTTCATGACCTGGTCGCCGTACGTCATCGCTTAGAGTACGGGGTACTGGTGTCGTCGTACGTGGC
>Ga0136846_1213082_pt1 | contig 12947 bp, 5 predicted proteins | sample HopSoiMetagenom2_FD_96841 | JGI IMG/M metagenome (GOLD analysis project Ga0136846, IMG submission 96841) | Grasslands soil microbial communities from Hopland, California, USA - 2 Assembly 2016 (version 4) | ecosystem: Environmental > Terrestrial > Soil > Grasslands | place: USA: Hopland... | reverse complement strand
CCGGCAGCGGGACGATCAACGACTCCGTCACGATTCAATCCGGTGGCAGCATCACTTATACGGTGACCGGGACAGTCGCACCGACGGCCACCGGCACGCTCACCAACACCGCAATGGTGACCCCGCAGACAGGCACCCAATTCGACAATACGGCCAACAACTCGTCCACAACGAACACTCCGCTAACTCCGCAGGCCGATCTGGCGATTTCCAAGAGCGACGGCGCAACGACAGCCGCGACCGGCAGCACGCACACGTACACAATCGTGGTGAGTAACAGCGGACCGAGCGCCGTCACCGGCGCTACCGTCGTCGATACATTCAATCCCGCCTCGTTCAGCAGCACCAGCTTCACGGTGACGCAGACCGGTGGCGCGAATGGCGCTACTGCGAGCAGCGGCACCGGCGTGCAGAACATCAACCAGACGGTGAATTTGCCCGTCGGCGCCACGATTACCTACGTCGTAACAGCCACGGTCAGTCCCACAGCTACTGGTGCAGTCACGAACACGGCAACCGTAACCGCGCCCTCAGGCACCACGGACGCAAACCTCACCAACAACACAGCCACCGATACCGATACGGTCGCCGTAACGACTACGACCACCGACTTGAGCATCACGAAGACCGACGGCGCGGCCACCGCCGCGCCAGGCGGCCCGCTGACCTACACCATCGTCGTCGCCAACAACGGGCCCAGCCCCGTTGTCGGCGCAACAGTGGCCGACGTGTTCCCGCCAACCTTCACCGGCCCGACGTTTACAGTGGCCAGCACCGGGGGCGCCAGCGGCGCTACCAACGGTGGCGGAAACCTGCTTCAGACGGTGAATCTGCCGGTCGGCGCGACGATCACATACACCGTCACGGGGACGGTCAGCCCCACGGCGGTCGGCGCAATCACCAACACGGCCACCGTTTCGGCGCCGGTGGGCGTGGCCGACGCGAACGCGGCTAACAATGTCGCCACCGACACCGATACGATTGCCGCACCGACGGCCTTGGCCGACCTCAGCATCACCAAGTCGGATGGCGTGACGACGGTCGCAGCCGGTGGGGCAACCACCTACGCAATCGTCGTCAGCAATGTCGGCACCACTCCGGTCACTGCGGCCACATTGACCGATATTCTCCCGGCGAATACCACGCTCGGCACATTCACACCGCCGTCCGGTTGGACTGTGAATACGGCGACTCCCGGCCTGGTGACCGCCACGAACACTACGCCGCTGGCTGTTGGCGCCACCGCCACATTCACGCTCACGGTGAATGTGAGCGGGACGGCGGCGGGCGCGATCACCAACACCGCGAGCGTGGCAACTCCGCCCACCGTCGTGGACGTCAGCCCGACGAATAACGTCGCGACGGACACGGACACCGTTGCGCTCACGCCGGCAACAACGGATCTGACAATCACGAAGACGGACGGTGTCACCACGGCGCCCGCGGGCAGCACGCTGAGCTACACCATCACGGTTACGAATGCAGGGCAAAGCACCGTGACCGGCGCGACGGTGGCCGACGTCTTCTCGCCGCAATTTTCAAGCGTGACTTTCACCGCGGCCGGCTCGACAGGCACCAGCGGCTTCTCGAATAGCACGGGCACGGGCGTGAATAACATCAACCAGGCACTCACGCTGCCCGCGGGCGGCTCGGTTACTTACACGGTGAGTGCCACACTAAGTCCCACCGCGACTGGCGCGGTCAGCAACATCGCAACGGTGACCGCTCCAGCGGGGGTTGTCGATTCTAACGCTGCCAACAACGTGGCGATCGATGCGGACACGATTACGCCCCTCGCGCCGCCGCAGACCGACCTGTCGATCACCAAAACGGACGCGGTCACATCCGTCTCCGCCACGGCCCCAAACAACACGGTGACCTACGTCATCGTCGTGAGCAACAACGGCACGACCACGGTCACCGGTGCCTCCGTCACTGACATTTTCCCGCCCACGCTCACCGGCGTGACCTACACATCTACCGGCAGCGCGGGAACTAGCGGTAACACTGCCACCGGCACCGGCAACATCATTGATACGGTGACCTTGCCTGCCGGCGGGACAATTACCTACACCGTGAATGCCACAGTCAGTCCCAACGCCACCGGAACGCTCAGCAACACGGCGATCGTTACGCCGCCGACGACCGTCGTGGACGTCAATCCAACCAACAACACGGCCACCGATATTGATACCGTGACGGCTAACGGCCAGCCAACGCCGATAAATGCGGACTTGGGAATATTCAAGACCGATGGCGTCGTGACCGTCGCGCCCGGGAGCAACGTTACCTACACGATCGTCGTGAGCAATAGCGGCCCAAATTCCGTGGCTGGCGCAACGGTCGCGGACACCTTCCCCGCGACGTTGATCAACGTGAGCTTCACGGCCAGTGGCACTGGCGGAGCCACCGGCTTTAGCAATAGCAGCGGAAATATCAATCAGACGGTGAATTTGCCTGCCGGGGCGACGATTATCTACACGGTAAATGCCACGGTCAGCCCCACTGCCGCGGCGGGAACGACGATCGCTAACACGGCAACGGTCGCCGCGCCAGCGGGCGTCACCGATGCCAATCAGGCGAACAATAGTTCCACCGATACGGATACGGTGGGAACAACAACCGCCACGACTGATTTGAGCGTTTTCAAAACCGACGGCGTGGCCACCGTCACCGCCGGTCAGATGAATCTCACCTACACCATTAGGGTCACCAACCTGGGCACGACGCCGGTGACTGGCGCGACCTTGACCGACGTCCTTCCGCCAAATGCCGCGTTTGAATCGTTCATGGGACCCTTAGGTTGGGTCCTCGCAGTACCTAGCCCTGGCATCGCGACCGCGACGAACACTACTGCGCTGGCTGCGGGCGCTACGGCCATCTTTACGCTCGTCGTGGACGTCAATGCGAATGCCACCGGCGCGGTGACGAACACGGCTGTGATCGCGGCGCCGACCGGCACGGTCGATACGAACGCGGCCAACAACGTCTCAACCGATACCGACGTGATTTCGCCCGTCGTTTCAGAAAACAACGTCGATTTGAGCATTACCAAAACCGATAACTCGGCCACTGCGTCCCCTGGCAGCACGGTGACATATACCATCACCGTCGCGAATGCGGGTCCGACCACAGCGACCGGTGCGACGGTCAGCGATATCTTTCCGCCGAACTTCACGGGCGTCACTTACACGGCCACAGGAACCACGGGAACCACCGGCTTTACTACCACCGGCAGTGGAAACATCAATGATACGGTGACAATTCCCACCGGCGGCTCAATCACGTACACGGTAACAGGGACGGTTCCTTCAAACGCCGTCGGCGCATTGGCCAATACAGCCACAGTGACCGCTTCGGCAAACAACCACGAAACGAATCCGGCCGACAACGCGGCCACGGACGTCGATCTCTTTACGACGATCGATCTCGGCATCACCAAGGTCGATACGCCCGATCCGGTCCCCGCGGGCCAGAACATCACCTACACCATCACGCTGACCAACTCCGGCACCGGCGTAGCAGCCGCCAACAGCATTACTTTGACCGACCCGGTGCCTCTGAACACGACGTTCGTCTCGTGCACGGCGCCCACCGGCTGGACCTGCACCAATAACGCGGGCACCGTTACCGCCACCAACACCACCGGGACGCTGTCGGCCGGCGGCACCGCCACCTTCACGCTGATCGTCAACGCCAACTCCAATACGCCTAACAACACAACGATTACCAACACGGCCACTGTCACGGCCACCCGCGATACCAACTCCCAAAACAACACGGCCACCGCCACCACGACGGTTACCGCGCCCGCCACAACGGTGGATGTCGGCGTAACGAAGGTCGATACGCCCGATCCGGTGCCTGCGGGCCAGAACCTCACCTACACCATCGCGCTAACGAATTCCGGCACCGGCGCGGCAGCTGCCAATAGCGTTACTCTGACGGATGCCGTGCCGCTCAATACGACGTTTGTCTCGTGCACGGCGCCCACGGGCTTCACATGCACCAACAACGCGGGCACCGTTACCGGCACCAACACCACCGGGGCGCTGGCAGCCGGCGGCACGGCCACCTTCACGCTCGTCGTCAACGTCAACGCCGCGGTGCCCAACAACACGACCATCACCAACACAGCAACGGTTGCTGCCACCGGCGACAATAATAGCGCCAACGACACGGCAACCGCGACGACGACCGTAACTGCCGCGACCCCGCCGCAGGTTGACTTGAGCATTACCAAGGATGACGGCGCCACGTCGGTCGATATCGGCGGCACCTTGACCTATACCATCGTCGTGCACAACGCCGGCCCCGGTGCTGCCAATGGCGCGGTCGTAAACGACGTATTCCCCGCCAACTTGACGAACGTAAATTTCACGGCCAGCGGCACCGGAGGGGCCAACTCCTTCGACACCAGCGGCAGCGGCAACATCAACGATACAGTCAACTTGCCGGCCGGGGCCACCATCACCTACATCGTGACGGCCACGGTCAGCCCGTCGGCCACTCCGGGCGGCACGGTCGCGAATACAGCGACAGTAACCGCTCCTGCGGGCGTCACCGATACGAATCCGGGCAACAACTCCTCGACTGACACGGATACGATTACGCCGCCAAATGTTGAAAACACGCCTGACGTGGCGGTCACGAAGACCGAGGACCAATCGACGGTCGCCGCGGGCGATAACCTGACCTATACCATCACCGTCACTAACACTAGCTTCGCGGCTCAGAACGTTACGCTGAGTGATGCACTTCCCGCTGACACAACGTTTGTGTCGTTTACGGCGCCCGCGGGTTGGATGACTAGCACGCCAGTGGCCGGCGGAACAGGCACGATCGTCGCCACGATTCCCACGCTCGCTGCAGGCGCCACCGCCACGTTTACGCTCGTCGTGAACGTCAACAGCGATGCGATCGGCGGCGAAGAGCTCTCCAACACGGCCGTTGTTACTTCGAGCACCGCTGAGACGACGCTGAATAATAATTCCTCTACGGCCACGGCAACCGTCGAGGAAGTCGTGGTGGGACTGCCCGAGTGCGACATCTTCACGGAAAACCAGCCCAATCAGCAGCCTGGCACCGCCGAAATCGTTGACGATGCCGATAATCCGGGCACGAACGCGCTGGTGATCACGGGCACCAACCGCAATGACGTGATCGTTGTCGAGAAGCAGCCTAAGAGCCAAAGCGGCATGTTCCGGGTTGTGCAAAACAAACATGTTATCGTGACGTTCATTCCCAATTCCGTGTCGCGGATTGTGATCTTTGGCCTGGGTGGCAACGACTCCATTACCGTCAGCCCCTTACTGAAGCAGCAGGCGATCATCTTCGGCGGCACGGGCAACGACGTAATCGTCGCCGGCAGCGGCGACACGCAGGTCAGCGGCGGCGATGGAAATGACAAGATCGTCGGCGGCCGAGGGAACGACACGCTTTGCGGCGACAACGGCAACGACGTGATTGTCGGCGGCTTGGGCAACGACACCATCTTTGGCGAAGCCGGCAACGACGTTATCAATGGCGGCGTCGGCGATGACCTGCTTCTCGGCGGTGACGGCAACGACGTCATCGACGGCGCCGTCGGCAATGATCACATCTATGGACAGGTCGGCAACGACACCATCGTCGGCGGTTTCGGCAACAATATCCTGGTCGGCGGCGACGGCAAAGATAAGATCGTCGCCCGCTACGGCCGGAACATCATCATCGGTGGCAACGGGGCGGATCAGCTCTTCGGCAACGCCGGCGACGATATTCTCATCTCCGGATCGACCGCCCATGACGAGAACGACGCCGCGCTGCAATCGATTCTGGACGAATGGTCCTCGAGCCACAGCTACACCGACCGCGTGAACTTCGTCCGCAATGGCGGCGGAGCGAATGGGGCCTTCGTGCTGGATGACACCACCGTCTTCGACGATGGCGTCGCCGACCAGTTGATCGGCAGCGCTGGTCGAGACTGGTTCTGGGTCGGCGTGAAAGACAAAATCAAGGACCGCGCCAAGAACGAGCAGGTGAATTAGGATCCTTGTCACGTAGGTGGGACGGAGCCCAGCTTCGTCCCGGTCCTGCGCTTCAGCGTCGAAGCATGGCTTCGACCTGCGATTATCTGTCTGGCTTCGCCCGCTCGCCGGGCGGCGGTTTGCCACCGCGGTCGCGGTCGTCGAAGCGGTCGCCCGACTTGCCGTCGGCCCGCCCGCCGCGGCCATCGCCACGCGGTCCGCCAGGCGGCGGTCCCCAGCCCGGGCCAAATCCGCCCGGGCCAAATCCGCCGCGTCCGGGTCCGCCAAGTGGTCCGCCCCCGCGGCCACCAAAACGCTCGATGTTGTACAGCCGAAGCAGATCGCGGCGCAGCTCGACGCCTTCTTTCCCTTCGAGCTGCTTCCGGCGAGGATCATCGGTTTTCATCTCGGCATAGAATTTCAGCAGCTCCTCCTGACTGACTAACGGAAAATTGCGGCTCCAAAGGGCGATCCGCACGATGTCTCCGACCCGCTGCTGCTGTAGCGCCTGCTGTCGCTCGCGAGTCCGCTGTTCTTCAGGTTCCTTGCTCACCTCCGTGGCCACGAATGAGTCGATCGTCTTTTGCGTGTCGCTCGACAGCCGCGTCAGCAAATCACTGTAATCGCTTGGGGCGGGGGACACGTGCCGCTGCCGCCATTGCTGCCACGCGCCGATTAGCGCACGCCGCCGCGATTCATCATCGGGCGCATCATCAATCCGCTGCCGCCAATCGCGCGGCAACTGCTCGCGAATTTCGCTGTCATGCGCAATCGCCCACTCGCCGAGCCACTTGTAAATGGTGCTGCGGTCTTCTTCGGGCAGGTTGCCGGCGTAATCGCGAAAACGACGCTCTTCCTGCTGCTGCATCAGCTCCTTGATCCGGGTAATTCGTTCTTGCGGGTCTTTGATGTCCAAGAGCGTCGAGCGCTCGGCCGAATCGAGCGTCGCCAACCAACGGTTGTAGCTCTTGACCGTCTCGAGCAGCTCCTTGGAGTTCGCATCGCTCGTAATCGAGGCGTGTAGTTCCCGCAGCTTCTGCTGTTCGTCGGAGCTCAGACCGTCGAAACGGAGCTTTTTGCGGCGCAGATCGTCTTTTTGATCGGCGCTCATCTTGTCGAGTCGAGCCGCGTTTTCCGCGTAACTGTCATCGGCCCGGGCCCGCGGCGCCCACTGCGAAAGAAGCAGCGCAGCTCCCGTGATGACGCACCCGATTGTCGCCCTACGTGCCATCATCCACCTCAGAAGGAAACAAGTTTTCGCGCGCCAGCAGCTTCAGAAAGCTCACTTCGTCGATATTGCTGTATTCATCGACGCGCTCAATCACCGGCAAGTCACGGACGAGGTTGCGATCGGCTCGCGTCAGTTGGCGATGCAGCACCACGTAACCGCTAACGACGGAAACCAGCATCGCCGCCACGAGCGTGAGCCAGGCGAAATTTCGCTGACGAACTGTGCGCGTTTGCTGGCTCTTGGCATCCTGCTCGGCCTGCACGGCGACCATCGCGACTGTGCTGGCCGTGAACTCGTCGTCGGCTTCGGTTCCACGCAGGTTGTCGAGCAAGTCCCAGGCTTGCTGAAGCTGGTTGAGCCGCAGGCGGTAGGCCGGATCATCGCTCAGCCGGCGGGCAACACGAGCCTCAGCCTCCGAGTCGAGCTCGCCGTCCAAATAGGCCACAATCTCTTCGTCGATCGACGTCGTTTCAGCCAATCCGGGATTACTCTCGTTCATATCAACCTCGCTTCATACCACTCACCACTCACTATTCACCACTTACTGTCTTCGGCTGTTCTTCCTCCGGCGGCGTGCCACTTTCCACGTACGGCGTCAGCATCTCTTTCAAATTGACTCGGGCCCGCGACAGCAGCGACTTGATCGCCTGCACTGAAAGGCCCATCGATTGGGCGATATCCTGGTAGCTCATGCCCTCGAACTTCGCGAGTAACAGCGCCATCCGCTGCCGCTCGTTGAGGTTCGAAACCGCGTGCCGCACCATCTCGGCCTGCTCAGCTTTGTCCAACGCCCGCGTCGGCATGAAGCCGCTGGCCGCCTTGGCCATCTGGTCGAGCGACAGCGGCACGCTATCAGAGCCGTTGCCCTCCGGCACGCCGACTTCGCGCCTCCGCGACCGGCTGCGGAGGGCATTGCTCGCCACGTTGTTCGCGATCGTAAACAGCCATGTGCTGAACTTCGCCTCGGGTGCGTATCGCTCGCGGGCCTTGAACACGCGGACGAAAACGTCCTGCGTCAGATCTTCGGCCTGCTCCCGGTTGCCGACGAGGTGCTCCAGGATCGTCAGCAGCCGGTTTTGATACCGCAGCACCAATTCCGTGAAGGCCGCAGCGTCGCCGTCGCGGACCTGGAGCATCAGCCGCACGTCCGGATCGTGCAGCTCGTAATGGTTCGGCTGGGGCTGGAACTGCGTCAGGGCCAAAGTCTCGGCTCGTTTTCTGCGGTCGGCTGTCTCTCCGTAAGTCTAAGCTCGCTCAGCACACGGGGCCAGCCGCGGCGTCATGTCGATATGTCTCGCCGATAGGCTGCCCTTCGTTTCTAACCCCAAATGCAGCCCAGAGTTTCGCCCACCTCCACAGACCTCGCGTCAGTGGCTGGCTGTGGTTTGCGCGGCAAACCACGGTGAGCTGCGGGCTCAATATGCCACCCGATCCCCCTTTGCCTTCCAGGCCTCGAATGCAGCAAGGGCCTTGATTCGCATCAGCGGGATCGCTGGAATGGTGCGCTCCGCGGGCGGCGCACCTAGCTCGTGATGAATGAATGCGTCGGCGAACTCGATCGCCGCGGCGTCCTGCGCGGTGCAGCCGAAGTAATAGCGATCGATCCGTGCCCAGTAGATCGCCGCCAGGCACATCGGGCACGGCTCGCACGTCGTGTAAAGCTCGCAACCGGTGAGATGAAACACGCCCAGCGACTTTGCCGCCTCTCGAATCGCCACGATCTCAGCATGCGCCGTCGGATCGTTCTTTGACGTCACTTCATTGCACCCGCGGCCGACAATTCGTCCCTCTTTCACCACGACCGCCCCAAACGGCCCACCACGGCCCGCAGCGACGCCGTCCAAAGCCAGGTGGATGGCCTCAGCCATGAAACTGATTTGACTGGCCATTGGTCATTGGTGCTTGGTCATTGGTCATTCCGCACAGCGGCTACAGCGTCGGCCCAATCTGCCACGGCACGAATTCCTCATCGCCGTAACCGTGCAGCTCGCTCTTCGTCTTCTCGCCGCTGGCCACCGACAAAATCTTCTCAAAAATCTCCTGCCCCACGCTCTCGACGCTTCGCCCATTCAAAATCTCGCCGGCGTTGAGGTCCATATCGTCGATCAGCCGCTCGTACATCGGCGTATTGCTCGCCACCTTGATCGTCGGGCACGGCTTCAGCCCAAAGCAGCTTCCGCGGCCCGTGGTGAAGACCATCACATTACAGCCGCCGGCAACCAGGCCTGTCACGCTCGGCGGGTCGAAGCCGGGCGTATCCATGAACACAAAGCCCTTTCGCGGCGCAATCGGCTCGGCATATTCATACACCTCGGTCATTGCGGTTGCGCCGGCTTTCGCAATCGCCCCGAGCGATTTTTCGGCGATCGTCGTCAGGCCGCCCTCCTTGTTGCCGATCGACGGGTTGTTGTCGATCTCAACGCCGTACAGCCCCGTGTGCCACAGCCACCACTTGATGCGGGCCAGCAGCTTATCGGCAACGGCAACGCTAACGGCTCGCCGTGTCAGCAGGTGCTCAGCGCCATAAACCTCAGTCGTCTCCGCCAGCGCCGTCGTCCCGCCGCACCCCACCATCATGTCCGACGCCACGCCCAGCGCCGGATTGCACGTCACGCCGCTATTACCATCCGAGCCGCCGCAATTGGTGCCGAGCAAAATCTCGCTGGCCGGTATCGGCTCGCGCTTCACGTCATTCACCCGCGGCAGCAGTTCTGACAGCAGCCGCACGCCCTCTTCGATCGTCTTCGTCGTCCCGCCCTGATCCTGCATCGACAGGACAAGAGGCCGGGAGGGCGAGGCTCCCGCCGAGCCAGAGCTATTCGCCAACTTTCCATTCCCCTCAATCTGCACCAAACCCTGCGACTGCATCAAATATCCGCTCGTCGCCTGTTCGCATCCCAGCCCCACCAGCAAATAGCCGCCAATATTCGAATGTTTCGCCATCCCGGCCAGCGTCCGATTGAGCACCTGGTGCTGCAGACCCTGATATTGAATCCCGCATCCGCCGCCATGCTTGACCGCAATCACACCGTCGATGTTCGGAAAATCGCGCAGGGCGCGCTGATCGAACCGCTGCGCGATGTAACGGCTGACCGTCGCCGAGCAATTCACGGTCGAAATCACGGCGATGTAGTTCCGCGTGCCTGCTTTGCCGCCCGGCCGCTTATATCCCAGAAACACCCGGTCCGTGATCCGCTCCGGCGGCGGTGGCACCGCCGTGCTGCTCGCATAGTCCCGAACGAAATCCCCATTCACCAGATTGTGCGAATGCACCCACTGCCCCGGGTCGATTCGCTCGATCGCCTGCCCAATGATCTGCCCATACTTCCGTACATAATCGCCCTTGCGGATCGCTTTCACCGCAATCTTGTGGCCCAGCCGCACCGCCTCCGCGAGCCGAATTGTCGTCCCCGCGACCTCAATCGCCTCTCCCGCGCTCAGATTGCGCGCCGCGACACAGATATTGTCATCCGCATGCAGATAAACCGCATCGGTCGCCCGGCGACCGGTAGCAACAGACATGAAAGCAGGCCCCCGCAGTCTCGTAGTTATGTTTCAGCATAACAGAAACGCTATCGCTCGGCCGTACTTTTGCCGACCCGAATTTAGCCCACCACCACATTCGTCCGCTGCATCTGGTTGAACCAGTTAACCCCTTCTTTGACCATCCGATGGCGAAGCACATAGCTGCCGGGAGTCAGCGGAGCGGTGACGCTGATCGTCAGCGTGATCTTCTGGCCGGATTTGACATCGTGGGGCAGCGCAAACCGCATCGGCTCTTCCGGCCAATCGCCGACTGCGTCACTGGCGCCTGCGAAATAGACGCCCAGGTCAACGGGATTCGCTCCCATAGCTGTCCAGGTCTGCGAGCCCTTGTTGATCAGCGTGATCGTGTAAGTCTGCGTCTGCCCAGCTTGCCACTGCGTCGGCGGACTAGCCATATACTGCGCGGTGAGCGTTTGCACCGCGGCCGCCGTCCGGCGTATGTCTGCGAACCAGCCAAACTCCGCGCTCACCAGTCGCTGGCGGAGCGTATAGCTGCCGGCCTTGATTGGTGCCCTGACATCGATTGCCAGCGTCGCCGATTCGCCCGGCCCGATGTCGTTGGGCAGTGCAAACAACTGCAGCCCCTTGGCGACCGTCGGCGGCGCGTCGCTCTTGGCGCCGAAATAAACGCCGAGTTGCACACGTTGCGGTCCGCTCGCGTGCCAGGTCGCCGTGCCCGTGTTCGTCACGGTGATCGAATAGTTCTGCGTCTGTCCTGCCCCCCAAATCGTCGGCGGAACAGTGTTATACGTCGCCTTCAGCGTATCGACGCGCACGCTGACGCGATCCATCGTGTCGAACCAGGTTCCCGGACCCTGCACGAGCCGATTCCGGAGCACGTAGTCGCCCGGCGTGCCGGGAGCGGTGGTCTTCACTGTGAATGTGAACGATTTGCCGCGTGCAATGTCCTTGGACAGCGCGAGCCTGATCGGCGGCGCGATCCAGTCGCCCACCGCATCGCTGTCTCCACCGAAATAAACCGCCAAATGGACGCTGCTGGTGCCCTTGGCCTTCCAGGTTTGGGTGCCGACGTTGGTCACCGTGACTTTGTAGCTCAGCTTTTGCCCAGCCAGGACATGCGTCGGCGCGTTGCTCGAATATCTGGCGGCCAGCGGTACCGCTTGATACTGCGCCGTATAAGTCGTGGCTTCGTCGGGCGTCGCTATCGCGTGCTTCGCCGCGCCGTCGTCCGACCAGCCGATGAAGCGATACGTCACACCGCCCACGATCTGCGTCAGCGGCGCTTCCAACGTCCGCGTCATGCCGACCACGCCGGTGATGCTCGTACCGGCTGTCTCGGGGCTCCCATCGATCAGCAATTTGGCGCCGGCGACGTTGCTGGCCAACGTAAAGGTCGTAAGCACGGGCCGCACATCAACGTGCGTCGTCGTGCTCAGGCCCTCCGAGTCGGTGACAGTCAGGGAAATGCGGTAGTACTGATCCGGATCGGCCTCGCCGGTCAGCGGAATCGTGAAGTTGCCCGACGTTGTGCCGTCGATCGGCCCGATGAAATTGTGAAAATGCGTGTTGTGCCCAAACAAAAACGACCAATGAAACGCACTATCGGGCAAATCGCCGTCTTCAAAGTCGCTTGCCGTGCCTGCGAAAGAAATGGTTTGGCCGGCGACGTAGGTGTCGCTAGAAAGCGGCGCGGTGATCGTCGGCTCAGGCGCAAAATTGCCAACGCTGATCAAGAGCGGCATCGAGCTATTGGTCAGGCCGCCGATCGGACGATCGTTCACCGTGAGCACGGCGTTATAGGTGCCCTTGACGGTGTACTCATGTTGCACGGTGACGCCTTCGCCCATCGTGCCGTCGCCAAAATCCCAAGCGTAGCGCAGTGTGTCGCCGTCTGGGTCGCTGCTTGCCGAACCGTCGAAGTTGACGGTCAGCGGTGTGCCGCCGCTGGTGACGTCCGCCGTGTCGGCCGCGAGCGGCGGCCGGTTCGCATTGCCGACGTAGCTGATTTTGTAAATCGCTCCGAAGTTCGGGCCGATCGAGCTCCAGTACAAGCTTCCGTCGGGCCCGGTTTCCAGATCGGTCGGCAACGGAGCCCCCGTCGCCCAGGTTGTCCCCGCTCCGGTGTCGGGATTGATCAGTCGAATGACTCCCTGGACCAGATCGCCGACAAAATACTGGCCGCTGTAACTCGCCGGAAAAGT
>Ga0136846_1235605_pt1 | contig 12950 bp, 10 predicted proteins | sample HopSoiMetagenom2_FD_96841 | JGI IMG/M metagenome (GOLD analysis project Ga0136846, IMG submission 96841) | Grasslands soil microbial communities from Hopland, California, USA - 2 Assembly 2016 (version 4) | ecosystem: Environmental > Terrestrial > Soil > Grasslands | place: USA: Hopland... | reverse complement strand
CCCCCTCCGCCGAGCACTGGATGGGCCAGGACAGCCTGGGCCGCGACATCATGAGCCGGCTGATCTGGGGCGCCCGCTGGTCCCTCGCCATCGGCCTGGGCGCCACCGCGCTCGCGCTCACCGTCGGCGCGCTGATCGGCGCACTCGCGGCGACGTCACGCAAGGCGGTCGACGAGACGCTGATGCGCTGCCTGGACGTGGTGATGGCGTTCCCGGGCATCGCGCTGGCCGCCGTACTCGTCGCGGTCTTCGGCGGCGGAATCACCGTCCTGATCTGCGCCATCGCCTTCCTCTTCACCCCGCCGGTGGCGCGGGTGGTGCGGGCGAACGTCCTGGACCAGTACGGCGAGGACTACGTGACGGCGGAACGGGTGATCGGCGCCCGTACGCCCCACATCGTGCTGCGCCATGTCGCGATCAACTGCGCTGCTCCGGTGCTGGTGTTCTGCACGGTGCAGGTGGCGGAGGCGATCGTCTTCGAGGCGTCGTTGTCGTTCATCGGCGCCGGGGTACGGCCGCCGGACCCGTCCTGGGGAAGCGTCATCGCGGACGGCAAGAACATGGTCCTGACGGGCGGCTGGTGGGCGACGGTCTTCCCCGGCCTGCTGATGCTGATCACGGTGCTGTCGCTGAACATCCTCTCCGAGGGCGTGTCGGACGCGTGGGCGGCGCCGGCGGCGCGGGACGTGGAGGTCCGCGAGGAGGAGGACCACATCGAGGCCCCCGAGCCGGGCTCGGGCACGGTCCTGGCCCTGCCCGGCCTGACGGAGGCGGCGCGACGACTGCGCGCACGGGCCCGCCCGATCCCCACCGGTCTGCCGATACTGGCGGTCGAGAACCTCACCATCGGTTTCGCGGCCCGGCACGCGGGCGTGGACATCGTCGACGGCATCAGCTTCGAGGTCCACGCGGGCGAAGTCCTGGGCCTGGTGGGCGAGTCGGGCTGCGGCAAGTCGCTGACGGCGCTGACGGTCATGGGCCTGGAACCGAAGGGCGCCCGGGTCACCGGCCAGGTCCGCTTCCAGCAGCGGGACCTGCTCGCGGAACCGATGCGCGTACGCCGGAAGCTGCTGGGCCACGAGATGGCGATGATCTACCAGGACGCCCTGTCGTCCCTGAACCCGGCGATGACGATCCGTTCGCAGCTCAAACAGGTCGTACGCCGAGGAGGCCACCGCACACCGGAGGAGCTCCTCGGCCTGGTGGGCCTAGACCCCGACCGCACGCTGCGCAGCTACCCGCACGAACTGTCGGGCGGCCAGCGCCAACGGGTCCTGATCGCGATGGCCCTGTCCCGGGACCCGAAACTGATCGTCGCGGACGAGCCGACCACGGCCCTGGACGTCACGGTCCAGGCCCAGATCATCGAACTGCTGCTGCGCCTGCGCGCGGAGCTGGACTTCGCCCTGATCCTGGTCTCGCACGACCTGGCTCTGGTGGCGGACGTGACGGACCGGGTGGTCGTGATGTACGGCGGCCAGATCGTGGAGACAGGCGTGACGGCGGACCTGGTCGGGGCCCCGACCCACCACTACACCCGGGGCCTGCTGGGCAGTGTGCTGTCCCTGGAGTCGGCGGCCCTGCGCATGACCCAGATCAAGGGCACGGTCCCCTCCCCCGCCGACTTCCCCAAGGGCTGTCGTTTCGCGGACCGTTGCCCGATGGCGACGGAGGTCTGCCGTACGACGGCCCCCGATCTCCTGGGTGCCCGGACCCACTTGGCGGCCTGCCACCACCCGGCGATCGACCTGCCGACGCCGGAGCCGACCGGAAGCGAGACGGTGAAGTGAGCACCAGTACGGCTGTGTCGGCCGCGACTGATCCGTTGGTGGAGCTGAGGGACACGCACGTGGTCCACAAGGCCCGCAGCGGCGGCCTGTTCACCCGGGATCGCGTGTACGCCCTGACAGCCGCCGACTTCAGGGTGGCGCCCGGCGAAACGGTGGGCGTGGTGGGCGAGTCGGGCTGCGGAAAATCGACGCTGGCGAAGGTGCTGGTGGGCGTGCAGCCGCCGACGTCGGGCCAGGTGTCCTTCCGTGGCGCCGACTTGTGGACGATGGAGCCGGCGAAGCGCAGGGCGGCGATCGGGACAGGCACCGGCATGATCTTCCAGGACCCGTCGACTGCCCTGAACCGCCGCCTGACGGTCCGCCAGATCCTGCGGGACCCGCTGGACGTGCACAAGCGGGGCTCGACGAAGGAACGGGAGGAAAGAGTCAGGGAGTTGATGTCCCTGGTGGGCCTCCCACGAGCCCTGGCGGACGGCCTCCCGGGCCAGCTGTCCGGCGGCCAGCGCCAACGGGTCGCCATCGCACGGGCGTTGGCGCTCGACCCCGATCTGGTGGTCGCCGACGAGCCGACGAGCGCCCTGGACGTGTCGGTCCGCGCCCAGATCCTGAACCTTCTCCTGGACCTGAAGGAGCGCCTGGGCCTGGCCCTGGTCTTCGTCTCGCACGACATCCAGACGGTACGGCGGATGAGCGACCGGGTGATCACGATGTACCTGGGCCGGATCGTGGAGGAGTCCCCGGCGGACGAGGTGACCGACAGGGCGCGTCACCCGTACACCCGGGCACTGTTCTCGGCGACGCCGGGCCTGCTGGACCCCATCGACCCGATCCCGCTGGTCGGCCCGGTCCCCTCGGCGACGCGTCCGCCCTCCGGCTGCCCGTTCCGCACGCGCTGCTGGAAGGCGAGCGACACGTGCGCGGAGGCGATGCCGGAGTTCACGGCCGCGTCAATCCCGGGACACCGTTTCCGTTGCCATCACCCTGTGGAGGAGGGCCGGGCGACCGGGGAACTGGTCGCCCAGGCGGTCGCCGCCGTGCCCGACATGGCCTCTGACCTGCGGAAAACCCCACCAACCCCGGTAGCCCCAGCTACCCCCGCAGCCCCGGTAGCCCCCGCAGCCCCTACGCACGCCCCGAAAGATCCCAGGGAGCCCTGATGACCTTCCCCGCCCCGCTGACCGGTGTCGTCCCTCCCGTCTGCACCCCGCTGACACCGGACCGCGGGGTGGACGTGCGCTCGCTCGTCAGGCTGGTCGACCATCTGGTGGAGGCGGGCGTCGACGGCCTGTTCGTGCTCGGTTCGTCGTCGGAGGCGGCGTATCTGACGGACGACCAGCGCAGGCTGGTGGTGGAGACGGTGGTGGGTCATGTCGCCGGGGGGCTACCGGTCCTGGCGGGCGCGATCGACATGACGACACCCCGGGTGCTGGACCACGTACGGTCGGTCTCCGCGGCGGGCGCGGACGCGGTGGTGGTCACGGCCCCCTTCTACACCCGTACGCACCCCTCGGAGATCGCCCGCCACTTCCGCCTGGTGGCGTCGGGCAGCCCGGTCCCCGTGGTCGCCTACGACCTCCCGGCCTCCGTCCACAGCAAACTGCCCCCCGCTCTCGTCCTGGAACTGGCCGCCGACGGCGTCCTGGCGGGCCTGAAGGACTCCAGCGGCGACCTGGCGTCGTTCCGCTCGGTGGTGACCGGCGCGCGGGAACACCCCGCGGTGAGCGGGTTCAGCGTCCTCACGGGAAGCGAGCTGATCGTCGACTCGGCACTGGCCCTGGGCGCGGACGGCGCGGTGCCCGGCCTCGCGAACGTCGACCCGGACGGCTACGTACGGTTGGACCGCTTCTGCCGTGCGGGCGACTGGGAGCGGGCACGGGCCGAGCAGGAACGGTTGTGCGTGCTGTTCGGGATGGTCGGGGCGGGGGATCCGGTGCGGATGGGCGGGAGCTCGGCGGGTCTGGGGGCGTTCAAGGCGGCACTGTATCTGCGGGGCGTGATCGACTGCCCGGCCACGGCCGACCCACAGATCCCGTTGTCGGAGGACGAGGTGGAGAGGGTGGGGAAGTTCCTGGCGGGGGCGGGGCTGCTGTAGGGGCCCGTCGGCGGTGGCGGTGTTCGACTCCGAGATGCGGCGGGCACTCGCGGCTGCGACCGTACGGGTGAGGAGCATCGTTCCGATGGAGTAAGGACGGGAGGTGCCGGCATGGTGATGCCGCACCCTTCGCTCCTGCGGGAGCTGGTAGACCGGTGTGAGACGCTCAGGCGGCGCGCAGCGTCCGGCGGCAACGCGGAGACCGTCCGCCGGCTCGAGGACGCGACGTACACGCTGTGCGTGGTCACGGGCACCCACCAGTTGGACGCGGCGTTGTTCGTCGCCCGCCGCCAGCTGAGCGATGCCATGGCACGGCAACAGCCGATGCGCCATTGAACCCGCGGGGTCCCGCATGGGACCGCAAAGTTGGCTATAGCTGTTGATAACGCCCATATAGTCGCGCTGGCGCTGACCGTCGTCGGCGGCTCGGCCACCACCGACGCGCTGGGCCTGCGAACGTGCGGCGCCTGCCACCGCAGGTGGCCCCGTACCACCTGCGCCTGGACTGGCTCCCGTGCCGCACGGCAACCCGCTCCCCCACGCACCGCCGGCCTGCGTCCGGGCGCGCCTCTACCGCTACCGGTAGCTCGTGGCGCCAACCGCGCACGACGGGCGCCTGGTGGGACCGCTCGCTCGAGGCCGACTGCGTTCCGCCCGTCACGAGAGCACCGGAGGAGGTGCAGACTGGGATTTCCTGGCGGTCCGAGATGTGCGGTAAATCCAGATTCTCGGTGAGGAGAGGAACCATGGCACGCGCAGTGGGAATCGACCTCGGCACGACGAACTCGGTGGTCTGCGTACTGGAGGGCGGGGAGCCGACGGTCATCACCAACACGGAAGGGGCGCGAACCACCCCGTCGGTGGTGGCCTTCGCCAAGAACGGCGAGGTGCTGGTCGGCGAGGTGGCCAAGCGCCAGGCCGTCACCAACATCGAGCGCACCGTGCGCTCCGTCAAGCGCCACATGGGCGACGGGAGCTGGCGGTTCCCGGACACGGGAAGCATCGACGGCAAGCGGTACACGCCACAGGAGATCTCCGCACGGGTTCTGCAGAAACTCAAGCGGGACGCCGAGGCGTACCTCGGTGAGGACGTCACCGACGCGGTGATCACCGTTCCGGCGTACTTCAACGACTCCCAGCGCACCGCGACCAAGGAGGCCGGTGAGATCGCCGGGCTGAAGGTCCTGCGGATCATCAACGAGCCCACGTCCGCCGCGCTGGCCTACGGCCTGGACAAGGAGAACGACCAGACGGTCCTGGTCTTCGACCTCGGTGGCGGCACCTTCGACGTGTCACTGCTGGAGATCGGCGAGGGCGTGGTCGAGGTCAAGGCCACCAACGGCGACACCCACCTGGGCGGCGACGACTGGGACCAGCGGGTCGTCGACCACCTGGCCAAGCAGTTCAAGAACAACTACGGCGTGGACCTGTCCAAGGACAAGATGGCCGTGCAGCGGCTGCGCGAGGCCGCGGAGCGGGCGAAGATCGAGCTGTCGAGCTCATCGGAGACGACGGTCAACCTTCCCTACGTCACCGCGTCCGCCGAGGGCCCGCTGCACCTGGACGAGAAGCTCACCCGCGCCCAGTTCCAGCAGCTCACCAGTGATCTGCTGGACCGGTGCAAGGCCCCGTTCCACAACGCGATCAAGGACGCCGGGATCAAGGTGTCCGGCATCGAGCACGTCATCCTGGTCGGCGGCTCGACGAGGATGCCGGCGGTGACCGAACTGGTGCGGGAGCTGACCGGCAAGGACCCGCACAAGGGCGTCAACCCCGACGAGGTCGTCGCTGTCGGCGCCGCCCTGCAGGCCGGTGTCCTCAAGGGCGAGGTCAAGGACGTCCTGCTGCTGGACGTCACGCCGCTGTCCCTCGGTATCGAGACCAAGGGCGGCATCATGACCAAGCTGATCAAGCGCAACACCACGATCCCGACGAGGCGTTCGGAGATCTTCACCACGGCCGAGGACAACCAGCCGTCCGTGCAGATCCAGGTCTTCCAGGGTGAGCGCGAGATCGCTGCGTACAACAAGAAGCTCGGCATGTTCGAGCTGACCGGTCTGCCACCGGCCCCGCGTGGCGTGCCGCAGATCGAGGTGGCCTTCGACATCGACGCCAACGGAATCATGCATGTCTCCGCCAAGGACCTCGGCACGGGCAAGGAGCAGCGCATGACCGTCACCGGCGGCTCGTCCCTGCCCAAGGGCGACATCGACCGGATGATGCGCGAGGCCGAGCAGCACGCGGAGGAAGACCGGCGCAGGCGCGAGACCGCCGAAACCCGCAACCAGGCGGAACAGGTCGCCTACCAGACCGAACGGCTGCTCACCGACAACGCCGACAAGATTCCCGCCGACGTCAAGAGCGAGGTCGAGGCCCCCCTGGCGGAACTCAAGGAGGTCCTGGAGACAGAGTCGGCGGACACCGCCGCCTTGCGGCAGGCCGCCGAAAAGGTCACCGCCGCAGCCCAGAAGGTGGGCACCGTCATGTACGCGCAGGCACAGCAGGCACAGAGCCAGCAGACGGCCGGCGGCGGGGGGGACGGTCAGGCAGGCACCGCAGGGCAGGACGAGGATGTCGTGGACGCTGAAATCGTCGACGACGACAAGCGGCAGGAGGGCAGCGGATGACCCGCCCGAGCGACACCCAACGCCCCGGCGAGCACGCGCTGTCACTCATCGGCGACAACCGGTGGCGGAATCCGGGCACCAGCCTGGAGCCCCGCCGCCGCGGCGACATCGAGCCCGCCCCGCAGTCACAGGCGGACTCCGGCGAGGCGGCCACACTGCGGGTGCGGTTGCGCGAATGCGCGGCGGACCTGCAGCGTGTGAAGTCCGAGTACGACAACTACCGCAGGCGGGTCCGCCGCGACCGCCGTGCGGTCGGTGAGATTGCCGTGGCCAACGTGCTGACCCACCTCCTGCCCGTCCTCGACGCCATCGACCAGGCCCGCAGGCACGGAGAAGTCACCGGCGGCTTCCAGCGCGTCGCCGAGACACTGGAGACGGAACTCGCGGCGCTGGGGCTGCGGTGCTTCGGCACGGCGGGCGACCCCTTCGACCCCGTCGTGCACGAGGCCGTCTCCTGCACCTGCTCCGACCAGGCGGAACAGCCCACGGTCACCACGGTTCTGCGCTCCGGCTACCTGGTCGGCGACCAGCTTCTGCGGCCCGCGCAGGCAGAAATCGCCCAACCGCCGACCAGGTGACGGCCACCGTCCGGGGAACGTCAAAGTGCTGCTGGAGTACCAGGAGCGGTCACATCGGGGACCTCCCGGTGACGCCTCGGTGGCCGCCCTCGGGCGGCCACCGAGGCGAAGACCAGCCCGTACAGCGCCATGGTGGTGATGTCACCTACAGCGCCCGGCGCGTAGTCGTCCTCCAGCGACGCACGGGCCCCGGGAACACCTCTCCCGCTCCCGCCGGCGTCAGAGGGCCGGTCCTCGGTCCAGGTCAAAGGGTCCGTCTGCTCGGGCACCGTTCCTCCGTATGGTCGTGATGGTCGTGATGGTCGTGGTGGCCTGGTCCGAAGACGATCAGCGAGACGGCCCACTGCGCCGCTGCGCCACTCGGGGGATCGGGCATCGGCAACCGTGCCACCCAACGACGTCCGCATATCGGGTCCGCGCCGTACCCCTGTGCAGCCTTCCCCCGGACGGCCCAACACGGCAGCGCCGGTCCAGTCCGTTATTCGCCGCGCCGGCCCGGCGTTTCCGCCCGATTTCCCCCTGCCGAACGCGGGCGATCTTGCCGGGTGTCCCGCAGGCTGGGTTCCGGTTGCCCGGTCGCGGCAGGGCCGCGGGTGCAGCCGCTGGTCCGCGTGTGGCGAACCGCCACCCCATTCGTGACTCAGGAGCCTTCATGGCAGTGATGACGGAGGAACTCGTACCGGTGCTGGAGGACGCGCGCCATGCTCATGCAGCGGTCCTCGACCGGTTCCGGGCGGATGCCACGGTCACGCCGCCGGGGGCGCACCGGCAGCTGCTCGAACGCCGAGCCGAGGAGATCCGGAGCAGCGTCCAGCGCATCAAACACCAGGAGCGTGCCCTGCAACCCCGGGGCGTGATGGACACCGCGGCGAGCGTGACACGCTCCGTCTCGTGGGGCGTGGCGCGCACAGCGATGCTGCCGCTGACCTTCGCGTCCGTGGTCGGCAGGGCCATACTGCCCGGCGGCGGCCCAGCCGGTCCCCGCCAGCTGCTGAGGAACACGGAGGACGAGTACGCGGCTGCGGCGCGGGCGCTGGCAGCCTGCCGGGCCGGCGAGGTTGTCGCCGAACAGGCGGACGACCAGCTCACCGCCGACCTGCTCGGTTCGCTGCGCCGACAGGACGAGGAACTGCTGCGGGAACTGGAGAACAGCCTCACCGAACACGCCCGCGCCGTGGCGACAGCCACGAACGGCTCCGCCTCGCGCGAAGGTCAGGGCGGCACTCTGGCCGACGCCGCGGCACAGACGATTCAGGCCACTTTCGACCGGGCGCGCGACGTCGCCCGGCACGGTGTGCGGCGGACCCTGAGCGCGGCCGAGGAGGCGCGCCGGAAGACGCCCGTGCCCGGCGCCGTGGCCGAGGAGATCCTGGGGGCGGTCCGGCGGGAGGAAGACCTGCCGATCCCGGAGTTCAGCCGGCTCAGCACGGAACAGATCACCAGGCGGCTGCGCACGCTGTCCCAGCTGGACCTGACCGTGATCCAGGGCTACGAACGCACCCACGCCAACCGCAGGAAGGTCCTGAAGGCCATCGAGGCGCTGCACGAAGCCACGCCGTGGACCGGATACGACGCCCTGACCGCGGACGACATCATCGCCGGTCTGCGGGACGCTCCCACCGGCGTGGCCCGTCAGGTGCGGGAGTACGAACGGCGCCACCGGCAGCGCCAGGAGGTCGTATCCGCGGCCGAGACGCGTGTCTCCTCCGCCTGATCCGACCCCCTGCCCCTCAGCCCACCCCGCCCACCGGCAACCGCCGAAACTCGATCGACTCGTAGGTCCCCGCGTCCCCCGTCTCGTACAGCACCCCCACCACCCGCGGGTCCACCCGGACCAGGTCCGAGTAGGCCGCCCTCCGGTTCGACAGCGTCAGTACCTTCTCGAACGTCTCCCCCGCGTCACCGCTCCGCCAGATCGCCATCGACCGGCGCGCCGTGGGCTCGGAAGGCGCCGAGAACAGCAACGCGTCGGAGCCGTCCCGCAGTTGGAGGACGCTTCCCTGCACGATCGGAACGTCGTTCAGGGTCGGCTGGACGGCGTACGGGCGGTCCAGGGACTGTGCGCCGTCGCTCGAGTAGGAGTCCAACCGGTTCCCCGGCAGCAGGCCGTTCTGGTCCCTGGACGAGAAGTACAGCCTGCCGTCGGGGAGTTGCGCGGCGCTCGTCTCGTTGGCGTTCTCGACGCCGTCGTACGAGTCGTCGACGAAGCCCAGGTGCCAGGTACCGCCGCCGTTGTCGCTGTAGATCGCGTGGCCGCCGTAGTACCTGGACTCCTGGCCGGTGTCGGACGAACCCGCCGGCGGGGCCGCCGAGTGGTTGGACGGGATCACGATCCTGCCCGCGTGCGGCCCCTCCGACAGGTGGACGGCGTGGCCTGGGCCTGTCGCGTACCAGCGCCAGTTCGGCGGTTTCACCTGGGCCGTGATGTCGTGCGGGAGCGTGAAGCCGCGGCCGTCGCTCGCGGCGGAGCTCGTCTGGACGAAGACCCTGCGGCTCTGTTCCGGTGTCGCCTCGCCGCGCATGATCTGGGCCTCGGTCACCGCGCCGTCGTTGTACGACGTCACCAGGACGATCCGGCCCGTCCGCCCGTCGACCACCGGCGCCGGATTGCCCCGGGTGTCGCCGTCCCCGGCCGCGACCACCGACAGGGGCCCCCAGGTGCAGCCGCCGTCCGTGGAGCGGCGCAGGACCACGTCGATGTCGCCGCTGTCGCCCGCGCTGTTGTGCCTGCCCTCGGCGAAGGCCAGGAGGGTGCCCTTGCGGGTCGTGACGGTGGCGGGGATGCGGTAGGTGTCGTAGCCGCCCTGGCCCGCGAGGTAGGGGACGGAGGAGGTGCAGGAGGCGCGGGTGGCCGCCTGGGCCGTCGTCACGGTGAGGCCGGCGCCGATTCCGGTGCCGGTGATCAGGGCCGCGCCGGTGGTCACGGCGAGCAGGATACGGCTCAGGGGGGTCATCGCTCTCCTTCGCGCAGTGGAGTCGAGTCGGCGCGTGGGGTGCCGGTACGACGGCGACAGGAGGCGACTGTAACTCCGCTGACGGACCGTCACCACGCGTCGCGCGTAAGGAACATACGTACCCGGGCGGCCACCGGCCGCTGCACGCCACGCGGGGTGACGACCCCTCCCGCGTCCTCACCCGGCCCCCGGGGTCGGCGCGCTGTGGTTGTACTCGAGGGCGTGGTACGGCACGACCAGCGCCAGCACCGCGACGAGCACCACCATCGGCCGGCGGCGGCGCCACACGATCGGCACGTACGCGGCGAGCAGCAGCGCCCAGCCGAGCGCGTCCGGACGGCCGCCCTGGTCGAGGGTGTCCGGGCGGTCGGCTCCCCCGTCGGTGAACAGGGCGAGGGCCGTGGCGAGCACAGCGCCGGTCAGCACGAGCAGTATGTCGTTGCGGAGCGCGTGCGGGGCGCCGCGGGGGTCGCGGGTGATCGCCGCCATGATGCGCTCGCCCCAGCCGACAGGGGCCGCTCTGCCGGAAGTTGCCGTCGACTGCACGGGACCATTCTGCGTCGGCGGGCGCCCCGCCGGTATGGAGGGGCGCCCGCTCGCTCGTACGGCTGAGGTCATACGGGTTCCGGCTGCCGTTCCGGTTCCACGGCGTCCGGGTCGGGCCTGCGGGACAGGGCGCCCGGCCACCACACCCGCCGGCCCAGCGCCACGCTCGCGCTCGTCACCAGGTACGTCCGGACGAGGAACGTGTCCAGGAGCACGCCGACCGCGATCACGAAGCCCAGTTCGACGAGCTGGACGAGGCCCATGTTCGTCAGTACCGCGAAGGTCGCCGCGAGGACCAGCCCGGCGGAGGCGATGACGCCGCCCGTGCCTGTCGCCGTCGCCGCGGCCCCCATGGACCTGTTGGTCCCTTTGGCCCCCTTGGCCCCCATGTCGAGGCCCTCCCCTCGTTCGGACATCTGGTGGATGACGCTCACCAGAATTCCGTCGCACGGGGGTCGATACATCGCGCGTGAGGGCTGGTTCGGGGGTACTCCCGGGGGTGACTCGGGGGCCGGACTACTCCCTGGGGAGTACGCGGGTGATCCGGTCCCCTAGGACGGTGTGCGCGCCGCCGCCAGCAGCCGCGTCACGTCGTCCGCGCAGATCGTCAGTGCCGCGCCGACCGTCACCAGGACGTCGCGTTCCGCCGGGGTGTACGGGCCGTCGGCCAGGGCGATACGGGCGCCCTGGAGCAGGATCGATTCGCGGCCGGGGGCGGCGAGGTGCGGGGCGAGGGGGTCCAGGGCCTCGTGGAGCTCTATGGCGAGGCCCGAGCCGCACGGGGGGCCGAAGAGACGGCCCGTGTCGGCGGCCAGTGCCTCCACCAGCGCCGAGAGCTGGTCCTCCGTACAGTCGTCGAAGCCCGCCGCGCGGACGCCGGTCACCGCGGTCTCGAGAGTGAGGCGGGCCTGGGTGCCGCCGGCGGCGAGGACCGCGAGGGCGACCGTGTGGACGGCGTCGCGGAGCATCGCGGCGAAGCGGGTCGTGGTGGGGTGGTCGAGGACGTCGGTGCCGAAGTGGCTCTGGCAGGCCGCGCACTCGATGACCGGGCCGGTCTCGCCGCGCGGCAGAATCGGTACGCCGAGGAACGTGAAGCGCCGACGGCCCATCAGGCGCTGGTAGTTGCGGTCCCCACCGCAACCGGGGCAGAAGAACTCGCCGTCACCGACACCGGCCCAGACCGTACGGGAGCGCAGGACGCGCACCGTCCGGCCTCCGCGCACGACCCGGCCGCCTCGGCTGTCTCGTCCCTGTCCTGGGAGCACGTAGCACCTCCGGTAACTCCCCCACTGCTCTGTCACAGGGCGCGGGAGGTACCCTCACCGGCAACACCGCCGCGCAGGCGTGATGTTAGCCACATTGTTGATGTGTAGTCAGTACCCAGGACCAGACCTGCCCATGACCCGCCCTGGGATTGGCCGGTATACGACGGCGACCCCGCCCGCCACAGAGGGCGGACGGGGCCTGAAACCAACCCGTCGGGTGAGTCAGCGGCCCGCGCGGTTGACGGCGGAGACGACCGCCTTCAGGGAGGCGCGGGTCGTGTTGGCGTCGATGCCGATGCCCCACAGGACCTTGTCACCGATGGCGACCTCGATGTAGGAGGCGGCCTGCGCGGAGGCGCCCTCGCTCATCGTGTGCTCGGTGTAGTCCAGGAGACGGGCGTCGATGTCCAGAGACTGCAGGGCGTCGAAGAACGCCGAGATCGGACCGTTGCCCGTGCCCGCCAGGGCGGTCTCGACACCGTCGACCTCGGCCTCGACGGTGAGGGTGTCCACGCCGTCCTTGTCGGTGGTCGACTGGCCGGTGCGGACCTGGATACGGCCCCAGGGGTTCTCCGGGTTCGGCAGGTACTCGTCCCGGAAGATCGTCCAGATGTCCTTCGGGGTGACCTCGCCGCCCTCGGCGTCCGTCTTCGCCTGGATCAGCTTCGAGAACTCGATCTGCATCCGGCGCGGCAGGTCCAGCTTGTGGTCGTTCTTCAGGACGTACGCGATACCGCCCTTGCCGGACTGCGAGTTGACGCGAATGACCGCCTCGTAGGACCGGCCGACGTCCTTCGGGTCGATCGGCAGGTAGGGGACCGCCCACTCGATGTCGTCGACGGTGACGCCCTTCGCGGCCGCGTCGGCCTCCATGGCGTCGAAGCCCTTCTTGATGGCGTCCTGGTGGGAGCCGGAGAAGGACGTGTAGACCAGGTCGCCCACGTACGGGTGGCGCGGGTGGACCTCCATCTGGTTGCAGTACTCCCACGTACGACGGATCTCGTCGATGTCGGAGAAGTCGATCTGCGGGTCGACGCCCTGCGAGAACAGGTTCATGCCCAGGGTGACCAGGTCGACGTTGCCGGTGCGCTCGCCCTG
>Ga0136846_1235421_pt1 | contig 12951 bp, 11 predicted proteins | sample HopSoiMetagenom2_FD_96841 | JGI IMG/M metagenome (GOLD analysis project Ga0136846, IMG submission 96841) | Grasslands soil microbial communities from Hopland, California, USA - 2 Assembly 2016 (version 4) | ecosystem: Environmental > Terrestrial > Soil > Grasslands | place: USA: Hopland... | reverse complement strand
CTGCGCAGCCTGCTCGGCGCAGGGCTGTACCTCGGCCTGGTCGGGGTGATCGGCACCGCACTGGGCGCGCTGCTGCGGTCGGTGGCCGGCGGGATCTCGGTTCTGGTGGCCGCCCTGATGCTGATCCCGGGACTGATCTCCCTGCTGCCGAGCTCCTGGCAGAACGACATCAGCCCCTACCTGCCGTCCAACGCGGGCGAGGCGATGTTCGCCCTGACCCACGACTCCACGACCCTGTCGCCGGGCGCCGGACTGCTGGTCTTCCTCTGCTGGACGGTGCTGGCGTTGGGCGGGGCGGCCTACCGGCTCGCGCGCACCGACGCCTGACACCCGCACCATGGACAGGTGACGCCCGTGACCACCGATGACCTCAGCGGGATGGGACCGCTGGTCGCCCGGCTCTCCCGGGGCGGCCAGCGGTTGCGGCAGGCCGACCGGACACACTCGTGGGTGCTGGACACTGCGGTCGTCGTCCTGGTCTTCCTGATGTTCTGCCTGCCCGACCTGCTCCACGGCGGTGTGGACGACGGCGACAGCCCGCGCCGGTTCAAGCTCGCCTTCACCCATCTGCCCGTCGCGGGAATGCTGGCTTTCCAGGCCGGACTGGTCCTGCCCCTGCTGTGGCGGCGACGCAAACCCCTCGTGGCGTTCGCCGCCATCACGGCGGTGTTCGTCCTCCAGTGGTCCCTGGGCGCGGCGTTGCGTGCGGACGTCGCCCTCTTCATCGCCCTGTACAGCCTCGCCCTGCACGGATGGCTGCGGCAGCTGCCGTGGGCCTGCGCGGCCATGGCGGGCGCCATGACGCTGGTCGCGGTCCGCGTGTCCTCGGTCGTGTCCGTGTGGGACGCGCTGTTCTTCCTGCTGAGCACGGCGACCGCGGCCCTCGCGCTCGGCCTGATGGTACGGATCCGCCGGGCCCAGCTCGCCGGACTGAGGGACCGGGCCACCCGGCTGGAGATCGAGCGCGACCAGCGCAGCAGGCTGGCCACGGCCACCGAACGCACCCGGGTCGCCCGCGAGATGCACGACATCGTCGGCCACAACCTGTCCGTCATCATCACCCTCGCCGACGCCGGCACCTACGCCATGGACATCGCCCCCGAACGGGGCAAGGAGACCCTGCACCTCATCGGCGACACCGGCCGCCAGGCCCTCGGCGAACTGCGGCGCGTGCTCGGCGTACTGCGCGAGGCCGGGGGCGGTCCACCTGGCGGGCCCGAACTCAGCCCGCAGCCCGGCATCGCGGACATCGAAGCGTTGTGCACCAAGGTACGCACCGCAGGACTGGAGGTCGTCTACCGGACCTCCGGCGACATGGACTCCCTGGACAGCGGAGTGCAGCTGACGGCGTATCGCATCGTCCAGGAAGCCCTCACCAACACCCTGAAGCACACCGACACCGATACCGACTCCGGCACCAGGGTGCATCTGGCGATCCTCGTCGAGGACAGCCGGCTGAACATCCAGGTCCAGGACACCGGCCCCGCCACACCGGCCGGGCCGCCGAACGAGGAAGGACATGGCCTGGTGGGCATGCGGGAGAGAGCTGCTCTGTACGGCGGAACCATCAGCGCGGGGCCGACAGGCGGCGGAGGATGGAGCGTCGAGGCCGTCCTCGACCTCACACCCCAGGGCGGTGGCCGGTGACCACCGTGCTCATCGTGGACGACCAGTCGCTGCAACGCTACGGCTTCCACCTGCTCCTGGACTCCGTCCCCGAGACCGATGTCGTCGGCGAGGCCGCCCACGGCGCCGAGGCCGTCCGCAAGACAGCCGAACTACACCCGGACGTCGTCCTGATGGACATCCGCATGCCCGGCATGGACGGCATCGAGACCACCCGCCGCATCGTCGCCGCCGGCGGCCGGTCGCGCGTCCTCGTGCTCACCACCTTCGACCTCGACGAGTACGTCCACGCCGCCCTCCGCGCCGGAGCCAGCGGCTTCCTCCTCAAGGACGCGCGCCCCGAGGAACTCCTCGCCGGCATCCGTGCCGTCGCGGTGGGCGACGCCGTCATCGCGCCCGCCCTCACCCGCCGTCTCCTGGACGAGTACGCCCGCTACGTCCCCGCCCACCGCGCAGACTCCCCCGAGGACCCGGGGCTGGGCTCCCTCACCGAACGCGAACGCGAAATCCTCGTCGCCGTCGGCAAGGGCTGGACCAATGGGGAGATCGCCGCGCGGTTCGTTCTGTCCGAGTCCACGGTCAAGACGCATGTCGGCCGCGTTCTGACCAAGATCGGCGCCCGCGACCGCATCCAGGCCGTGATCTTCGCCTACGACCACGGCCTCGCCCGGCCCAGCGCGGACTGAACCGACGAACGGTGGCCGGGACACGGGGCCACCTGTCGTGCGGTAGCGCCGCCGCGCCGGGGCGCCCGTCAGTCTTCCAGGCGATAGCCGTGCCCCCGCAGGGTGGTGATGCGAGGCAGGCTGCCGGGGCGGGCCGAGATGTCGGCGGCCTCGGTGAGGCGCCGGCGCAGGCCGGCCATGGTGACGTCGAGCGTCTTGGTGGAGCCGAACCAGTTCTCGTCCCAGACCTCGGCCATCAGCGTCTCCCGGGAGACAGCCTCGCCTGAGTGCCGGGCCAGGACTGCGAGCAGGTCGAACTCCTTGGGACGCAGTTCGATGTCCTCGTCGTGCAGCGTGCAGCGGCGGGCCGCGACGTCGAGGACGAGGTCGGCCAGCCGGACGGGTTCCTGCGACGGCGCGGCCACGACCCGGCGGCGCAGATGGGCGCGGAGCCGGGCGAGCAGCACAGTCAGGCTGAACGGCTTGACGAGGTAGTCGTCGGCCCCCGCGTCCAGTCCGGCGATGACGTCGATGTCGTCCGTACGCGCCGTCAGGATGACGATCAGCAGGTCGGGATGGCGGGCACGCAGGGTGCGGGCGACGTCCAGACCGTCCATGTCGGGCAGCCCCAGGTCGAGCAGCAGCACGTCGTACGGGGTGCGCGCGGCCTCGGTCAGAGCGGCGGAACCCGTCCGGCTCCAGGTCGGTGCGTAGCCGTTGCCGCGCAGGCCGGTCGTCAGATGGCGGCCGATGGTGTCGTCGTCCTCGACGACGAGGACACTGCGGTGGCTGTGGTCGGCGGTCACGTGCGTACGCATGCTGGACAGCGTAGGAGCGGGCGAGGTGCTCGGCCCGCCCGCTCCCGCCGCTCACAGGTCACGCAGCTCCTCCACGGCTGGCCGGCCGGCGCTGCGGATGCCGTTCAGTGCGGCGGCCAGTACGGCGGCGACGGTCGCGCCCGCGGTCAGGGCGAGGTAGCCGCCCGGCACCGACAGGCTCGCGGGCGGCGGATCGAAGACGCCGGTCAGGACCTTCACGAGCATCTCGGACAGGGCCCAGCCGATGAGGGCGCCCCCTGTCAGGCCGCCTGTGGCCAGCAGCAGGGCCTCGGTGAGGACCATGCCGCGCAGTTGGCCGCTGCGGGCGCCCAAAACGGTGGCGATGGCGAAGGTCCGGCGGCGTTCGGCGAGTCCGAGGGCGAGGACCAGGCCGCCGGCGCCGGCTGCCAGCAGGACGGCGAAGCCGAGTTCGATGCGGGTGAGTCCGGCCAGGTCCACGGAGGTGAGGCTGGTGCCGACGATCCCGCGGGTCTGGGTGAGGTCGGTGACAGTGGCGCCGGTCCGCAGCTGCTTACGGAGATGTGCGGCGATCTGCTGCTGGTGGGCGCCGCCGGTGTCGAGCAGGAAGGCTCCGACCGCGTTGCTGCCGGTCGCCTTCGCCACGTAGGCGGCGTTGGCGACGAAGAAGCTGTCCTTCGGAGCGGTCGGGAACTCCTTGACGATCCCGGCGTAGTGGAAGGGCACCGTGCGCAGTGCCCTTGTACGGGCGTCCTGGATGCGCAGGTTGACCGTGTCGCCGGGGGAGAGCTGGAAGTCGTGCACGGTCTCCGCGCTGACCAGCAGGTTGTCGGGGCGCTGGGCGAGCCGCCGCATCAGCTGGCCGGCTGTGCCGCCCGAGAAGTAGGCGTCCTGGAGCGAGGTCGCCTTCGCGACGTTGGCGGGCCGGACGCCGTAGAGGTCCTGGAGGTCGGCGCCGACGTAGGCGTAGCGGTGCTGGAGGGGCTCGACGTGCCGGACGCCGGAGACCTTCAGCTTGCCGGCCGCGCTCGGCGGGACCTGGGCGCCGGGCGGTTGGGTGACGGTGACGTCCGCGCCGTTGGTGAGGCGGGCGTCGACCTCGGACTGCTGCCGGTAGGTGGAGTTGAAGACGGCCGTGGAGATCGCGAACGACACGGCGAGGGCGAGCAGCACCACCGAGCGGGCCAGCGGACGCCGACGGCGGGACAGCACGGCCGCCGTGGTCGTGGCGAGAGTCTTGGTCAGCGGCCGGGCGAGGCGGGCCAGCGCCGGTCGGCCGTGGGCGAGAGCCAGCAGGGTGAGCCGCCACAGCAGCAGGGCCGCGCCGAGCCACAGCAGGGCCGGGCTGAGGAACGCCCAGTAGGAGACGGAGACACTGGGCACGCCCTCGGGGGCGAGGACCAGGGCGTACTGGTTGCCGGACGAGGCGCGGAAGACCAGCCACGAGCCGATCAGCAGTGCGAAGTCCAGGCCGTACCGCAGCCACCAGGGCGAACGCGACACGCGTTGCTCCCGCCGGGTGTCGGCGACGGTCACCGTGCGCAGATCGCGCAGGGCGGGCACGAGCACGGCGCCGGCGGCCACGGTCACGCCGAGGACGAAGGCGACGGCGTACCAGAGGGCCCAGGTGCCCGCGTTCGCGCCGAAGGAGGTGGCGCCGAAGGCCAGGCGGCCGGTCAGCGCGGCCAGCCCGAGACCCGCGAGGCCGCCGACGACACCGACCAGCGCGGCCTCCAATCCCGCCAGCGCGATGATCTGACGGGGCCGCAGCCCGCGCAGCCGCAGCAGGCCCTGCTCCCGACGGCGCCGTTCGCCGCCCGCCGAGGCGACCGCCACGGTCAGCGCGGCGGCCAGGACGGCGCCGGGGACGCCGAGGAAGAGGAAGAGGATCTGGGCGTAGAGAGCGTCCTGGCGGGCGGAGTCGAGGGCGGCGCCGAGGTTGTTCCCGACGAGCACGGTGCCGGCCGACCTGGCCTCCAGGTTGTGGGCGGCGCCGGTGACCGAGGTGAAGGCGGCGGCCGGGTCGGCAGGCAGTTTCGCGTCGCGGGCCACGTGGATCTGGGTGGTGACGTCGGTGGCTCCCCGGGTGAGGGAGGCGAACCGGGCAGCGGGCAACAGGACGACGTTGTCCGGGGGAGCGGTCGGCTGGGACTGCGCGGGCGCGCCGACCTTCTGGAACAGTGAGTCGGCCTGGGGCAGGTCGACCACGCCGTCCACCTGCACCTGGCGCAGTCCGGCGCCGGGCAGCCGTATGCCGATGGTGTCGCCGGGGGCCGCGTGCAGGTTGGAGGCGGTCTGTTGGGCGAGCAGGATGCCGGTGCCGGAGCCGGAGAGTGTGCGCAGTTCGTCGGGGAAGTGGCTGCGGTAGTCGGCCGGCAGGCCGAGCGCGACCCCCGGTCCGGTGGTCTGGGTGCTGCCTCCCACGGTGGCGGTGAAGCCGGTGGTGCGGGCGAGGCCGACGGGCAGCGCGGTCCGGGTGCCGGGAGCGGATCGCACCAGTGACCCGGCGGCGTTCGGGTCGGCGCCCGGTTGTACTTCGACCTGCCAGTCCACGGAGACCGAGCGGACCGCCCGCTGGGTCATGGTCGCCTTGGACGCGGTGAGGAAGGAGCCGAGCGCGGCGATCAGCGCGACGGCGAGAGCGATCCCGGTGACGGCGGCGAGGAGCCGCCCGATGCGGTGGCGGGTCAGTCCCCTCGCCCAGGCGGTGATCATGACGGGCTCCCTCGTGGGGTCGGCGCTTCCGCCGTTTCGGGTGCGGGGGCGAGTAGCCGGCCGTCGCGCATGCTCCGCCGTACGGTGAGCCGGGCGGCGACGGAAGGGTCGTGGGTGGTGACGACGAGGGCCGCGCCCGTCCGGTCGGCCGCCGCCAGCAGGGCGTCCAGGACGCGGGCGCCGGTGGCGTGGTCGAGGCGGCCGGTGGGTTCGTCGGCGAGGATCAGGCGCGGCGCCTGCGCCAGCACGCGGGCCACGGCCACCCGCTGGGCCTGTCCGCCGGAGATCTCGTCGGGCAGCCGGTCGGCCAGCCCGGCCGCGCCGACCACGTCGAGCGCCTCGGCGACCGGACGGCGGGTCTCCTCCTGCGGACGTCCCGCGAGGACGAGCGGCAGCGCGGCGTTCTCCGTGACGTCGAGGGCGGGGATGAGGCTGTCGGCCTGGAAGACCAGGCCGATGTCCCGCGGCCCGCCGAGTCCGGGCCGGGCGATCGTGCCGCCGGTGGGGCGTTCGAGCCCGGCCAACAGATGCAGCAGGGACGACTTCCCCGACCCGGAAGGGCCCACGACCGCCAGCCGGTCGCCGGAGCGGACGTCCAGGTCGGCGCCGTGCACGGCCACCACGGCGGTGGGGCCCCGGCCGAAGGTGAGCGCGACACCCCGGCAGGAGAGGAGCAGGTCAGCGGAGGCCATGGCCGTGCTCCTTCGCATGCGCCGTGCCCTTGTGTCCCTCGTGGGCCCGCCCGTCGTCCAGTGTGATCACTCGGTCGGAGCCGCGCACCGCCTCCGCGCTGTGGGTCACGATCAGCACCGCGCAGCCGTCCGCCGCCCGGTCCCGCAGCATCCGCAGCACCAACTCCTCGGTGCCGCCGTCGAGTTCGCCGGTCGGCTCGTCGGCCAGCAGCACGGCCGGGGTGTTGGCCAGTGCCACGGCCAGCCCTGCGCGGGCCAGCTCACCGCCGGACAGTTGCCGCGGCATCGCGTGGGCCCTTCGCCCCAGCCCCACCTGCTCCAGCAGCGCCTCGGCCCTTACGGCGGGACGGCCGCGCACCGCATGCTGGGCGATCCGGATGTTGTCGCGCACGGTCAGATGCGGGAGCAGGTTGCGTGACTGAAGGAGCACCCCCACGTGCCGGGCGCGCAGCCGGGCGCGTTCGGTCTCGGGTCGATGGCTGATGCGCACGCCCGCCACCCGGACCTCGCCGCCCGACGGCTCGTCGAGACCTGCCAGGCACGCCAGAAGGGTCGACTTGCCCGCCCCCGAGGGGCCGACGACGGCGACCGTCTCGCCCCGCCGCACCCGCAGCGACACCCCGCGCAACGCGAGCGTCTCCTCCTCGCCGGCCCGGTAGAAGCGGTACAGCTCCCGGGCGGCCACCACCACGTCGTCCTCCGACGGTCCGGCGGGCATCGCACTCACCGCCACGCGAACGAGTCGCTGACGGTCCGCCACGGGTCGACGTTGTCGGCGTTGACGGGGCCGGACAGGGTCAGGTCCACCTCATGGCCCTGCCGGTAGAAGGCGTACCGCTCGAACGCGTCCCGCACCACCTTGCCGGTGACCGGGTCCCTGGCCGAGTCGCCCTGGTAGGTGAGAAGGATGACGGGGCCCGCCTTCCGGGTCACCTGCGACACCTTCGGGGACGCGAACTTCGTTACCCGGCCGCTCAGTTGCGGGACGACGGTGTTCTTGACCGAGGCGACGGTCGGGGCGGTGGAGGCGGTGGCCGTCGTGATGGTGACACTGTTCAGCTTGTCCGTGAACACGGTCGCACCGCCCTTGTCGGTGCGGGCCCAGCCCTCCGGCACCTTCACCGTGAACCCGGTGAAGCCGCCGGAAGGCCGGTAGGCCACGAACACCTGGTTGTCGGGGATGTCCCCGGGCGGGTTCGACTCGGTGGGGGCCGGGTTCGCCCGCACCGGGGCCGTCGAACCGGAGCCCGTGTGTGCCCCCGACGACGATCCGGAACATCCTGCGATCACCGCCGCGACCACCATCATTGCGACGACGCCGGCGGAAGTACGTGCGTACGCCATGCCACTGCCCTCCCGAGGAACTGCCGGGAACTGCTTCCTGGTCATGCCACCGACGCTAGAGAGCCGTCGGTTAACGCCTCGACCGCCGACGGTTAGACGAAGGCAAAAGCGCGTGGCGGACCGTCCCTGGGCCGGTCGGGAGCCCGCAGGATGGGGGCATGAGACAGCGCGTGGTGCGAGTCGCCCTCACCGCCGCCCTGGTCGCCGTCGTCCTCCTCGCCGTCCCCCTGGCCCTGGCCATCAGGTCGACCCTGTACGCCGACCAGCGCGACACCCTGGAACGGGCGGCGCTGTCCGGCGCCGTCCGCGTCAGCCCGGACTACGTGACCGGAGACCCCGTGGAACTGCCCCGGCCACCGGCCGGCGGACGCCTCGGCCTGTACGACCCCGCGCTGCGGCTGCGGGCCGGTACGGGCCCCCGCACCGGCGACACGGTCGTGCGAAGGGCGCTGGCGGCGGAGGTGGTGCGCGGCCGGTCGGGCGGTGACCTGGTTGCCGCCGTGCCCGTGTCGCACGACGAGCAGGTGATCGGCGTCGTACGGGCCTCCTCACCGGCATCCGCCGTACGCGACCGGGTCCTGCTCGCCTGGGCGGTCCTCGCCGGGGTCTGCGTCCTCGCGCTGACGGTGGCCGTCCTCGTCGCCCGCCGCCAGGCGCGGGTGCTGGCCGCGCCGCTGGAGGACCTCTCCCGGCACAGCCGGGCGGTCACCGCCGGCGACCTGAGCGCCCGGGCCGCACCCAGCAGTGTCGCCGAGATCGACCAGGTCGCCCGCACCCACAACGAGATGCTGCACAGCCTGACCGAACTGCTGCGCCACGAAAGGGACTTCACCGCCAACGCCTCACACCAGCTGCGCACCCCGCTCACCGGACTCCAGCTCACCCTGGAAGCAGGGCTCGTTCAGGACGACGACACCCGGCTGCGGCCCGCCCTGGAGGAGGCCCTGGCCACCACGCGTCGCCTGCACGGCACGGTGGAGGAGGTGCTGCGCCTGTCCCGCTCCCGTGACCTGCCGCGCCGGCCCGCGCCGGACACGTCGGTGGCACGGCTGCTGGACGAGACCGAGGAACGCTGGCACGGACTGTTCGCCCGCGACGGCAGACGCCTGGAGTACGGGACTCGCGAGGCACCGGACGACGTCCGTGTCCCCGGAGCCCCCGTCACCGAGATCCTCGGCGTCCTGCTCGACAACGCACGCGTCCACGGGCACGGCACAGTCCGCCTCACGGCACGCGACCTGGGCGACGCCGTCGCCTTCGACGTCACCGACGAGGGCGCCGTGGACGGCGAGGGAGCCCGGCTGTTCGACCGCGGTCATGTCGGCGCGGGAGCGGGCTCCGGCATCGGGCTGTCCCTCGCCCGCGACCTGGCCGTCTCCCTCGGCGGCAGACTCTCCCTGGCCAGCAGCCGCCCGGCCGGCTTCACGCTGCTCGTCCCCGTACGTCAGGAGGAGGCCGGGCCGGAGGACCGCGGTTGAGCAGGTTCAGGTGCCCGCCGCGGGATCGGATCGGAGACGGGTGACGATGTGGCTCGCGGCGGTCTTCTGCAGCAGCCCGTAGGCGAGGACCGGCAGCAGCAGGTGCGGTTTGTCGGGCAGGGACGCGGTGATCAGGACCGCACTCGCGCTGCTGTTGTTCATACCGCAGGCGAGTGTCAGTGACGAGGCGGTACCCGCCTCCAACCGCAGGACGCGGGCGGCGGCCCGGCCGAGGGCGAAGGACAGCAGGCAGACCACGGCGGCCACGGCCAGGGCGGCGGCGAACAGCAGCGGGCGGGGCCGGGTCAGGACGGTTCCGAGGGCGCCGCTGGCGTTGACGTAGGTCAGCAGCAGTGAGCCGGTCAGGGCCAGCGGCATCACTGCCCCGTGGAGATGGCGCAGCAATCGCGCGGGCAGGACGAGAGCTCCCAGGAGGCCGGCCGCGCAGGGCAGGACGACGGTGGCCAGGCCGAACCCGCTCTGGGCCAGCCTGCCGGTGTCTACGAGTACCTGCCCGTAGCCGCCACTCAGCAGCGGCGCCAGCGTCTCCAGCAGCAGGGGGGTGGTGAGCGGGCTGAGGAGGGTGGAGGCAAGGACGAGGCCCACCATCGTCGGCTGGTCGCCGTCGCCCTTGTCGGTCCACACGGTGGCTCCGGCGGCGACGGGCATCGCCACGACGAGGATCATGGCGGTGAGCAGTCCGCTGCCGCCGTCGGAGTCGGGGGTGCGCCGCAGCAGGAACGCGACGAGGGGTACGACCGCGAGCGGGATCGCGAGGTGCAGTACGAGGCCGGCGAGCAGTGCCTTCGGGTGCCGCACCAGGCGGCCCAGCGCGCGGACAGGTACCTGGAGCCCGGCCGAGAACAGCACCAGGGACAGCAGGAGCGGTGCGGTGTGCAGGGTCAGGTGCGTCGGTGGCAGCGGTAAGGGATGGGGGCGGCGCAGCCAGAGGCCGGGTCCGGGCAGGAACAGGGCGAGGAGATAGGCGAGAACCACGGCACGGCCGAGCCGGTGCCGCAGCCAGGAGGCGGCGCGGGTGTGCATCGGCCCATCGTGATCAGGCCGGACCCGGCGGGCCGGTATAGCCGCGCGGCAGTCAGGATGCGTTCAGGTAACCGCTGGCAATGTCCCGCCCCATGACCTACGAACTCTCCGAGACACCTGAGGCCGAACCGGGCACGAGCGCCTCCGACCGCCCGTCCCACCGCCTGCGCTGGAACAAGGTCCCCGAGGTCACCGCCTACTTCTGGATCATCAAGGTCCTGTGCACGACGGTCGGTGAGACCGCGGCGGACCTGCTCAACGAGAAGGCCGGTCTGGGCCTGACCGGTGTGTCGGTCCTGATGAGCGCGCTGCTCGCGGTCGTCCTTGTCGTGCAGTTCCGTATGACCGCCTACCGCGCGGGCGTGTACTGGCTCGCAGTCGCCCTCATCAGCGTTGTCGGCACGCTGATCAGCGACAACCTCACCGACAACATGGGCGTACCGCTGGAGACGACCACCACGGTGTTCGCGCTCCTCCTCGCGGTCGTTTTCGTCGTCTGGTATCGGCGTGAGCGGACCCTGTCCATCCACAGCATCGACACCACCAGCCGTGAGGCGTACTACTGGCTGGCCGTACTGTTCACCTTCGCCCTCGGGACCGCGGCCGGCGACCTGGTCTCCGAGCGTATGGACCTCGGCTACTGGCTCGCGGCCGTCCTGTTCGCCGTGGCCATCGGCGCCGTCGCGGTCGCGCACTTCGCGCTGGGCCTGGACGCGGTGTGGAGCTTCTGGATCGCCTACATCCTCACCCGCCCGCTCGGGGCCTCGATCGGCGACTACCTCTCCCAGCCGACCGGCGACGGCGGCCTCGGTTTCGGAACCGTCGTCACCAGCGTGCTGTTCCTCGCGGTCATCCTTGGCCTGGTCGTGTACCTCGTGGTGACCCGCAAGGACGTCACGCAGCCGCAGAGCGCGGCGCGGCAGGGGAGCTGAGCTGTTCTCGATGCGGCGGGCAGGTGGTCGGTGACCACCTGCCCGTCAGCCGTTTCAGGCGGCTGCCGCAGCGAGGGGCTGCGTGGTGGTGAGAGCGCTGCTGTAGCCGCGCAGCAGGAGAGTGGCGGTGCCGACGAGGCCGAGTGAGATGCCGAGAGCCTCCACCGATCCCGGAGCGGTTCACCCGCGTTCAGCTCTTCTGCGGCCAGCGGTTGCGACTCTGGAAATACTCAAGAGCCGTGGGTTCCTCCGTGAACTCGAGTAGACCGCCCACCTTGTCCGCCAGGAGTGCCCGGACTTCGGACGGTGTGGCGAAGAAGAATTCACGCCGCTGATTGACGAAGTTGACGCGTCGGCTGGCGAACGCCTTGTGGAGTTGCGACTCCAGAGTCACGGCGTCCTCGGAGAAGAACAAGGCGTGGACGTCGTACCGGAACGGCACGGAAGCGTCGCCGAGTTCCCGGACACGGTCCATCGGATCGAGGCGGCGGGTCATGCCGATCTTGACGACGTTGGGACCGAACGCACCGATGTTGGAGATGACGTACACGTAACCGGCACGGATGTTCGCGATGCGGTAGTCGTTGGCTGCGATGGCCTTCTCGATGTCGGCGAGGCGGCTGGAGAGTTCTGTGACGGCGGCGTCGTCGCCCTTGGCGCGGAGTGATGCCAGGGCGCTGACGTAGTGCGCTCGTTCCTTCTCAAGCCGTTCCTTCTCGGCGGCCAACTCCTTCTCGGCCTGGCGCTGTTCGCGGAGAAGCTGGCGCTCGTGGCTGGCGTGTTCGCGCTCTTCCCGCATTTTTATCTGGAAGTCGGCGGTCAGCTCGATCTCGGTGACACGCAGCGCGTGATATTCGGGGTTGATCCGCATCTCCATGATCACCCCGAGCCTCTCGATCGCGGTGACCGCCGACTCCAGCCGCTTCAGCGCAGTGCGCACGTTCCCCGACCGCAGCGAGCGAACGCAGTTGTCGGCCTCGGCGTTGTAGGCCCGCAGCATCAGCTTGGACAGATCACCGACCAGCTTCCGTCCCCGGGCCAGAGAACCGTCGAAGGTGAACATGTCGGCTGCGAGGATCGCGCGACTGCTCTTGACGGCTTCGTCGATCTCGCCCTCGAGGCTGCGCAACCGGTCCTTATAGGCCGCCGCGTTCTCCAGGGGATGGTGGTATCGATAGATGCCGACATCCTGCAGGGCGCGCTGATCGCTGAGATCGATCACGTCGGCGCCGCCTCGTGCGGCGCCGAGCGCCGCTTCGAGGTCGGCGATGCGGGCCAGCAGCGGCGCAGGGTCGACTCCACGGAGCCGCGGCCGAGTCGGTGGGACGGCTCAGGCCGGCCCCTGCCGCGTTACCGGTGACCCCTGCGCCGGGTCCGTGGGAGCCCCGGTGGCCTGCCCGGTCACGGACTCGTCCGCGTCGACGTCCGGTTCGGACCCGTCGTCGGGCACAAAGAGGCGCCAACCAGGTGGCGGGGCCGGCCAGGCCGGGTCGGGGTTCCATCCTGGCGGAGGCGTCCAGCCGTCGGGCGGTGTGGGCCACCCCGGGGGTGGGTTGAACCGCATGGTCACTGTCCCCGAACTCGGACGCCGCGGCTGGTGTCCGCCGGGACCAGGTCGAATGGCGACTTCGACATCGCGGCACCGAGGTGCCGCAACG
>Ga0136846_1213944_pt1 | contig 12951 bp, 9 predicted proteins | sample HopSoiMetagenom2_FD_96841 | JGI IMG/M metagenome (GOLD analysis project Ga0136846, IMG submission 96841) | Grasslands soil microbial communities from Hopland, California, USA - 2 Assembly 2016 (version 4) | ecosystem: Environmental > Terrestrial > Soil > Grasslands | place: USA: Hopland... | reverse complement strand
CGCAGGCCGGCGTAGCACAGCAGCGCGACGAGCGGCGTCCAGTGCCAGATGTCCATCACCAGCACCGTGAGCCAGGCGTGCGTGGAGTTGCCGGTGTAGTCGTAGTCGATGCCCAGGCCGGACAGCGACGCGCCCAGGAGGCCGATGTCGGCGCGGCCGAAGATCTGCCAGATCGTGCCGACCACGTTCCAGGGGATCAGCAGCGAGATGGCCACCAGCACCAGCACCGCCGACGACTTCCAGCCCTTGGCCGGCATCGCGAGCGCGAGTCCGATGCCCAGCGGGATCTCGCACAGCAGCACCGCCAGGGAGAACGTCATCTGGCGTGCCAGCGCGCCCTGCAGGTCGTCGTCGCGCATCACCTGCTTGAACCATTCGGTGCCCACGAACACGCGGCGATCGGGCGAGATGATGTCCTGCACCGAGTAGTTGACGACGGTCATCAGCGGCAGGATGGCCGAGAACGCCACGCAGATCACCACGGGCAGGATCATCAGCCAGGCTTTCTGGTTGACGGGTTTCATGCGGAGATACTCCTTGCGATTTCATTGGAAGACCCGCTGATCAGCAGGTCGTTCGCATAGAAGCAGGTGTGCGGGCCGTTGACCTGCAGCCATGCCGTCTCGCCCGGCCGCGGGATGGTCTGGGTCGGGTGCAGCCGGGCGCGGATGCGGGTGCCGTCGGCCGCGTGCGTGGACAGCAGCCAGTAGGTGCCGATGTCCTGCGCCTGGTCGACGGTCACCGGCACGGCGCCCGGGGTGTCGGGCATTGCCAGCGTGACGTATTCGGGCCGCACGCCCAGCAAGGTGGCCGACTGCGCGGCGCCGGCGGCGGTGCGGTCCAGCACGGTGCGGCCCGCGACCTCCAGTCCCTGCTCGCCCCAGCGCGCGGCCAGCAGGTTCATGCCCGGCGAGCCGATGAAGTGGCCGACGAACGTGTGCTGCGGACGCTCGAACAGGTCGGACGCGCTGCCCACCTGCACCGCGCGGCCGCGCGTCATCACGATGACCTGGTCGGCGAAGGTCAGCGCCTCGACCTGGTCGTGCGTCACGTAGATCAGCGTCAGCTTCAGCTCGTGGTGGATCTGCTTGAGCTTGCGCCGCAGCTGCCACTTCAGGTGCGGGTCGATGACCGTCAGCGGCTCGTCGAACAGCACGGCGGAGACGTCCTCGCGCACCAGGCCGCGTCCGAGCGAGATCTTCTGCTTCTGGTCGGCGGCCAGGCCGGCGGCGCGCGCGTTCAGCTGGTGGCTCATCTCCAGCATCTCGGCGATGCGGCCCACGCGCTCCTTGATGCGGTCGCGCGCGACGCCGCGGTTGCGCAGCGGGAAGGCCAGGTTCTCGGCCACGGTCATCGTGTCGTAGATGACGGGGAACTGGAACACCTGCGCGATGTTGCGCTGCTGCGGCGTGAGGCCGGTGACGTCCTTGCCGTCGTACTTCACCGTGCCGTGCGACGGCTTGACGAGGCCCGAGACGATGTTGAGCAGCGTCGTCTTGCCGCAGCCCGAAGGGCCCAGCAGCGCGTAGGCGCCGCCGTCCTCGAAGCTCATCTTCAGCGGCAGCAGCGCATAGTCGTCGTCCGCCTTCGGATTCGGCTTGTAGGCGTGCGCCAGGTCGAGGTCGATGCGCGACATCTCAGCGCTCCGCGCGGCCGCCCGAAGGCAGCGCCGCGCCCCTCCGGCGGGCCGTGGACATCGTGAACGCGGGGGTCATCATGCATGCTCCTTGGGCGCGGCCAGCAGGTTGCCGTCGGCGCCGAACACGTAGGCCTGGCCGGGATGCAGGTAGAGCGTGACGGTCGATCCGAGCGCGAACACGTGCACGCCGGTCAGCTGCGCCACCAGTTCGCCGACGGCGGTGTTCACGTGCACGAAGGTGTCCGAGCCGGAGATCTCCGCCAGCTCCACGACGCCCGCCAGTGCGAGATCGCCGGGCCGCTCGCGCACCCCGAGCGCGCCCGCGCGCACGCCCACCGTGAGCGCGCCCGCGGCGCCGGCGGGCAGCGCGCAGGCGAGGACGGCCCCGCCCGGCAGCGCCACGCCCTGCGGCGAGGCCTCGCCCGTGACGAGGTTCATCGGCGGGTCGCTGAACGCACGCGCGACGCGGATCGACTTCGGGCGATGGAAGACATCGGCCGTCGGCCCGTACTGCAGCAGTTCGCCCGCGTCCATCACCGCCGTGTAGCCGCCCAGCAGCAGGGCCTCGGTGGGCTCGGTGGTGGCGTAGACGACGGTCGACCGGCCGGCCGCGAACAGCGCGGAGAGCTCGTCGCGCAGCTCCTCGCGCAGCTTGTAGTCGAGGTTGACCAGCGGCTCGTCGAACAGCATCAGCGGCGCATCCTTGGCCAGCGCGCGCGCAAGGGCCACGCGCTGCTGCTGGCCGCCCGACAGCTCGCCGGGCATGCGCTCGAGGAAGGGTTCGATGTGCAGCTTGCGCGCGAGCTCCAGCACGCGCCGGGCGATGTCGGATTCCTTGCGCAGGCGCAGCGGCGAGGCGATGTTGTCGGCCACGGTCATCGACGTGTAGTTGATGAACTGCTGGTAGACCATCGCGACGTTGCGCTCGCGCACCGGCTTGCCCGTCACGTCCGCGCCGTCCACCAGCACGCGGCCGGCATGCGGCTTGTCCAGGCCGGCCATCACGCGCATCAGCGTGGTCTTGCCGGCCTGCGTCGCGCCCAGCAGCACGGTGATCGCGTTGGGCACGAGCTTGAGATCGAGCGGGTACAGGTGCGTCTGCGCCCCCGCTCGTTGTTCGATGCGTTCCAGCATCAGTTCCATGCGGTCTCCGGGGTCGATGTGGCAGCCGTGCCGGACCAGTGCGCGCTGCACCAGGCGGCGACGGCCGCGCGCTCTTCGGCGCTGAGATGCAGGCCCAGCTTGCTGCGACGCCACAGGACGTCGTCGGCGCTGCGGGCCCATTCGTGGTCGTGCAGGTACTTCAGCTCGCACTCGAACAGGCCGGGCGCCACCTCGGCGCCAGGGCTGTCCGCGAGCACCCGGTCGATGCGGGCGCCGTAGGCCCGCGCGAGGCGGTGCAGCACCGCGGCGTCGAACTGCGGGTAGCGGCGGTGCACGGTCTGCTCGAAGTGCTCGAAGTCGGTGTCGGGCCGGCGCGCCGGGCCGATCCACTTGTTCAGGTCGCCGCCGGGCAGGAAGGCGCCGTGCGTCCAGCGGCCGCGCGCGGGGTCGACGCCCAGCGGCTGCATGAGCAGGTCGGCGGCGTCTTCCGCGAGGCGGCGGAACGTGGTGATCTTGCCGCCCCACACGGTCAGCAGCGGGGCCTGGGCCGTGTCGAGGTCCAGCGAATAGTCGCGGGTGACGGCCGACGGGTCGCCCGACTCGTCGTCCAGCAGCGGGCGCACGCCGGAGTATGTCCAAACGACGTCGGCCGGCACGACGACCCGGGCGAAGTAGCGGCTCGCCTGCTCGCACAGGTAGCGGATCTCCGACTCGTCGATCCTCGCCGCGCCGACCGGGCCGTTGTGCTCGACGTCGGTGGTGCCGATCAGCGTGAAGTCGCGCTCGTACGGGATCGCGAAGATGATGCGCTTGTCGGGGTTCTGGAAGAGGTACGCGTGGCCGTGGTCGAACAGCTTGGGCACGACGATGTGGCTGCCCTTGACGAGCCGCAGCGTCTTGTGCCGGCTCAGGTGCGCGTGCTCGGACAGGAACTGCGCCGCCCACGGCCCCGCGGCGTTGACGAGGGCGCGCGCCCGCAACGTGTGGAACGCGCCGCCGGCGCTGTCGAGGGTCACCTGCCAGCCGTCGGCCGAGCGCTGCGCGTCCCGGCAGTGCCAGCGCGTGAGGATGGTGGCGCCGCGCTCCATCGCGTCGATGGCGTTGAGCACCACCAGGCGCGCATCGTCCACCCAGCCGTCGGAATAGACGAAGCCCTTGGTGAAGCGCGGCTGCAGCGGCGCGCCGGCCGGGTGGCGGCGCAGGTCGACGGTGCGCGAGCCGGGCAGCACCTCGCGGCGGGCCAGGTGATCGTAGAGAAACAGGCCGATGCGGATCATCCACACGGGCCGCATGCCGGGGTCGTGCGGCATCACGAAGCGCAACGGCCACATGATGTGCGGCGCGCTGCGCAGCAGCACCTCGCGCTCGGCCAGCGCCTTGCGCACCAGCGAGAACTCGTTGTACTCGAGGTAGCGCAGGCCGCCGTGGATCAGCTTGGTGCTGGACGACGAGGTCGCCTGCGCCAGGTCGTCCTTCTCGCACAGCACCACCTCCAGGCCACGGCCGGCGAGATCGCGCGCGATGCCGGCGCCATTGATCCCGCCCCCGACGACCAGCACGTCGCACTGGGTCGGGAGCGCGCTGGAGCGCCGGCCGGGAGTGGGGGAGACAGCTTGCACGGTGCTTTCCGAGACCTTGGCTGGCGTTCAGGTTGAGTTCGAATGGCAGCGATTCTGTTCGTTTTGTTTTCGTTTTATCTCAAGGTAAACCCTGGAATCGATTCGCATTTGATCGTTTAGATTCGCTCGCCATGAACCCCTCTCCGCGCCAGCTCGAGCTCATCGAGGAGGTGCGCCGCATGCAGACAGTCACTGTCGAGGCGCTCGCGGAGCGCTTCGGCGTCACGCTGCAGACGGTCCGCCGCGACATCCGACAGCTCAACGACGCGGGGCTGCTGACGCGCTTCCATGGCGGCGTGCGGATGCCGGGCTCGACCACCGAGAACATCGAGTACCGCAAGCGCCAGCAGCTCAACGCCCAGGCCAAGCAGCGCATCGCGCACGAAGTGGCCGCGCGCGTGCCGCACGGCTCGTCGCTGCTGATCAACATCGGCACCACCACCGAGGCGATCGCGCGCGCCCTGCTGCGCCACAAGGGCCTGCGCGTGATCACGAACAACCTGAACGTGGCGGCGATCCTGTCGGACAACGCGAACTGCGAGGTCATCGTCGCCGGCGGCGCCGTGCGCGCCATGGACCGCGGCATCATCGGCGAGATGACGGTCGACTTCATCAGCCAGTTCCGGGTCGACATCGGGCTGATCGGCATCTCCGGCATCGAGTCCGACGGCTCGCTGCGCGACTTCGACTACCGCGAGGTCAAGGTGGCACGCGCCATCCTCGAGCATTCGCGCGAGGTCTGGGTGGCGGCCGACCACAGCAAGTTCAACCGCCCCGCGATGGTGGAGATGGCGCGCTTCGACCAGATCGAGATGCTGTTCACCGACGGCGCGCCGCCCGAGCCCTTCCCCGCGCTGCTGGCCCACGCCAACGTCACGCTCGTGAACTGCAACGAAGAACAGGCATGAACAAGCCCACCCACCTCCTCGCGCTCGACCAGGGCACCTCCAGCTCGCGCTCCATCGTGTTCGACGCCCACGGCGGCATCGTCGCGATGGCGCAGGCCGAGTTCCGCCAGATCTACCCGCGCCCGGGCTGGGTGGAGCACGATCCGAAGGAGATCCTGCAGTCGCAGCTGGCCACCGCGCGCGAGGCGCTGGCCAAGGCTGGCTTGACCGCGGCCGACATCGCCTCCATCGGCATCACCAACCAGCGCGAGACCACGCTCGTGTGGAACCGCGTCTCGGGCGAGCCGGTCTACAACGCGATCGTGTGGCAGGACCGCCGCGCCGAGCCCACCTGCGCCTCGCTGCGCGAGCAGGGCCTGGAGCCGGTGTTCCGCGCGACGACGGGGCTGATCGTCGACGCCTACTTCTCGGGCACCAAGCTGAAGTGGATCCTCGACAACGTCGACGGCGTCCGCGCCGCCGCCGTGCGCGGCGAGCTCGCGTTCGGCACCGTCGACAGCTGGCTGATGTGGCACCTCACCGGCGGCCAGGTGCACGCCACCGACGTGAGCAACGCATCGCGCACGCTGCTGCTGGACGTGCACACGAACACCTGGAGCGACGAGCTGCTCGCGATCCTGGACGTGCCGCGCGCGATGCTGCCGTCGGTGCATCCGTCCAGCCACGTGTTCGGCCACACCCTGCCCGAGCTGCTGGGCGGCTCCATCCCCATCGGCGGCGTCGCCGGCGACCAGCAGAGCGCGCTGTTCGGCCAGGCCTGCTTCCGGCCGGGCCTGGCGAAGAACACCTACGGCACCGGCTGCTTCATGCTGATGCATACGGGCGCCGCGTTCCAGAGTTCGACCAACGGCCTCATCACGACCAGCGCCGCGCAGATGGGCGCGACGCCCGAGTTCGCGCTGGAAGGCAGCGTGTTCATCGGCGGCGCCGTGGTGCAGTGGCTGCGCGACGGCCTGCGCGCGATCTCCGCCAGCGGCGAGGTGCAGAAGCTCGCCGAGAGCGTGCCGAGCTCGGGCGGCGTCATGTTCGTGCCGGCCTTCACCGGCCTGGGCGCGCCCTACTGGGACGCCGACGCGCGCGGCGCGATCGTCGGCCTGACGCGCGGCAGCACGGTGGCGCACATCGCGCGCGCCGCGCTCGAGAGCATCGCGTTCCAGAGCGCCGCGCTGCTGCAGGCCATGAGCCGCGACGCGGTGGCCGCCGGCGGCTCGCCCGTGGCCGAGCTGCGCGTGGACGGCGGCGCCTGCGTCAACGACCTGCTGATGCAGTTCCAGGCCGACCTGCTGGGCATTCCCGTCGTGCGGCCGCGCGTCATCGAGACGACGGCGCTCGGCGCCGCCTACCTCGCGGGCCTGTCCTGCGGCCTGTATCGCGACGTCGACGAGCTGGCCGCGCAATGGCAGGTCGAACGCCGCTTCCTCCCCACGATGTCGCGCGAGCACGCCGGCGCGCTGATGGCCGACTGGGAGCACGCGGTGCGCCAGGCCACCGCGCGCTGAAATACCCCAAGGGGGGATACCCCGAACATCGCCGCGTTCGCTAGAGTCACTCGCTTGTCATCACGCACGAGCAAGGGAGAACGCATGCGCCGATTGTTCCTGTCCTTCGTCCTGTCCACCCTGGCTGCCGCGGCCCCGGCCCAGATGTTGCCGGCGCAGTTCGACCACGACCGCATCCACCTGGTCGTGCACGCGCCCGACGGCGCGCCGTTCAAGGCCTACGTGGACAGCGGCGGGCTCGACAACGTCGTGGCGCCGGCGGTGGTCCGTCGACTGAAGCTGGCCTCGGCCGGCCGGACCGATGTCGACGACGTCCACGAGGAGTTGGTGGCCTATCCGGCGTTCCTCGCCCGCGCGGGCGTTCCGGCACCGCTGGACGACCCCCTGTTCCACGGCCGGCTCGTGCTGCAGCGCGCACCGGTCGCCGACAGCGACCTGTTCCTCGGCGGCCCCTGGCTCGCCGGTCGCATCTGGCAGATCGACTACGTCCGCCACGAGCTGTACCTCGATGCCCAGTGGCGGCCGTCCGCGCGCGACCACGCCTTGCCGATGGGCTTCAAGACGGACGACGCCGGCAGGCGCATCGTCCAGCTGCCCCGCATCGTCGTCACCGTCGACGGCCAGCCGCTGGACATGCTGCTGGACACCGGCGCGATGGCGCAATTGACCGCCGACTCGGCCCCGGCGTTCGGCGTCGCGCCCGGCACGGTCGTCGGCGCCGGCTTCATCATGACCAGCGTGTTCGATCGCTGGCGGGCGCGGCATCCGGACTGGCGCGTCATCGAACGCGGCGAGCTCATTCAGGGCATGACGGTGCCGATGATCGAGGTGCCGAAGGTGACGTTGGCCGGATTCACCGTCGGGCCGGTGTGGTTCATCCGCCGTGGGGACGCCAACTTCACCCAGGGCATGTCGCTGGCGATGGACAAGCCCATCGTGGGCGCGTTCGGCGGCTCGGGCCTGCACTGGTTCCACCTCGTGCTGGACTATCCGCACGCCGTTGCCTGGATCAGGCCGGCGAGCTGAGCTGCGCCCGCAGGCGCGCGTGCGCCTCGCCGTCCCACGCCGCCGGCAACTGGTGGCGCGCCTGCACGTAGTGGTGCGTGAAGACGTCGAGCCAGGCGTCCAGCGCGCGTGACGCATGCGCGTCGCCCGCGAGGTCCAGGCACAGCGACGCCACCTCGCTGGTGCAGAAGTGGTCGTCGCGCCGCGAGCGCCGCAGCGCGTAGCCCGACACCTGCTCCGGACGCAGGCTCAGCACCGGGAAGCGGTCGAGGTACGGACTCTTGCGGAACATCTTGCGCGCCTCGCTCCAGGTGCCGTCCAGCAACACGAACAGCGGCCGGCGCGCCGCGCCGACCGCCGCATCGCGCGGCAGCTCATGGATCACGCGCGCCGCCGGCGCGTATTCGCCCGGAAAGACCACCAGCGGCTGCCAGGCGGGCTCTGCCAGCAGGGCGAGCAGCGCCGGGTCGACCTCCGTGCGCGCCCAGCCGAACGCGAAGGTGTCGGGCACGACGTCGGCCACCAGCCAGCCGGTGTTGGTCGGCTTGAGCGGCTCGATGTCGGCCATCAGCAGGCACACGCCGGCGCGCGCCGCCGCGGCCGGACGCAGGGTGCAGGCGCAGTGCGTGAGCGGCAGGCGGCAACGCTCGCAGCGCTCGCGCGTGGAGCCGCCGCGGGCCAGGAAGGGCTTGGCGCTGCGTGCGAGACGCTCGGCGCGCAGGCGGAAGACGGCGTGGGGCATCGACCCATTGTCCGGGCGCGCCGGGCAATGAACCGGCCGAATCCCTCGAAAAACAAACAAAATGATTTCATTTTCTTCATTTCATGTCGAAATGAGATTGCGTACGCTCCGATGAAGCCTCCCTCCCGGCCGAAACGCCGGAGTCGTCCACGCCCAGGCCCATCCAGGCCGCTTCGCTCCAACCGCCAACGCACGGGAAATTTCATGAACCTCCTTGCCCGCCTGAACATCGGCCAGCGCCTCATCGCCGGATTCGCGAGCGTGCTCGTGCTCGCGGTCATCGTCGGCAGCTTCGCGGTCAGCCGCCTGGCCAGGGTCAACGACAACACCACCGACATCGCGACGAACTGGCTGGTGGCCACGCGCATGCTCGGCGAGTTCAAGACGCAGCTGAGCATCCTGCGCCGCGCGGAGGCGTCGAGCCTGCTGTCCGGCCAGCCGGAGGTGATCGCCGCGCAGTCCAGGCGCATCGACGCCACCAAGGCCAGGGCCGCCCAGGCGTGGAAGGCCTACCTGGCGACCATCGAACAGCCCGAGGAGCGCACCATCGCCGGCGAGATCGAGGCCACGCGCGACCGCTACTACGTCGCGCTCGGCAAGTCGATGGCGATGGCCGCCGAGGCCGCGACGCCCGAGGGCCACGACAGAGCGGTCGCCGACTACGAAGGCGAATCCAAGGCCAGCTTCGACGCGCTGTTCGGCAGCGTCGCCCACGACGTCGAGTTCCAGGGCAGGGGCGCCGACGCCGCCTACAAGTCCTCGCAGGACACCTATGCGAGCGCGCGCCTGGCCATCGTGGGCCTGCTTGCGGCCGCGGTGTTCGTGGGCGCGCTGATGGCGTGGATCATCACCCGCTCGATCGTGCGTCCGCTCGCCAGCGCGGTGCGGGTGGCCGAGGCCGTGGCGCAAGGCAACCTGACGTCCGCGATCGCGGCCTCGGGCGCCGACGAGGTGGGCCAGTTGCTGCGCGCGTTGCAGCGCATGAACGACAGCCTCGTCGCGATCGTCGGGCGCGTGCGCAACAGCGCCGACTCGATCGCCACCGGCTCCAGCCAGATCGCCGCGGGCAACGCCGACCTGAGCCAGCGCACCGAGGAACAGGCGAGCAACCTGCAGCAGACGGCCGCCTCGATGGAGGAGCTCACCGCCACCGTCAAGCAGAACGCCGACACCGCACGCGCCGCGACGCAGATCGCCAACGGCGCGACGGCCGCCGCCAGCGCGGGCGGGCGCGTCGTGGGCCAGGTGGTGACGACGATGGAGGAGATCGCGCAGTCGTCGCGCAAGGTGGTGGACATCATCGGCGTGATCGACGGCATCGCCTTCCAGACCAACATCCTGGCGCTGAACGCGGCCGTCGAGGCGGCGCGCGCCGGCGAGCAGGGGCGTGGCTTCGCGGTCGTCGCCGGCGAGGTGCGCAGCCTCGCGCAGCGCTCGTCGGAGGCCGCCAAGGAGATCAAGACGCTGATCGGCGCGAGCGTCGCGAAGGTGGAGAGCGGCACGCACCTCGTCGACGAGGCGGGCCGGTCGATGGCCGACATCGTCACGCAGGTCAGCCGGGTCAACGACCTGATCGGCGAGATCAGCGCCGCCAGCCTGGAGCAGAGCACGGGCATCGGCCAGATCGGCGACGCCGTCAACCAGTTGGACCAGGTCACGCAGCAGAACGCGGCGCTGGTGGAGGAAAGCGCCGCCGCGGCCGAGAGCCTGAAGGTGCAGGCGGCGCAGCTCGCGCAGGCGGTCTCGGTGTTCAAGCTGGCCGCGGGCCACGAGAGCGTCGCCGTCGCACCATCGGTCGCCGCGCTGGTCCGGCCCGCGCCCGGAGTGCAGCGCCCCGCCCCGGCCAAGCCGACGGCGTTCGTGGTGCGGCGCGCCGTCAAGAAGGCTCCTGCGGCCGCGGTCGCGAGCGCGCAGGCGGCCGCGGCGATCCCTTCTCCGGCGGCCGAAGCGGTGACCGCGGACCCAGGCGAGGCCTGGGAATCGTTCTGACGCGGGTCGCCGGAGACGCTGCGGCCGCGGCCCGGCCCGCGCCGGCGATTGTTGCCGAAACGTCAAGTTGCGATCGGCGTGTCATGCGGCTCGACGGCTCGCGCGTTAGATCAGGGAGGCCCACACTGAAGTGCGTCGACAATCCACGATCCAAACGAGGAGCCCCATGAAATCCATCCTGCCCCGCGCGCTCGCCCTGGCCGCCATCGTCGTCGCCGGCCACGCTGGCGCGGCCATCACGCTGTTCAGCCACGACGGCTTCCACGGCAAGCGCGTCACGCTGGTCCAGCCCGCGCCCGACTTCCGCGACTTCAACTTCAACGACCGTGCGTCGTCGATCCTCGTCGAGGGCGAGCCGTGGGAGGTCTGCCAGGACGTCGGCTTCCGCAACCGCTGCGCGATCCTGGTGCCCGGGGAGTACCCCAACCTCGCCGCCGTCGGCCTGGGCGACACGCTGTCGTCGGCTCGTCCCGCGCACCGTGAACCGCCGCCGCCCCCGCCGCAACCGGTCGCACCGCCCCCGAGCAGCGGCGACATCGTGTTCTACGAGCACCCGGGCTTCCATGGCCGCGGCCTCGGCACCTCGAGCGAGATCGACAACTTCCAGCAGTTCGGCTTCAACGACCGCGCCTCGTCGGTCGTCGTGTTCGAGCACCGCTGGGAAGTGTGCGAGCACGCCGACTTCGGCGGCCGCTGCATGATCCTGCGCCCGGGCCGCTACCCCGATCTCCGCTCCACCGGCCTGAACGACATGATCTCGTCGGTGCGCCGCGTCCATCACGAGGACAACTTCGAGGACAGCCGCTACGCGCCGCAACCGCTGCCGGCCTACGACTGGCGCCGTCGTCCGCAGGAGTACGTCGAGGCGGTGCCGATCGAATCGGTGCACGTGGTCTACGCCGCGCCGCAGCAGCAGTGCTGGGTCGAGCAGTCGGCCGCGCCCGCGAACGCGCGCACCGGCGGCGCGATCGTCGGCGGCCTCATCGGCGGCATCCTGGGCCACCAGATCGGCGACAACGGCAACCGCACGGCGACCACCGCCGGCGGCACCATCGCCGGCGCGGTGATCGGCTCGCAGATCGCCCGCGGCGCCGAGCAGCCGCAGCAGGTCACGCGCTGCACCAGCGTGCCCGCGCAGGCGCCCGACCACTACGACATCTCGTACTGGTACCACGGCGTGCGCCACCACGTCCAGACGACGCAGGCGCCCGGCCCGACCATCCTGGTCAACGGCGACGGCGAACCGCGCATCTGACCGCCGGCCGGGCGATCGGAAGGCCGCCGGCGGCCTCGACGATCGCCCGCCTCAGGCGCCGCGGCCGTGCACCACCGTGCGGCCGCGCCCCGTGCGCTTGGCCTCGTAGAGCGCGTTGTCGGCGCGCGCGATGGCGTCCTGCGCCACCTCGCCGCCACCGCACTCCGAGATGCCCGCCGAGAAGTTCACGCGCAGGTCGGGCAGCGCCCGATCGAGCAGGCGCCCGGTCATCACGCCGCGCAGGCGGTCGACCAGCGACGCGGCGTCGTCCGCGGTCATGTGCGGCAGCACCAGCAGGAACTCCTCGCCGCCCCAGCGTCCGGCGCCGTCGCTCTCGCGCAAGCCCTCGCGCAGCGCCTGCGCGAAGCCGCGCAGCACCGCGTCGCCCACCGCGTGGCCATGGCGGTCGTTGACGGCCTTGAAATGATCGAGGTCGATCAGCACGACGCTCAGCGGCTCGGACGAGCGCACGCCGCGCGCCTGTTCGGCCTTGAGCAGCTCGAACACGTGGCGCCGGTTGCTCAGGCGCGTCAGCTCGTCCACCTGCGCCAGCGCGCGGATCGTCGCGACCGCGTCCTGCAACTCCACCTTGCGTGCCGCCAGCCGCATGCGCAGCTCGCCCATGCGGATCGACAGCGCCGACGTCGCCGTGAGCAGGATCGCGGCGAACGCGAAGTGCAGCGCCTCGATGCGAGGCGGGAAGAGCGCCGGCTGCATCGTCGACTTCCACACCATCGTCGCCCCCAGCAGCGCCAGCGCGTACACGCACAGGCCCTGCGCCTGGCGCTGCTTCAGCACGAACATGCCCCACACGAGGTTGAGCATCATGATGGCGATGACGGCACCGCGCAGCGGCGGATCGATGGCATAGCCGAACACGGTGGACGCCGTGCCGAAGGCGGTCTGCGCCAACGTCAGCGACGGCTCGCCGCCCAGGCGCGCGCTGATGCCCAGGCGGATCAGCAGGTAGAAGCCGAAGATGCCGCTCAGGCTGAGCGCCGTCCACGCGACCCAGTCGCCGAACGCCATGAGGCCGAGGGCCACCTGCCAGCGGGTCACGAGGCCGAACAGCGCGTAGACCAGCACCGCCAGCAGCGTCAGTGCGAGCGGACCCCGGCGCTCGGGGACGTCGCCGAACGCCAGCCGCCCGACCCAGCCATCGGCGCCCTGCCCGCGCGCCGGCGGATCCGG
>Ga0136846_1236610_pt1 | contig 12952 bp, 6 predicted proteins | sample HopSoiMetagenom2_FD_96841 | JGI IMG/M metagenome (GOLD analysis project Ga0136846, IMG submission 96841) | Grasslands soil microbial communities from Hopland, California, USA - 2 Assembly 2016 (version 4) | ecosystem: Environmental > Terrestrial > Soil > Grasslands | place: USA: Hopland... | reverse complement strand
TATCTCCAGAAGGGAGTTTGTTGCAGATTGGGATTCAGGGTAATGATCAGGGGATCTACTGGCCAGTAATACTTACCGGCGGCAAATTCTGCGTCTGTCATTCTCACAACTGGTGAACTGCCATTAAATTTGTTGATCCCTGTTTTACGCATAAGACGAACAAGATCATAAAAACGATGACCCTCCATGAAAAGCTCCCTTCCCCTTTCATCGATGATCGCTTCAAATAATTGAGCATCGGTAGCAGTGGAAGGTTGCGCATTGGCCTGTGTGCGAACAACACCCAGGAGATTCCTTGCTGTGGAAAAATCATTGGTAGCTGCGGCCGCCTCAGCTTTCAACAACTGAATATCCTGCAGCCGGAAGATGATCATATTATTCAGGATCAGTGGACTGGTATTATTGGCGCCTGTATAGACGATAATATTCGATCCAGAGTTCTTGATATTGATGGGATCTGAGGTACCCCAGAATGCGAAACCATATCGCCTGCGATAATCATTGCTATCCGGGAACAAATTGTTCAAAGTAATTGGATCGAGCGGCATTATCGCATTTCCAGTCTGCGTGAGCAGATAAGGAGTCTTCAAAGTTTTGGCATAAAAATTTCCATTCACCACATCTGTAGTTGTTCCATTCGCACCTTCAACATTTGAATTTTTGGCTATTTCAAAAATCCCTTCTGAAGAATTCCCTTTGTAAACTGAGTTAATACTGGCAGTGCTGCTTTTGCTCACGGGAGTAAAACCTCCATTCAGCAAAACAGAATCAGCCGGAGCAATCACTTTTGCATAATCCCCTTTCCAGGCATAAATATGAGCAAGTAATGCATAGGCAGTTGCCTTGCTGGCACGTATGGCACGGTTAGGTCCTGCTGGGGCCCAGGTCATTTTTGAGATTGCTGACTGCAGGTCTTTAATGCACTGATCCAAAACTTCGTTTTGGGAATTGCGAGGAGGGTTTGAAGCCGTTGCTGCATTTTCCACTGTTTCCAGCACTAGAGGAACATCGCCCCACACCCTCGCCATCACGAAATAAGTAAAAGCTCGCAGGAAGTAGGCTTCCCCGATCAGTCCGTCTTTTACAGCTGCCTTATTGGAAGAAGTGAATTTATCGAGCGGAATGGTTGGAATATATTTCAGGCATCGGTTAGCCTCGTCAATACCCCTATAGAAATTATCCCAGCTCCTCATGCGGATCAAAGCCCTGAAAGTTTCAGTGGAAGCAATAAAGGTGTTCCATTGAATATTACCCAGGGAAGAATAATCTTCCTGTGGACGGTTGTTAAGGAATTCATCAGTTGGATAATCGCCATAATAATAATAAGCCATCCCTTTTTCAAGCAATGAAGCACGAAGTAACGCATATGCACCGGCAATAGCGGTTTGCGCTTCGTTTTCATTGTTCCAGAAATTAGCATCAGTGGCTGCATCGATGGGTCGTTTATCCAGGAATTTCTTACAGGAGGAAAACAGGGTTCCTGTTGCCACCAGTAGTACCAGGATTATATATGAAGTCTTTTGCATTGTTTAATTTTTACACGAGGTCTTATAAATTAATCTCCAAACCAAAGGTGAACTTTTTAGACAATGGGTATCCCTGTCCGTTGATCACACCATTCTCACCAACACCTTCCGGATCGGGAACATCAGCTGGATAGATCACAAACAGGTTATCCATATTACTGAAGACACGCACGGATCTCAGCTTCAATCTTTTTATGAATTTTTGTGGCAAAGTATAAGACAGCAATACATTCTTAAACCGGAAGAAACTGGCATCCTGAACAAAATATCCAGCACTGATATTGGTATTATCAACTGCATTGCTGAAAATGTTAGGTATATCAGCAATATCACCCGGTTGACGCCAGATATTAAGATTTTGGAATTCAACCGATGGTCCGGCAAACACACCCCAATTGGTGTAAAGGGCATTGGTTGCTGCTGCGAGTTTATCCGACAGGTAAGAGTTCCACAATTTTCTCTTAAGGATAAAAGTTGTCAATAATTGAACGGAGAATCCTTTATAAGAGAAATTGTTTATGAAACCACCAGAGATACGCGGAGATGGATCTCCGCCTACAACTTTATCAAGGATTGTAATATTGTAATCACCATTCAGATCCTGCTTGGCACCATCACCACCTGAATAGAAATTATTGCTGCCATCGTTCCTGATACGGGTTCCACTTAGCGGATCAACTGGTACGTCTGCCGTGGTGGGATACACATAGGGAACGTTCCACACCACAAATGTGTGCAATGGTTGACCAATTGTCAGCACACGCTGGAAGAAGGAAGGTCCATAAACGAAATCCCTGTTACCACTTGGCAATTTGGTAACCATATTCTGGTTGAAGGCAAAATTGATCTGGCTGTTCCATTGAAAGGGAGATTTTTTGGAAAGGTTGGTTGTCCATAAAGTAAATTCATACCCCTGGTTACGGACATCTACATAATTGTTGACAGCGGAAGTATATCCAGTTGTAATAGGAACAGGTATATTAAAGATCAGGTCCCTGGAATCTCTTTTATAGAAATCCATGGTAACTGAAAAGCGGTTATTAAGGAAACTGGCATCAAACCCCACATTCCATTGAGGTGATCTTTCCCAGGTGATCTCCGTGGCAGGAGCAGGAGAAGTATAATTTGGCCTTATTGCAGTTATTCCATTATAGGTAATCACGTTACTTGAAGAACCGGCACCCAGACTTGAACTGGTATAGGAACCATTGATCCCTAATGTTCGATACTGCGCATAATAATCTCCGGGATCTCTGCCTGTTACACCATAGCTGCCACGAATTTTCAGCAATGAAACATATTTTGAAAGTGGTTCAAACCATGGTTCATCAGAAGTATTCCATCGGAAAGATGCCGCTGGGAACTCACCCCAGCGTGAATTTGCTGAATAGCGGGAAGAAGCGTCCCTGCGATAGCTTAGATCTATACCATATCTTTCTTTAAATGCATATCCGACCCTCGTAAATAAAGAAGCACGTGTACGTTCCTGAAAGCTGGAGTTACCTGTAAGATTTGGTCCGGGTGCTACACCATTAACAGTGAAAATGGCATCCAGTGGAATTCCATTTGCGCGAAGATTGGTGACCTGGTTCACATTGTCTTCTGCTCCCTGACCAACCAGCGCGGTAACACTATGTTTCCCGAATGTTTTGGAATAGGTCAGGTAGTTTTCCAATTCCCAGCGACGTGAATTGCTATTATAGTTAATAGCATTACTAGTATTACCTGTTATATTCCTTGGCTGAAGAAAATCCCGCCTGTTAAAAGCAAAATTATAAGATAGTGAACTGGTGAGAGTCAAATCAGGTGTAAGTTTTATAATAGCGCGGGTATTACCATTAATGGAAGTAGTGCGGTCATCATCCCTGACAAACGCATTTCTCCCCTGGTAGGCTTTCTTATTCTCATCATCTATCCTCCAGAACGATGAGGGGAAATTCTGAACACCGTAGGGAAAGGGATTACCATTTGTATTACCTGTGCCATGGGTTGCCTTTGTAAGACCTATATATAGATCAGTGGTCAATTCCACTCCTTTATAAGGCTTTAGTGAGAAGTAAATTCTCGGTGTTATTCGTTTAATATCGAAACCTCTTGCCACACCCTCTTCAACATATCCATTAAATGCAACCCTGTACGCATATTTTTCATCGGCGCCTGCAATGCTCATATCATAGTTCTGGAGCATTGCATAATCCCTGAAAGATAATTCCTGAAAATCGGTATTATTATTAAATGCAGGGTTCAGGCTATCAGACAGGAAAATAGACATATTGCCCATTGAAGTGTAATTATTCTGCTGTGTTATGAGATCATACTTCATCCTTCTTTCCCCGGCGCCTACCGTTACCGGTTTAAGTGCAGGCCTGGTAACAACACCCATATAAGAAGAGGCGCGAAATTGCGGTCTTCCTGATTTTGGCTTTTTTGTTTTTATGATGATAACACCATTTGCCGCGCGGGCGCCATAGATAGCCGCGGCAGATGCATCTTTTAATACATCAACTGATTCAATATCGTTGGGGTTGATAGCGGTTAGCGGGTTGCTGGTACCATATGCAGTGCGTACATCGCTTACATCGAAAACCACACCATCAATTACATAAAGCGGAGTACTGGTACCGGCACCGGTGAGATTACCATTAGCATCATTCACTGCGGAACTACCACGGATATTCACAATACTATTTACACCAGGCTCACCAGATACATTCAATACAGTAAGGCCTGCTACCCTTCCCTGTAACATGGATTCAAAAGTTGGATACGGTGTGTTTTCAAAATCCTTTCCTTTTACCGTTGAAATCGCAGCGGTAGTAAATTTTCGCTGTACAGATTGATACCCGATAACTACTACGTCTTCCATTGAGTTATCTTTTTCTTCCATTGAAACGTCTATGGTGGTTTTGTTACCAACAGAAATTTCCTGTGGCGCATAACCAACCATTGTGATAACTAAAACCGGTTTTGCAGAAGTTACTGAAATTGAGAAGCTGCCATCTGCAGCAGTGGTGGTGCCGTTCTTGGTGCCTTTTTCCAGAACGGATACACCGTTCATTGCAGTATTAGTCTTTTTCTCAATGACTTTTCCAGTGACTCTCTTCTGAGCCATCAGGATGCAGGAGCAAAGCAAACAAAGCAGTAGCATCAACATCCGCAAATGTTTTCCCAGAATAAAAAAACATTTCATGTTGTAAATTTTTAAGTGGTTTTGGAAAATAGGAAAGCCTTTACCAATCATTCAATTGATAGCACACTTCCATGCAATAAGTATCATATCACACTAAGTAGATACAAATACCATCCAATCTTCAAAAGGATGAAGCTCTAAGTATAAAATTCAAGGGAAGGAGGGTAACGTGGAATGTTCGCCCATTCACCGGGCGGAGATTTAGGCAGGCATTTCATACAGCAATCCGTGTTTGGTTATTAAAAATGTTTTAAACAATAAGCAACAAAGCGAAAACTTAACCTTTCCTGTAAGCCAGAAATTAATTGTTAATTGTACAATTAAAGTTAAAAGCAGTTTTGAAATCCTACTTAACAAATTTTAACCCATAGTAATGAGAAATTAACCTTTATCATGTGAATAATGGTTTATGTAGCAAGTAACTTGTAGGTATATATTCAACATTAATAAGGGATACTATTCATTTCGGATTATTTAATACCACTTATTATCTGTCCAATAATTCAATTTCCATATCCAATCAAATAATAAATGCACTGATACTATTGCTAAATTGTGCCTGCATTTTGACAGCAATTTTATGATTGTTAATAAATGATAAGTTCAGGTTAATTTGCAAAAACCTCCCAACTGAAAAAAAATCTACCTTGACGCCACATTATCTTTCATCCCCCTGCTTCTTCAAAAAAAATAACAATGATCAAAAAACACCTCTTGCTGCTTTTTCTTTCGATTGCAATGCTATTAAATGGATGGGCCCAGAACAAAGGCCATATAATATTAAGTACAGGCAAATTCATAACCGGCAATGATCCATCCTGGAGCCAGCCTGGTTTTACAGATACCGGCTGGAAGGATCAGCGATTGGGTGAACCCTGGCAGCGCCAGGGTTTCCAGGATTACCATGGCTATGCATGGTACCGGATACACGTAATAATTCCTTCTTCCTTAAAAGCATCAGCTGCCTGGAAAGATAGCCTTCGGATTTTCCTTGCGCATGTAAATGATGTTGATGAAACTTATCTGAATGGTAAACGGATTGGCAAGATCGGCACCTTTCCTGAAGACCCGGAGGGATATATTAGTAAATGGCCCGCCGTACGCGACTATCATTTATCTGCTTCTGATCCTGCCATTAAATGGGATGCTGACAATGTGATTGCAGTCAAAGTATATGATGGAGGAGGCTCCGGTGGGATTTTCATGGGTACACCTTATATAGATATGTTGCAAAAGATTGACGGCATCAGTTTTGAAAACCCTGCTGAAACAATTCAGTATTTACCCGGAGGCAGGGCCGCCCGGATATTACATATCAGCAATCACTTTAACACGCAGGCTGAGGGAACTATTGCTTATACCGTTTATGATGCTATTGAGAAAAAGGAAATAGCAAAGAAGGATATAAAAGTCACGCTCGCTCCCTTTTCCCAGCAGAACTACACAATTGAGATGCCTCACAAAATGGGAATTGAAATTGCCATTGATTTCATAGAAAGCCAGTCGAATGAGAAAAGAACATTCAAACAGGTTCTTCCTTATCTGCTCACGCCAGCTGTTTCTGCAACTCCGCGGATCAATGGAGCAAAACTGTTTGGTGTAAGACCCGGCTCCCCTTTCTTCTTTAAGATCCCTGCCACGGGTCAAAAACCATTGACCTATCAGGTAAAAAATCTGCCGGCTGGACTCACCGTGGATGCAAACAATGGCCTGATCACAGGTAAACTTACAAAGGCCGGGGATTATAAAATGATACTTGTAGTCAAAAATAAACTCGGTCAATCTGAAAGATCTTTTACCATTAAAGCCGGTAATTTATTGGCACTCACTCCCCCATTAGGATGGAATAGCTGGAATTGCTGGGGACTAAGTGTGAGTGATGAAAAAGTAAAGAGTTCAGCGCGGGCATTGATGGACAAAGGACTGGTGGATCATGGTTTCCTCTATATGAATATTGACGATGGATGGGAAGCTACCAAACGTGCAAATGATAGCACAATAGTGCCTAACGAAAAGTTCCCTGATATGAAAGGACTGGGCGATTTCCTTCATTCCAATGGCATACGGTTCGGAATATATTCCTCTCCCGGGCCAAGGACATGTGGTGGTTACCTTGGATCCTATAAAAATGAAGCGCTGGATGCAGCCACTTATGCCAGTTGGGGAATAGATTATCTCAAATATGATCTGTGTAGTTATACTGAATTCATGCCACGGAGAAATAGCAGTTTGGAAGACAATCAGAAACCGTATATCCTGATGCGTGATGAGTTGAAGAAGCAATCGCGCGATATAGTATATAGTCTTTGCCAGTATGGCTGGCAGGACGTATGGAAATGGGGTCCGGAAATGAATGGCAATCTGTGGAGGACTACCGGTGATATTGAAGATTCATGGAGCAGTCTTTATCGTATTGGCTTCAGCCAGGCAAGATTATCTGAATACGCAAGTCCCGGAAGATGGAATGATCCCGATATGCTGATTGTTGGAATGGTGGGTTGGGGTGAAAATCTCCATCCTACCCGGCTCACTCCCTATGAACAGTACACTCATATTAGTTTATGGAGTTTATTGTCCGCACCCCTGTTGCTGGGATGCGATCTCGCCAAACTGGATCCATTTACACTGAATCTTCTGACAAATGATGAAGTACTGGCAATTGACCAGGACCCGTTAGGAAAACAGGCAAGGCAGGTGCTCAATAAAGATTCCATACAGATTTGGGTAAAAGATCTGGAAGATGGAACAAAAGCAATTGGCATTTTCAACCTGAATAATGATTTCACGAAGGCAACAGTTAAATGGGAAGATCTTGGTTTAAAAGGAGCCATCAGTGTAAGAGATATATGGCAACAAAAGAACCTGGGCGTAAAGAAGGGTGAATACACGGAAACAGTTCCTCCGCATGGCGTTCATCTTATTAAGGTATCTGGTTTTGACAAAACATAACTTCCAAAAAATCCATCACGGGGATGAAAAACAATATCTTGATTTACCTGACAATCACAGTCTCTCTTTTTTTCATAATGAGCAAGGCGCAATCGCAGGCAGGGCAACAAAAACTCCTGACGAATGCATCATTCACAATTAAACCAGACAAATATGGAATAGGTGGTTTGTTGAATACAAATGACGTTCATCCTACCGATTATATCCGGGAGGGAAGGGTTTTTGGAGAGGTGATCATTCATTATATCTCTAATCGGAAACTGGATACCCTAAAAACTCCGGATAACAGTCGAACAACATTTTTGCAGGATGGAAAGATAATCAGAAGCTGGTCCTCGGATAGCAGCAACAGTAAACCACTTGGCTTATCCCAATCCTTTTCTCTGCAGGGCAATTCATTAGATTGGACCATAACCTTAGACAATCAGACAACAAAGCCAATACGTATAGAGGATCTTGCCCTGCCTTTTTCTTATAATAGTGGAGGTGGCGAGAATCCAAAAGAAATATTTGAAGAGAGAGTAGTAAAGCATCATTTTATTTCGGGGAATAATTCATTTATTTTTTGGCAGCGTCCAACGGGACTGGGCCCTTTCCTTGTGATGATTCCCTTGCCCGGCACATCACTTGAATATTTCTCTACCGCTTCTACGGAAGGACGTGGTGTATTCCAGGCATTCATTCATTCCTCGTTGACTGGCAATAAAGAGAATAGAGGAACCTGGAGGCAGCCTCATACTTCCACCACAATTGAGGGCAACTCCAAAAAAACTTACGGCTTCAAATTTCGTTGGGCTAAAGATTATAATGGCATAAGGGATATTTTGGCGGAAGAAGGTTTGATAGATGTACAGGTAATGCCCGGCATGACTATTCCTGTTGACCTGGAAGTAACTATAGCACTACGCACCAATCAGAAGATAGCAAATATAATTCCTGAATTCACTACGGCTACACGAATAACCCGCAATGGCTCAAATAAAGCTGGCGCCAATCTTTACAAGATCAAATTCTCCCGTCTTGGGGAGAACAAACTAACCATTCTGTATGGAAATAATTATAAAACCTACCTGGAATTCTTTGTAACCGAACCGTTGGAAACACTCTATAAAAAAAGAGCCGCATTCATCGCCAATAGCCAGCAGCATAGAGACCATTCAAAATGGTACGATGGATTATTTGGTCCTTATGATATGAAGAATGCACAGCTTCGAGGGCCCGATAATGCAGATTATTTCGATACCAGCCGCCTCAGCTATGTACTAACCTGTGATGATCCCGGACTTTGTAAAGCTCCTTTCATCGCTGCCAAGAATGTATTTTATCCTGATCCAAAAGAGATTGACGCCGTTGAATACTATATTCAAAACTTTGTATGGGGGAAATTACAACGTACCGATAAAGAAACACCTTATCCTTATGGAGTATATGGTACACCAAGCTGGATCGTAAACAGGGACACCGCAAGGAGAAGAAGAAACCTGAATGACGTTAACAGGGAGAGAATGCACACCTGGCGATCTTATGATTATCCCCATATCATGATGATGTATTATCATATGTACCAGGTTGCCAGTTTATATCCAAATCTCACTCATTACCTGGATAAGAAAGGATACCTGGAAAGAGCAAAGGAAACTGCAAAAGCGTATTTTTTATATCCCTATGAGATCCTGCCCTGGTATGAAACATATAAATGGGGATGCTACAATGAACTTTTACTGATGAACCTTATTGCAGATTTGAAAAAAGAAGGCTTTACAGAAGATGCAAAGTTCCTGACGAGCGAGTGGGAAAAGAAAGTAAAATATTTCCTTTATGATGACCCCTACCCTTTTCGGTCAGAATACGCCATCGACGCAACGGCATTTGAATCCAGCTATGCATTGGCCAAATATGGTGCACTGAATTCAATGCAACCCGATAGCAATTTATGGTTCGATAAAAACCTGAAGCGCTGGTACTCTCACCCAAAGACCAGCAAAGAAGACGCGGTTGATTTCATGAAGCGACAACTGGATGCCAATATGGCCCTGAGAGGATGCATTGAACCTGCCTATTATTATCTGGGTAGTGATTTTAGAGGGAGAAGCGATGGTTATACCCTCAGCTATATGTCCCAAATGGGCGGCTGGGGAATACTGGACTATGCGCTCAACTTCAGGAAAGACCCGGCCGATTATATTCGTCTGGGCTACCAATCCTATCTGAGTTCTTTTGCACTGATCAATTCGGGTACACCTGAATCAAATTACGGATTCTGGTATCCCGGGCCTGAAAATGATGGTGCTTCCGGCTGGGCATTTGAACCACAGAAATATGCTACCACCTGGATACAGAAGCCTCAAGGCAGGGGTCCCTGGTTTTATGATGGAGAAATTGACCTGGGCTTTGGTGGGGCTACAAGAATGGCGGCTACTATTGTAACCAACGATCCTGTTTTTGGCAGAGTTGCTTATGGGGGTGAATTAACTGAAAAGAATAATCTGCTGAATGTAATTCCCAAAGATGGCAGGAATGAAAAATTGTACTACCGGGAAGGCGATCACAGAATAGATATTGAACTTAACAGGGACGGTTTTGAAAGCAATCGTGCAGTTGTGATTGATCCTTCAGGAAAAATGATAGAATTCACCGTTGGCAACAGAACAAAGGATACTCATGAGCTGGTTATCTCTACCAGAGGGCTCAAAGGAAGTTACAATGTAAAAATGGAGGGAACTTTATTCAAAAAGGTTTTATTAGTTAGCGAAGGCTCATCAATATCTCTTCCAGTTAAATCCCCTAAATCAACCCGAATCACTTTTATTAAACTATAGCCTCACAAAAATGAAACACCTGCCATATATCGCAAAACCGATAACCTTACTCGTTTTTGTTCTATTCCTGAAAACTACAATCATACATTCCCAGTCTGCCCGGGGAATAGTAACTGATTATAAAAAGACAATGGTTACAGTAGTGCCGGATTCTTTAAAACTGGATAGTTTCTATAAAAAATATGCTGATGCCTATGGCATTCCTATCGTTTCTTCTGATAAAGCCCCGGACGATGCATTATTAATAGCGCGTGACATTGTAAACTATATGCTTGTAAAACGGCCGGATATCCGTAAAGAACTGATCAATCGGCATGCACGTGTATTGGTAATGGCCGAATCGGAAATGGAAACGGATCTCCCTGAACGCAGCAACTGGAAAAAACCAGTAAAGGATGACCGGAGATTAACACCGCACGAACGTGAGAATTATGATAAACCGGGTGGTATCGCCAGCATGACTGACCGCGAATACTGGAATAAACGGGCAAGAGGAATGGGCGGCACTGTTACTTCCTGTGCGGAGGAAAACCTTTTAGGCTATCCTCGTACCAGGTACTATGGAGAAAATATCCTGGTGCATGAATTCAGTCATAACATAATGGGTGCGCTGCGCAATGCAGATCCGGAGTTATTCGCGCAGATCGAGCCAGCTTATGATTCAGCAAAAGCAAAAGGAATGTATAAGGGGCAATATGCCATCAATACAGTAGCAGAATATTGGGCAGAAGGAACACAATGGTGGTTCTGGTCCAATTTTGAATTCAGAGATGGAGATACCAAAGTAATGACACCAGATGATCTGAAGGCTTATGATCCTGCACTATACGCCATACTGGAAAAAGTATATGCCGGACATCATAATCCTGGGGATGTGTATTATGCCAAAAACTTAAGATAGTAAATAAACGGTACCCGGTTTTAATTGCCGCTATTTCAATTCACGCAGGTAGAGTGATTTAACTTCCACAACCGTATGATCATGTAAATGGCAAAGCTGAAAGCCAATCTTTCCGGAAGAGAAACCGGCATCATGTACAATGTCGATTGTCTTTACCCCATTAAGCCAGGCCTGAATATGGTGTCCTTTTGCAATGATATAATAATGATTCCAGTCGTTATACTTTACCACTTTTGAGACCAGAGAATCCGGGAATTTCTGAACCATACTTGCTCTTCTTTCTTCCCAAAGCGAGCCCCAGTAGCCTTTCCCCATATCAATCTGGTAGCCAGGCGCATCATCCCAGCTGGTGGGATTTATTCGGATACATACGCCAGAATTTATATTCTCATCTCCTACCATCTTAATCATTACATTCAGTTCAAAATCCTCATAGGTTTTTTTTGTATAGCTGTAATGATGTTGAGGTTCCTTACCCAGTTCACCATGAAAAAGATTATTGTCCATCTTCCAATAAGCTGGCTCAAAATTCCAGTCGTCTGCAGAAGCAAGAAGATTTACCCAGTTCTTGCCAACAGGTTTATCGTGAACAAGTGTACCTGATTTTGGCAATGTATTCTTAAGCGATAGATCAGGTTGTGCCAGGGATGAGAACCAGGCAAAAGACAAAAAAAGAAATATTGTTATTGGTAAAAGATAACGCCAGTTACAATGAAGAGACTTACGAGTGTAAGGTTGGAGGCAAGCCATAGTTTTATTTTAAATATAAGCAATGGCGGGAACTACCTCCTTATTTTTTTTCGAATGCCCTTAGCATAAGCATTGTGGTGTTGGAAGTAGAATCATGCCTTAAATGGATAAATGCCTGGTATTCCGGGTCATTATAAAACCCCATTACTGCTTCTTCCGAAGGAAATTCAATTATGGCATTCATGGTTCTGGGCTTACCCTCTAATGCCTTTGGCGCAGTATCCATTGCCAGCACCTTCCCACCATATTTTGGAAGTAATTGAGCTACCTGTGGAGGATATTGCTTAAAGGTATCAGGATCATTGATATCATAGGCATTAACTACATAGACTGGCATTGGAAGAAATTTAATATAAAGTGTAAAATATTACCGGACTTTTAGAAATTTAAATGAACCTGTAAATTACTCCGGGCATCAGCACACCGTAATTATATTGTATATTGAAGCTTATGGTCCCCTTATTGTCTTTCGGTGATTTAATCTTCGCAAAACGGTGATAATTATTTACGACCAGTCTGCCTGATAAATAGCCCAGTGCAGCTCCTGATACTACATCAGTTATCCAATGTCTGTTCTCTGTTATCCGGCTAATGCCAATAGCTGTGGCGGCAGTATAGGCAATTATTGGTACCCACGGTCTATCCTTATATTCCATTGCATATACAGTTGCAGCAGCAAAAGCCACCGTTGTATGACCAGATGGGAAAGAGCTATTAATCCTTTTTCCCCCGGTACCTTTAAGCGTTTTATGAAAGGGTCCATAAAAAGTAGGTTCTGCTTCCACCCTTGAAGAATCCGTAATGAATGGCCTTTGTC
>Ga0136846_1225704_pt1 | contig 12953 bp, 14 predicted proteins | sample HopSoiMetagenom2_FD_96841 | JGI IMG/M metagenome (GOLD analysis project Ga0136846, IMG submission 96841) | Grasslands soil microbial communities from Hopland, California, USA - 2 Assembly 2016 (version 4) | ecosystem: Environmental > Terrestrial > Soil > Grasslands | place: USA: Hopland... | reverse complement strand
CGATCAGGTCGTTGATCGCGCTGCGGTAGCTGTGCCCGAACCAGTCGGTCAAGACCCAGTAGTACCCCGCGACGCCGAGCAAGCCGAGGCCGACGACCATCATGCCGGTCACCGAGCCGGCGCGGAACGCAACGTCGAGCGCCGGCTTGAGCCCTTCGCGGGCGGCCTCGGCGGTGCGCACGTTCGCGCGCACGGCGACGTTCATCCCGATGAACCCGGCTGCTGCGGAGAGCACCGCGCCGACGAGGAAGCCGATCGCCGTCCCCCACCCGAGCTTGTTGTAGAAGCCGAGCAGGAGGAATGGGACGATCGAGACCAGGCCGATGGTGATGTACTGGCGGCGCAGGTACGCTGCCGCGCCTTCCTGGACGGCCTTTGCGATCTCCCGCATGCGGTCGTTGCCGTCCGGGCGACTGAGAACCCAGAAGGTCAGCCCGATGCCGTAGGCGATTGCCACCATCGCGCAGACGAGCGCGAACAGCACAGGATGGTCGTTGAAAAAGCTCCCGACGATCAGCGTCCCTACCCCCTCACAAAGTCGGCGCCGAGGGGTCTCGGCGCGGCGGCTTTTCTATCACATGGCGGCCCTGCGAGCGCCGCTCGAAGGCTCAGGCCGCTGCTTCGACCTCGTCCCCCGGGCGGGCCAGCTCGAGCCGGGAAAGGGTGTCGACGAGGTCGGGGTGGGCGTTCCGGACGTGGAGATCGGCGGCGACCAGCCGGCCGCAGGGCCTGCTTCGGCGTCAGGTGTCGGTTTTCGTCGCGTCCGCGTAGGCCAGCTGGAGGTTCGCGGTCACCTGCTTGAAGTCCCGAATCAGCTCATCGGCCGCCGAGCCTTCGAGCAAAGGGAGCAGCGCCCGCAGCGCTTCGATCGCCAGCCTCGCCTGGTCGAGGTCCCGCTCTTCCTCGGAGAGTCGCCGGTAACCGAGCGAGGACACCGTGTAGAGCGTTTGGACGAGAAGGTCCGAGACCTTCAGCTTCTTCAGCTCCTCTTCGAGCTGTTGCACGAGCTGCTCGTCGGACGGGGTGCTCATGCGGGCTCCCAGAGCTCGAATCGGTGGCCTTCCAGATCGGTCGCCCAGCCGAACCTGCCGAACTCCAGCTCCTCCACCCGTTCGTCGACAGCGACGCCCGCGGCACGGAGCTGGTGAAGCATCGCGTCCAGATCGCGCACGCGGAAGTTGACCATCGATTGCTGGCCAGCCGGGCCGAAGTACTCGGTGTCGGCGGCAAACGGTGCCCAGACCGTCTGGTCGCCCTCCGCGGCGGTGAACGTCGTGCCGTAGTCCTCCATGTCGATCCCGAGGTGCTCTGCGTACCACGCCCGAAGCGCGTCCGGGTCGCGCGCCCGGAAGAAGACGCCGCCGATCCCCTGGACGGCCTCAGCCACCGACGCGCTCTCGCGGGCGGCGCACGAGCTCGGCGAAGACGTCGCGATGCGAGCCGAGCTCCACCTGACGCTCGTACTGACGCTCGGCCGCATTCGCCGCCGGGACGGCGAGGAAAGGCGCAGCGCCGATCTCGCCCGCAACGGGCTGCACCCACTCGATCAGCGCCTCGATGCGCGCACGCGCCGGAACGACCTCGCTTCGCTCGAAGTCGATCAGCCCGCCGCCGAGGCCGTAGCGGATCGCGCGCCACAGGTTCTCCTCGATCAACCTGTGCGCCAGGTCGGGCAGAGGCTCGCCCTCGTCGACCGCGCGCGCGAACCGGGCGCCGAGAGCGTAGATCAGAGCTGTCAGCGACTGGGCTTCCGCGAGGTCCGGCTGCGCGTCGCAGATGCGCACCTCGACCGTCGGATACGCAAGATGCGGACGGACGCTCCACCAGATCTGCGTGTGCTCGTCGATCGACCCGGTCGCATAAAGGAAGCGCACGTACTCCTCGTAGGCGGACCAGCCGTCGAAGGCATCGGGCACACCGCAGCGCGGAAAAGTCTTCGTGAAGATCTCGGTGCGCGCAGAATGCAGCCCCGTGACGCAGTCTTCGACGAACGGCGAGCTCGCGGAGAGCGCAAGCAGCTCGGGGAGCACGTTGCGGAACGCATTGCACACGGCGATCGCCCGGTCCGCGCCCTTGATGCCGATGTGCGCATGGATGCCGAAGCTGTTGTTCCGCCAGACGACGTACTTGAGAATCTCGCTGTTGCGACGGTAGTGCGGCGTGTCGATGATGCGCTGCTCCTGCCAGCGGCTCCAGGGATGCGTGCCCGTGCTGCTGAGACCGACTCCGAACTCGTCGGCCAGCTCCCCGAGCTGCACGCGGCGTCGCGCGATCAGTTCGGCCGCCTCCGCGAAGTTTGCGCACCTCCCTGTCTTCACCTCGATCTCCGAAGCGATCAGCTCACCGACGAGGTGCTCGTCGAGCTCGGTGCCGCCGGCGCCTGCTTTCAGCTCCTCGAATCGATTCGTGAGCTCGAGCGTGTCGGGATCGAGCAGGGCGAACTCCTCCTCGACCGCGATCGTGAAGTCTTCTCCTTCGTCGAACGCCTCGCGAGCCGAGTTGACCTGCTCGTCCGGGGTCAGCTTTTGCGAATCCCCCACGTCGCTAGCGTAAATGAAGCGATAGCAGGCGCTCGCTCACGCTCGACCAGCTCCAGCGCTCCACTGCCACGCGGCGCGCGGCGGCGCCCAGGTCAGCGCGGGCCTCTGGGGTCAGTGCAAGCACCTCGCGAAGCTTTCGGGCCAGGTCGGCCGAATCGCCCGTCGCGAAGCTCGCGAGGTGCCGCAACCCGGGCGGATAGCCCGCCTCCAGGCCCTCTGCGACCTCGGCGAGCCCGGAGTGACGGGCCACGAGCGGCGGCGATCCGGCAGCTGCCGCTTCCGCCGCCACCATTCCGAAGGCCTCCGGGAAGATCGACGGCACGACCGTGACGTCGGTCAGCGGCAACAGGTGGACGAGGTGGCGATGCTCGAGCGGTCCGGTGAAGAGCGTTCCCGGCGGCGCCGTGCGCTCCAGGTCCTCACGGTAGTCGCCGAAGCCGACGATCACCGCACGGGCATCGACCTCACGGAGCGCCTCCAACAGGATGTGGACGCCCTTGTTGTAGATGAGCTTCCCGAAGTAGACAACGGTCGGCTCGTCGCTCGCGAAGAACTCCGAGAAGCGCTGCGCGTTCCCGCCGTCGGGATGACGCTCGTTCGCGTTCCCCGGGTTCGGAGGATCCGCTCGCGCCTCGGCGAGCAGTTTCTGCAGCGCCTCCTCGCGCGGTGCGGGGCGAAACTCGTCGACGTCCACGCCCGGCGGCACCTCGTAGACCCGTTCGACCTGACCGACTACGTCGTCGAGCACCTGGCGGATGTGGGCCGATCCGACGTACACGGCCTTTGCAAAGGGAAGCGTCTCCCTCGCCCAGGTCGTGAGCTCGTCGTTGCCGCGGATCGAATATTCGAGCTCGGAGCCGTGCGCCTTGACAACGAAGGGCACGCCGCTTGCGACCCCGACCGGCGCGCCCAGCAGCACGTGGTTCGCGAACACCAGATCGACGGGCAGGCGCGTGCACACCGCCGTCGCGTTCAGGGCCACGTAGCGGTCACGTTCGGCACGTGTGAAGTCCTGGAGCAGCTTTGCTTCGATGCCCTCGTAGCGATCGAGCACGAAGACCGGCAGCAGCGGGCCGACGTTCGGGCGGAAGACCTTCGCGCCGCCGAGGTCGTAGCGCTCGGGGTGCGGCTCCTGGCAGATGACGGTCACCTCGTGGCCGGCGCGGCTCCACTCTCGCGCCAGCGCACGGGTGTAGACGTTCGACCCGGTGCCCCCGAGGAGATAGCCGTGCCAGAGCAGGATCCTCATCGGGCTCCCGACGGTGCCGCTACGTCAAGTAGAAGTAGAGCGCGTAGAGGAGCTCGACCGCGGGGTTCGACGTATGGACGGCCACGTCCTGCGGGACGTCGAGCAAAGCCTCGGAGTAGTTGAAGATGATCCGGACCCCGGACTCGACGAGATCGTTTGCGACCTTCTGCGCATTGTCCGCAGGCACCGCCACGACGCCGACGATGATGTTCTTCTCGCGAATCGTGTCGGTGAGGCGTGCGTAGTCGCTCACCGGGACATTGCCGACGCCGCGGCCGACCTTGTCGGGATCGGTGTCGAACACGGCGGCGATGTTGATCCCGTGCTCGGCGAAGATCGGAGAGCTCGCAATTGCCTGGCCGAGCCGGCCGGCCCCGATCAGCGCAATGTTGTGCTGACCCTGGGTGCGGAGGATCTTGCGGATCTCTCCGAGCAGCGAGTCGATGTTGTAGCCGACGCCGCGCTTGCCGAACTTGCCAAAGGCCGAGAGGTCACGCCGGATCTGGGTCGCGTTGATGTTGGTGTAGTCGGAGATCTCCTGGGAGGAGATGCGCTCCTTGCCCATCTTCTTCGCCTGGGTCAGCACCTGGAGATAGCGGGAGAGCCGAGCCGCGACTCCCACGGTCAGCCGGTCGGATACGGCCACAGGGCCCTTGGTATCGAGAGTTTGTGACAACCCGAACCCGTTCTATCACGAGGCGACAGGCCGCCGCGTAGGTCAAGTTTGTGCGGCTAATTTGCGGCGAAAAGCGGCCGGATCGACGTAGTAGACGAACGCCCGCTCCCCGTCGATCTCGACCACGGGGAGCCACTCCCGGTACCGCGCTTCGAGCTCGGCCTCACCGTCGATTTCGACCTCCTCGAGGTCGAAGGGGATCTCTTGGCGAATCACGTGGAGCACCCGCAGCGCTCGTTCGCACAGGTGGCAGCCTTTCGCGTGGTACAGAACCACTCTCGTTTGATCGACGGGCATTGAGCCGAAACTAACTCAAGAGCATTCTGGTGCGAGAAACGCGGGCGCGCGGAGGCGTGACCGCGTCATGCCGGAGCGCAAACGACCGTCGGCGTTGTCGCATCCAAAAGGAGGGGGCCCCACGGTGGAACCATGGGTTCCCCCGTGTGAGGTTCCCCCGTGTGAACTACGGATAGATGCCCCGCGTGGTCGTCGCCTCGGCGACGCGCTGGACGGCGAGGCCGTAGGCGGCAAGGCGCATGGAGATGTCGCGGCTTTCCATCGTGGCCCAGGTCTCGTTGAACGCGCGCGTCACGATGTCGTTCAGCTTCGCGTTCACCTCGGCCTCCTTCCAGAAGTACTCCTGCAGACCCTGCACCCACTCGAAGTAGGAGACGACGACGCCCCCGGCGTTGGCGAGGATATCCGGCAGGACGAGCACGCCCTTCTCCTCGAGGATCTCGTCGGCGGCAGGCGTGATCGGGCCGTTCGCGCCTTCGACGATGATCTTTGCCCTGACCTTGTCCGCGTTGTCCGCAGTGATGACCTGCTCGAGGGCGCACGGCGCGAGCACGTCACATTCGAGGAGAAGCAACTCGTCGTTCGAGATCGGCTCCGCGGCCTTGAACCCTGCCAGCGAGCCCAGCTCGCGTTTGTGCGCGATCGCCGCCTGGACGTCGATCCCATTCGGGTTGTGGAGAGCGGAGGTCGAATCGGAGATCGCGATCACGGTTGCTCCGTCCTCGGCGAGAAACTTCGCGAGGAACGAGCCGACGTTGCCGAAACCCTGCACCGCGACCCTTGTTCCCTGCAGTGACATCTGCTTCTTCCGCACGGCCTCCCGCACGCAATAGAGAGCACCGCGTGCGGTCGCCTCTTCGCGGCCCAGTGAGCCGCCGATCGTCAACGGCTTGCCGGTGACGACGCCGAGCACGGAGTGGCCCTTGTTCATCGAGTACGTGTCGAAGATCCACGCCATCACACGCCCGTCCGTGCCGACGTCCGGTGCGGGAATGTCCTTCTCGGGACCGATCTCGTTGATGATCTCGGACGTGTAGCGGCGCGTCATCCGCTGCAGCTCACCCTCGGACATCGTCTTCGGATTGCAGATCACGCCGCCCTTTGCGCCGCCGAACGGGATGCCCGAAAGCGCGCACTTCCACGTCATCCACATCGCGAGCGACTTGACTTCGTCGAGCGTGACATCCGGGTGATAGCGGATGCCTCCCTTCGACGGCCCGCGAGCGACGTTGTGCGTCACGCGATACCCCTCGAAGACCTGGGTCGTGCCGTCGTCCATCGCGACCGGAATGGAAACGGACACCGCCTTCTTGCACATCTGAAGCACGTTGACGAGGTTCGGATCGATCGCGAACGTCTTCGCCACCTTGCGCAACTGCGACTTCGCGATCTCGTACGGGTTCTCGCGCAGATGCGAGACGGGCGCATCGACCGTGGTCACGTCAGCTCCTTTTTCCGCGCAAATGGGGACATTCGGGCTGGGCCGGCGGAGCCTACTTGATCGTGAAACCGATTGTCCGCACTGTCGGCGGCCCTGCGTCTGTCCCGAACGCGACGAGCCTGAGCTGGTAGTCGCTGCTCGGCAGCACAGCACCCGTCGGGTCCCGGCCCGTCACGCCGAATGAATAGCGACCCGGAAGCACGTCGCGCAGTCGGGCCAGCAAACCGATGCGGCCGCCGGCCGGGCTCCAGAGCTCGAGGTCGAGACGCGACAGCGGCAGCACGTCGGACGCCGCCGCCGACCGCCGCACGGATCCCGCCACGAAGCTCAGCAGCGCAGGCGCTGCATCCGACGGTGTGAATGCGCGTTGCGAGAGCCGCACGGTGGTCAGCTCGGCCGGGCGGCGCCGGCCGAAGACGATCGTCCACGGCACACGGATCGCACGTCCCGCGGCAGGTGACACGACCAGGGCGCCTTGAGCGGGGGCGGTTCCCTCCAGCTTGCTCGTCGCGCGCGCCACAACATGCACGCGGATGGAGCGACCCGACCCCAGCGAGAAGCGTTGTGGCTTCACGTCGAACTCGACGGATGCCGCTCCCTCGTCGGCGACTGCCACGTCGAGGGACAGGATCAGACGGCGGTAGGACACGTTGCGCAGAACGACCACCTGGTCGGTGCGCCAGCGGCTGCTGTCCGCGCGACCGAGTGCAAGAGAGGCAGGGCTCGCCCCGACCTCGGTCGCGGCAGCTCCCCCGAGGTCGATGAGCCCGGCGCCTTGCGCGGTGACGCCGTCGTCGGAAAGAGGCCGGGCCGCGCCGACGAGCAGGCTCTTGAGCGCGTCGGCGTCGAGGTATGGCCGAGCCTGGGCGAGCAGCGTGGCGGCGCCGGCGACGAGGGCGGCTGCCGCACTCGTTCCGTTCACGGTGCCATAGCGGGCCGAGCCGTCGGCGTTGGCTCCGGGCTCCGCCGTTTCCAGGGCGACGCCCGGGGCGACCAGCTCGGGCTTCACACGCCCGTCGAAAGCAAGCCCGGTCGACGAGAAGGGAGCGACGCGGTCCTCGCCGGCGTTGGACCTCGTGCGCGCCGCACCGAGTGACAAAGTCGTCGGCACGCCGCTGCGAATGCGTCCGAGCAGTGTCTGCGCAGCGTCTTCCGGAACGGAAACTGCAGGGATCGGTGCGCTCTCGTCGAGACCGATTCCGCCGGCCGGCAGGTCCGCGCCGTAGAACAAGACCGCAACGGCCCCGGCCTGAGCTGCGTTCGCGAGCGATCCGTTCGGATCGGCGCCGGCCGGCAGCAGGGCGGCCCGGCCTGCGACGAGGCTCTCGCCGCGACGGTCGAAGAAGTCGAGCAGCGGGACGGGCCCGCGGTAACCGACCGGCTCCGTCGTCTGGGCACGCGGTACGCCGATCCCGACGTCCAGTGGCTCCGACGGGGTCACCGCGCCCACGAGGGAGCTCATGCCGTCGAACTCGACCCGGAGGGCCGCGCGGAGAACCACCCGCACCTGACCGAAGCGGGGCCGCAGATCGGCGGCACCAACGGTCAGCACGGCCGGCGCCCCTCCCGGGCCGGCGACAGAGCCGAAACCGGGCCCCGCGGGCCCATCGTTTCCGGCTGGCGCGACGACGAGCGTGTCGAGCCGCGTAGCGCCCTCGGCGGCTCGGGCGATCGGCCCGTCAGCGAAACCGGCGAACGGCTCCGCGACGCCCACAAGTGCCACACGGGCTGCATCGTGCGCATCGCCGTCACCGTTCGGATCGACCGCGCGCTCGAGCCCGGCCAGCACCTGGTCGGTCCGTCCGTAGACAGCCCAGCCGGCCGAGGCGTCTCGCTGCCAGCCCGCAACGCGAATCGGCAGCACGGTGGCTCCCGGGGCGACACCGGCGAGCGCGCCGGGCCCACCGGAGCCGACGAGTAGACCGGCCATCTCGGTGCCGTGCCGCTCGAGCTGAGAGGGCTCGCCGGGTTGGGGTGCGGCGAGGGCACCCGCGTCCCCTCCGACGATGTCGATTCCACCGGTGACACGTCCGCGCAGGAAGGGCTGCGCCCGGTCGACGCCGGTATCGAGGAGCGCGATCGTGACGCCGCGCCCATCCTTGTCCGACAGGCCGATGTTCGGCCGTTCTCCGAAGCCGGTTGTCGTCACGAGACGCGAGCTCAGCGACGCCGGATATGCGGCTCGCACGGGCTACACGCCCGCGACGTCCGGGGCCCGTTCGAGGAGCGCGATCCCGCGCGCGTCGAACGCGGCCGAGAAGCCGTTGACGGCTCGCGTGTAACTGAACTCGGGCTGGACGACGACGCCCTGGACGCGCAACCTCGCGACGAGCAGCTTTTGAGCAGAGAGCGCGTTCTGCGTCCACTGCCGCTCCTGCTCGCTCGTCGCCAGGCCTCCGGCGGTGCCGACGCGGTCTGCGAGCGCGGGCGCCTTGAGCAGGACGATCACGCGCTGGCCGACCGCGACGCGCGGACGCTGCGCTCCGGCAAGGCCCTGCCAACTGGTTTCTCCCTGGGCCGTCAGGCCGCTGCTGTGACCCCCGGCCGCGATGAGGACGGCCGTCGCGACGACCGCCAGAGCCGCAAGCACGAGCGCGTTTCTCGGCTCACGCGGTGGACGCGTACGCATCGAGCCCAAGATAGCGCGGATACTGGATGGGATCCGTGAAGCGCGCGGCCGAAGCGATCATCGCCGCGTTGTCCGTGCAGAGTGGCAGTGGCGCGAGGGCCGTGGACGGGGGAAGCGCAGCGCGCAGCTCCGAGTTCGCAGCCACGCCACCGACCACGGCGACCTTCGGCGCACCGAGCTCCGCCGCAGCCTGCTGGGCCCTCCCGACGAGAGCGCGCACGATCGCCGACTGATAGCTCGCGGCGAGATCGGCACGCCGCCGTTCGAGCTCATCCGCAGACAGGTCCTTGACGGCGTACAGCAGTGCAGTCTTGAGCCCCGAGAACGAGAAGTCGAGCCCGGGCACCCGCGCGACGGGAAAGTCGTACGCGCCGGCGTCTCCCCCGCGCGCAATACGGTCGATCTCGGCGCCGCCGGGGTAGCCGAGCCCGAGGAGGCGCGCTCCCTTGTCGAAAGCCTCCCCCGCGGCGTCGTCGAGCGTCGTGCCGAGCACCCGGGCCTTGCTGACACGGTCCTGAACGTCCAGCAGCATCGTGTGACCACCGCTCGCGAGGAGGCAGAGGAACGGTGGCTCGACGGCGTCAGGCTCGAGATAGAGCGACGCGATGTGTCCCTGGAGGTGATCCACGGGCGCCAGGGGCAGCCGCCTCGCCCACGCGATCGCTTTCGCTGCCGCAACTCCGACGAGCAGGGCGCCGATCAAGCCGGGGCCTGTCGTCACCGCCACGAGCTCGACATCGTCGAGCTGTGCCCCCGCTTCGTGCAACGCTTCTTGCAAGACGGGCGTGACGAGCTCGAGGTGACGCCTCGACGCGACTTCTGGCACGACTCCGCCGTAGCGAGCGTGCAGATCAGCTTGAGACGAAATGACGTTCGCAAGGATCTGACCGTCCTGCGTGACCACCGCTGCGGCGGTCTCGTCGCAGGACGTCTCGAGACCGAGGATCAAGTCGGTTGCGGCTCGAAATCGCGCCACATGATGAGCGCGTCCTCGCGGTTGTCCGTGTAGTAGCCACGGCGAACTCCGCGAGCTTTGAACCCGGCCTGCTCGTAGAGACGGATCGCGACGTCGTTGGAAACCCGCACTTCGAGGGTGTAACCGCGGCGCCCTTCGGCTCCTGTGAGCTCGAAGAGGCGTTCGAGCAAGCCCGTCGCGATCCGCTTGCGGCGGTGTTCCGGCGCGACGGCGAGGTTCATTACGTGCCATGCGTCGACGTAGCGCGAGATGATCAGGTAACCGAGCAAGTCGCGCGTGTCGGGCTCGAACGCACCGAGCGAGATCGACGACGGCTTCGCGAGCTCGCCGGCGAACATCGACCGCGACCACGGTGTCGGATACGAGGCGCGCTCGATGGTCTCGATCGCGTTGAGGTCCCGCAGTTCGAGACGCCGGAAATCCACCTTGTTGGCCGTCGCGCTCATTCCGTGGTTTTATCAGCGTCGGGGACTCGCAGGTAGAGCGGCTCCACTTCGTCGGCCGGCCCGAAATCGTGAGCCAGCTGGGCGTGGAAGCGGGCCCGCGGCAGGTGCCGCTCGTCTCCGTCCGGCGGGATCTCGGCTCCGGCAGCTTCCAGCAGGGCTCGGTAGCGGACGGCGCCGCTCCCCACGCAGACCGTCCCGTTCGGTACCTCGAGCTCTCCCGGCTCGAGCACTCGCGGCTCATCCTTCAGCACGAAGACCTCTCCGCGCCGGGCATCGACGACCGGTAGAGCGCCGGGGAAGCCGGCGGCGAGGGCGTCGAGTGTCGACACGCCGGCTGCCGGGACGCCCAGGGCGAACGCCAGGCCACGCGCGGTCGCGAGGCCGATGCGAACGCCGGTGAAGCTGCCGGGACCGGTGCCGACCGCGAGCGCTTCGATCTCACGCGTCTGCGCACTCGCTTGACGCAACAACGCATCGACGTCCTCGAGCACCGTCGATGCCCGCGACGAGCGCTCGCCGAGCACCTCGCCGTCGGAGACGAGCGCGCTCGTGGCCACGTCAGTCGCCGTGTCGAAGGCCAGGATCAGCATCACCGAGAATCGTGACAAGCCGGCGCCCTTCTCCGCCATGCTCGAGCCGCACGCCGGCGCGTACCGGCGGCAAGACTCCCTTCCCCGCCTCGGGCCACTCGACGAAGACAACCGCATCGTCGAAGTAGGGCTCGAGATCGCCCCACTCCGCCGCAGACACCGCCTCGTGGAAGCGAAAGAGGTCGAGGTGCGAGACGTCGACCCGGCCCTTGTACCTGTGGCCGATGGTGTACGTCGGGCTCGTGACCGGACCTTCGACGCCGAGCTCCCGGGCGGCGCCGCGGACGAACGTCGTCTTCCCGGTGCCGAGCTCGCCCGAGACGGTCACGACGTCGCCAGGGAGCAGGTCGGCGGCGAGCCTCGCAGCGAGCTGCTCGGTTTCTTCGGGCGAGTGCGTCTCGATCAGAAGAGGCCGAGCTGGACCGCCGGATCGGCGGTCGCCTGGGCGACGAACACCGGTTGCGGCGGTGCGACTTCGCGGCCCATGAGCTCCGGAAGACGCGCGAAGTCCGACTTCAGCACGTCGAGCATCCGTGGTGTGTAGAGCGCCGCTGCCGGATGAAAGATCGGGTACAGGAGCACGCAACGTCCACCTAGTGTCACCTTCTGCTCCTGACCGTGCACTCTCGTGATGCCCGTCGGCTTGCCGGAGAGGAGCTTCGTCGCGAAGTTTCCGAGCGTCGCGACGACGCGCGGCTCGATCAGCTCGATCTGCCGCCAGAGATGGCCCTCACACGCTTCGATCTCGTCGGGCAGGGGATCGCGATTTCCCGGAGGGCGGCATTTGAGAACGTTGACGACGTAGACGTCGTCACGCGCAAGCCCGATGTCCGCGAGGAGCTGGTCGAGCAGCTTGCCTGCCGCCCCCACGAACGGGACGCCTTGCTTGTCCTCGTGGAAACCCGGAGCCTCCCCGACGAACATCAGATCGGAGTCCGGGTTCCCCGAGCCGAACACGACCTGTGTGCGCCCTCCAGCGAGTGCGCACTTGGTGCAGCCGGCGACGACCTCTCCGAAGGCGCGAAGCTCGTCGACCCTGGTCAGCTCAGTGACCGCAGCCACAGCTTCCGCCGCAACAGCCGCCGCCACTGCTGAACGCGCCGGTCTGCCCGGCGGTGCCGACCATCGAGAACGTCGAAAGCTGCCGGGCGACGTTGGTCGCGCCGCACTGCGGGCACGCAACCTGCTGGTCCCCCCGGACGAGCTCTTCGAAGTGCTCCTCGCACTTCATGCACACGTACTCGTACATCGGCATCGCCCGGGCAGTTTAGGGGCGAGGCCGGACGGGTCGCAAATCGCCTGGAGGGCCTGTTAGTAGGTGCCCTTGACGCTTCGGCCGCCGAGCTTGCCGGAGACCGAATTCTTCGTGAATTTCAGCGTTCCGGCCGTGGCCGCGCGGCCCGAGACCTTGATCGTGCCCTTGTAGGTCGACGGCGGGCCGATGTCGACGAAGGTGATCTTCCCGGTCACGAAGACGCCCGGCGCGATCGCGTACTTCGTCAGGACGAAACCGTCCCCGTTCTTCGTGTTCGCGAGCTTGCCACCGTAGACCCCGCGTGGGGTGAAGCTGACGGAGGAGAAGAGCAGCTGGAGCCACGTCGCCTCCGCTTCGCGCACGGTCTTCGACGCCAGCGCCAGGGTCGACTTCGCCGTCGGCTTCGCAGGCTTCGCCGGGAATGCGCCGAGGATCTTCACCAGTGGCGGCACGCGCGGGCACGCAGCCTGAGTCGGCGCGTCCAGCGTGCCGAGGATCCACTGGCGGGTCGCGCGCTGCGAGCAGTAGGAGAAGTCGGCCGTGAGCACGCTGTGACCCACGCCCGGGACGACGATCAGCCGCCCCTGCGGGAACTGGCTGATCACCGCGATTGCGCTGGCCGTCGGCGTGCGCAGGTCGTAGCCGCCGCTGACCGCGAGAACCGGCACGTTCGGATACGGGCCCGGCCCGAGCGGCGTGTTCCCGGACGGCGAGGGCCACTGCTCGCAGAAGTACGCAGTCCCGAGGCGCGCGGCCCACTTTCCGAACGGGCCGAGTGCGCCTGGAGCGAGCCCGGCGAGAGCCGCGTCGATCGCGGCCTGACGCGCGGACGGATCCGTGCCGGGCGACCACGG
>Ga0136846_1215585_pt1 | contig 12953 bp, 12 predicted proteins | sample HopSoiMetagenom2_FD_96841 | JGI IMG/M metagenome (GOLD analysis project Ga0136846, IMG submission 96841) | Grasslands soil microbial communities from Hopland, California, USA - 2 Assembly 2016 (version 4) | ecosystem: Environmental > Terrestrial > Soil > Grasslands | place: USA: Hopland... | reverse complement strand
CGTTCATCGACCTCGTCAGGTGGGCACCCGCACCCTACGGGAGGGGCGTTCGCCTACTAGATGAGTGGCTGGTCGAAGGTGAAGGACCGCAATTTGTATCCCCGCGGCCCGTCGACTTGCGTCTGAAACCGCCCGCCCGGCCAGGAGCACGGTCTGTGCGACGTCGCGTCACCTAGCGTGTCGCTGCCGGGTGCGCGAGTAGTTTCCAGCCAAAGCGTCCCGGCATTTCCGCGCGCGGCAGGCGCCTGGCTCGCGAGCGCCGCGCGACCACGCCTAGCGCCGAGCGGCGAACCAGCCCACCACTGCGCCAAGCGAGCTGAACAGGAACGCGGCGAGCGCCGCGCCGCCGGCCAGTCCCGGTAGCTCGAACAGCGGCACGAACATGCCGGTGGTCACGGCGAAAAGCCAGGGACGCTGGCCGGCGATGAATGAGGCAGTTCCTGCTGCGACGACGAGCAACGCCGCCGTCACGCCCGTGTCGTCCCATCGAGGGCCGGAGTCGAGGCGCCCGATCAGGAAGCCGGCGAGAACGGACACGACGATCCCGGCGGCGAGGCGGAGGCGGTCGGGCCCGATGATGGCCCCCTGAGTCACACGAATGTGCGCACCCTCATGACTGCGGCTCTCGACCGGCAGTGTCGCCGAGAGGTGACAACGTACACCCCGAGGTCGGACCGTTCCTGGCACTGGTCGACGGCCTCCGGACCTTCGTTCCGACTGATCCCCGACCGGTCCATCGGTTCGCGCCCCGACCAGATCAGGGAACGGCAACGAGGGTGCATCGGTAGAACGACCGATGACGCAGCTCGGCTCCGGCGAGACCCTCCGATGAGTGACCGCATGGTCGGTGGCACAGCACCGATCGGGGTGCTAGACGGAGGTCAAGGACATGGCACAGATCGTCAGTCAGGGACACGGGTTCGTCGGGCAGCGAAGTCGGTCGATCGGGATCCTCGCTGCCGGATTGATCGCGGCGGCCATCACCATCGGGATCGTCTGGGCGGCGTTCGCCGCGTCGACGCCCAAAGTCGTCGCGCCGCCGACGACGTCCACCCAGTACATGCAGGAGCCCGGACTCCTCGACCAGCGGAGCGCCGAGCGCCATCCCGCGACGACGACGTCCGTCGAGTACCGGCAGGAGCGGGGAGTCCTCGATCAGCGCAGCGGCGAACGCCCCTCGGTCGACGGGACGGCGCCGAGCGTTGCCAACCTGACGGTTCTTCCTTTCCTCACCCCCGAGATCCAGCGGCACCGGAACGGCGAGCGCTAGACCCGAGCAGCTTTAGGCAACATCGCAGCACACGCGCGAAGACGGCTGGCGCGCAGGCCAGCCGTCTTCGATCTACGTGACCCAGGGACGACCCGCAGGGCGGACCCCGTCGGACCGTTCCGCCGATGTCGAGCGGGCCCGCGGGGTTCCCGTGCTATCAGGCGGTGGACTCGGCGGTGGCCCCCGTGGCGGTTCTGCCGTTGAGATCACGTACATCGGCGGCGGCCTTGCGCCCCTTGCCCGGGTTCGCGTCGATGAGGCCTCGGTACACCGCCTCGTAGTCCTCGACCATCCGCTCGACGGAGAATCGCTTCCTCGTCTCAGAGCTGATCGCATCCCGGTCGAGCGACGCGACGCGCGTGAGGGCGAACTCGGCCTCCTGCACGTCATCGACGAGGAAGCCGTTCACGCCGTGATCGACGATCTCCGTCAACCCACCCGCGCGGCGTCCGATCACCGGTGTGCCGGTCGCCATCGACTCGATGGCGACGAGTCCGAACGGTTCCGGCCAGCCCCCGAGCATCAGCGTCGCCAGCGCGCCTGCCATCAGTCGGTCGCGCTCCACCGTATCGACTTCACCACGCCAGTCGACGATCCCGGCATCGATCGCCGGCTTCACGACGGCATCGAACATCTCGTGCTCGCCGGGCTCGCGGATCTTGGCCGCGACCACGAGCCGGGTGCCGGTTTGCGATGCGAGCTCGATCGCCTCGGCGACGCCCTTCTCGCGTGACACGCGCCCGACGACGAGCACGTACTCGCCCGGGCGTGTCGACGTCGGTGTCGTGGAGAAGTCGAGCCCGTGATGCACGGTCGCGACCCAGTTCGCATCGGGGTTCCAGCGCCGCTGGCTGTCGCTGATGGCGACGAGCGGGATCATCGGGAACGCATCGATGTAGTCCGCGACACCATTGATATCCAGTCGTCGGTGGAGCGTCGTGACGACCGGGATGGGTGCGTGGCGAGCGAGCAGGAAGCCCTCGGTCTCGACATGGGAATGGATGACGTCGAACCGACCGATCTCGTCCCACGCCCGAGCAACGGCCATCTCGAGGTAGACCGGCACCTCGCCGGTGTACCCCTCGTTCCAGAGCGCATGGGGCACGACCGCGACGACCTCACACGGGAGGTCGGAGTCACCCGAGGCAAATACGGTCACCCGATGTCCGCGCTCGTGGAGGCCCGTCGCCAGCGACGCGACGATACGCTCGGTCCCCGCGTACGTCGTCGGCGGAAGCGGTACGACGGGCGGCGCGATGATCCCGATCCGCAGCGGTTCCTGATCGGCGCGTGCGTCGGGGCTGCTCGGGATCGTCCTCATGCGGGACGACGGGGTATCAGTCACGGCGGTCATCGACTCCGGCGACGTCGGTCCCATGTTCCTACCGGAGACGGTCCGACGGTGCGACCGTGGGGGACGGGCGGCGTTACAGGATCGTCAACGCGCCGTGGAGGCACCGGACTACGAGCGGCGCCCGAAGCCGAAGCGACGCTGCTTCCTGGCGACCCCGTCGTCCGGAACGGCATAGCCGTCCGCGCCGAAGGCCGACGTGCTCAACCGCACGAGCTGTTCGGCGGCCGGCGATCGCGGAGCGCCGAGCACGATCGGCACGCCCTCGTTGACCGCCTTGAGGAACAGGAACGGGTCGTACGGAAGATCGGTCGTGATCCGCGATCCCAGCGCGGACTCGATGTCGCGCGGCTTGAGGATCTCGCGCGCGAACATGTTGTTGAGGACGAATGTCGACTTGCCGTCGATGGAGCCGGTCTCGTTGAGGTCATCGAGAAGACCGTGCATGGCCTTGAGCGCGGCCATCTCCGGATGGACCGGCAGCAGGATCGTCTCGGCCATCTCGAAGATCCGCAGCACGCCTTCGTCGAGGATCGACCCGGCGTCGATGACGAGCGCGTCGTACCCCTCGAGCAGCGTGCTGAGGATGTGGGAGATGTGGTCGGGCGTGATCAGCTCGGAGGCCTCGGGCGACATCGGCGCCGCCAGGACGTGCAGGCCGCTGTCGTGCCGGACCGTGTAGGTGCGCAGCATCTGGGGCTCGCGCATCGCGGCCTCATCGCGGACGGCGTCGGCGATCGTGAGCTTCGGTTCGAGGTTCAGGTGGGTCGCGACACCACCGAACTGCAGGTCGAGGTCGACCAGGATCACGCGATCGGGATTGCGCTGCGCGGCGGCGACGGCCACGTTCGTGGCGATCGTCGTCGTCCCGACGCCACCCTTCGGGCTGTACACCGCGACCGAGCGACGTGGGCGCGCGAGCGTGAGGCCATCGGGCGATACGACGGGCGCGAGGTCCTTGGAGCGCTGGAAGCGGAGCAGCAGCGCCTCGACCCGGGCCTCGACCTCGCGCGGGTCGAACGGACGCGCGACCACGTCGTCGGCGCCGGCCTCCAGGAAGCTGATTCGCTCCTCGACGTCATCGGACGCGGCGACGCACAGGATCGGCACGGACACGGTCGTCGGCGTCGCGCGGATCTCGTGGCAGAGCTCGAAACCCGTCTTGCCCCCGATCCCAGGCCCGACGTCGACGGCGACGAGCTGGTGGTCCGCGACTTGTGCGATCGCCTCGTCGGGGTCGCTGCTCTGGGTGACGGTGTACCCGGCGCTGACCAGGATCGGAGCGAGCGACGCGTCGCCGGTCGCGGCGGACTCGAGGACGAGGATCGTGCTGGCGGGCAATGGATCTCCCCGGGCATGTCGGCTGGGAACGGGCAGAGGATACATCGCGTCCGGTCCGCCGCCGTCAGTCCCCACCGGTCGAGCCTGCTAGACTAGCGCTGTTTCCTTTCCGCTCCGTGCCGGATCCCCATGTCGGTCGTCAACGGGGCAACCCCATTGGAAGGAGTCGCTGCGCTGATGCGCCGTTACGAACTCATGCTCGTGCTCCGCCCGGACGTCCCGGACGATCGGAGCCAGGCGGTCATCGACCGCACCACCCGCCAGATCACTGCGGCCGGCGGGCAGATCACGAAAGTCGCCCCGTGGGGTCGGCGTCGGCTCGCCTATCCGATCGACCGCTACCGCGAGGGCTCCTATCACATCATCCTGTTCCAGGCGCCCGGCGATGCCATCGTCGAGCTCGAGCACACCCTGCTCATCACCGAGGAGGTCCTGCGGCACCTGGTCACCCGCGACGAGCGACCCGTCAAGGCCTCCCATCGGGAGGATGGCGGTGACGTCGACGAGACCGACGACTCGGACCTGCCCTTGGGCATCGAAGAGGAGGAGGAAGACGACGGTCGCGAGCGGATCGGCGAGGACGAGAGCGAGGCGGCTCCGGCCGCCATCGACTGAGGGGAGAGCCCGACGATGGCCCTGTGCAAGGTGATGATCATCGGCAACCTCGGGTCGGATCCCGAGATGCGCTACACGCCAAGCAACCGAGCGGTCACGCAGTTCAACGTGGCCGTCAACCAGAGCACCAAGAACCAGCAGACCGGCGAGTGGGTCGAGGAGACCGACTGGTTCCGCGTCAGCGTCTGGGGCGATCGCGCCGAGCGTATGGCTGAGACGCTGCGCAAGGGCAACAAGGTCTTCGTGGAGGGTCGCTTCAAGACCCGCCAGTTCGAAGGCCGCGACGGCCAGACGCGGACGTCGCTCGAGATCACCGCCGATTCGATCGTCAACCTCGAGCGTCGACCGCGCGACGAGGAGGGCTCGTTCAACGCCCAACCACAAGGCAGCGCCGTCCCCGCGGGCGGCGGGGTCCGACCCCAGCGGGCTCCGTCCGACGACACCGATCTCGACGATCTGCCGTTCTGACGCCACATCCGGAGAAGAACTGACACATGCCAAGCCCCCGATCGCGCAAGCGCGATGACTTCTACCGCGACCGACGCCGCCGCAAGGTGTGCGCGTTCTGCGCCGACAAGACCACGCTGATCGACTACAAGGAGGTCAACCGCCTCCGCCGCTACCTCTCGGAGCGCGCCAAGATCGAGCCGCGCCGAAAGACGGGGACATGCGCCGGCCACCAGCGCGAGCTGGCGGTGGCCCTCAAGCGCGCACGCCACGTCGCGCTGCTCCCGTACGCGCCGCAGCACCTCCGCCCATAGCCGCCCCGCCCGCCGCGAGGAGCTCATCGCGGCCACGCTCGTCGTGCCCGGGGTCGCGCCGCGCGCACCTGCACGGCTGACCTGACATGGCCGTCGCGCTCCTGATGATCACCGGCGGCGCGGCCGCCGGCCTCTTCGGTTCGCTGCTCGGTCTGGGCGGCGGCGTCCTGATCGTCCCGCTCCTCACGCTCGTCTTCGGGCTCGACCTGCGCGAGGCCGTCGGCGTCTCGCTCGTCAGCGTGATCATGACCAGCAGCGTCGCCGCCGGGGTCTACCTCGAACGGCACACCGCGGATCTGCGACTCGGCATGCGGCTTGAGCTGTTCACGGCGATGGGCGCGCTCGTCGGCGCCTCGATCGCGTTCCTCATCGAAGAGCGGCTGCTCGCTCTGCTGTTCGCGGCCCTCCTGATCTACGTGGCCGTATCGATGCTCCGGGCGCGCACATCGGCGGCGCCTGCCGCGGCCCCCGGCGAGCCCGAGTCGTACGAGGTCCGAAACGTGCCGCTCGGGGTCGTCGGCGCCACCGGTGCCGGTGTGCTCTCGGCGCTGCTCGGTGTGGGGGGCGGGATCGTGAAGGTCCCATTGATGCACCTCGGCATGGGCGTTCCGTTGCGGGTCGCGACCGCGACGAGCAACTTGATGGTCGGCATCACGGCTGCTGCCAGTGCCGTCGTCTACGTGATCCACGGCGGGGTGGACCCGTACGTCGCCGGCCCAACGGTCATCGGCGTGTTCCTGGGCGCCAGCATCGGGTCGCGGATCTCGCACCGGGTCGACGTGCGCGTCCTTCGCTGGCTATTCGTCGCGGTGCTCCTCTACACGGCTGTCCAGATGCTGCTGAAGGTCGTCGCATGACGTCCTTCGACCGGACGATCGGCCGCCTGCTCATCGCCGTCACGTACATCGCCGGGGCTCTGCTGCTCATCGGTGTGCTGCTGATGCTGGTCGGCGGCATCTCGCCGCTCAGCGGCGGCCCGCGCCTTGACCTCTCGACGATCGTGGCCGATCTAGCGTCGCTCCAGCCGGCGGGCTTCCTCTGGCTCGGCCTGATCACCGTGATCGCGACCCCGATCACGCGGGTGGTCGCAGCGGCTGTCGGATTTGCGCAGGTCGGCGAGCGACAGATGGTCTTGGTCGCAGCAGCCATCGTCGGCGTCATCGCCCTGAGCGTCGCGACGGCGCTCGTCACAGGCTGACGGAGCGCGCCGGCTGACGGATCGCGCCGCCCGACGGATCTGGGACCCGAGGGCGGGACGCTATACTCGGCCACCTTGCAAGGCCCGCGCGAGCGCATCGCGCCGTCACGCAGGAGTGCGCCGCATGACGACCGAGACGACAGCCGAGAGCACGGGAGCGACGCCCGCCCCCTCGACGCACAACGCCCCGACGCACGGGAGCCTTGATGACCTGATCTGCTACTTCGATGGCGACTTCGTCCCGATGCGCGACGCCAAGGTCAGCATCATGACCCACGCGTTCATGTACGGGACCGCCACTTTCGAGGGCATCCGCGCGTACTGGAATGCCGACGAGGAACGTCTCTACGGGCTCAAGGTCCGCGAGCACGTCGAGCGCATCCGCCAATCGTGCCGGATCCTGCTGATGAAGGACATCCCGTCCGTCGACGACCTGACGCGCCTCATCCTCGAAACGGTCCGCCGCAACGGCTTCCGCGAGGACGTCTACATCCGCCCGTCCTTCTACAAATCGACCAAGGCGATCGGCGTGCGCCTGCACGACCTCGACAACGAGCTGTACATCATCACGCTGCCGTTCGGCAACTACATCGACACCGCCAACGGCGTGCGGCTGATGACGTCGTCATGGCGGCGGAACGCGGACGAGGCATTGCCCGCGCGCGGCAAGATCGTCGGCGGCTACGTGAACATGGCCTTCCAGAAGACAGAAGCTGAGCTCAACGGCTTCGACGAGGCGGTCGTGCTGACCACCGGGGGCCACGTCAACGAATCGTCGGCCGCGAATCTGTTCGTGGTTCGCGACGGTGTGGCGTTGACCCCGCCGGTGAGCGACGACCTGCTCGAAGGCGTCACGCGCAAGGCGCTCATGGAGCTGATGCAGAACGAAGGCATCCCGACGGCGGAGCGCTCGATCGACCGATCGGAGCTTTACGTCGCGGACGAGATCTTCGTGTGCGGCACCGGTGTCCAGGTCTCGCCGGTCATCGAGGTCGACCACCGGCCGGTCGGGTCGGGCGGGATCGGGCCGATAGCTCGTCTCGTGCGCGATCGGTACTTCGAGGCGGTCCGCGGCCAGCTTCCGGCGTATCGGCACTGGCTGACCCCGATCGAGTAGATCGCGCTGGCGCCCGGGCGCCGGCAGCTCGACACGTTGCGCGCCAGCGCCGCGAAGCCGGTCACGTCCGTCAGGACGAGGGCGGCGCCTGGAGGTTCGGCGTCTTCCGCCCGACGGTGATCACGATGTCGACGGGGATCGTCGGGTCGGTCTTCGTCTTGACCTGGACCCCGAACGTCTTCTCGAGATAGGCGATGGTCGAGGCGAGCTTCTCCTCGGCACCGTTGTAGACCGTGAGGACGGTATTCGCCGGCACCGACCCCTTGGGACGCCCACGCGGCGCCGATGCGGCGAGACCCCGGTACTCGAGGTAGCCCGCCAACGCCGGACCGCGGCTCGAGTCCGATGTGCCGTTGAGGACCCACAGGTGCGCGCCCTCGCCGGCGAGCGACTGGCGCAGTGCCTCGTCGCGCGGGTCCGCGGTGAACGCGTTCTTGACCGCCTGCTTCATGCGGGGGATGTTCGGCAGGACGATGCAGCCGCGCGCATCGGCGCACGTGTCCTGTGAGTAGAGCGGTGGCGCGAACACGAACGATCGGATGTTGGCGGTGTCGACCTGGGAGGCGAGGCCCAGCAGCTCGTCGAGCTGGCTCACCGGGATGTCCGTCCGGACCGTGGACTTGAGGGCGGCGACGAGCTCGGGCAACTTCGGGATCAGCGTCTGCGGATCGGCCTGCTGGCGGAGCGACAGCAGCACGCGCTGCTGACGAGCCCCGCGGTCGAAGTCGGTCGAGGTATGTCGTGAGCGCGCGTAGCGGAGTGCCTGCTCGCCGTCCATGTGCTGGAGCCCAGTCGGGATGTACAGCCGCTGAGCGCGCCCGGTCGTTCCGGGGAATTCGTCGTCGCTGACCGGCACCTGGACGTTGATCGTCACACCACCGACGGCGTCGACCACCTTCTTGAAGCCGTCGAAGTTGACCTCGACGAAGTAGCGGATCTTGAGGTCGTACAGCTCGCCGAGGACCGACTTTAGCGCGTTGTAGCCACGGGTCCGATCGTTTCCTGGCCAAAGGTCGGACCGGCGCCGGTTGTTTGCGAAGAACGAGTTGATCTTCTGGCCGTAGTCGCGGCCCCACACGCGCTGGGCTGGACCCGGCGGCACCGGTACATCGACGGTGTCGCGCGGGAGGCTGAACATCGCGACTTGCTTGGTGACCGGATCGATCGACACCGTGATCATCGTGTCGGTGTTGTGTCCGCCGCGCTGCTCGTCCGAACCGATGAGCAGGATGTTCAGCCGCTCCTTGCCATCCCACGGGGGGATCTCGACCGTCGGCACCGGAGTACCGATGAGCGTCGGTTCGGGGGTGGGCGCGCCTGCCGGGGAGTCGGTCTCGTTCACGGGGCCCGAGTCGACCGGTGTCGGGGACGCGTCCGCGGAGGCGTCGCAGCCCGCGTCGCTGCCCTCATCGACGAAGATGCAGCTGCCGAGGGCGTCCTGGGCGAGCAGGTCGTAGCGCGCGACGACCACGTGCGCGCTGGCCATCACGAGGATCACCGCTGCGAGGCCGGCCAGCGACAGCGGGTTGCGTGGCATCCGCGCCTTCCCGAGTCGACCGTCGCCTGATGCCGCGTAGGCGTTCAGGTACTCGGTGACGCGATAGGCATCGACGATCGCGATGAGCCGATAGACGAGAGCGATCAGGTTGAACGCGAAGATCGCGCCGATGAGCTGGAGGAACGCGCCAAGGAGCTGGAACTGACCCATACGGATGACGATCCCGCCGGTCAGGGCGATGAGCAGGATGGGGGGCGTGGCGAACAGCAGCGCACGCGTCGGCGCGCCGGCATACGCGTGCCCCAGGCCAGGGAATATCAGGGACAGGAACGCCGCCGTGAAGGGCGACCTGGCGCGTGGTCGCGCCTCCTGCGGGTTCTGCATCGCGCGTAGGATACTCGGACTCGTTCTCGGGCCCTTCCGGTCGATCCCGGAGGCCCGTTCCCCGCGCCCCGTCTTCGCGCCTAGCCCGGAGTTGCATGTTCCGATCCGTCACCTCGAAGCCCGATCTGGTCGCCCAGGAACACGAGTTGCTCGAGACGTGGCGTGAGCGTCGGACGTTCGCGCGGCTGAGGGCGCAGAACGCCGGCGGACCACGCTGGAGCTTCCTCGACGGTCCGATCACCGCCAACAACCCGATGGGCGTCCATCACGCCTGGGGTCGCACGTACAAGGACCTCTATCAACGGTTCCACGCCATGCTCGGCGAGGACGAGCGCTTCCAGAACGGGTTCGACTGCCAGGGCCTGTGGGTGGAGGTCAACGTCGAGCGCGACCTTGGCTTCACCTCGAAGCGCGACATCGAAGCGTTCGGGATCGACCGATTCGTGACCCTCTGCAAGCAGCGCGTCCTGTCGTACGCCGCGCGCCAGACGGAGCAGTCGATCCGGCTCGGGATGTGGATGGACTGGAACGACCCGGACGAATTGCGCCGCCTCGGCGACCTGCTCGGGTCGGACCCGGGCGCGGTCGCGACCATCGAGGGTGCGGACGGGCCTGTCACCGACACCGTCGAGATGCTCGTCGGGCGCCTTGGGATGCCGGAGGTCGGCGGCAGCTACTTCACGTTCAGCAACGAGAACAACGACCTGATCTGGGGCTGGCTGGCCGAGTGCCACCGGCGCGGCTGGCTCTACAAGGGCCACGACACGATGCCGTGGTGCGCCCGCTGCGGGACCGGCATCTCGCAGATGGAGATGAACGAGGGCTACCAGGATCGCGAGGACCCGGGACTCACCGTCAAGTTCCCCCTCGTCGACCGGCCGGGCGAGGCGCTCCTCGTCTGGACGACGACGCCGTGGACGCTGACGTCGAACGTCGCCGGCGCCGTCGGCGACGAGATCCGCTACGCCAAGGTCCGTCAGGGTGATGACCTGTATTGGGTCGGGAAGGGGACGCTCAAGTCGGCGCTCCAGGGCCCGTTCGAGGTCGTCGAGGAGCGGCCGGGCAGCGAGCTCGTCGGCTGGCGCTACGAGGGACCGTTCGACGAGTTACCGGTCGTCCGCGCGACGTTCGAGAAAGCCGGCTACGAACACCGCGTCGTCGCGTGGGACGAGGTCGGCGAGGAGGAGGGGACCGGCATCGTCCATATCGCACCCGGCTGTGGCGCTGAGGATTTCCAGCTTGGCAAGTCGCTGGGCCTGCCGGTCATCGCGCCCATCGACGAGTCCGGCATCTTCCTGGACGGTTTCGGGTCGCTCAGTCACCGCGACGTCCGTGACGTCGCCGACCCGATCGTCGAGCACCTCAAGGACACGGACCGCTTCTACCGACTCGAGCCGTATCACCACCGCTATCCGCATTGCTGGCGGTGCGGGACGCCACTCGTATTCCGGCTCGTCGACGAGTGGTACATCAGCATGGGTGAGGTCTACGACCAGCCACGGGAGACGCTGACCCGGGACCAGGTCGATCGAAGCCTCCGCTACCAGATCATGGAGGTCGTCGACCGGATCCGCTGGATCCCCGGCTTCGGCCATGACCGGGAGCTCGACTGGCTCCTGAACATGCACGACTGGATGATCAGCAAGAAGCGCTACTGGGGGCTGGCGCTGCCGATCTACGACTGCTCGGCATGCGGCACGATCGAGGTGATCGGCGGGCGCGACGAGCTGCAGCAGCGGGCGGTCGAGGGCTGGGAGCGTTTCGAGGGCCATACCCCGCATCGACCATGGGTCGACGAGGTGAAGATCGCCTGCCCGAGATGCGGGCAGCCAGTCGAGCGGATCAAGGACGTCGGCAATCCGTGGCTCGATGCCGGGATCGTCCCATTCTCGACGCTCCACTATCGCGAGGAGCCCGACTACTGGCAGAAGTGGTTCCCGGCCGACTTCATCACCGAGAGCTTCCCGGGGCAGTTCCGCAACTGGTTCTACTCGATGCTCGCGATGTCGACGGTCCTCGTGCGGAAGGAGCCGTTCAAGACGATCTTCGGCTACGCCCTCGTGTATGGCGAAGATGGCCGTCCCATGCACAAGAGCTGGGGCAACGCGATCGATTTCGACGAGGCCGCCGAGCGGATGGGCGTCGACGTCATGCGCTGGATGTTCGCCAAGGCGCGCCCGGAGGAGAACATCCTCTTCGGTTGGCACGCCGCCGACGAGGCGCGCCGCGAGCTGCTCATCCTGTGGAACGTCTACGCCTTCTTCGTGACCTACGCGCGGCTCGCCGGTTGGACGCCGGATGGCTCGGCTCCCGCCGTCGCCGAGCGACCGACGGTCGACGCCTGGATCCTGTCCCGCGCGGCAGGAACGGCCGAGGTCGTCGAGGCGCGACTGCGCGATGTCGACGCCGTCGGCGCCAGCCGCGCACTGTCGACCTTCATCGATGACCTGTCGACGTGGTATCTCCGTCTCAACAGGCGGCGGTTCTCGCGTGCCGACGACACGGCCGATCGGGCGGCGGCGTTCGCGACCCTGCACGAGACACTCGTCGCAACCTCGCGGATGTTCGCGCCGATCCTGCCGTTCCTCTCGGACGCGATCTACAGCAACCTCGTCACGACCGTGGATCCGGCGGCGCCCGACAGCGTCCACCTCACAGCCTGGCCCACGGAGGAGCTGGCCGGGTATCGCGACGCACGCCTGGAGTCGTCGGTGGAGATCGCTCGGCGGGCCGTCGAGCTCATCCGCGGACTGCGTGGGCAGGCGGGCATCAAGACACGCCAGCCGCTGGCCCGCGGGTGGCTGGCCGTCCCAGGCGACAGTGACGGATCGGCGCTCGCGTCGCAGGGCCTCATCGAGGTCATCGCTCGCGAGGGCAACCTCAAGGACGTCACGCTCATCCGCGACGACTCCGAGCTCGTCGACCGCCGCGTCAAGGTGCTCCTCCCGAAGGTAGGCAAGCGGCTCGGATCCGCGATCCCGTCGGTGATGGCGGCGGCTCGTGACGGCCAGGTCACGTTCACGGACGATGGGTCGGTGACCATCGCAGGCCAGACGCTGGCAGCCGATGAGGTCGAGATCCAGGCGACGCCGCGCCCCGGAACGGCCGTCGCGGAGGATGATGGACTCGTGATGGTCCTCGACACCGCCCTGACCGACGCGCTTCGCTCCGAAGGCGACGCCCGCGAGCTCGCTCGCGCGGTCCAGGAGCTGCGGCGCGACGCGGAGTTGGAGCTCGACGACCGGATCGAGCTCTGGGTTCTCGGGCTGCCCGGGTCCGTCGCCACATTCCTGCCCGGCGTCGCGGAGGACACCCTGGCCGAGCTGCGCGAAGGCGGACCGCCGGTCGACGCACATCGGGCGACGGTGGCACTCGACGGCGGGACCGCGACGATCGCGCTTCGGAGGGTCGGTTGAGT
>Ga0136846_1223640_pt1 | contig 12954 bp, 11 predicted proteins | sample HopSoiMetagenom2_FD_96841 | JGI IMG/M metagenome (GOLD analysis project Ga0136846, IMG submission 96841) | Grasslands soil microbial communities from Hopland, California, USA - 2 Assembly 2016 (version 4) | ecosystem: Environmental > Terrestrial > Soil > Grasslands | place: USA: Hopland... | reverse complement strand
TAGGCGGCATTCAATACCGCGGAGGACTTCTTGCCATCCACGCCGATCAGCAGGCCGCTGCCCGGCCGCGGCGCCGCGAACGCGCGAATGCGCGACAGGAACGCCACGGCCTCGGGCGGCGTGAAGTTGCCGATGCTCGACCCTGGATAGAAGAACGTCACCGCAGAGGTATCGTCCACGATCCCGTCGAGCGGCAAGCCGACCGCGAAGTCGGCCACCACCCCCAGCATTTCGATCTCGGGGAAGTCCGGCGCCATGCGCGCGAGCGACCGCTCGAGCTCGGCACGGGCAATGTCGACCGCGATGTAGCGCCGTGGGGCGAGGAACGGCAACCACGCCTGTCCCTTGCAGCAATCGCCCGCGCCCAGGTCCACGAACTGGCGCTCGCGGCCCACGGAATCGGCGATCTCCTCACGATGCTCCTGGAAGAGCGCCACTTCCGTGCGGGTCGGGTAGTACTCGGGCAGCCGGCAGATGGCGCCATAGAGCGCGCACCCCAAATCGTCATAGAAGTACTTGGGCGCGATGTGCGCCGGCGTCTCGAGCAAGGCGGCAACCACGCGGTCGCGCTCACGGTGGTCGTCGCCCGGAGAACGATCGACGATCCGGTACTGCACCGGCTTGCTATCGGGCACGCGGGATCTCGGCGAGCAGGTTCTCGACCACGCGGAGCGGCTCGCCGGCGCTCCAGTCGCACTCGCCGAACGCCGAATAGCGCAGGCGACCGTCGGCATCGACGAGGAACGTCATGGGCAGGCCGCCGGCGCTCCAGTCGGCCGCGGACTGCTTGTCGGGATCAAGCCAGACAGGCAGTGAAATGCGCTGGCGCTTGAGGAATTCCCGGATCCGCGCCGGCGCCTCGCCGTAGTTCACGGTCACGACCTCGAAGAGCCTCCCCTGCATCTTCGAGCGCAGCCGCTCGATGGACGGCATCTCCTCGCGGCATGGATCGCACCACGTGGCCCAGAAGTTCACGAGCACCACGCGGCCTCGCAGGTCTTTCAGGTCCACGCGGTTGCCGTCGAGGTCGGCACGGATGAGCGCCGGTGCCGGGCGGTTCTCCCAAGGGCGCAGCTCGGTCTCAGCGGCCGCGCCGAAGGCGAACAACGCCAGCGCGGCAGCGGCGAGCCGCCGCACGGTCAGGCGACTTCCTTCGCGCTGATGGTGTACTTGAAATTGTCGGGATCGAGGCTGTCGAGTCGCCCGTCGCCGGTCTCGGCCTGCGGGTACATGAGGAAGGCGACCTTCGAGCCGGTCGACTTGGGAAGCACGAGGTCGTTTCCGGTGTTGTACGCGAGCCAATTCATCTCCCACGAGCCGAAGAGGCGCTTGCGCGCCGCGAGCACCATCGGATCGTCGGGCTTCTTGCCGCCCGCCTCTTCGAGGATCACTTTGCGAACGTCGGCGGGGTCCACCGGCACCCAGCCATGCGTGCGCAGGTAGACCTCGGCGCGGCAATGCTGCGCCTTGGTGATATCGCCGCCGGCGCGGCCGAGGCTGTTGTAGCCGAGGGCCGAGCCCGCGACGCGCACGCCGTACACGTCGCGGGCCGGAAGGCCTTCGGCGCGCGCGAGCGTCACGTATAAGGCGTTCAGGTCGGCGCACTTGCCGCCCCACAGCTTGTTCTCGATCATGAACTTCACGTCCCCCGTGCCGCAGCCCTTGGTCTTGGGATCGCGGTAGGTGTTCTCGACGATCCACTCGTAGATGGCGCGCGCCTTCTCCACGTCGGTGCGCGAGCCCTTCACGATCGACGACGACAGGTCCTTCACCGCGCCGTCGAGAGGCATGTGGTCGGTCGGTTGCAGGTAGTACGCGAGGGCCGCGGGGTCCTGCGCTGGGGTACTGCCCGGCACCAGAAGGTCCACGCCCACGTCCCGGGTGGCGAAGCGGCTGGTGAGGACCAGGACCGGCTTGGAGCCCGGGGCGAATTCGGCCCACACCATGCCCGTGCCGGACTTCGGCTCGACGGCCTGGGTGACCGTGCCGCCGCCGTCCTCCCACCAATTCCCCATTGACTTCTGGTAGGCCGTGTCCTGGGTGAGCGGCGTTGGCAGCCAGATGCGGGTAACTCCCGAAGGTTTCGTGACCTCCACGCGGGTGGTGACCTCGAAGACCCGCCAGCGATCGCTCGCCGACGCCTGGGCGAACGCACTGGAGACGGCGCCCGGCAACGCGGCAGTGGCGGAAACGGCGCCGGTGAGGCGCATGAAGTCACGACGATCCATGGAAATGCTCCTAGGGTGAGTACGGCAGCAGAGGTGAAAATGATAACAAGATAAAATTACCGCGATGTCCGCCTTGTCGCAGCCCCCCTCCCTCGCCTTCGGGCTGGGTTTCGAGGACCTCTACCACCGCAGCGGCCTCGAGCGCGTCGACGCGGAGTTCGTGCGCTCGCTCGAAGCCGCCGACGCTCCCCTCGCGCAGCGCTTGCACGATGCCCGGCGCGCGCCCGATGCGTTCGAGTACAAGGTCGAAGCCGAGCTGCTGATCGCCGTCGCACCCCACCTGGATGCGTTCGTGGCGAAGCTCTTCCGCATCGAGCCTGAATGGAAGGCGCTCGTCGACGCGCATCACGAGCTTGCCCCGCTCTTCCGGGTAAAGCGCAAGTTCGTCCAGCGGCGCGCGATGCTCAAGATCAAGGCCGACGAGGCAGCGGGCCTGGACGGGGCGGCGCTGGAAGCCGACGTGGCGGCGCGCCTCGGCGGCCGCTTCGAAGAGCTCGAGTTCGCCAGGCGGGTGCTGGAGTGGCTCGCCGATGAGTCGCACCATGCCGACGACCTCGCCGCTGCCGAGCGCTTCGCCGCATGGGCAGCGCATACCCCCGAGGGGCGGCGCCGATATCGCGGCGGCGTGTTGTTCAAGCCTCCCCAACGCGTCGATCCCATGAACCTCGTTCCCGTGCAAACAGACACGAGCCCGGGATATTCCGTCCACACGCTGCACCACATCCGTCGCCGCGAGGGCTTCGCCCTTACGGACCCCGGCACGCACCTGGCCGGCGCCCTCGACGAAGCGAACTACTGCATCTGGTGCCACGAGCAGGCGAAGGACTCGTGCTCGAAAGGCTTGAAGGAAAAACCGGCGGGAGACGGCCGCACGGTCTTCAAGCAGAGCCCATTCGGCGTGCCGCTCGCCGGCTGCCCGCTCGAGGAGCGCATCTCCGAGTTCCACAAGCTGAAGAGCGAGGGCTGGCCCGTGGGCGCGCTCGCCACGATCATCATCGACAACCCGACGGTGTGCGCGACCGGCCATCGCATCTGCAACGACTGCATGAAGTCGTGCATCTACCAGCGCCAGGACCCGGTGAACATCCCGCAAGCCGAGACGCGAACGTTGAAGGATGTGCTCGAGCTGCCGTGGGGCTTCGAGATCTATTCGCTGCTCACGCGCTGGAATCCCCTCAACCTTCGCCGCCCCTTGCCTCTGCGCCCCACGGGCAAGCGAGTGCTGGTGGTAGGCATGGGGCCCGCGGGCTTCACGCTCGCCCATCACCTGATGAACGACGGCCATACCGTCGTCGGCATCGACGGCCTCAAGATCGAGCCCCTCGATGCCGGGCTCTCGGGCGTGGATGCGAAGGGACGCCGCGTTTCGTTCGAGCCGATCCGCGACGTGGCTAGGCTGCGGGAACCGCTGGATGCGCGCGTGATGGCGGGCTTCGGCGGTGTAGCCGAATATGGCATCACGGTCCGCTGGGACAAGAACTTCCTGAAAATGGCGCGCCTGCTGGTCGAGCGCCGCGCGCAGTTCGCCCTCTTCGGCGGCGTGCGCTTTGGTGGCACGATCACCGCCGAGGGCGCTTTCGAAATGGGCTTCGACCACATCGCCCTCGCCGCGGGCGCCGGCAAGCCCACCGTGCTCGACATGCCCAATGGCCTCGCGCGCGGCGTTCGCACCGCCTCGGACTTCCTGATGGGCCTGCAGCTCACGGGGGCGGCTCGCACGGACTCCATCGCGAACATGCAGGTGCGCCTCCCGATCGTCGTCGTCGGTGGCGGCCTCACCGCCATCGACACGGCGACGGAATCGCTCGCCTATTATCCGGTTCAGGTGGAGAAATTCCTCGCACGCTACGAGCAGCTCGTCGCCGAACGCAGCGCCGGCGAGGTGCGCAACGAATGGAACGAGGAAGAGACCGCGATCGCCGAGGAATTCCTCGCGCACGCCATCGCAATTCGCGCCGAGCGCGAGGCGGCGCAACGCGAAAGCCGTCCGGCACGCGTCGTGGAGCTGTTGCAGGCCTGGGGCGGGTCCACGATCGCCTATCGCAAGCGCCTCATCGACAGTCCCTCGTACACGCTGAACCACGAGGAAGTGGAGAAGGCACTGGAAGAAGGCATCCGCTTCGCGGAAAACCTTGCGCCGAAGGAAGTGCTCCTGGACGACTTCGGCCATGCGCGCGCACTGGTCATGGCGAACGGCGCCGAGCTTGCCGCCCGCACCATCCTCATCGCGGCCGGGACGCAACCCAACACCGTCCTCGCCCGCGAGGATCCGGCCCACTTCGTCCTGGACGGCAAGTACTTCCGAGCCGTGGACGATGAGGGCCAACAGGTCACGCCGGAGCGCTCGGCGAAGCCCGCGGAGCCGCGCGTGCTGATGGCGCGCGACGCCGAAGACCGCTACGTGAGCTACTTCGGCGACCTTCACCCCTCCTACTTCGGCAACGTGGTGAAGGCCATGGGGTCGGCGAAGCAGGGGTATCCGGTCGTGAGCCGCGTGCTGGCCCGGCGAACCGCCCGGTCCGAGGACGACAACGCCAGTTTCATGGCGATGCTCAACGACGAGCTCCGCGCGACCGTCGAGCGCGTCGAGCGCCTCACGCCCCAGATCGTCGAGGTGGTCGTGCGCGCGCCGGCCGCGGCGAAACGCTTCCTACCGGGGCAGTTCTATCGCCTGCAGAATTACGAGCGGCATGCGCCGAGTGCGCCGCAGACGACGCTCTCCATGGAGGGCCTCGCGCTCACCGGCGCATGGGTCGACCGGGAGCACGGCCTCGTCTCCACCATCGTGCTGGAGATGGGCGGCTCGAGCGACCTTTGCGCCGCGCTGAAACCCGGCGAGCCGGTGGTACTCATGGGCCCCACGGGCACGCCAACGGAGACGCCCGGCGGCGAGACCGTAGCCCTGGTGGGCGGCGGCCTCGGCAATGCGGTGCTCTTTTCCATCGGCGCCGCGCTTCGGGGGGCCGGCTCGCGAGTGCTCTACTTCGCCGGCTACAAGAAGCTGCAGGACCGCTACAAGATGGCCGAGATCGAGGCCGCCGCGGACGAGGTCGTGTGGTGCTGCGACGAGGCGCCAGGGTTCCAACCAACCCGCCCCGGCGACAAGGCGTTCGTCGGCAACATCGTGGAAGCGATGGCCGCGCACGCGTCGGGCGCTCTTGGCCCACCCGCCGTTCGCCTGCACGACGCGGATCGCATCGTCGCGATCGGATCGGACGGCATGATGGCGGCAGTCGGTCGCGCAAGGCGTGGCGTGCTGGCGCCCTACCTCAAGCCCACTCACGTGGGCATCGGCTCCATCAACTCGCCTATGCAATGCATGATGAAGGAGATCTGCGCGCAGTGCCTGCAGCCGCAAATCGATCGCGAGACCGGAAAGGTGCGCTACGTGTTCTCGTGCTTCAACCAGGACCAGCCACTCGACGAAGTCGACTTCGGCGGGCTGCGCCAGCGCCTCGGGCAGAACTCGCTGCAGGAGAAGCTCACCGCGCAGTGGATCGACCGCTCGCTCGAGGCGACGGGACAGCGAACCGCGGATCGATGACGGCGGCTCGCGCGTTCGGGTTCGCGCTGGCGTGCCTCGCGGCCGGCTGCGCAATCCCGGTGGCGCCCCCGTCGATGGCTGTGTTCGATTCGCACGCGCTGCAGGGCGACATCTCCGGGGACGCCCCGGCTCTGCGCCAACTCGACCCCGGTGTCCTTGCCCCCGCGGAGCGCGCGCGGCGCGAATGCCTGCTGGCGCGGTTCGTCGACGGGCAGCGTCCTGCCCCCGGTAGCGGTGACGACCTTCTCGACGCGCTGCTCGATGCCTATCGGGAATACTGGACGGATTCCCTGCTGCGACGAGGTGACAAGACCGCGCGCGAGGAGGTCCTGCACAAGAAGATCGACGCGGCGCGCCAGCACTTCGGCGGGGCGCTCGCCACACCCGGGCTCGACGAGGCGACCCAGACGCTCCCCCATCTGCTGGAAGGGCGAGGCTTCCACGCGATCACCGGCATCACCCTGCCGTACTACGAGCTCATGGCCTGGCGGACCAACGACACGCGCAACTATGACGTGGCGCTTCCCGAGCAGTCGATGCGCGTGACGGTCGTGCTGATGGACGGATTCGCGAGCCTCGGCTGGAGCGCATGGGCGACCTGCGATCGCTCGTACAGCGGCGGCTGGGCCACGCGCGCCGCCATCTACGCCGTGCGGCGCGCGTACGACCTCGACTCCGAGGCGTACCGCGTCAACCTGTTGGTGCACGAGAGCCAGCATTTCGCCGATTACGTGCGCTTCCCGAAGCTCGAGCAGCCCGAGCTCGAGTATCGCGGCAAGCTCGCCGAAATCGCGCGCTCCGAAAAGTCGACGCGCGACCTCGTGACGCGCTTCGCGGTGCAGGGCGGCGAGTCGCGCGAGGCGCCGCATTCCTGGGCCAATGCGCAGGTGAGCCGCGAGCTGCGGCGGGCGCTCGGCGTCGATCCGGCGCTCGCAGATGCGGCGGCATTGCGCTCCGCGGCCGAAACCCTGCTGCGCGAAAGCTCGGCGCAGCTCGAGCGCCAATCGCGCTGACGTTCAGCGTGGGGGCTCGTACCCGTAAAGCCGCGAGCGCTCCTCGCCTTCGCCCCAGGGGATTTCGCCCTCGTAGCCGAAGCCCAGGCGCTCGAGGAGGCGCCCCGATGCATGGTTCTCCACGTCGGTGAACGCAACCAGGCGATCGACACCGAGCTCTTCGATGGCGTAATCGCGCACCGCCTCCCCCGATTCGTACGCGTAGCCCTGGCCGCGATAGTCGGGCATGAACGCGAAGCCGAGGTCGATGTCCTCGTAGTTGTCCCGCTTGATGAGTCCGCACATGCCGATCGGCGTGTCGTCCTTCAGGCTTACTCGCAGGAGGCTGAAGCCGAAGCGGGCCTGCGACTTGAGCACCCGCTCGATGTAGCCGCCGGCTTCGGCAACGGTGCGAATGCCGCGGTCGCCGATGAAGCGGATCCAGTCAGGGTCGTTCAACAACTGGAGGATGAAGGGCTCGTCGCCGGCCGCGAAAGGCCGAAGCTCGAGCCGCCCGGTGGATAGGCGCATACGCTACTTCTTCCTCGCCTCGTCGCAACCCTGGCGCGTGACTCGCAGCGCGCCGAAGACCGCCACGCCCTTTCCGCTCTCGTCGGCGGCCCCGACCGAAGTGCCGTCTTCTTTCGCGCTCGCGATGTGCGCCTTGCACGCAGCCTCGATTTCCATCTTGCCCGCCACGGTCACGTTCGAACGGAAGCAATACCAGCCGTTGGGGTTGGACAGGCGGATCGTGCTCTTGCCCATCACGTTCACCGCCGGCCGCACAAGGATGAGCGCGGGCTTGTCGGTAGGCTGGTCGTTGCCGCTCTGGCCCGAGCCCACGCCGAAGACTTTCACGCCGGTGGCGATCACGGTATCCGCGTGGGTGCCCTTCTTGAAGGGTGCGGCCTTGCCCCAGGAGTTGATGCATGCATCCAGCGCGGGCTGGTCCGCCGGGCTCGAGGCGGCGGACGCGGCAGCGGCGGACGCGCTGAGCAGAAGTGCGAGGAACATTCGGGTCACGGCGTGTCTCCGGATCGTCATGGAAGTGATGACAATTCTAAACTGGTGCAGAATGGCGCCGTCATCCACGCCATGGGAGGCCGCCATGTTCGAACGCCTGGAACGCAGCTTCGAGCTCATGAAGGCCAGCGCCGCGGTCCTGCGCCAGGACAAGGAGCTGATCCTCTTCCCGCTGATCTCGGGGGCCTCGCTGGTGCTGGTGATGCTCGCCTTCGCGCTTCCCGCGTTCGGCCTCGCGTCGCTCGACTCGGTGCAGATTTACAACGAGGCAGGCAAGAGCTCGCCTCTCTGGTACATCTTCGGGTTCTTCTTCTACCTGGCCAATTACACGATCATCTTCTACTTCAACACGGCGCTGGTCGGCGCCGCGATGATTCGCATGGACGGCGGCAACCCCACGCTCAAGGATGGGTTGCGCATCGCCAGCTCCAAGCTGGGGACGATCTTCGTCTACGCGCTGATCTCCGCCACCGTCGGCATGGTGCTGCGCATCATCCAGGAGCGCGTGGGCTTCGTGGGCAAGATCATCGTGGCCTTCCTCGGCATGGGCTGGGCGCTCGCCACCTACCTCGTGGTCCCGGTGCTCGCCGCGCACGACGATGTCGGCCCGATCGACGCGATCAAGGAAAGCGCCACCCTCCTCAAGGAGACCTGGGGCGAGAACGTGATCGGACAGGCGGGCATCGGCTTCGCCTTCGGCCTGATCATGATGGCGCTCGCGGTGGTCTCGGCCTTCCTGGTCTTCCTGGCCGTGTCCACGAAGAGCATTTTCCTGGTCGCGCTGGTGGTGATCGTTTGCGCGCTGGTCTTCGCGCTCGCCGCGCTGGTGAAACAGGCGCTCGAGGGAATCTACGCGGCGGCGTTGTACCGGTGGGCGAGCAACGAGGCGGAAACTCCCGGCTTCGCGGGAGAAACCCTGCGGCTCGCGTTCGCGCCCAAGTAGCTCACGGCTTCAGCACGCGCGGCTCGAAGTGCAGCGTCTCGCCGCTGCCGGCGAGCCAAACCTGCGCGTCCTGGATGGTGCAGTCCAGGCGCATGTTCCGGTCGGCCAGTGCGGTGATCGAGGCGGCCACCGACTCGGGAACCTCGATCACGGAGACGTTGCGCAAGCGTGCCAGGACCTGCTCGTTCTGGGTCCACCAGAGCGCGGCGCTTCGCCCCCCGTACAGGTAAACCTTCACCTCGCGCGCGCGACCCGCCGCCTTGCGGACCTCGCGCTCGTCCGGAAGGCCTACCTCGATCCAGAGCTCGATCGCACCCGTGAGGTCCGCTTTCACGAGGTCGGGCTCGTCTTCGGCCGAAAGGCCGCGGCCGAATTCGAGCCTCTCGTCGGCGTTCAATGCGAACGCCAGCAGGCGAACCATCATCCGCTCGTCGGTCTCCGAGGGATGACGGGCGATCGTGAGGGAATGCGTCGCGAAGTGGTTGCGGTCGAGGTCGGAGACCTGCAGTTCCGCCTTGAAGATCGTGGACTTTAGCGCCATGCCCCCACATTGTCGCCGAGAAGGACGCTATTGCTTCTCCAGCACCAGGACGTTGTCGAACGCCACGCCCTTCGCGTCGGAGCCCTTGTGGGTGATGGTCATGCTCCTGCCGTCCTTCGCGACGGTTCGAACGAAGGTCTGGACATGTTTCCCATCCTTCTTGTCATCCCGCTGGATGGCGCCATTCGGGAGCTTCTTGAGAGCCACCGAATTCGCGACCTGCGAACCCGTCAGTGGATAGTCCTTGCCGTCGTACTGCGCGGTATAGACGGCCGTGATGGTCTTGCCTTCGGCATTGACCAGGTCGCTCGTCGTCTTCACCCCTTTGCCTGCGGGCTCGAATTTGACCACCAGGGCCTTGGGCGCCGGACCGGGCTTGTAGCTGGACTTCTCCAGGTTGAGCTTCCACGTGCCCATGCCGGGGTCGGCCTGGGCCAATGCCGCGGGCGCGGCGAAAGTGAAAGCCAGGATTGCGGCGAACGCCAGCTTGCCGATTGCGTTCTTCATGTTTTCGTCCCCTTGTTGGATGCCTCTTGGCCGCGGGCCGCGAATCGACGCGCGGAAGGCAAGGGAAGACTACGCCGTCGGGAACGGTCCTGCAGGGTGGCGGAGAGGGCGGGATTCGAACCCGCGTTGGGCTGTTAACCCAAACACGCTTTCCAGGCGTGCGACTTAAACCGCTCATCCACCTCTCCGCGGTGGCACGACAACAAATTTCCCGTCCATGAGGGCGCGGGAAAGACCGAAATTATAGCTTGCGGCCGGGTACCGACGCGAGCCGCGCCTACCGCCGAAGCCTCGCCTGCCAGCGGAATCCGTAGAGCTGGCGATAGAAGAGGAACGCCACGATCGCGATCATCGTGAGGTGGACCGGCCAAAGGCCCAGCCACGCCGGGATCTTCCCCTGCGCCGTGTACGCCTGGAACACCGAAAGCAGGTTGTTGTAGATGGCATAGACGAGCACGGCGAAGATGAGGTTCCACGAGCGCCCGGACCGCGGATTCACGAAGGAGAGCGGGATGGCGAAAAGCCCCATGATCAGCACGGCCAGGGGAAGCGCGAGCCGCCAGTGCAGCTCGGCGATCTGCTCGGGCTTTCCTTCCGACAACAGGTCCAGCGTCCCGATTGCCTTGTTCTGCGGCGCCTGGCGGGCCGCCTCGCGCGGCTCGATGCGGATCGCATAGCGGTCGAAGTCCACGGTGCGATAGTCCAGCGTTCCCGGCGTGCCCTCGTAGCGCCGTCCGTTCAGGAGCACCACGAAGCGGTCGCCGTTCTCCACCGTCTCCACGAAACCGCGCTGCGCGACCATCACCCCCATGCGGTTGTTCTGCGTGGACTGCACGAAAATGTTGTTCACCACGTCGTCGCGCTCCGAGAGCTTGTCCACGAACAGGACCCGATCGGAGCTGCGGGACTCGACGAAGACGCCCGGCGTGACGCTCGAGACCTCGTCTCGGCTCGCGAGCAATCGCTGGTATTCGACACTCTGGGCCTGGGACCAGGGCGCCACCACGAGCGAGAGCAACGCGCAGATGAGCGCCACCGGCAGCGCGAACTGCAATACCGGCGTCACCCACGCGGCGATGGACAGGCCCGAGGTGAACCACACGGTCATTTCGCTATCCCTGTAGCTGCGGGTGAGCGACAGCAGCACGGCCACGAAGACCGCGATGCCGAGCAGGACCGGCAGGTACGTGAGGATGCCGAAGGCGATGAGCCCGAGGACCGCCTCCGGGAGCACTTCGCCGCCCGCCGCCTTGCCCAGCAGCAGGATCAGCAGGCGCGTGAGGATGATCGCCAGCAGCACGCCGACCACGGCGATGGCGATGAGGCTGAATTCGCGGACGAGGCTGCGTTGGAAGATCAAGGAGTGGGCCCCGGTATGCGATAATTCCGCCTTTCGCAGCGCGGCCAACCCGAGGAAAACAAATGGAATTTAGCATAAAGAGCGGAAGCCCCGAGAAGCAGCGCTCCGGTTGCGTCGTGGTGGGGGTCTTCGAGGGCCGCAAGCTCACCGCCTCGGCCCAGGCGATCGATGCGGCCTCCGGCGGGTTCGTCACCGAAGTGCTGCGCCGCGGCGACCTCGAGGGCTCGCTCGGCAAGACGCTGCTCCTGCACAGCGTCCCGAAGGTCCCGGCCGATCGCATCCTCCTCGTGGGACTTGGCCGCGAGCGCGAGTTCAACGAGCCCGGCTTCCGCAACGCAATGTCGGCCGCGGTGAAGGCCCTCAAGTCCACGGGCGCCTCCGACGCCACGGTCTGCCTCACGGACGTGCCGCTCAAGCGCCATGACACGGGCTGGAAAGTGGAGCACGCCGTGCTCGCCATCATGGAAGGCGCCTACCGCTTCGACCGGTTGAAGAGCAAGGCGCCCGAGAACAAGCGCGCGCTGCGCAAGGTGGTGCTGCACGTCGCGCGCCGCAACGAGATCGGCGAGGGCGAGGTCGCGGTCGAACGCGGCGTCGCGATCGCCGAAGGCATGGCGCTCGCCAAGGACCTGGGGAACCTCCCCGGAAATATCTGCACGCCGAGCTATCTCGCCGACCAGGCCGTGGACCTCGGCAAGCGCCACGGCATCAAGGTGGAGGTGCTCGACCAGAAGGATTGCGAGAAGCTCGGCATGGGCTGCTTCCTCGCGGTCGCCCGCGGCAGCAACCAGCCGCCCAAGTTCATCGTCATGGAGTACCAGGGCGGCAAGCGCGACCAGGCGCCCGTCGCGCTGGTGGGCAAGGGCATCACGTTCGACACGGGCGGCATCTCGATCAAGCCCGCCGCCGAGATGGACGAGATGAAGTTCGACATGTGCGGTGCCGCGAGCGTGCTCGGCACCATGAAGGCGATCGCGCTCATGCGGCTGCCGCTCAACGTGGTCGGGGTCGTGCCCACGACCGAGAACATGCCGGGCGGCCGCGCCATCAAGCCCGGCGACATCGTCACCACCATGTCCGGCCAGACGGTGGAGATCCTCAACACCGACGCCGAGGGCCGGCTCATCCTCTGCGATGCGCTCACCTACGTGGAGAAATACAAGCCGGTCGCCGTGGTGGACATCGCCACCTTGACGGGTGCCATGGTGATCGCGCTGGGCCATGTTGCGACGGGACTCTTCGCCAACAGCGACCCGCTGGCGCGCGAGCTCATCCAGGCCGGCGAGACCGCGTGGGACCGCGCGTGGCACATGCCGCTCTGGGACGACTACCAGGAGGCGCTCAAGTCGAACTTCGCGGACTTCCCCAACATCGGCCCGCGTGCGGGCGGCTCGATCACCGCGGCGTGCTTCCTGTCGCGCTTCACCAAGTCCTATCCGTGGGCACACCTGGACATCGCCGGCACCGCGTGGAAGTCGGGCGCCGAGAAGGGCGCCACCGGCCGGCCCGTGCCGCTGCTCTCGCACTTCCTGGTCAAAAGGGCGGCGTGACGCGCATCGACTTCTACCATTACGCCGAGGACAAACACCGCTTCGCTTGCCGGCTGGCGACGACCGCGTACGAACGCTCGAGCCGGCTCGTCGTGTTCTCGCCGGACCCAGCGGTGCTGGATGGCTTCGACAAGGCGCTCTGGACGTTCCAGGCGACGAAGTTCGTGCCGCACTGCTTCGCCGCGAGCGCACTGGCCGCCGAGACGCCGATCGTGCTCACCCATGACGGCGCGAATTTGCCGCACCACGACGTGCTCTTGAACCTC
>Ga0136846_1234210_pt1 | contig 12957 bp, 13 predicted proteins | sample HopSoiMetagenom2_FD_96841 | JGI IMG/M metagenome (GOLD analysis project Ga0136846, IMG submission 96841) | Grasslands soil microbial communities from Hopland, California, USA - 2 Assembly 2016 (version 4) | ecosystem: Environmental > Terrestrial > Soil > Grasslands | place: USA: Hopland... | reverse complement strand
TCTAGAAGGTCGTAGTGGTTCCACATATCTGAAGGACGCCGCTGGCCGCAGCCTGGTTCGGCTTAACAGCGGGCTGAGTCAGTTGCTGGGCACGGTGGATAGCGCCGACGGCGCGCCCACACAGCAGGCCATAACGGCGTTCTCTCAAGTGAGAACCGCGCTCGAAGAACAGCTTAATGAGTGGAACCGGATAAAGGATTCCGACATCCCTGCTGTCAACCAACAGTTGATGCGGGCGCATTTTGTCCCGGTCGAACTTAGTGCCCCCTAACTGGTGCGCTCAAGCGCTAGGCGGCTTGAGGAAACGCTTTCAATGCTTCATCGCGGGAGTAGTACCCTCGTTTCACGACTTTGGCGCCACGGTCGGTGATGCTGATGATGATGAATTCTTCGTCGAGTTCGAGGATGTAAAACTGCTCTTTCATGATTGGCTTCTCGCTTCACCGGGCTGTTTGTATGTCATTTTTGAGAGCGGGACTCAATCATCTCCTTGAGTCTCGCGAGCAAATATTGAGGGTCTTCCTCGCCTTTTCGGATCCAGACGTCGGCCACCCCTAAAGCCTCGTCGAGGATGGTTCCATACGCCGATAACATGATAATGGGCATGGCAGGATTGGAATGCTTTAGCTGGCGGGCAACCGCGATACCATTCATTCCAGCCATCCAGTAATCCAGAATTACGGCGTCGATCTTTTCGGAATTGAAGATCCGAATGCCTTCCCGGCCGGAGCGGGCCGTAACCACGCGGTATCCGGCAGACTCAAGCAGAATCCGGCGCATTTCCAAACCGGGTTCTTCGTCATCAACGCACAGAATTGTCGGCGTATTTGCGTGCATGTCGTTCAGAGCTGCAACACGAGTCAACTTATATGCACTGCACACCCAGTCCTGTTCTCAAAGTGTTAGCCCCTGTGGATGCGGACTTTGGGTACTTGAGATTCCTCATGGCAGCACAAAATTGCGTTTCTCAGGTAATCGGATCTTTGTCGGACTTGGTTTCCAGCGCTGCGTCCGCCAAATCGAGATAGTGTTCCAGGCGCGAAGGTTCTTTGCTTTTATCGGTGAGAGGAAGCAGCCTTGGACCTTCATCGCGCGCGGCTTCAGAGGTTGGGGGCAGACGCTCGATCTTCGGCTTCTTTGCAGGAGCTTTTGTCGTTTTCTTCTTCAGAAGGAACTCCGGTTACTTAGGCTTCCGTTCCGTATCCTGGTGCAGAGTAACTGACACGCTCGAACCAGCCTCTCCCGGCCGGTAAACGAACCCGCCCTCGCCTGGCTCAGGAGGTAAACCCGCCATCTCTCGCTTCCGGTTCTCGATTTCACGCAGTTCGCGTAGGATGACAGCCTCCTGGGCTACGTACTCCTCCTCGGTAATATCTCCCGAATCTAATTCCACCTGCAACTCGAGCAGACGCTGCTTGACCGGCGCATCGTCTGTGTACTGCTCTTCAGCCACCTTCTGCAGGGTACGAAAAACGAACTTGAACCCTGAGATGGGCAGCAGCAGCAAATCATCGATCAGCAGCATAGTTCGCTCTAGTTGGCCGAAACGCGTTCCAACTTCAGCCGGATATTTACAAAATTGTAGGGCGGCCAGGGGCCAGTGTATTTGAACTTCAAGCGCTTGCCGTATTTCCGTGCGATGCGATTCACCACGCTATCGAACTCCGCTTCGCGGTTTCGCTCGACCAAGAAGGCCGCGTTCATAATCATTTTGTCCCCAATGGGTTGATTATCTCGCGAGGCTACACACACTGCACGCAAGGCTTCGTAGATTTCGCGAACGTACTGCGTCGAACGCTCCGCCAGAGACTTGTCAATCATGCGCCCCAGTTGCATGCGAGCCAGATAGGTGGACTGCAGGTGCTTACGGATAATTTCCTGGTGGAATTGGCGAATCTCGTCGTCTTCCTGCTTTAATTCTTCAATGATCTGATCACGGTCCCAATTGACTTTCAGGCCAAATTCCAACTTGCCCGCCATCTGATTCAGCACATCCTTCAACGAGGAGTAAATACTCTTCAGCACTTCGCGGATGTCGTCGTCAGTGCGAAACACAGTGCCGAAACTCATAGGAATGATGGTGTAGTTCTTCATCACGGTTTCAATCACGTGTTCGTGGGCGAGAGCATTCTCGCGAGTAGGATCGAAAATATATACGGCCGTCTTGCTGACCACAGCTGCAATATCCAGGTACTTGACCAAGTACACCAGCTCGCCAGCGCCCCCGATGCCGATTTTCCCGAACGTTGCCGGCTCTTTGGATTCAACGATTCCATAGACGTATCGCCCGCCTTCACCGGGCGTAATCTCAGGCATCAAAGAAGATGCGTCGGCAATCTTGACGTGCAAGTCGTCCTGGGTGTTTTTGTTGTCCCTCGGAGGCCGAGTGGCAGCTTTGGTGGCCATACCTTTTCCCTTTTTCAAGTGATCCCTCGTAGGCGCGCCCTTGATCACTGACTAGTATCTTCCCCGATTAACGACTACTCACTGCCGTATCCGGACCTATTCTAACGGGAAACGACAGCTTAAAGACGGTTCCCCGGCCTACTGTGCTGCGTACCTGAATGCGTCCCGCATGGTTCTCTACAATACCCTTGACTATCCAAAGGCCGAGTCCCGTGCCTTTCTCTCCCTTCGTGGTGACAAAAGGCTCAAACATCGATGCTTGTAGCTCGCGGGGAATACCGACTCCGTTGTCCGCCACGCTGATGGTGGTCCAGCCATGGATTCCGTCGGCTGACCGGACGTGCCGGGTTCGAATGACCAATTTGCCACCCTCGGGCATGCTGTCGCGACCATTCACAACCAAATTCGAAAGCAGTTGCCTGAACTGATCTGCCGAACCCTTCAGAGGGGGCACATTGCCGAGTCGCTTATCCACGCTGACACCCGCTTTGCTCAGCGGGCGTCCAAACAGCGTCAGAGTGTCCTCCACAATGGCATTCAAATCGAAGCTGCCCAGTTGACCCGCGTTCCGATACAGTCCGAGCATCTGGCGGACAATGCGCGTCACTCGCTCGGTTTCGTTCTTGAGGACGTCATAGATGGGCTCCGAGGCCGGCTCCATTTTGCCCTTTAAGAGGTAAATGGCATTCTTGATAGCCTCCATGGGATTGTTGATCTCGTGCGCAATTGTGCCCGCCAGTCGACCGGTCGCGGCGAATTTCTCCATCTCGAGCATCCGGCGCTCAAGTTGCAGTTGCTCAAGTTTTTTCCAGGTGGAGAAGTCGCGTAGTACGGTGACGGTATAGGCCACCTGGCCGCGCGCGTCATAAATCTTTCCAGAGCGGGCTGCATACTCGATTTCCGTACGAGTTCCCGGATGATACAGGTGAAGTGACTTGTTCTCCTTATCGACGAAAGAGAATGTGAAGGAAGTCAAATAGGCATCAAGCTTCGCCTGATTTTTGACCACTTGTGGAAGGCGGTACACGTCGCTGGAGCCGAACAGTTCTTTTGCCAGCGAATCCAAGAGGACGATCTTGGCGGAATTGTCCGCGACGATGATGGGGTCGCCAACGTTCTCGATCACAAGGTTCAGGCGATCGCGGTCTTGTCTGACGACTTCCTCGGCGGCACGCAGCTTTTCGAGATTGGCGCGAACCTCTTGGTCAGCGCGCCGAAGATCGGTAACATCGCGCATGACCGTAACCATTCCGGTGCGAGCACCCTCGCGGGCAAACGTGGCGGCGCACACCGCCTCGAAGAGTACTTCTTCGCCTTCCATCACGTCCACCAGAGTCAAATCGCGGGAAGCGTCGCTGGCGCTGACAACCATGGAAGAAAGCGCGGCGGAAAACAGCAGGTTGTTCAATTCCACCGCCCGGCGGCCACCTTCACTGACACCCTCCGGAACGCGAAAAAAACGTTCCGCAGCCTTGTTCTGGATGATTACACGATGCTGGTTATCGGTGAGGATGACGGGATCCGCCATGCTTTGCATGACCGTTCCCATGCGAGAGATGGTGACATCCATATCGCGCATCCGGTTGTAGTAATGCTCAACTTTGAATAACCGGGAGAGATAGCGATTAGCGCGATCAGCAAGGTTGCGAAATTGCCGAAATTGCTGTTCAGTAGCGCGTTTTCCGGCCTGGGCCACAACCAACGAAACATAAGACCGCATGCCGCAATTGCGACATACTTGCTCCTGAATCTGCAGTTTGCGAGACGGCTGGAAATTCAAAACGGCAAGGCAATCCTGCTTGCGCTCCCGTTCAGCTTCCCAGCAAGGCGTACGGCTGCGATAAATCATCGGACAGGCGTAAAGAACACCATCCCGTAGTCCTGGCATCGTAAGCGGCCCAGAAGTGAGGCTTTGCAGGGCGGCTACTACGGGGTTTTCGCTAGCCCAAAAGGAGGTTTCGAATCGCTTGAGGAAAGACTTTTCGCAATTGAGAGAAGCCGTAGGCCTGACCTCGCCCGTCTCAAAATTGACTTCCAAAACGAAAGCTCGTGGGAATCCCAGGAAAACAATTTCTTCGAGCAAAATGGGCAGAATTTCTTCCGACCGCTCGGCCGAAAGCAGTCGCAGAGCGGCGGATTCACTCGACGAACGCTGATCCACGATTTCTTCGTTTCTGGACCTCAGCAGCGGGCTGGCCATCCCCCTCTGCTCCCCCTTAGACTCGCCTATTTTCGTCGAGCGGCACGCCGCGCCGGAACACGAGTGACCCGGCGAGTAGTTTCAACGGCTACTTCCGGCTCTTCCACTTCGGTTAGCTGGGGCCGGGAAACCAGACCGGTGAGACCTACGGCATCAGCGTACTTGAGATAGGTATCGATGGAAGCGACCACCACGCGCGCCTCCACGGTGATGAGGTCAATACCGACCAGGGAAATGCGCACCCAGGCGTCGATCACGATACCCTTGTCGAGTACCCGGTCGAGCACATCAATGAGGCTCGAACCACCAGATATCCGTTCGACAGCCATTCAAATCCTCCTAGATCTTCTTCACTCGGGGTGTGCGCCCGGCGCGAACCTTACGTTTCGGCACTTCCACTCTGGGTTCGGGCAAAAGTGGAGCAGCAATCGAGGCTGGCATAGTGAGATGCGGGTCGTACTTCCACCAGTTCAGTCCAATCTGTTCGGCCTTATCGACGGAGCAAATCAGGAGTCGCACACGAATGGTGAGCAGTTCCACGTTTGCCAACGAGATGCGAACGTCGCCTGCTATGACGAGACCCTTGTCCAGAACGCGATCAAGAATATCGAGCAGATTTGTGGTTCCCGAAACTGTCGGTGCACGTTCCATGGACAGACTCTTTTTCTCGTGGGGGAAGAGAGAAGACCGCCTTCGCCGCCGGTGATGCTAATTGCTCAACCGCTACGCTGTCAACGATTTCACGAGCTTTGACCGAGCTTTTACGGCAGGTGCTCTGTTTTGGATTCCGGCGGCAGAAGGGGCGTTGCCCAGGACTGTTTGGCAAGCTACTTCTCCAGTAGCTTGCCAAGAGGACCAAGATCCAGATTCAGATCGGCGGGGGTCAAGCCGAAATTCTGTGCCAATTCGTGGATCTTTTGCTCAAGTGTCATAAGCGCTTCGCCCATCGCCTCGATCTGCTGCTCCGTCAGAGAGGCACCTTCCATGCGCCGAATGGCCTGACGCTCAAGCAATTGACGCAAGAGTTCCACGAGGCTCAGCACCAACTTGGCCAAACCTTGCTCAATATTCTCGGCAGAACAATCAATGCGCTGCGTCGTACCACTTAGAGCCGCTAGTTGCTCCTGCAAGGCGGATGAAGCTGATCCGTGCTTATTAATGTTGCTCATGATTTCTCGACGAACTCACTTGCCGGCCACGGGCCACTAACTCTTGCCACAACATCGGGAGGTAAATGCAGAGTGGCAGCCTGTGTTTTGAAGGCGTCTACGGCCGTCCGCTCGATGAGCGCAAAACAGTGTAGACCCTGGGCAGACGGTCGCTCTCGCCAATCGCAAATGAGATCGTTTCCTAAGCCCCGGAAAGGAGCAATCGAATTTGCCAAGTCGCGTTGCTGCATGCGGCGAGCCTCGAGATATTGAGCCCCAGTGATTTGGGAATAACTGTGACGCTTGGCCGGAAATTGTCCGTCTCGCGTTGAAGTACGCGAAAGCCGAATGTCCATCTGCACCATGTCCCGCAAACGCTCCAGCGCCTCACGGAAAACGTCTTTCTGTCGGGACATGTAGCCGAGCAGTTCAGCTTCATTTTCGAGAATAGTCGGAAAACGAAACGGAATAACTGCTGCCTGGGTGAAAATGGCTTGAATGACCTTATGAAACGCCAGTGCTGCGCGCTTGGTAGGCAAACCAAGGATACTATCTATGCTAGGAGTCAGCGAATAGAAGCACTTCAAACCATCTTGCTCGACGAACTCAACTGGCGCATCTTCAACTCCATGTGCCGGAGCTGACAGGGGCCTTGCTTCGGTAAGACCATAGGCGAGTACCGGCATTTGATGTTCACGTGTGCAGCTTCGGGACGTTCTGCACATTCATCTGTCGCAAGGCCGTTTCTACGGAGGTAAGAATCACATCAAGCCCAACGTAAATGAGGTCCACGCCAGCCAGCGAAATTACCAGGTTTCCGCGGATAATCACGCCCGCATTCAGGACGTGATCAAGAATGTCTAAAAGAGAAGTCTCATCCCCCGGGTCGTTTCCCGTGATAATCACACTGTTGGGATTGCTCGCCATGGTCTACGCGGATGTCCCCGCGGTCTCGCGCGAGACAAAGGAATACGGCGGCCATGGCCCGGTAGCTTCTATCTGTCGACGATCCGCCCACTCTTCAGAAAATTTCTTCAACAGAGTCTCTAGCTTGCGCCGGTCAGCGCGCCTGAGTAAAAGTGATGTCTGCCACTGCAGGCCGCGTTGGCCTCCACTCACTTTGCCCACCTCCGCAGTTTTAACCGCTATTCGCTTTAGCGCTCCGGCGAATCGCTCAATATCGGAGTCGGAGGTCTGGTCGGGCCTTCGCTGTAACAGAACGGCTTTGGCTTTCAGATACTCCTTACCGGTACGGACAGGACTACTTGGCCAATCCGGCTTTTCCTGAACCCGGAAAACCTTAATTCCCCATTCATCGGAGTTCTTGATGCGCTTAAGATCCGCGTTCAAGATGCGCTTTCGTGACTCCAGGTCCTCTGCCAGCGAAACCTCATTGAGAAACACCGTTGCGAACCGCGCCGGCAGAACATCGGCCACTTGCGCAATTGTAGACACCACTCTCTGGTGACGAATGGTGGCATTGGCTAACCAGTCCAGGTTTTCCATGTTGCGTTGCAACTGATCGGCAAAGTCGGTTCTTGAAACGCGGCTGATCCAGCAAGTCAATCCCGACAACGGCAGGGACTCCACTGCGGAAGCGCCATCGATGCCCACGGTGTGGCCGAGATCTTTCGCAATTTTCTGAGTTACGCCGTACAGATAGATGACTGTCGGGATACTCCGCTTCACGCGAGTTGCCATATTTCCCCTGTAAGAGAGCGCAGTCCTGTTTTTCCTGAGATCTCGTCTGGAAAATTGCGCACGATATAGAGTTCACCTGCTGTGTAGCGGTTCTTCAATTTTGCCAACGTCAAATGTTGCCAATTCATGGATCGGCGACATCGGCGGCATTGTCCCACATCTTGTGCAAACAAGACACGATTGACAAAGATGGAAGCCGGCGACAAGCCGATCTGCTTAAGGTCGAAAATCAGACGTTCTGTCTCGCGGTCGGGTAATGGCTCGGCAAGCAGAACAATGTAAAGGCTTGCTCCTCGTCCGTTCCTGAGGATCTGGACCAACTCGCGGGCACGTTGTCCCAGCTCGGCTACTTTTACTGCCGCATCCCGGGCAACGGCTAGTGTACGGTGCGCTGCCAGCGTTTTCAATAAAGGACGGGTCCAGGCAAGAATCCGTTCCGGCATGCGTAGCAACTCCAATGCGTGACCCGTGGGGGCCATGTCGATCACGACCAGCTGACCGGGCCGTCTTAGCAACTCCAAAAGGCGAAAGATAGCAAGCACCTCATCAACCCCGGGAGGGACGATGTCCAATAATGTCGAGAGCAACTGGCGCTCGAAAGAAAGGTCCACGTGAATTCCGCTGACTTCCGACGTGGTCGCATCATCGATGCTTAGTCGTATCCCCCTGACCCACTCACGAAACAACGCTACCGCGTCCATCTCACAAGCACGGAGGTTGGTATCTCCAAGAACGGGCTGCAACGCATCACCAATCGTCGCCCCGAAGACATCGTCGAGCGAGGGGGAAGGATCGACAGAGCATATGTCGACAGCAGTCCGTTTATGTCTTCTTGCGTGAAACGCCAGTCCGGCAGAGATGGTCGTCTTGCCAACCCCACCTTTCCCCACGGTGAGCGAGAGGGGGACTTTCAGGTCAGGCCATGGAGCGGACCGAAACCGGACTGGCGCACTCTTCGGCGCAGCTATTGAAAAATTGAGCTTCTTACGTTCAAAAACGTGACTCCCGAACTTGGCAAGGCTCTGCACCCCTAGGATCGGGGATCCGGGATCTTCTCCGATCAATAATGTGCTGTCGGGAAACTTGCGCGACAAGAACTGGCGCGCAGCATTCGTCTTGTGGCTCGTCTTCTTACAGGTTAAGCAAGTGCTCCTACCGACCACCGCACGGTTCAGAACAGTCGTTTTTATCACAGCTTCTGAAGAGCTCTCGGTCAACTCCGCAACGGCACGTACCGATTCGTTCAGCGCAAATTTTTCAGGAGTGGTAACAAGGAACAGCTCTGCTGCTGTCCCGAAGGACATCTGAAGAGCCTCTGCCAACGTTCTCCATTCCGTCAAGAATTGCTGGGCAGGACCGCCTGTTACGCCACCGAAGTGAGCGGCGAGCACCCGATCGCGGCTGGCCGCAAGCTCTAAAAATGAAAGGAAACGCCGGAAGTGGCCCGGCAACTCGAACAGGCGAATGGTGTGGCCGAACGGTGCTGTATCAACGACGATCCGATGGTACCTCCCCGACTCGACGGCCTGGTGAATTGCTAACAACGCCGACATCTCTGCCATGCCGGGCAGCGCCGAGTCGATGAGCGGTTCGATGTCACGGCGTGAAAAGATTGCGCCCGCATCAATGACAGATAGAATTTGGTCACGGTACTTATTCAAAAATTTGCGAAACAGTTCGACCGAGTCCACCTGCCAGACGTGCAACTTGTGACGCTGGGAGACTGCGATAGTAGAGATTTTCGATGTCAGTTTCTTCTGCAGGATGTCCGCCAGGGAATGCGCCGGGTCAGTGGATATCAGGATGACGCGTTGACGGCCGTTTTGACGCGCACAGTGCACGGCGTAAGCGCTGGATACCGTTGTCTTACCGACCCCGCCTTTTCCCAGGAAGAATGCGAGTTGGGGCACGCCGTTATTCTAGCGAAGTCATCTACCGCCTGCTGCGTAATGCGAGGTTTACGACCGAGTGCCCACAAAATGGAAGTAGACATCCTGCTTGGAAGGAATTGCGACGCCATCTCTCGTCGCCGGCCTGAAACGCCAGTTCTCTAGCACAGCGATTGCTTGTTCATCCAGTCCATTTCCAAGCCCGCGAACCAGAATCTTATTGGTGACCTTTCCCTGCTCATCAATGGTCACTTCGACAATCACATCACCTTCGAAGCCCGGCGGCAGCTTCGGCGTGTACACCTGCGGCTGAGGTCCAGTCACAGGCAGAGCGGGCTTGATCTCAAAGCCGGTTGCGGAGCCCTCATACAGAGATCCGAAAGGCGAACCCGCACTGGCCGACTCGGTCGACGACGATCCCGCAGTTGCAGATGCCGATTGTCTTGCAATGTTGTCCTTATCGCCGCGCACAAGCCTGCCGATAGCATGTTTTGCGTGAGACCTCTTTCTCGCGTACCGCACTGCGTCGCTTGGAGCAATCTGACTGTGTTCGTGCTGTTCCAAGTCCCCGGATCCTTGCCGAGCGAGGAACATCGGCGTTATTGAGCTTCCTCGTTGTCCGGCTCGCACGGAACTGTGACGCACGAATCTAGGTGCAGGTCGGTAGAAGGCGGCCGCGACGAGAAGTCCATGAAATACGACGGACATCATCATTGCTATGACGGGACGTCTTCGCTTTGGAGTCGACTCGGCGAACATGGCGGACTACTTGTCCTATTAGACGACACAAATTCGTATTAGCAACCGGCAAAATGGTCGTCTCTGGAACGACCTCGGTCTGCAGGTTGCTGGTTGCTGCAAGTACCTCTTTTTGTGCAACTTACGGTTAACTCGTGAATCAATGGTGTAGAAGCACCTCACGATCGCGGCGGCTTCGATCAATCAAGCCGCGTCTAGCGACACTAGTAGTTGCAATCGTGCTTGTGATCAGGATGTATAGGTCACAGAAGCGACGATGGCGCTACGTCCCAAGTGAATCGCAACGACGGCCATTAATGCTACTGAGACGACCACCAATCAGGTTCAGGTCGGTCGTTGAGTCTTCCCACAAGCACGAATACAGGTTCTCGTTATCCAAGAAATATCAGTTCCCGCCAGGAGAAGCCACGTAAAATTGCGGTGACCACAACTTCATCATGAGACCTGCATCCAGCCTCGCGTTGGATTCTGAGAGGCTCTTCGAGGGCTTCGAGAATCTCATGCCCTTTCGCGTCCAGGACATACTGCTGGTTTCGAGCCTATATGACTCTTTTATCCTCCGCGAGGACGGGCGGCTGAACGAACTGCTCGTCGGCGAATCTCTTGAACTGAACTTGCAACAGATTCCCGGAATAACTCATGTTTCCAGCGGTGCCGAAGCGTTAGCCCGCTGGGAGCCGCGCTTCAATCTAATCGTCACCAATCTTGAACTCGGTGATATGCATGCCGCGCAATTGGCTCGGAAAGTCAAAGAGTCGGGGCTCAACGTGCCAGTGGTCGTACTCGCTTACGACTATCTCGAGATCAAAAGGTTCCTTTCCCGCAACCCCAGCACCGATATTGAGCGGATATTCCTATGGCAAGGAAATATCCGCATTTTGATCTCGATCGTGAAATTCATCGAAGACTTGAAGAATGTTGAGCACGACACTACTAACGTAGGGGTTCCCGTTATCCTCGTGGTCGAAGATGACATTCGCTACTACTCCTCTTTTCTGCCGGTCATTTACACCGAACTGATCACGCAGTCACGAAGTCTGCTGCGTGAAGGGATCAATGTTGCTCACAAGCTCATGCGCATGCGTGCGCGACCCAAGATTCTGCTGGCATCCAGTTATGAAGAAGCGGAATTATGCATAAGTAAGTACCACAATTATCTTTTGGGTGTCGTTTCAGACATCGAATTTCCCCGCGCTGGCGAGTTAAGGGCGGAGGCGGGATTCGAATTGGTCCGCACTATCCGTCGGTTGGTGCCGGATGCTCCGATCGTGCTTCAGTCCAGCCGCGCGGAGTTTAAGGCCCGCGCGCACGCAGAGGGATGCTCGTTCCTGCGAAAGCGCTCCCCTACGCTGTTACGAGATCTGCGCCGCCTTCTGGCCGATCAATTCGCGTTTGGCGACTTCGTCTTTCGCCTGCCCGACCACTCGGAAGTGGCGCGAGCCAATGATTTGAATAGCCTCGAAGAACTGTTGCACTCAGTCGCCTCCGAGAGCATTGCTTACCACGCCCAAAGCAATCACTTTTCGCGATGGATGCGCGCCAGGACAGAGTTCGTCCTGGCGCAAAGACTCAGGCCGCGCAAAGTTTCAGACTTCCCGACCGTGGAGCACCTCCGTCGCGAATTGATCGATTCGATCGCCGAATACCGGGTGGAGCAGAGCGAAGGTCTTATCGGAGACTTTGACGCGGGTACGCTGAAATCTGCGGACTCTTTTTTCCTCCGTATTGGCGGCGGTTCCTTGGGAGGCAAGGCCAGGGGCTTAGCTTTCGTTCGACAACTGCTCCACAACCGGGGCATGGCAAAGCGTTTTGCTGGGGTGCGCATAGCTGTGCCGCCAACCGTGGTCCTTTCCACCGATATCTTTGACCGCTTTCTGACGGAAAACAATCTGCTCGATTTCGCTATGCACGCCACCGACGATGCTGAGATTGATCAGCGCTTCGTGGCCGCGTCTCTGCCATCTTTCGTGCGGGAAAACCTCATCACCTATCTTGGCGAAGCAAACTACCCGTTGGCCGTCCGCTCCTCGAGTTTGCTGGAAGACTCGCAATACCAGCCATTCACCGGAGTCTACGAGACGTACATGTTGTCCAACCAGCACCCCGACCTTGATGTGCGTTTGCAGGAATTGATGGAAGCAATCAAGTTGGTGTACGCCTCGACGTTTCATCAACACGCCAAAGCCTACGTGCGGGCTACACCATACCGACTTGAAGAAGAAAAGATGGCGGTCATCCTGCAGGAGGTAATCGGGGCACGGCACCAGCAGCGCTTTTATCCTAACCTGTCAGGAGTGGTACGCTCACACAATTTCTACCCAATAATGCCAGCGCGAGCTCAGGACGGAATAGCTGCAGTAGCTCTTGGCATGGGTCGAGAAGTGGTAGATGGGGGCAAGTGCCTCACGTTTTGTCCTCGCTTTCCGAAGAACATTCTTCAATTCTCTTCGGTCGAAGACATTCTCGCGAACTCGCAATCGGAGTTCTGGGCTCTGCACTTGCAACATCTCGAAGGCCAGAAAGATCTGCGTGCTGATCTGCGCGAATCGCGCTTCGGACTCGACGTTGCCGAAGCAGATGGAACGCTCGATTTCGTGGGTTCGACCTACTCCAATGACAATAATGCGGTTTACGATGGCCTAAGCAGGCCCGGCGTGCGCGTCGTGAGTTTTGCCCCAATTCTCAAACACAGCGTCTTTCCTCTCGCCGATATCCTTGTCCAACTGAGCACGATTGCAGAAAATGCATTTGCGCGACCGGTGGAAATAGAATTCGCAGTTCGCTTGCCGCAAGCTCCCGATGAAATTGGGGATTTCGGGTTTCTCCAAATTCGCCCGCTGGTCCTTTCCCGCGA
>Ga0136846_1238697_pt1 | contig 12958 bp, 12 predicted proteins | sample HopSoiMetagenom2_FD_96841 | JGI IMG/M metagenome (GOLD analysis project Ga0136846, IMG submission 96841) | Grasslands soil microbial communities from Hopland, California, USA - 2 Assembly 2016 (version 4) | ecosystem: Environmental > Terrestrial > Soil > Grasslands | place: USA: Hopland... | reverse complement strand
GAGGCTGAGAGTATTTCGATCATGCCCGCTCATCACGCCAAAAGGCCCCTGCTCGTCGTTGCAAATGCTCGCCATAGCACGAGCTATGGCTGCGCTTTGCGTCTAGATCAGGCGCCTTTTGACGTGCTGCTCGGGCACGCTCGAAAAACTCTCAACCTCAGATTCGGAAAAGCGGCCCCAATTTCGCGTCCGTGGTCTTCTCTATGAGGGGGCGCCGCAAGAATCCCTTTGTTGCATCCGAACGGTCTTTGGGTAAACCCTATGTTCGTATGCAACAAACGCATAGCCACTCCGGGAAACAGCATTGGACCGGGAGTTGCGACGAACCGTACAGTCCGCGCCCAAGATGCAGCCACCTCAACCCCTCTCCGACGACACCGACCCGACTCCCGGCTTTCGCCGCGAGCACGACTTTCTCGGTGTCAAGAACATCCCAGTCTCGGCTTACTGGGGCGTGCACAGCGCCCGCGCTGTCGAGAATTTTCCAATCACGGGCCAGGCCATCGGCGGCTGGTCGGACCTGATCCGCGCACTGGCATTCGTCAAGCAGGCCTCGGCGCGCGCCAACCTCGCGTTCAATGTCATCGACGCGCGCAAGGCCGACGCGATCTCCCTCGCCTGTGACGACCTGATCCGCGGCGATCTGCATGACCAGTTCGTCGTCGACGTGATCCAGGGGGGCGCCGGCACCTCGACCAACATGAACGCCAACGAGGTGATCGCCAATCGTGCACTCGAACACCTGTGCTTCGACAAGGGACGCTACGACGTCCTGCACCCCAACGACGACGTCAACGCATCGCAAAGTACCAACGACGTCTACCCGACTGCGCTGCGGCTCGCAGCCTGGTTCGGCATTGGCCACCTCATCATTGCCATGGCGGAGTTGCGTGGCGCCTTTGAAGCCAAGGCGGCCGAGTTCGCAAGAGTTCTGAAGATCGGCCGCACACAGTTGCAAGACGCGGTGCCCATGACGCTGGGCCAGGAGTTCCTGGCCTTCGCGATCATGATCGGCGAAGACGAACAGCGCCTGCGCGAAGCTCGCGCACTCATCACCGAAGTGAACCTCGGTGCCACGGCCATCGGCACTGGCATCAACGCCCCCCACGGCTATGCCGAGAAGGTGATCGCCCTGCTCGCGGATATCAGCGGCGTGCCGGTGGTGAAGTCCGAGAACCTCGTGGAAGCCACGCAGGACACCGGTGCCTTCGTGCAGTTGTCTGGCGTGCTCAAGCGCGTGGCATGCAAGCTGTCGAAGGTCTGCAATGACCTGCGCCTCCTGTCATCCGGACCGCAGGCGGGCTTCGGCGACATCAAGCTGCCGGCGCGACAGGCGGGCTCCTCGATCATGCCCGGCAAGGTGAATCCGGTGATTCCGGAAGTGATGAACCAGGTGGCCTTCGAGGTCATCGGCAACGACATCACCATCACGATGGCGAGCGAGGCTGGCCAGTTGCAGCTGAATGCTTTCGAGCCGATCATGGGTTGGGCGCTTGCGAAGAGCGTGAAGCACTTGACCAACGCATGCAGGACCCTGCAAGTGAACTGCGTCCAAGGCATCCAGGCGAACACCGAGCTCCTCGCGCGTCGTGTCGCGGAGTCGGTGACGCTCGTGACGGCGCTGAACCCGATCATCGGCTACGAAAAGGCGGCCTTGATCGCCAAGACCGCGCTGGCGACCGGCGGCACCATCGCCGACACGGCCGAGGCGCTGGGGATCATGAGTCGTGCTGAAATGGAGGCGTTGCTCGTGCCCGAAACGCTGACGCGTCCGGTACGTCTGGGGGCATGAGGATTTGGCCCGGAATAGGAGAACATATTCCTGGCCAAATCCTGAGCATTGCAAAGTTTGCTGTGACTCGGGTTGCTCACGCACCTCCCCCAACACATTTGACCAACGCAAGTTCGCATTCAATTCGGCTGGAATCGCTGTGTTAACCCTAGGTCCGCGGGCTTGTAGGTGGTTTTCCGTAGCTGCCCATCCATAGAATTTCGTTTTGCCTGTTCGCGGCCCTCGCGTATCTCATTTGTTACTTGCTTGGAAATCATTGAAGGAGTCCCCATGAAGAAGACCATGTTCGCTCTCGCTGCGGTTCTGGCCGTCGGCGCTGTTCATGCCGAAGACACGTTGAAGAAAATCAAGGACAGCGGCGTCATCACGATGGGCGTGCGCGAGTCGTCGGGCCTGTCCTACACGCTGGGTGACGGCAAGTACGTCGGCTACCACATCGATGTGTGCACGAAGGTCATTTCCGATCTTGAAAAGCAGATCGGCAAGAAGCTCGAAGTCAAATACCAGCCGGTGACCTCGCAGAACCGCATCCCGCTCGTGCAGAACGGCACCGTCGACCTCGAGTGCGGCTCGACCACCAACAATGCCACCCGCCAGAAGGACGTCGCCTTCGCCGTCACCACCTTCGTGGAAGAAGTGCGCATTGCCGTAAAGGCCAACTCGGGCATCAACAGCATCGGGCAGCTCGCCAACAAAACGGTGGCCACGACCACCGGCACCACCTCGGTGCAAACTCTGCGCAAGCACGAGCGCGCCAACGGCGTCGACTTCAAGGAGCTCTTCGGCAAGGACCACTCCGACAGCTTCCTGCTGCTCGAATCCGGCCGCGCCGATGCGTTCGTGATGGATGGCTCCATCCTTGCCAAGAACATCGCCTCTTCCAAGAATCCGTCGGACTTCAAGATCGTCGGCGAAGTGCTGTCGGTCGAGCCGATCGCGATCATGATGCGCAAGGACGACCCGGCCTTCAAGAAGGCGGTCGACGACAGCATCAAGGGGCAGATCAAGTCGGGCGACTTGGCCAAGACCTACGACAAGTGGTTCATGCAGCCGATTCCGCCGAGCGGCGCGAAGATCGGCCTGCCGCTGTCGGAAGCCAACAAGAACGCCTGGGCGAACCCCAACGACAAGCCCATGGAAGATTACGCGGTCAAGAAGTAATTCGACAGCGAGGTATCGGACTCGGTTAGGCTTCGGGCACTTCGCCCCGAAGCCTGCGCGAGTTCCGAGAAGCGCGGCGCCCGGTTTGACCGCGTCGCGCTTTTTTCTGGTGTTGTCGCCGTGGGGTAGAGGCGGTAGAAGCCCAAGAAAAACAGGAGATGGTTTTGGGAAGCACTTGGGACTGGCAGATCTTTCTGCAGGACACGGGAGGAGGGCGCACCTACCTCGATTGGATGATGTCGGCGTGGGGCTGGACGATGCTCGTCTCGGTCCAGGCGTTCGTCATCGCGCTGGTGATGGGCTCGCTCATCGGCATTCTTCGCACCACGCCGAGCAAGGCGCTCGTGTTTTTCGGCGATGCATGGACTGAGCTGTTCCGCAGCATTCCGCTCCTGGTTCAGTTGTTCATCTGGTACCACGTCATACCGCAGATTTTCCCGAGCCTGCAGGCGATTCCCGGGCTCGTGCTCGCGGTCTTCGGCCTCGGGTTCTTCACCTCCGCTCGAATTGCCGAACAGGTGAGGGCGGGCATCATGGCCCTGCCCAAGGGCCAGCGTTATGCGGGTCTCGCCATGGGCCTGACGCTGCCGCAGACCTACCGCTACGTGCTTTTGCCGATGGCGTTTCGCATCATCATTCCGCCGATCACGTCCGAGTCGATGAACATCATCAAGAACTCGTCGGTGACCTTCGCGGTGCAGATCTCCGAGCTGATCTTCTTCGCGCTGCAGTCGAGTGAAGAGACCTCGCGTCCGACCACGATCTATGCTGCCGTCACCGGGCTGTACTTCGTGTCGGCATTCACAGTGAACCGCATCATGGCGGTCGTGGAGAAGCGAGTGCAGGTGCCAGGAATGATCGGGGGAGGCAAATAATGCTGCACCTCGACTTCGGTTTCCTCAACGCGCAGATCATCTCGACCTATGTGGTCAAGGGCTTTGTCTATTCCATCCAGTTGACGCTGGTTGCGATGATCGGCGGCATCTTCATCGGCACGCTGCTCGCGCTGATGCGTCTGTCGGGCAAGAAGTGGCTCGTGATGCCCGCGGCGGTCTACGTCAATACGCTGCGGTCCATACCGCTCGTGATGGTGATCCTGTGGTTCTTCCTGCTGATTCCGGCCGGGTTCTACTCGGCCATTGGGGGGCAGTTCGCATTGGCGCACCGGGCAGAGTTGTCCGCCGTCATCACCTTCACCTTCTTCGAGGCAGCCTACTACTCGGAGATCATGCGCGCGGGCATTCAGTCCGTGCCCAAAGGCCAGGTGTATGCGGGCTATGCAGTGGGCATGACCTACAAGCAGTGCATGCAGTTGGTCGTTTTGCCGCAGGCCTTCCGCAACATGCTGCCCGTGCTGCTGACGCAGACCATCATCCTGTTCCAGGACACGTCGCTCGTCTATGCGATCGGCGCCTACGATCTGTTCCACGGCATGGACCTTGTCGCAAAGAATCTGAGCCGGCCGGTCGAGTCGTATCTTGCGGCTGCTGTTGTCTACTTCATCATTTGCTTCAGCCTGTCGATGCTCGTGCGTCGCCTGCAGAAGAAAATCCAAATCATTCGCTGATCGAGCCAGGAGAGCGAACCATGATCGACATCAAGAACGTTTCCAAGTGGTACGGCACCTTCCAGGTACTCACCAATTGCACGACCACCATCAAGAAGGGCGAGGTTGTGGTGGTGTGCGGCCCGTCCGGGTCGGGCAAGTCCACGCTGATCAAGACCGTGAACGCGCTGGAGCCTTTCCAGAAGGGCGACATCGTCGTGGACGGCATCTCGATTTCCGACCCCAAGACCAACCTGCCCAAGCTGCGCAGCCGGGTGGGCATGGTGTTCCAGCACTTTGAACTCTTCCCCCACCTGACGGTGACCGAGAACCTGACGCTCGCGCAGATCAAGGTGCTCGATCGCAGCCAGGACGACGCCCGCGCTCGCGGTCTCAAGATGCTCGACCGCGTGGGCCTGATGGCGCACAAGGACAAGTTCCCCGGTCAGTTGTCAGGCGGCCAGCAGCAGCGCGTTGCGATCGCCAGTGCGCTGTCCATGGACCCGATCGTGATGCTCTTCGACGAACCCACGTCGGCGCTCGACCCCGAGATGGTGGGCGAAGTACTCGACGTGATGGTTCAGTTGGCGCAAGAGGGCATGACCATGATGTGCGTGACGCACGAAATGGGCTTCGCACGCAAGGTGAGCCATCGGGTGATCTTCATGGACCAGGGGAAGATCGTAGAAGACTGCACGCGGGATGACTTCTTCGGCAACCCGAATGCGCGCTCGCCGAGGGCGAAGGACTTTCTGTCGAAGATTCTGCAGCATTGATCTCAACCTGAGTCTTGGTGCGGACAGACTTTGTGCAGACGGAGGACGTGGCCTTCCGGAACTTCGAACCACGCCGCCTTTTCCGAACCGAGGACGCATACGCGCTTATCGGTTTTCAGCCCTGGAAAGTCGTAGTCGGCAAACACCACGCCGCGTGATATGAGAGGCGCGATGGTGCTGGCGATGTTGTCGACTCTAAAGCTCAGGGCGGTGTGCTGCGCCTTCGTTCCCTCGGGTTTCTGAAACAACGCGATCTTGGTGCCGCCGCAGCGGCAGACGAACTTGCCATGGGCTTGCCGCCGATCGGAGTCCGATTTCGCGTTTCATCCAATCGGGCATTACCACAGTGAGATGCGGGGAAAAGGAACCCAATGCATCGGGGGTGCGTTCAAACTGATGTGAAGGCATCAACACCCGTTCGCCCTGAGGTATCGAAGGGCTTGTGGAGCGTCTGGATGGGGCTTTGATACCTCAGCCTGAACGGAAATCGGTGTCCACCTGAAGCGTACACATCAGTTTGAATCGCACCCGTGCATCGGCGACTCAGTGTCGTTCAGGCGCTTCGGCAAGCCGGGGCTCTGCAGCGACTATGAACAACTGCAGAAGACTGGTTTCTGTTACTCCGTATCACGAATTCGGGGATGGCTTTCGGCCCCGCAGCGGTCTCGATTGGACCAATTGGCCAGCGAATCGGCACGCTCAGGAATATGCCACCAGCACAACCGCACGTCGCAGGTTCAACCTCCTGCACCTGTCGACCCACATGGCTGTGCCCTCCGCTCTGGTCTTTTGGCGCGTCCCCGACGCCTACACTTGTCTGCCTTGAGATAGTGATGCTGGTCGGCTCCGTACCGATGGCTCGGATGCCGCACTGGCGGCAGCAACCACAAGCAAAGTTTCAATGACAACCTCGGAACGCCAACTTGAAGAAGAGCTGATCGCCAAGCTCTCGGAGCTGAAGTACACCCATCGCGAAGACATTCGCGACCGTGCCGCCCTCGAAGCCAACTTTCGAGAGAAGTTTCAGCAGCTCAACCGCGTCAAGCTCACCGACGAAGAGTTCCATCGGCTGCTCGAAGAGATTGTCACCCCCGACGTCTTCACCGCTGCCCAGACGCTGCGCAGCCGTAACAGCTTCACCCGCGAAGACGGCACGCCACTGAACTACACCCTGGTCAACATCGACGAATGGTGCAAAAACACCTTTGAAGTCGTCAACCAGCTGCGCATCAACACCGACTACAGCCACCACCGCTTTGACGCCGTGCTGCTCATCAACGGCGTGCCAGTGGTGCAGATCGAGTTGAAGACGCTGGGCATCAACCCGCGCCGCGCCATCGAGCAGATCGTCGACTACAAAAATGACCCCGGCAACGGCTTCACGCGCACGCTGCTGTGCTTCATGCAGGTGTTTGTGGTCAGCAACCGCAACTCGACCTACTACTTCGCCAACAACACGCCCGGCATTTCAGCTTCAACTCCGACGAGCGCTTTCTGCCCATCTACCAATACGCCGCGCCCGACAACACCAAGATCACGGGACTGGATGACTTCGCCGACGCCGTCTTGGCCAAATGCACTCTCGGCCAGATGCTCAGCCGCTACATGGTGCTGGTGGCCAGCGAGCAAAAGCTCTTGATGATGCGGCCCTACCAAATTTATGCGGTCAAGAACATCGTCAAGTGCATCGACGAAAACAGCGGCAATGGCTACATCTGGCACACCACCGGCAGCGGCAAGACGCTCACGAGCTTCAAAGCCTCCACCTTGCTCAAGGCCAACCCGGCCATTGAGAAATGCCTGTTCGTGGTGGACCGCAAAGACCTCGACCGCCAGACCCGGGAAGAGTTCAACCGCTTTCAAGAAGGCTGCGTCGAGCAAAACACCAACACCGGCGCGCTGGTGCAGCGCATGCTGTCAGACGACGGAGCAGACAAGGTCATCGTCTGCACCATCCAGAAGCTCGGCTTGGCGCTGGATGAAAACAGCAAGCGCAACAAAAGCCGAGAGAAGCGCGGGCTGGCCACCTACGTCGACCAGCTAGAAGCGCTGCGCGACAAGCGCATGGTTTTCATTTTCGACGAGTGCCACCGCTCGCAGTTTGGCGACAACCACCAGGCCATCAAAGAGTTCTTCCCCAAGGCCCAGCTCTTCGGCTTCACCGGCACGCCGATCTTTCCAGACAACGCGAGCTACAAGCAGATTACCGGCGAAGAGAAAACGCTGAAGACCACGCAAGACCTCTTTCAGCAGTCGCTGCACGAATACACCATCACCCACGCCATCGAAGACCGCAACGTCTTGCGCTTTCACGTCGACTACTACAAGCCAGACGGCAAAAACCCGCCCAAACAAGGCGAAACGCTGGCCAAGCGTGCCATCGTCGATGCCATCCTGGCCAAGCACGACGCCGCCACGGCCGGGCGCAAGTTCAACGCCATCCTCGCCACCGCCTCCATCAACGACGCCATTGAATACCACGGCCTGTTCGAGAAGGCGCAGGCCGAGATGCTGCGGGCCGACCCGGCCTTCGTGCCGCTCAACATCGCCGCCGTGTTCTCACCGCCCGGCGACGTGAGCCTCGACGTGAGGCAGATTCAAGAAGACCTGCCGCAAGAGCAAGAAGACAACCGCCAAGAGCCTGATGCCAAGAAGGTAGCGCTGAAAGCCATCATCGCCAGCTACAACGCCCGCTTCAGTACGAACCACCGCATCGAGGAATTCGACCTCTACTACCAAGACGTGCAGCAGCGCATCAAAGACCAGCAGTGGCCCGACGCGGACTTACGCAAGTCCATGCCCAGCGCCGCGCAGCACAAGCTCGACATCACCATCGTCGTCGACATGCTGCTCACTGGATTCGACAGCAAGTACCTCAACACGCTCTACGTCGACAAGAACCTCAAGCACCATGGCTTGATACAAGCCTTCAGCCGCACCAACCGCGTGCTGAACGACACCAAGCCCTTCGGCCACATTCTCGACTTTCGTGGCCAACGAGGCGCGGTAGACGAAGCCATTGCCCTTTTCTCTGGCGCCAAGGGCGAGGCCGCGCGAACGATCTGGCTGGTGGACAAGGCCCCCGCCGTGATTGAAAAGCTGCAAGAGGCCAAGGGGGCCCTTCAGAGCTTCATGCACTCGCATGGGCTTTCGGGCAAGCCCGAAGACATCATCAACCTGAAAGGTGACGAAGCTCGCGTCGCCTTCGTCGAGGCCTTCAAGAAAGTGCAGAAGCTGCAAACCCAGCTCGACCAGTACACCGACCTCACACCCGAGCAAGCCGCGGCCATTCAGGCCATCTTGCCCAAAGACGAGCTGACCGCCTTGCGCGGCCAGTACCTCGAGACCGCACAGCGCCTGCGTGCGCAACAGGCCAAGCCGGAGGGTGAGCAGAACGAGCAGGTCGATCAGCTCGATTTCGAGTTCGTGCTCTTTGCATCGAGCACCATCGACTACGACTACATCATGAAGCTCATCGCGGACTTCTCTGCCAAGAAACCCGGCAAGGCCACGATGAGCCGCGAGCAGCTGGTCGGCCTGATCGCGAGCGACGCCAAGTTCATCGACGAACGCAACGACATCACCGAGTACGTGATGAGCCTCAAGGCCGGCGAAGGCCTCGACGAGGCCGCCATTCGCGCGGACTACCAGCAGTTCAAGGCCGCCAAGGCTGCCCGCGAGTTGGGCGAACTCTCTGCCCGGCACGGCCTGCCCGCAGCGGCGATGCAAAGCTTTGTGGACGGCGTGCTTGAGCGCCGCATCTTCGACGGCGAGCAACTCACTGAACTGCTGGCCCCTTTGGCGCTGGGCTGGAAGGCCCGCACGCAGAAGGAGCTAGCCTTGATGACTGATCTGGTGCCGATGTTGAAGAAGCGCGCCGGGGGCCGAGAGATCTCGGGCCTCCAGGCCTACGAGGATTGAGGCGTGGCGAAGCAGGGAAGATCGACGGTGGTGCCGAGACTGCGGTTCCCGGAGTTTCGAAAGGCGACCAAGTGGGCGGAGACAACCCTCGGTTCAGAGGCCACTTTCCAGAAGGGCCGAGGTATCTCAAAGGCCGAGATTGATCCCAAGGGAAATCGTTTGTGCATTCGCTACGGTGAGCTGTACACCCGATATGGCGAAGTCATTCGGGAGGTTTTCTCCAGGACCAATGCACCCGAGTCGGGTCTCCTTCTTAGCTGCAAAAACGATGTGATTGTTCCGGCATCAGGCGAGACCAAAGATGACATCGCGACCGCATCTTGCGTTTTGCTCGACGATGTGGCGCTCGGAAGCGACCTGAACGTGATTCGGACGAGGCACAACGGCGTCTTTCTCAGCTACTTTCTGAACGGGCCAAAACGACGAGAAGTTGCCAAGGTCGCGCAAGGTGACACCGTCGTGCACCTCTATTCAAGTCAGCTTGGACAACTTCCAATTGCCTTTCCCGAGAAAGGCGAGCAACAGAAGATCGCCGACTGCCTGACGGCGCTGGACGAGGTGATTGCCGCTTACGGGCAGAGGGTGGCGGGCTTGATGACTTACAAGCGCGGCCTGATGCAGCAGCTCTTCCCCCGCGAAGGCGAAACCATCCCTCGCCTGCGTTTCCCCGAGTTCCGTAATGACCCGGAGTGGAAAGAGGTGAAGGCTGGAACGCTGTTCGCAAACCGCTCGGAAAGAGGTGAAGACGCGCTGCCGATCTATTCCGTGACGATGACGGATGGCCTCGTGAAGCGCACGTCCTTGGATCGTCGGATCGATGACCTTGCCGAAGCTGCTGGGAACAAAAAAGTACTCCGGCACGACATCGCCTACAACATGATGCGCATGTGGCAAGGTGCATGTGGTGTTGCGCGCGTGGATTGCATGGTCAGCCCTGCCTACGTAGTGCTTGCTCCGAAGATGGGTGTGCGCTCCGATTTCTACGGCTACCTCTTCAAGTTGCCGCAGATGCTGCGGCTGTTTACCGCTCACTCTCGTGGTCTCACAGAAGACAGATTGCGGCTGTACTACCAAGGCTTCAGCAGCATTCCGCTCCCACAGCCCGACGTGCGAGAGCAGAGGCAAATCGCCGATTTCCTATCGGCCTTAGACACCCGGATTGCTATCGAATCTGACAAGTTGGATGCCTTAAAGACTCACAAACAGGGCCTCATGCAGCAGCTATTTCCGTCGCCGGAGGTGGTCTAGCACATGGCGACCACGACCTTCTCCGGCCTGCATCAAGCCCGAGGCCGACGACCCGAATCAGACGCTCTACAAGCGCGTGATTGATTTGATGAGCCATGGCGACTACTCACTGTATGAGCCGCGCGAAATGATGCCGGAGAACAAAGAGCACTTCGGCCGGGCAATGCGGCAGTTCATCAGCGCGCACCCCTTCAGCCCCACGCTCTTCGTTGGCACTGCGGAGCAAACGCCATGACGGGTAAACGCACCCAGCAAGCGGGCGGCGACGGCAAGGCCCTTGCTGCCGCACCCACTGGCCTGACTCCCTTGCTGGGCGCCCTGCGCCAGCTCATCGCCGATTCGCGCCAACAGGCGCTGCGGGCGGTGGACAGTCTTCAGGTGCAAACCTACTGGCATATCGGGCAGCACATCGTCGAGTATGAGCAAGGCGGTGCGCAGCGTGCGGCCTATGGGCAACGGTTGCTGCCGCAGCTGGGGCAGGCGCTGGCGGCGGAGTTTGGGCGCGGCTTTGATGCCACCAACTTGCGGCACATGCGGGGTTCTACCTGGCCTTCCCGATTCGCGACGCACTGCGTCGCGAATTGAGCTGGACGCACTACCGCCTGCTGCTGCGGGTAGACAGCACCGAGGCACGGCAGTGGTACATGCAAGAGGCCGCAAGCCAGAACTGGAGCACGCGGGCGCTGGAGCGGCAGATTGGCACGCTGTATCACGAACGCCTGCTGTTGAGCCAGGACAAGGCGGCGGTAAGCGCCGAGGCCCAGGTTGATCTTGCGGCCTTGGCGCCCTCGCCCCGCGCTTTTGTGCGCGACCCGGTGATGCTGGAGTTCTTGGGCCTGCCTGACACCGGCCGCCTGCTCGAAGCGAAGCTGGAATCTGCGCTGATGGACAAGCTGCAGCAGTTTTTGCTGGAGCTGGGCAAAGGCTTTGCCTTTGTGGCGCGCCAGCAGCGCATCAGCACCGAGACGCAAGACTTTTATATCGACCTGGTGTTCTACAACTACCTGCTCAAGTGCTTTGTGCTGATCGACCTGAAAACAGGCCACCTCACGCACCAGGATGTCGGGCAGATGGACATGTATGTGCGCATGTACGACGAGCTGCGCCGGGGCGCGGACGACAACCCGACGGTGGGCATTCTGTTGTGCGGCAGCAAAGACCAATCGGTGGCGCGCTATTCCGTGCTCAACGGCAGCGAGCAGCTCTTTGCCAGCAAGTACCGCTTGGTCTTGCCCAGCGAAGAAGAGCTGCGGTTGGAGCTGCAGCGCGACAGAGAAGACATTGAAACCCACCAGAACCTGAGCGGCGAAGACGACAAGCCATGACCGAACAAGACCAAAAAGAACTGGGCAAAACCCTCTGGGCCATCGCCGACCAGCTGCGCGGCTCGATGAACGCGGACGACTTTCGCGACTACATGCTGTCGTTCTTGTTCTTGCGCTACTTGTCGGCCAACTATGAACAGGCAGCCCAGAAGGAGCTGGGCGCGGACTACCCGGACGTGGCGGCGGACGTGATGGAGCAGACCGACGCCACGACGCCGCTTCAAATCTGGTACGAGGAGAACGCTGCCGACGTGGATGAGTTCGAGAAGCAGATGCGCCGCAAGGTGCACTACGTGATCGAGCCCGACTATCTGTGGGGCAGCATCACCTACCTGGCCAAGACACAAAGCGGCCAGCTACTCAATACCTTGCAAAAGGGCTTCAATTACATTGAGGAAAGGTCATTCCAGAGCAACTTCCAAGGCTTGTTTTCTGAAATCAACCTCGCATCCGACAAGCTCGGCCGCAAGTACGAAGACCGCAACGCCAAGCTGTGCTCGATCATCTCGGAGCTGGCGCGTGGCATGTCGCTGTTCTCGACCGACACCGACACCCTGGGCGATGCCTACGAATACCTGATCGGGCATTGCGGCGGGCTCGGGCAAGAAGGCGGGCGAGTTCTACACGCCTCAGCAAATCTCAAGCATTCTCTCGGCCATCGTCACGCTCGACAGCCAAGCGCCCGAGACGGGCTCGCGCAAGAAGCTCGAGAGCGTTTTCGATTCGCCTGCGGCTCGGGCTCGCTGCTGCTGAACGTGCGGCACCGCATGAAGAAGGCCGGCGGCACCATCTCCAAGATCTACGGGCAGGAATACAACGTCACGACCTACAACCTGGCACGCATGAACATGTTGCTGCACGGGGTGAAGGACACCGAGTTCGAGATCTACCACGGAGACACGCTCACCAACGCCTGGGACTACTTGCGTGAGACCAACCCCGCAAAGAAGCCGAAGTTCGATGCGGTGGTGGCCAACCCACCGTTCAGCTACCGCTGGGAACCAACCGACACCATCAGCGAAGACATGCGCTTCAAGGGCCACGGCGTGGCACCCAAGAGCGCGGCCGACTTTGCCTTCTTGCTGCACGGTGTTATGTCCGTTGATATCCGAGGCGATCTGAGGGGGTGACGTCCCGGTGTTCTTGAGGGCGATGTTGAGATCGGCACCTTGCTCAGCTTGGGACCGCG
>Ga0136846_1243206_pt1 | contig 12959 bp, 13 predicted proteins | sample HopSoiMetagenom2_FD_96841 | JGI IMG/M metagenome (GOLD analysis project Ga0136846, IMG submission 96841) | Grasslands soil microbial communities from Hopland, California, USA - 2 Assembly 2016 (version 4) | ecosystem: Environmental > Terrestrial > Soil > Grasslands | place: USA: Hopland... | reverse complement strand
GAGAAGAAGGCAGCTTAAACGCGATCTGGAGATCAGGGCAGGGCGCGGCGTAGTTGCGCGCGCTCTCCCGTTGCACGATTGAAGGAGAGAACTATGGCTATTCGTGATCTCATTCCCTGGTCGAAAAATCAGGAGCTTGCGCCGGCGCGCGACAGCTTCGATCCCTTCCTGACGCTGCACCGCGAAATGAACCGCCTGTTCGATGACGTGTTCCGCGGTTTCGGCCCCACCGGGCTCACCCCGCTGATGGAAGGTCGGTTCGGCTGGCCCAAGGTCGAGCTCAGCGAAACCGACAAGGCGCTGATCGTCTCGGCCGAACTGCCCGGCATGACGGAAAAGGACGTGAACGTGGAAATCGCGAGCGGGGTCCTGAAGATCCGCGGCGAGAAGAAGGCCGAGCACAATGGCGAGGGTAAGTACTTCACCGAGCGCTACTACGGCTCGTTCGAGCGTCAGATACCGCTGGATGACGTCCAGGAGGATAAAGCCGAGGCGTCATTCAAGAACGGCGTGCTGACGATTTCGCTGCCGAAATCGGACAAGCCGCGCGAGGGCGTCAAACGCATCGCAATCAACACGCAATGACTCAAGGCCGGCGGCGGTCGCTCCAGCACCGCCGCCGTTTTACCAGCGGTCCCACGGAAAGGAGCGTTACGGAGAGACGACCGATGACCAAAGCCAACGCAAATGCCAACGATCTTCATTCGACCTTCCACCCCGCCGTCCACTATGCTTCACCAGGGGAAGTTCTGAAGGACGAGGAACTCTCCGCGCCGGAGAAGCGGGTCATCCTGTCGTCCTGGGCGTCGGACATGTACGCCGTCGAGTCCAATCCGGCCCTGCGCGAAATTCCCGGCCTCGGCCACGCGATCCGGCTCGTCGACATCCTTGCGGCGCTGCGTCAGCTCGACCCCGACAACGACAATGACGATCCGCCGCGCGGCGGCGGGGTTCCGATGCGGCTGCGGCGGCCTTGGGCCGCCGCGCAGCGGAGCTGATGCCGATGGTCACGCAAGCAGTGCTGGCGATGGTGCTGGTCGGTCATGCCTCGGCGATCTCTGCCATTCCGCTTCTGACGTTATTCGCCCCCCTCGATCTTCCGTACAGCGACAAGGCTTGAGGTTTGATGCCTTCAAATCCTTCGCGCCATGAGAGGCTGCAGGTGACGAAAATGTTTCCTTCGCGTTTTGTTGCGTTAACGTCTTTGCTGCTGACGCTGCTTGCGGCGTATCCTGCCGCCGCACAAGTTCCCGATCTCAAGGCTGGTGCTGCGGTCCCGACGCTGGCGCCTCTGGTTCGGCAGGTCACGCCGGCAGTCGTCAACATCTCCGTGCACGGCCGCGTTCGCGAAGACAATCCGCTGTACCGCGATCCGGTCTTTCGCGAGTTCTTTGACATCCCTCGCCAAATCGAGAAGGAGGTCAACGCGACCGGATCCGGCGTCATCGTCGATGTGCAGCGCGGCTACGTCCTGACCAACAATCATGTCGTCGAAGGCGCCTCCACTGTGCAGATCACCACGAAGGACGGCCGGCAATTGTCGGCGCGAGTGATCGGCCGGGATCCGCCGACGGACGTTGCCGTGCTGCAGATCCAGAATCCTTCCGGGCTCAAGGCGTTGACCTTCGGCGACAGCGATACGCTCGAGGTCGGAGATTTTGTGCTGGCAATCGGCAATCCCTTTGGGCTCGGCCAGACGGTGACTTCGGGCCTGATCAGCGCCCTCGGCCGGACGGGTCTGGGCAAACAGGGCTATGAGGACTTCATCCAGACGGATGCTGCAATCAATCCCGGAAATTCCGGCGGTGCACTGGTCAGCCTGCGCGGCGAACTTATCGGGATCAATTCCGCAATCATCTCTCCCGCGGGCGGCAACGTCGGCATCGGCTTTGCCATACCGGTCAACATGGCGCGCCGCGTGATGGAGCAGATCATTGCGACCGGACGGGTCGAGCGGGGCCGGATCGGCGTTTCGCTCGGCGATGTGCATCCTTCCTCAGGAAAAGGCCGCACCGAAGGCGCATTGATCGCGGAGGTCGCCACGGATTCGCCGGCGGATCGTGCGGGCCTGCGCAAGGGAGATGTCGTTGTCATGGCCGACGACCGGCCAATCCGCACCGCTGCGCAACTGCGCAACAAGGTGGGCCTGACGCCGATCGGCCAGGCCGTGAGGCTCACCGTACAGCGCAATGGCATCCCCATGACCGTCGGCGTCCAGATCGCACCACCGCTGGAACAAAGCAATGCCTCGGCCATCAAGACCCGTGTTGTGCGCTGATCTCGCGTCTACTGCTCGCAGTTTGGCAATTCGTTCCTCTCCGGGCACGTAAGTTCAATAATAGAATTGTGGGCCACGAGGGCACTCCTTCTCGCTTTTCCGCGCCATTTTCGCGGCTGGCGGAGCGTCGCGCGTGCTCTACCGGTTGTGTCGGCGTTCCCCACCAAACGCAGCCGGTGCGGTGCCCCGGCGACGAACAATCATCTAAACGCTTGACGAGTTCAAAAAAAGAACTGTAGTTTGCGCGGACGAGACGGCCGACCTCAACGGCCGCAGGGCTCACCGCGCGCCGGCTATTCGCAGTTGGACAGGGCGGCAGGCCGTTCGCCTGGCGCAATGTCGGTGAGCCGCCGGGTGACGCAACAAAACACAATGACGTGCCCGGATGGGTACGCATCAGGGAGGACGGGTCATGTTGGCGACGTGGAAGAGTCTCGCGGCTCTGACTTTGCTTTTGAGCAGTCCGGCGTTCGCAGCTGACGAGCCGGGAGTGACAGCGACCGAAATCAAGATTGGCGGGGTGTTTCCGTTCAGCGGACCGGCGTCATCGATCGGTCTCGTCGGCAAAGGCCTTATCGCCTACATTCAATCGGTCAACGACCGCGGCGGTATCAACGGCCGCAAGATCAACTACATCGCCTACGACGATGCCTATAGCCCTCCGAAAGCGGTGGAGCACGTCCGTAAGCTTGTCGAGAGCGATGAAGTGGCGTTCATGTTCGGACAACTCGGCACGCCCGGCCTTTCGGCCACAGCGAAGTACCTGAAGGCGAAAGGGGTGCCGAGCATCGCAATCATCAGCGGCTCCTCCAAGTTCACCGACGTCGCCAGTTACCCGCTGACCACGACAGGCCTCGTCAGCTACGACACCGAAGGAAAAATCTACGCGAAATATCTGACCAAGGCGCTGCCCAACGCCAAATACGCGATCCTCTATCAGAACGACGATCTCGGCAAAGATTACGTCAATGCCTTCAAGTCCTTTCTCGGCAAGGACTACGATCGAAAGGTCGTCAGTGCGTCCTATGAGGTGACGGAGCCGACCGTCGATTCGCAGATCACGACACTGAAAAGCTCCGGTGCCGACGCCCTGATGATCGCGGGAACGCCGAAGTTCGCAGCGCAAGCGATCCGGCAAGCGTCCGTGATCGGCTGGAAAGCGACGGTGATCATCAACTTTCCCTCCGGTTCGGTCGGAGGCACCCTCGCGCCGGCCGGTCTCGACAAATCGGTCGGCGTGATCGTAGGGACGATCAACAAGGACGTCGTGGATCCCTCATGGAAAGACGATCCCGCCATGCAGGCTTATCGGGCGTTCCTCGACAAGTACCTGGCCGGCGTCGACATCACCAACGGCAGCTATCTGACCGGCTATCAGCAGGGCGTCCTGCTCGAACAGATCCTGAAGCAATGCGGCAATGATCTGTCCCGCAAGAACATTCTGGCGCAGGCCAAGAACCTCAAGGATTTCGTCGTCCCGACTGCGCTGCCGGGCATCAAGGTGAACACCAGCGAGGCCGAGAACATGATCTGGACGCAAATGCGCCTGCAGCGGTGGACCGGCTCGACCTGGGAAGCCTTCGGCGAGGTGCTCGACTCCAGGTCTGAATGAATTTTCGCGACAGCCGGAGCTCGGACGCCGCGAGAGCTGCGTCCGGGCTTGCTCTGCGCCGGCAGGCTGCCGCCGGGCATGACACCAACGCAGCGCGCGGGCCCTTCTGCAATTCGGGAGATCATTTTCGATGTCGACGACGGCACTGACGTTTGCACCACGCGAGGTTTCGATCGAGCGTCGAACCGACGGTACGCTTATCCTGAGTTCGCCCCTCGAATGGCCGCCGTGCGACTGGCGCATCACCGATTTCCTTCCGCGCTGGGCCAATAGCTCTCCGGATCGGGTCTTCCTGGCGCAACGCAATGCGCAGGGAGGATGGGACGAGATCACCTATAGTGAGGCATGGTCGCAGGTCCAATCGGCCGGCCAAAGCCTGATCGATATGGGTGCAAAGCCGGCCGACAAGATTGCGGTCCTGTCCGGAAACTCGATCGAGAACGCGGTGATCTCGTTTGCTGCGATGTCGATGGGAGTCGTACTGGCGCCGATATCGCCGAACTACACGCTGATGCCCGGGGGTCTCGCACGACTCAAGGACATCGCGGAAGTGCTGCGCCCGAATTTCGTGTTCGTTCAAAGCGGCCGCGACTTTTCAGCTGCCCGTGCCATTCCCGAACTGGCGGCCGCGACCTGGATCAGCGTCGATGGTGCTCCTGAGACGGTGCGTTTTCGGGATCTCATCGCGCGAACCGGGAGCGAAGGATTCGAGCGCGCATCGCGTGAGGTGCCGTGCGATGCCGTTGCGAAGATTCTCTTCACGTCCGGCTCGACCGGCTTTCCCAAAGGCGTGCTCAACACCCACCGGATGATGGCAAGCTCCCTGCAAATGGGGAGCCTGCTCGTGTCACCTCCGGCTGCGCCGGTGCAGGTTGAATGGCTGCCCTGGCACCACACCATGGGCAGCAACGTCATCCTCCACAGCATCCTGAAAAACGGCGGAACGCTCTATATCGACGATGGCAGGCCCCTGCCGCAGCTGTTTCACAAGACGGTTGCCAATCTCAAGGAGGTTTCGCCGACTGCCATGTTCAACGTGCCTGCCGGATACAACCTCTTGTGTGACGCGATCGAGAAGGACGCCGATCTCGGCGCCAGCGTGTTCAAGCGGATGGACCGATTGAGTTATGCCGGCGCCGCAATTTCGCAGGGCACCTTGGAGAAGCTCTATCGGTTGACGTTCGCCGCCACTGGCCGGCGAATTCCCGTCATGTCGGGCTATGGCACGACCGAAACGGCGCCGACAATCAGTTCGACGCATTGGGCAACGGACCAGCCCGGAGAGATTGGCCTTCCCGCGCCCGGGCTGCAGCTCAAGCTCATCCCCGTCTCCGATACGTACGAGGCCAGGGTCAAGGGCCCCAACGTCACGCCCGGCTACCTCGGAAGGCCGGATCTGACGGAAAAGGCCTTCGACGAGGAAGGGTTCTATCGCATCGGCGACACCGTCTCGTTTCTGGATCCGGAGAAGCCCGAGCTTGGGCTGCGCTTCACGGGAAGAATTTCCGAGAACTTCAAGCTCGCAAACGGCACCTGGGTCTCGATTGGAAACATGCGGGCGGCAATCCTGGCGGCGACCCGTGGCGTCTTGCTGGATATTGTCGTGGCGGGTGAAAATCGCGAAGCCTGTGCGTTGCTCTGCTGGTTGAATCCGACCGAGGCGGCACGGATTTCGAAGAGGCCGGTCGCAGAACTGACCTGCGATCCTCTTGTCATTCAATTTCTGAGGGATCGTTTTCACGACTACAACGAGACGGTCGGAAGCAGCGAGCGAATCTGTTCCTTCTCCCTGCTGAAGGATCCGCCGTCAATGGCGGCAGGAGAGATCACCGACAAGGCCTATGTGAACCAGCGTGCCGTGCTGAAGGTTCGCTCCGAACAGGTTGAGCGTCTCTACGCCGGCGAACCGGTCCAAGATGTGGTCTCGGTGTGAGAGCGAATTCAGCGTTGCGGAACGGCGGGGCAGCACGTCGTGCGCTGCCACCTCAAGCAGCGCGTGAGCGTGCCTTCGTCTTCCTGGTCTCCGGCGCGTTTTTCTCGGGAAGACCGCGGGCGCCCGGCCCCGGATGGGTATGAACCTCCTTGGCCGACAATGGCTCGCCGCATTCGGAGCACACCATGACCGGATCGAAGTCCTTTCCGCATTTGCGGTGCTGGTGCAGCAACGGGCGGCCGCGCTCGTCGACCATATGAGTATCACCCCAATGCACGATCGCCATCATGATCGGATAGAGGTCGAGGCCCTTCTGAGTCAGGATGTATTCGTGGCGCTTGGGCGATTCCTGGTAGGGGATGCGACGCAGGATGCCTTGCCGGACCAGCTTTTTCAGCCGTTCGGCCAGCAAGTGCCGTGTGATGCCGAGCGCCGACTGGAATCCCTCGAAGCGGCGCGTGCGCAGGAAGCATTCGCGGAGGATCAGAAGAGTCCAGCGATCGCCGATCACGCCGATGGTTCGGGCCATCGAACACGGCTCTTCCTCGAGTTCTTTCCACTTCATCCACACACTCCAGTCGCCGGCATGAGCGTTCCGAATCGTCACGGAGGCCGGCTGCGATCACTCGCATTCTAGATAGGTACTAAATTCCAAACAATCCCCCTCCCAGCAGCAAAAACCAGCAGATTGAGGGTCCATTTGACAGTTCTATTTTAGAACTATAAGCTTCGTGCGAAGTGAGGCTGGCGATCGGATCGTCGGTGCCCGCCATGCGATCTCCGGGAGAAAACGCGATGACCTTGAAGGTTGAATTCCTGTTCGATTTCGGCAGCCCGAACGCTTACATGGCGGAAACGGCCATTCCGGGCATTGAGCAGCGGACCGGCGTGAAATTCGCCTATGTCCCGGTTCTGCTCGGCGGAATTTTCAAGGCGACCGGCAACATGTCGCCGTTCGATTCGCTTCGCGGGATCAAGAACAAGCCGGAATATCAGGCGCTGGAGACCCAGCGATTTATCCGTCGCCATAACATCACGAAATTTCGGCAAAATCCCTTCTTTCCGGTCAACACGCTGATGCTGATGCGCGGTGCTGTCGCCGCGCAGTTCGAGGGCATGTTCGATCCGTATTTTCGCGCCGCCTATCATCACATGTGGGAAGAGCCGAAGAAGATGGACGACCTCGAGATCTTCCGGAGCGCGTTTGGCTCCTCGGGCATCGATATCGATCGTTTGATGGCGCGCGCACAGCAGGATGACGTCAAGAAGAGGCTGATCGATCTGACCAACGACGCGGTCAGCCAGGGCGCATTCGGCTCTCCGACCTTCTTCGTCGGAAAGGAAATGTTCTTCGGCAAGGACCAGATCCGCGACGTCGAGGAGTCGATCGTTGAGCAAACCAGGCAGCCTGTTCCCAAGACGGCCTGATGGCACCGACTATCCGGGCTGAGGCGCAAGCCGCTGTCGGACCGAATAACAAACGCAAATTCAGGGAGAATGCCTATGCCCGGCCCACTTCACGGCGTTCGCGTGCTCGATTTGACCGGCGTGGTGTCGGGCCCGTTCGCGACCATGTTTCTGGCGGATCAGGGCGCCGACGTGCTGAAGATCGAGCCGATCGGCGGTGACATTACCCGCCGCAGTCGTGCCACCATCGACAAGGAGGGTGAGTTCTCCGCGCTGTTCATCTCTTCGAACCGCGGCAAACGCTCGCTTTCGATCGACGTCAAGAGTGCGTCGGGGCGTGAGGTGCTTACCCGGCTGGTCGCGCAGGCCGACGTCCTGGTGCAGAATTTTCGGCCAGGTACCATGGAACGTCTCGGTCTCGGCGTTCAGGAATTGCGTCAGCGCCATCCGCGCCTGATCTATGTCTCGATCAGCGGGGTCGGCGATACCGGCCCCTATGTCAAGAAGCGCGTCTACGATCCGATCGTTCAGGGCTTGTCGGGCTTCGCCGATATCCAGTCGCAGCCGGTCACGAACCGGCCGCAGATGATCCGCACCATCGTCTGCGACAAGACCACTGCGGTGTTCACGGCTCAGGCCGTGGCGGCGGCGCTCTATGCGCGCGAGAAGACGGGGCAGGGCGACCACATCCAGGTGGCGATGCTGGATGCGATGATCTCCTATCTCTGGCCCGAAGGCATGATGCAGTACACCGTGGTTGGCGCCGAGGCGGCCGCCGCGGATCCAAATGATCGGCCGGATCTCGTGTTCAAGACCAGCGACGGTTATATCACCGCGGGGACCATATCCGATTCCGAATGGCAGGGCTTTTGCCGTGCCTGCGGCGATCCCGAACTCGCCAAGGATGCTCGCTTCGCAACGCCGGCGGCGCGGTCGGTCAATGCCACCGCCCGGATCAACAAGATGGCGGAATACATCAGCCAGCATACGACAGCCGAATGGCTGGAACGGCTGGACGCCGCCGATGTGCCTTGCGCACCGATCCTGCGCCGGAGCGAGATCATCCATAACGAACAGGTCGTGGCGCGCGGCATCATCGCCGAATTCGATCAGCCGAAGGTCGGTCGGGTGCGGCAGCCGAAGCCGGCCGCCCGCTTCGAGGTCAACCAAGCCGCGATCGGCGGGCCGGCCCCCCGGGTCGGCGAGCACTCGCGCGAGGTGCTGCGCGATCTCGGCTATGACGACGGCGCCATCGACAAGATGATCGCCGAGCGCGCCCTGCGCGTGGCCGTCTAGTCCCAGGCCTCCCGCGCGCCGGCGATCGACGCTCAGCCTTTCGCCGGCACTGTCGCAATGGGAGCTACCGGAACATTTGCCGCGACGGCCTGCTGATAGGCCTTCCGCTGCCGGATATGTTCGAGGTAGGGCAGCGCATTGTCGCAAATGCCGACACCGTAAGCGATGGCCCAATCGAGGCACGTCGTCAGCAGGATATCCGCGCTGCTGAAGCGCTCGCCCATGAGAAACGGCCGGCCATCAGCCAGGGCGACTTCGACGTGGCGCAACTGCCCGCGGAAATATTCCGCGGCTTGAGCGACGACCTCGGGTGCAACGCCGTAGATATGTCCCAGGGCGTCCGCGCGGTGGCGGCGCATGACGTAAAGGCTCGTCGAATCGAGTTCGGCCACGACGAAGAAGCACCATTCCAGCCACGCCGCATAGTCGCGGGGGGCTTCCGGAATCAGCGCGCGTTCCGGCGTGGAGTACATGCGCGACAGATAGGCGACGATCGCGGCACTTTCTCCGATGCAGAAGTCGCCGTCCTGCAACAGCGGAATCTTCTGGCGGGGATTGAGCCTGGTATATTCAGTGGTCTTGGTCTCGCCTGTGCGTGGTCCGATCGGCTTGATCTTGTAGGACAGGCCGAGTTCGTGCATCGCCCAGTGTGCACGAACGGTGCGGCTTGTGCCGGCGCCCCACAGCGTGAGATCGGGTGTTGCGCTCATCACCACTTCTCCACCGATGGACGCAGATCGAGTTCATGGGTCCAGCCGTCGCGGCTCTGCTGGTGAGCGAACCAATAGGCCTCTGCGATGGAGGCGGTTTTCGTCAGGCTGTCCGGTGGGATCTCGCTTGCCTCGATGCCCTTTGCCGCTTTCATGCGCTGGTGGATGGCCTCGCTATCGACGCCGGCATCGATGATGAGATGGACGACATGGATATTCTTCGGCCCGAGCTCGCGCGCCATGGCCTGGGCCACCGCGCGAAGCGCGAATTTCGCAGAGGAAAACGCGGCAAACCCCTGGCGGCCGCGAATGCTGGCAGTTGCGCCGGTGAAGAAAATGGTGCCGCGCCCGCGCGGCAGCATGACTCGCGCGGCTTCGCGGCCCACGAGGAATCCGGCGTAGCAGGCCAGCTCCCACGCCTTGAAGAAGAGCTTTTCCGTGGTCTCCAGGAGGGGCTTGCTGACGTTCGATCCGGCATTGAAAAGGCAGACCTCGATCGGCCCGATGGTACTTTCGACTTCGGAAAAGAGTTTCTGGACCTCGGCCTCCTGACGCGCATCGACGCTGAAGGCGTGGATGCGATAGCCATCGGCCGTCAGTTCGTCCACAAGTCCGGCGGATTTGGCTGCGTCGCGCCGGCAGATACAAACCGTGTAGCCGCCCTTGGCAAAGCGCCGGGCGACCGCAGCGCCGATCGCGTCGCCGGCGCCGACCAGGATCGCCACGCCTCGACTTTCCGTCATCGCTTTCCTCCCATCAAGTTCTTATTTGGTACTTATAGCTAGCCGCTGTTGTCGACGTTGTAAACAAGTCGATTTGACAGCTGTAAACGTCAGCAAGTCTGCCGCTTTCGATGATCGATCGATGGACGATTTATCGATTGACGAGTTCTAAAAAAGAACGTTAACTCGCGTCCGAATGTGCCGCGGCAAGGACCGGGCTCATCGTTCGGGAGGTTGCAATGGCGAAATCTTTTCAAACGCCGCCACCGCAGGCGACCGGATGACTATGGTCCGCGAACGCCGCGCTGGGACGGACGCCCCGGCGCCATACAATAGCTTAAGCTAATTTAACCGGGAGACGACCCTTGCAAAAGCGAAACGCGACCGTGGCCGTGATCGGCGCCGGCGACTACATCGGCGGCGAGATCGCCAAGAAGTTTGCCTCGGAGGGCTTCACGGTGTTTGCCGGGCGCCGGAATGGCGCCAAGCTCGAGCCGCTGGTCAAGGACATCGAGGCGGCCGGCGGCGAAATTCATGCGCGTTCGCTCGACGCGCGCAAGGAGGAGGAGGTCATCTCCTTCCTGGGGGACGCCGACAAGCATGCGCCGCTCGAAGTCTGTATCTTCAACATTGGCGCCAATGTGAACTTCCCCATCCTCGACACGACCGAGCGCGTCTTCCGCAAGGTCTGGGAGATGGCCTGCTACTCCGGCTTTCTCGCCGGCCGCGAAGCCGCGCGGCTGATGCTGCCTCGCGGCAAGGGCAACATCTTCTTCACCGGTGCAACGGCGAGCCTGCGCGGCGGAACTGGCTATGCCGCCTTCGCAAGTGCCAAGTTCGGTCTTCGGGCCGTCGCCCAGGCTACGGCACGCGAACTGGGGCCCAAGAACATTCACGTGGCGCATCTCATCATCGACTCCGGCGTCGACACCGAATGGGTGCGCCAGCGTCGGATCGAGGCGCTCGGCCCGAACGCGCTCGATGATCCCGATCTCTTGATGCCGCCGTCCTCCGTCGCGGAATCATATTGGCTGCTGTACCAGCAGCCGCGGAGCGCCTGGACCTTCGAGCTCGAGATCCGTCCCTTCGGCGAGAAGTGGTAGCGGGACGGGCGCGATGGAGCTCAATCTTTCCCGCGAGGACGCCGCGTTTCGCGACGAGGTGCGCACGTTCATCGCGGAGAACTATCCGCGGGACATGCGCGTTCCCAATCCGGAGACCGACCTGACCAAGGAGCAGTCGCTGCTCTGGCATCGGATCCTGCACAAGAAGGGCTGGATCGCGCCGCTGTGGCCGAAGGAGCATGGAGGCCCGGGCTGGTCGATCACGCAGCGATTCATCTTCGAGCAGGAGACGTCTCGCGCGGGGACGCTGCCGCCGCTCGCGTTCAGCGTGACCATGGTCGGGCCGGTGATCTACACGTTCGGCAACGAGGCGCAGAAGAAGAAGTTTCTGCCGCGGATTCTGTCTGGCGAGGATTGGTGGTGCCAGGGCTATTCGGAGCCAGGCTCGGGCTCCGACCTCGCGACCGTCAGAACCAAGGCGGTGCGTGACGGCGACCACTACATCGTAAACGGTCACAAGACCTGGACCACGCTGGCTCAGCACGCCGACTGGATCTTCTGCCTGGTGCGCACCGATCCGAACGCGAAGCCGCAATCGGGAATCTCCTTTCTGCTGATCGACATGAAGTCGCCCGGTGTCACCGTGCGGCCGATCATCACGATCGACGGCAGCCACGAGGTCAACGACGTTTTCCTCGAGGACGTTCGCGTGCCGATCGAGAATCTGGTCGGCGAGGAGAACAAGGGCTGGACCTACGCCAAGTTCCTGCTCGGCAACGAACGCACCAGCATGGCCGGCATTGGCCGGTCCACCCGCTACATCGGCAAGCTGAAGCAGATCGTGAAGGCCGAGATACCGGCCGGCGATCCCGCCCATCTCGAGTTTCTGCGGGACATCGCCCGTATCGAGCTCGACGTGCTGGCGCTGGAGGCGACGGAGCTGCGTGTCGTCGCCCAGATGGCGCGCGGCATAGATCCCGGTCCGGCGGCCTCGCTGTTCAAGATCCGGGGCACCGAGATTTTTCAGAATATCACCGAGCTCACCCATCGCGCGATCGGCAACTACGGCCTTGCCATCCGCGAGCATCCGGTCAGCGCCAACCGCTTCATGCCGGGCCCCGATTACGGCCACACCGTGTCGGAGAAATATCTGAACGCGCGCAAGCTCAGCATCTACGGCGGATCCAACGAGATCCAGCGAAACATCATCGCCAAGGCCGTGCTCGGGCTCTAGCCACGACGGATCGGGAGGATCGGATGGATATTCAGTTCACGGAAGAGCAGGAATTGCTGCGCTCCAGCGTCCAGCGCCTGCTGCGCGACCAGTATGATTTCGAGGCCCGGCGCAAGATCGTGGCAAGCGAGGAAGGCTTCAGCCGGACGCACTGGGCGGCTTTCGCCGAGCTCGGCCTGCTGGCTGCGCCGTTCTCCGAGGACGCCGGCGGTCTCGGCGGCGGTCCGTTGTCGACCATGATCGCCATGCACGAATTCGGCCGTCACCTCGTGGTCGAACCTTTTGTCGAGACGGTGGTGCTGGCCGGCGGACTGATCGAGCATGTGGGCACGCCGGAGCAGCAGCAAAGTTTCATCCCGGGTATCATCGACGGTTCGAAAATCTGGGCGCTGGCCTGGACGGAGAAAGCATCGCGTTTCGATTTCGCCCGTGTCGCGACCCGGGCCCGGCGCGAGGGAGGCGACTACGTACTGACCGGCGCGAAGACCATGGTGATCGCCGCGCCCTGGGCAGATCATCTGATCGTCTCGGCGCGCACCTCCGGCAACGACAATGACCGCGACGGCGTCAGCCTGTTCGTGGTCGATCGCCGCGCTACCGGCGTCGATCTCCAGAGTTTCAAGACCCTCGACGGCCGCCGCGCCGCCGAGGTAAGCCTGCGCGATGCCCGCGGGCAGTTGCTTGGGCGCGAAGGCGAGGGCGT
>Ga0136846_1234920_pt1 | contig 12959 bp, 12 predicted proteins | sample HopSoiMetagenom2_FD_96841 | JGI IMG/M metagenome (GOLD analysis project Ga0136846, IMG submission 96841) | Grasslands soil microbial communities from Hopland, California, USA - 2 Assembly 2016 (version 4) | ecosystem: Environmental > Terrestrial > Soil > Grasslands | place: USA: Hopland... | reverse complement strand
GCGAAGCTTTCGATATCGAGATTGAAGCCTGTGACGCCAAGGGTCATCTCCGTCTTCCTGCCGCAGTGGCCGACCGATCGGCTTCGCCGCAGCCTGGGCAAAAGCGCGCCGCCGCCTGACGTTCCCGTCGTCATGGTCGGGCGTGTGGGGCGCCGCCGCGCCGTGGCCAGCCTCAACACGGCCGCTGCTGAAGCGGGCTTGCGTCTTGGCCAGGCTGTAGCCCAGGCCACCGCCATTGTCCCCGGCTTGGTCCTGCACGATCTCGACGCTGCGGGTGACGCCGCAGCGCTAGATCGCTTGGCGCTTTGGGCCCAGCGTCTTTATTCGCCCGTCGCGGCGGCCGACGCTCCAGACGGGTTGGTGATCGACGCCACCGGCGCTGCGCACCTTCGCGGCGGCGAGGAGAAGATGCTGATCGACATCCGAGCCCGCCTCGAAAAGGTTGGCCTGCAGTCGCAGATCGCGATCGCCGACACTTGGGGCGCGGCCCATGCGCTGACGCGCTACAGCCGCCGGGCGATCTTCGTTGCCGATCCAGGTGTGATCGGACGGCAAATATCCGGCCTGCCGATCTCGGCGTTACGTCTACCGGCCTCGACCGTCGAAGCGCTAGGACGGCTGGGCTTTGACACCATCGGCGAGCTGGAGGCCACGCCCAAGGGGCCGTTGGCCCATCGCGTCGGATACGCGCCCGTCCGGCGACTGGACCAAGCCTTCGGCCGCCATGCCGAGCCGATCGAGCCGGTCATGGCGGCCGAGACGCTGACGGCGCGGCGCGCTTTCGCCGAGCCGATCGGGGCGCCTGAGACCATGGCGCGATATGTCACCCAGCTGGTAGCCGAACTCTGCGCTAGGTTGGAAGCCGTCAGCCTCGGCGCGCGGCGCTTGGACGCCTACTTTGTCCGGGTCGACAATCGCACCGAGACGGCCCGCATCTCCATGGCCGCGCCGTCCAGGGACGCCAAACGTCTGGCGCGGCTGCTCTGCGAGAAGCTAGAAAACGTCGACCCGGGCTTTGGCGTTGAGAAGATCATCCTGGCCGCGCCGGGCGCGGAGTCCCTGGTCTTCAAGCAGACCGAAAGCCTGGGTGACGCCGGCGGACCCACCGACCTTTCGGGCCTTGTCGATACGCTAACCAATCGCCTGGGCGCGGGTCACGTCTATCGCCTGGCGTCGGCCGAGAGCGATCTGCCCGAACGTTCGGTGCGGGCTGCTCCAGCGCTGGAGACAGTTGAGGATTTTTCCTGGCCGCTGGACTGGCCGCGGCCGACCCGGTTGTTTGCGCGGCCCGAACCCGTCGAAACCGTCGCTCTGCTTCCGGACGCTCCGCCCGCCGCCTTCACTTGGCGCGGCGTTCGACGCCGGATCCGCTGCGCCGATGGTCCTGAGCGGGTGTTTGGCGAATGGTGGAAGCGCGATGAGGAGTTGGCGCGCTCGCGGGACTACTACCAGGTCGAAGACGAGGCCGGGGAGCGCTACTGGCTCTATCGCGACGGTGACGGCGAGGATCCCGCCACCGGCAGCCAGCGCTGGTTCATCGCCGGGATCTTCGCGTGAGCGCGCCTGCGCCCTACGTCGAGCTGCAGTGCGCCTCGCACTTCTCGCTGCTGCGCGGCGCTTCGTCGCCCGGCGAGCTGTTCGACGAGGCCCAGCGCCTGGGCTACGACACCCTGGCGATCTGTGACCGCAACAGCGTCGCTGGCATCGTGCGCGCCCACATCGCGGCCAAGGCCACTGGCGTGCGGCTGATTGTCGGCTGCGAACTCGCCCTGCGCGACGGGACCATCCTTGTCGTGCTGCCCACCGACCGGGCGGCCTATTCGCGGCTGTGTCGCCTGCTGTCGCTGGGCAAGCACCGGGCCGGCAAGGGCGAGTGCGACCTGGACCTGGACGACGTCGCTGTTCACGCCGAAGGCTTGATCGCCATTCTGATCCCCGACAAGGCCGACGATCTTTGCGCCCTGCAACTGAAGAAGGTCGCGGCGATCTTCGGCCCCGACGCGCACCTGGCCCTGACCTTGCGCCGCCGGCCCGGCGATGCCCTACGGCTCTATCGTCTTGAGCAGATGGCCCGCGAGTGCGGCGTCACGCCGGTCGTCACCAACCGCGTGCTCTTTCACGAGCCTTCGCGTCGGATGCTGCAGGACGTCGTCACCTGCATCCGCGAAGGCACGACGATCGATGATGTCGGCTTCAGGCGCGATCGACACGCCGACCGCTACCTGAAAGCGCCGGCAGAGATCGAGCGCCTCTTTGCCAAGCACCGGGTCGCGGTGACCGCATCGGTCGCCATAGCCGATCGCTGCCGGTTCAATCTCGACGAGCTGAGCTACCAATATCCCAGCGAGGTCAATGAAGGCCGATCGCCGCAGGAGACCTTGGCGCGTCAGACCTGGAAGGGCGCGGCCGAGCGCTATCCCGACGGCGTACCGCCCGAAGTCCAGGCGACCTTGAACCACGAGCTGAAGCTGATCGGGATCATGGGCTATGCGCCCTACTTCCTGACCGTCAATTCCATCGTCCGTTTCGCGCGGTCGCAGGACATCCTGTGTCAGGGGCGCGGGTCAGCCGCCAACTCCGCTGTCTGCTATGTGCTGGGCATCACCTCAATAGACCCCGAGCGCAACGACCTGCTGTTCGAGCGCTTCGTCAGCCAGGAGCGCAACGAGCCCCCCGACATCGATGTGGACTTCGAGCACGCCCGCCGCGAGACGGTGATGCAGTGGATCTTCCAGACCTATGGTCGCCACCGGTGCGCCCTGGTCGCCGTCGTCCAGCGGTTTCGGCCGCGCGGCGCGGTGCGCGACGTCGGTAAGGTGCTGGGCCTGCCGGAGGATATGACCAAAGCGCTTTCCAGCCAGATCTGGAGCTTCTCGCGTGAGGACATCGAGGAAAAGCACGCGAGGGACCTGGGCATGGACCTGTCGGATCGCCGTCTTCGCCTGACCCTGGACCTGGCTCAGCAGCTGCTCAACACCCCGCGCCACTTCAGCCAGCACCCGGGCGGGTTCGTGCTGACCGAAGACCGGCTCGACGAGCTGGTGCCCATCGAGCCGGCGGCCATGGAGAACCGCCAGATCATCGAATGGGATAAGGACGACATCGACGAACTGAAGTTCATGAAGGTCGATGTGCTGGCCCTTGGCATGCTGACTTGCCTGAAGAAGGGCCTGGATCTCCTGGGCCAGCACAAGGACATCCATCTGCAGCTGGCGACCATCCCGCCAGAGGATCCGCGCACCTATGCGATGATCCGCAAGGCCGACACCTTGGGCGTCTTCCAGATCGAAAGCCGGGCGCAGATGGCCATGTTGCCGCGCATCAAGCCCCGCAGCTTTTACGACCTGGTCATCGAGGTGGCGATCGTTCGGCCCGGCCCGATCCAGGGCGACATGGTCCACCCCTACCTGCGGCGTCGCGAGGGGCTCGAGCCGGTATCCTACCCCCGGCCCGAGCTGGAGAAGGTGCTCGGCAAGACGCTTGGCGTGCCGCTCTTTCAGGAGCAGGCCATGCGCGTGGCCATCGAATGCGCCGGCTTCACGCCCGGCGAGGCCGATCAACTGCGCCGGGCCATGGCCACCTTCAAGATGACCGGCGGCGTCAGCCATTTTCGGCAGAAGCTTGTCGGCGGCATGGTCGCGCGCGGCTATGAGCAGGACTTTGCTGAAAAGACCTTTTCCCAGCTGGAGGGCTTTGGCTCCTACGGCTTTCCCGAAAGCCACGCGGCCAGTTTCGCCCTGCTGGCCTACGCTTCGTCCTGGCTCAAGTGTCATCACCCCGACGCCTTTTGCGCCGCCCTGCTCAATTCCCAGCCGATGGGCTTTTACGGCGTCTCGCAGATCGTGCGCGACGCCGTGGAGCACGGGGTGGAAGTCAGGCCCGTCTGCGTCAATCGCTCGCGATGGGACTGCACCCTGGAGCCGACGGGCCGGGAGGATCGCTTGGCTGTCCGCCTTGGTCTGCGGATGATCAAAGGCTTGGTCGATGAAGAGGCCGCGACCTTGGTGGCCGCGCGCGGAGACCAGCCCTACGCCTCGATCGACGACATCTGGCGTCGATCGGGCCTGAAGCCCGGGATGCTGGGGAAGCTCGCCGAAGCCGACGCCTATCTGCCCAGCCTTCGCCTCCACCGGCGCGAGGCGATGTGGGCGATCAAGGCATTGCGCGACACCGCCCTGCCCTTGTTCGATCAGCCCGAGGCCTCAGAACTCAATGAGCCGGCGCCGCAGCTGAAGGCCATGACGGAGGGCCGGGAGATCGTCGAGGATTACGGCAACCTGGGTCTGTCGCTACGCCGCCACCCGCTGGCGCTTTTGCGCGAAGACCTGACCCGTCAGCGTCGCAAGCCTTGCCGCGCGGTCAGCGAAGGGCGCGATGGCGGTTTCATCCAGACCGCCGGCCTGATTCTGGTGCGCCAGCGGCCGGGCTCGGCCAAGGGCGTGATGTTCATCACCATCGAGGACGAGAGCGGCGTGGCCAATCTCGTCATCTGGCCCACGCTCTATGAAAAGCAGCGGCGCGTGATCCTGGGCGCGAGCCTGCTGGGCGTCGATGGGCGTATCCAGCGCGAGGGCGACGTCGTTCACCTGGTCGCATACAAGGTCCATGATCTGGGCGACGTGCTCCAGACCCTTCAGACGCGCTCGGGCGACCAAGGCGACATGGCTTGGGCCCAGCGTAGTCGCAACTTCTGCTGACTACGCGTCGTCGCCGGCCATGGCTTCGGCCAGGCTAACCAGCTGGCGGCGCAACGCGGGTGACATGGCCGTGAAAGCCGCCACAAGTTCGTGGGCGCCGCGCTGATTTAGAAAGCCTGTCAGGCCGCCTGCGATTGAGCCCGTGCTGTCTGAGCCCTCAAGACCTTCAAAGAAGGACGCCAAGGGCGTGTCGAGCTTCAGGGCGATTTCATACAGCTTGGAGGAGCTCACGCGATTTGAGCCGCGCTCATACTTCTGCACCTGCTGAAAAGTCAGCCCGAGCGAATCCGCCAGTTCCGACTGTGAAATGCCGAGCGCCTTTCGTCGGGCTCTGATGAGCGCGCCGACGTGCAGATCGACATGGTGGGGTCCTGTCGCCGGGGCGTCGTTGGTCACGGACTCTTCTTCCTTAAGTGGGCTTTGTCTCTCCAGAGACACGGGCCCTAAACAGGTGGATTGGGGGAGCGCGCACTCCCGCCCTGCCGGCTGAGCTAGCGCAGTCTCCGTCGACAGACTAGTGGGCGCTCTTCCTCAAGATCGCCATGGCCTCTAGCCTGGCGCACGCGGCGTTGTGCGCCAGGGCTGCGTCGGCCGAGCGCAGGTATTCGACCGCGAAGGCCTCGACCGCGGCATCGAGCGCTCTACAGAACGCGATCCTATGGCGCGAAGCGCAGAACGCCGCTTCGGTTGAAAGGTCCTGGAACAGGAAGCGAGCAACCGAAAGCGATCCACCCACCAGGGCGGCGATCTTCAGAACCTGAGCGTCGAAGCGGGCTTGGGTCACAACGAAGTTCCTTGGCGACCGGCCCATGGTGTCATCACAACAAGCGAAGGCAAGTCCGTGAGGCGAAAATCCTGCCTCACGCTGGCGGTTGCGGATGATGCGCTAAGCGGCGGAGAGCTTGAAGGGCTTGGGCGCGGCCCAGGCGGCGTCATTGGGTTTGCCGATTTCAAAGCCGCCTTGGCGCAGTTGGTCGATGACAATCTCGTCGATCTCACTGACCAGCAAGAGGTCGTCCCAGCAGCGATACGGCTGCCAAAGCGCGATCGCGCGGGCGAGCGCGGAGCTTAAGCCCGCGGCGGCGATGTCGGTGGGGCTGGCTGTGTTGAGGTCGCTCATCACGATGACAGACTCTTGCCGTGCCCACACGTTCCATCGCCGACGGCGTTCTTTCAGCGTTGTGGTTTTCAGGCCGCAACGACCTTGTCAGGAGCGCCCCTCGTCATTCGTCTTGTCCAAGCATCGGTGGGCGCAGCCGGGTGACAAGATCGCTATGCTCCGCTCCACGCGTGGCGCGCGCAACGTTGAGGCGGATGTAGATGCCCTGTACGCCGTGGGATCGCACGGCCAAGTCCCAGCTATCCCGCGCCTGGACCAGACTGTTGACCGCCGAGCAGCACATGACTTGCGGCGCCGAGCCGCGCCAGCGAACGTAGAGAAAAATGCCCGCCGTCGCGGGCAATTGCGCCGGGTCCTCAACCAGGCGAAAGCGATATCTAGCGCCTGATGCGCCGGTCAGATCGAGATGTTCTTGCACGTGGCCAGCATAGCGGCTCGCGGTAGAAAACTCATCTCCCGAACATCAGATAACAGGGTTCATTAAGTGCTCTGGGCTAGGGATATTTTGTGCAGCCAGAACTTTCCACTTTCGTGCAAGCGGCCATGGCGATCGGCGTGGCCGATCGGCTCGTGTCGCTCCGTGCCGACGTCGAAAAGGCGATTGCGAACTACCCGCCCGGCGACACCCGCTACCTGGCGAGGTTGGAACGCCAGCACGAGCGCCTGCAAAATCCCGACCTTGAACTGATCGTGCGCTTGGTCACTACGCTTTGCGTCGAGGATCCATCTCGATTGGCGACCGTGGCGCCAATCGCGCAGTCGCTAAAGGCGCGCTTTCCGCCGTTGGCGCCGCTCGCGACGCCCACAGCCTTGAGCTAAAGCGCGGATACTGCGTTGAGCACGGATGATCCTCACCGTGCGCCAGAGCCTTAAACCAAGAGCAGGTGACGGGGCGCGTCGGTGAAGATCGCTACGTTCAACATCAACAATGTGCGCGGCCGCGTGGACAACCTTCTCGATTGGTTGGCCCAGGAGGAGCCTGACGTCGTTTGTCTGCAGGAACTGAAGGTTGAGCAGGGCACCTTCCCGATCGAGCCTCTTGAGCAATTGGGTTACCCGGCCGCCTGGGTCGGAGAGCGAACCTGGAACGGCGTGGCGATCCTGGCGCGGGGTGTTGAGCCCGTCGTCACGCGAACCCGCCTGCCAGGCGATCCCAAGGACACGCAGGCCCGCTACATCGAGGCGGCGATCAACGGCGTTCTCGTCGCCAGCCTTTACCTGCCGAACGGCAACCCGGCTCCGGGCCCCAAGTTCGACTACAAGCTGGCATGGATGGAACGGCTACATGCGCATGCCGCGGCGCTGATGGCCACGGGCGCGCCTGTCGTCCTGGCGGGCGACTACAACGTCATTCCCACCGACGACGACATTTACCCAAACCACTCCTACGTCGGAAACGCCCTGCTTCGGCCTGAAAGCCGGGCAGCCTTCCAGCGCCTGCTCGACCAAGGCTGGACGGACGCGCTGCGCGCTCAGCACCCCGTCGGACCGCTTTGGACCTTCTGGTCTTATCTTCGCAATCGCTGGGGAACCGACCACGGCATGCGCCTGGACCATCTGCTGATCTCCGCCAGCCTAGTCGATGATCTTGTCGATGCGGGCGTTGATCGTTGGGTGCGTGCGGAAGAGCAGGCCAGCGACCATGCGCCAACGTGGATCGTCTTGGATCGATGACCAAGGCCGTCGACCCCTATCTCGTGACTCCGGATGGCCGGTATTTCGTGGTCAGGGGACGTCTGTGGAGGACGTCCAATCCGGGCTGGATCCCGAAACCCGGAAGGCTCTGGTGGCGCGGTTGATGACAGCTAGGCGCGAGGTTAGGGTTTGCGGGCGACGTGGCGATCTCGAGGGTCAAAAGCAGGCAAGGGCGCGTGTCGATGAAGCCAAGCGCGGTCTGGGCGAGCGAGGGCCGGTTTGGTGGCAGGACGGGTCACCGGATGAAAATCGCCGGATGGTGCGCAATACAAGCTACGCGGTCTGGTTTGAGGGTTTGGAGGGGGAGGTCTCCCCCTGAGCTTGAGCCTTGGTCTCAAGCTACCCCCTCTGCGGGGGCACCCCGCAACGCCCATCTTTTGATCAGTCGACGTCGGGCGCGCCAAACAACCGGACGACCAAAATCGCCCGAGGATCGCCGTAGTCGGCCAGCTCCAGGATTTGCGGGTAGCGTCTCTGCGGCGCGAAAAATTTCCAGATGGGCTTCGTGGACGTCGGTCCAGTCCTCGATGTCGCCGGGCATGATCACCCGCATGTCCGGATCAAACCGCTGGAGCTGCTGGACGAGCCTCCGACCGTCAGCGGGCCGTATCGGGTGCGATGGCGAGCGGGCGTAGGCTAGGGCCTCCGGGCTCCTCCTTGACCGCTGGCTAAGGGGCCTGGCCCCTCGCGCGCGGAAGACCGGCCTTGGGGTGTCCCCCGCCTTCCTCCCTTGGGTCGTGCAGGCCGGGCGATCCCCCTCCCCTCCCCCGGTCATCCGCTTGCTACCCCCGCCTCGCCGGCGGGCAGGGGTTGATGCGCAAGGCATCGAACCCAGACCGGAGATCGACCCGTGACCGACAAGCCCCTGTTCGCCAGCGACGCCGAACGCACCGTGGAAACCGCCCGCCTTAACGATCTGGCGCGCACCGCACCCAAGACCGTTAACGCCACTTGGCTGGCGACGGGCGGCGTCGCCGCCCTGATCGCCGAGGCCGTCAACGGGGAGGATCGGGGCGTTGAGCTCGCCATCCGCCTGGCGAGGTTTACCGATTTCGACGAGGGCGATGATCCCTATGGCGAGCGTGATTTCGGGGCGTTCGAGCTTTGGGGCGAGCGCCTGTTTTGGAAGATCGACTACTATCACCCGGAGCGTGACGAGCACTCGCCGGTCAAGTGGAGCGCCGAGCTCACCCGGCGCGTTGTGACTATCATGCTGGCCAGCGAATACTGACCGGGCCGGGCCAGCCGCCGGGCTGGCCCCCTCCCCTACCAGATGCTATATTCCTTGGTGTTCGAAGGAGTTTCCCATGGGCCGTTGGTCCTCATCCGATCCCGCAGACGTGGCCTGGCGCCGCGAGCAGATGAGCGCCAACAACGACATCGAGGGCGTGCGTCGCGACCCCCAGGCTGACCAGTTGATGGCTAGGCTGGACGCGGAGGGCAAAAGCCCCGCCCAAAAGCGCGACGCCTTGCGCGGTTACTTCGCCCAGAAGGCCTAGTGAGCGATCGCAAGGACGCCGAGCGCGCCGCGTTCGAGCGCGTTTTCTATCCGGGCAGCCGCGTGCTGGTGAACGAGTTGGGGCTGTGCGATGCAGCCTCGCTCGACGCGGCCGAACGTCTCTTCACCGACACCCGCATCGAAGAAGGCATGCCCGCTCGCGCGGGCGAGCCGACCTATGCCGCGTTCAAGGCCATCCATTTCCATCTTTTCCAGGACCTCTATGCGTGGGCTGGGCAGGAGCGGACCTATACAACCGGACGCGGCCCCACACCGTTTGCGCCGCCGGAGCAGATCGCGCCTTGGATGGAAAAGCAGTTCTCGGCCTTCCGCGCGGCCGGAGAGCTGAAGGGCTTGTCGGCGGAAGGTTTCGCTGTGGCTTCAGCCAACTTCATCACTGAGATCAACGCCGCCCACCCCTTCATCGAAGGCAATGGCCGCACCCAGCGCATCTGGCTGGGCGGCGTGGCCGAACGCGCTGGCTTTGAATTTCGGATCCGGCCCGAGGACCAGGCGGCCTGGTACGAGGCTTCCCGGATCGGGTTCGAGTTGGCCAAGACCGAGCCGATGGCCGAGCTGATCCTAGCGCGCATCCAGACCCTGCAACGGGCCGAGGACGGTCGCGGCCCTGAGCGGGCCGCGCAGTTCTTGGCGATGAGCCGCGAGGCGGCGCTGGCCAGCGGTGACGGCAGCTTCCAGGCGGCCTGGGCCAACCTGGACAAGATCGCCGCCGTCGTCGGCAGCGCCATGGCCCATGATGTCGAGGCCCAGGGCCGATTGCTGGAAAAGGCGCGCCACCAGGTCGCCGAGCACCTTCGCGCGGGGCGCACGATCGTCGAAGTCAGCAAGGAACAAGCCTGGCGCAACGCCTCGCAGGACCAGGCCCCCTCCCCTACCCGTCCCACGCTTAGCGACAAAGACCGCTAGATCCGGTCCCGACCAGAAATCCACGGGGATGGCGGGCCGAGCGGCTCCTCCACAGAGCGAGCGAGGACCGCCAAGGCGCCAGCGACTTAGCTGGCGACGTGCGCGGTGGAGTTCTGGCCGTCGTCAGGGTTAAGGTTTGCACGTGCAAACTTCGGCTGCGGGGCGGCGCGTTGCGCCCGGCAAGCCGCCGGCTTGCTAGCCGCCGATGGCGGCAGGCCCCGCCCGATCTGTGCGCGGGATTTGACCGATGAGGCGCGTGGCCCGCCAAATTTCCACCAAGTCGGTGCTGTGGTGCTGATCCAAGAGGCTAACGGCGTGAGCGCGCGCCAGGTCGTCGCTCCCAAATCCGGCGATATCCATGAACATCGTCGCGCCGGCGTTGGAGTTCCCAAGGAAGGTGTAGGCGTCGTCAGACATCGTCGCGTGTACCCCTCGAAGGTCCCATTGCGGTCAAGCTCCGTGAAAATCCAATGGCCTCGCTTCAGTTCCCGGGGACCAGCATTGCGGCAAGGCGTGACGGTCATGTCCTCCAGCAGCAGCGGCGGCGTCTCGCATGCGAGACCAATCGGTCCTTTGGCCACATACGCGTGGCGTATCGCTAAGGGGCGGTCGCCCCTCGCGCCCGGGGGATGAAGTCTGCGCTGCGCTCCGACCGGCCGGGGGGTGTCCCCCACCTTCCCTCGCTGCGCTCGGTGCAGGCCGGGTGATCCCCCTCCCCCCGGCCGCCCCCCGGTTGCTACCCCCAGCCTCGCCGGCGGGCAGGGGTAGATGCGCAAAGCATCGACCCCAACCCCAAGACGGAGTTCAACCGATGACCGTTCGTGAAATCCCACTGAACAAGCTGGTCCTGTCGCCGAACAACATGCGCCAAGGCGACGTGGACACCGCCGATCTTGTCGCCGACATCGGAGCCAGCAAGACGGTCCTGCAAAACCTTCGGGTCACCGCCCAGCACGACAGCAAGGGCAAGGCCACCGGCCGGTTCGAGGTCCATGTCGGCGGGCGCCGCCTTCGGGCACTGAACATCCTGGCCGACCGCAAGGAGATCGCCCGCGCCTTCCCGGTGCCGTGCGTTGTCTGTCCCGACGAGGCCACGGCGCTGGAGGAGAGCATCGCGGAAAACAATGTGCGGCTTGCCCCTCACCCGGCCGATCAGTTCGCCGCCTTTCACGCCCTCAGCTTGACGGGCAAGACGGTGTCGGAGATCGCAGAGCGCTTCTCGGTCGCCCCGCGCATCGTCGAGCGGCGGCTGAAGCTGGCCACGGTGTCGCCGCGCCTAATGGAGCTGTTTCGGGCCAACGCAGTGACGCTGGACCACATGGCGGCCTTCACCCTGACTGATGACCACGGCGAGCAGGAAGCGGCCTATTTCGACGTCCCTGAACACGACCGGCAGGCCTACCGGGTCAAGCAGCGTCTGGTCGGCGGCCGGGTCAACAGCCAGACGAACCCAACGGCCAAGTTCGTGGGGTTGGACGCCTACCGAGCGGCGGGCGGCGCGGTCAGCCAGGATCTCTTCGCCCAGGCTGACGACGCGGGGTTCATCACCGACCTGACGCTCCTGGAGCGGCTGGCCAGCGAGGCCTTGGAGGCTCAGGCCAAGGCCTTGGAACCGGAAGGCTGGTCGTGGGTGGAGACCACGCTGCGCTTCGACTACAGCCTGTCGCAAACCTATGGCCGAGCCTATCCCACCGTCGCGCCGGTGTCGGCCGAAGCCTTGGCCCAGATCGAGCAGCTCACCGCCGAGACGCGAGAGCTGGAGGAGATGGACCCGCAGACGGAGCAAGCGGCCGAGCGTATCAGCCAGATCGAAGACCTGATCTATGACTTGGAAAGCTCCGGCGAGGAGGTCTATGCGCCTGAGGTCAAGGCGATCACCGGCGCCATCGTCACGATCGGCGATGACGGTGCACTTCGGATCGAGCGCGGTTGCGCCAAGCCAGGCGCGGACACCAAGGCCCTGCGCAAGCTCGACGGCAAGGCGACGGAGGGCGGCTCATCGGTAGCGCGTGAGCGCACCAAAAAGCCCATCGGCGCCCTTCCCGACAAGCTGGTGCTGGACCTAACCGCCCATCGCACCGCTGCCTTGCGCGCGGCGTTGATCGAGCGACCCAACCTGGCCTTTGTCGCCGTCGTCCATTCCCTGCTGCTGCTGACCCACTATGGCGCGGGCCATCGCTCGTCGCCCGCCTCGACCATCAACCTTCAGGCCGATCTGTCGGCCAACCATCCGCGCAAGCACGCCGAGGGGTTCGAGGCCAGCAAGGCGGGCGAGGCCCTCAAGCATGTCCAGGGGCGCATGATGCTACTGCTGCCGCTCAGCCATGCCGACCTGTGGCCGTACCTGATGGCGCGCGACACCGACCAGCTCATGGAGCTTGTCGCCTACGCCGCCTCCCAGATGGTCGATGCGATCAAGCAGCCGTTCGAGAAGGACAACAGCGCCCGGCAGGTGGCGTCCGATCATCTGGCCAAGGCCTTGGACCTGGACATGGCCCAATGGTGGGCGCCCACGGCGCAGGGCTACTTTGGCCGGGTGTCCAAGCCCATGATCGTCGCGGCGGTCCAAGAGGCCACGACCGCCCAGGCGGCCGAGAATATCGCCGGTCTCAAAAAGCAGGAATTGGCGGCCGAGGCTGAGCGGCGCCTGGAGGGCAAGGGCTGGCTGCCGACGATCCTTCGTCCGCGCGAGATCGTCCAGGACGAGGAGGCGGTCGAACAGGCGGCCTATGGCGCCGAGGATGATGACGGTCTTGATGAGGGCGCGCCGTGGGACGAAGACGAGGTTCCCATGGCCGCTGAATAGGTCGCCGACGCCGGGGCCTTGAGCCCCGGCTCACCCTCTCCTGAGGCCGGTTTGCACGTGCAAACCGGCTTTCTGCTGACCAGATGCCAGACCCAAGTTTGCACGTGCAAACCCGGCCAAAACGGCGCGGGCCTGCGGCCCGCACTCCTTGCAGTCGATGAGCTAAGGGGCCTCGCCCCTCGCGCGGGGGCGGTGAAGTCTTCGACCCAGGGCGAG
>Ga0136846_1208035_pt1 | contig 12959 bp, 12 predicted proteins | sample HopSoiMetagenom2_FD_96841 | JGI IMG/M metagenome (GOLD analysis project Ga0136846, IMG submission 96841) | Grasslands soil microbial communities from Hopland, California, USA - 2 Assembly 2016 (version 4) | ecosystem: Environmental > Terrestrial > Soil > Grasslands | place: USA: Hopland... | reverse complement strand
GGGGCGCATGTATTACAACCCCATGCGCCACGGTACTATCTGACGCTGTCAGAGGGGTTCCATGTACACGCATCTCGAACAACGCGATTCCACGCGGCCGCCGGTGTCGCTCGGCACGCTCGACCGGATGAAGCGCGAGCGCGAGAAGATCGCCTGCCTCACGTGTTACGACGCGAGCTTCGCCGTGCTGTGCGATGCCGCGGACACGGACATCGTGCTCGTCGGTGATTCTCTCGGCATGGTGCTGCAGGGTCACGACACGACGGTGCCGGTGACCATGGACGACATCGTCTATCACTGCAGGGCGGTCGCGCGCGGGCTGCATCGCCCGTTGCTGATGGCGGACCTGCCGTTCGCGAGCTACCCGACGCGCGACATCGCGCTAAAGAACTCCGTGCGCATCATGCAGGAGGGCAACGCGGCGATGGTGAAGCTCGAGAGCGGGCCCAACCAGCTCGAGATCGTCGAGTTCCTCGCCCGGCACGACATCGCCGTGTGCGCGCACCTCGGGTTGAAACCGCAGTCCGTGCACAAGACCGGCGGCTTTCGCGTGCAGGGCCGCGAGGAAGAGGCCGCGCGCCGCATGCTGGACAGCGCGAAATCACTCGAGTCCGCGGGCGCCGACATCGTGCTGCTCGAGTGCATCCCGTCGGAGCTCGGCAAGCGCATCACCGCACAGATCCAGGTGCCGGTCATCGGCATCGGCGCGGGGCCCGACGTCGACGGGCAGATCCTCGTGCTCTACGACGTGCTCGACATCACGACCGGCCGCAAGCCGAAGTTCGTGAAGAATTTCATGGACGGTGCGACGTCGAATCTCGATGCGATGAAGCGTTACGTGCAGGCGGTGAAGGCGAAGTCGTATCCCGGGCCGGAACACGAGTTCCACGCGTGAAGGCGCTTCATTCGAAAGGGCTGGCGCCGATGGTCACCGTCACCACGATCGCCGACGTGCGCCAGCACGTGTCGCGCTGGCACGAGGCGAAGCAGCGCGTCGTGTTTGTGCCGACGATGGGCAACCTGCACGCGGGCCACGTGAGCCTCATCGAAGCGGCGCGCAGCCACGGCGACAAGTTCGTCGCGAGCATCTTCGTGAACCCCATGCAGTTCGGGCCGAACGAGGACTTCGCGCACTATCCGCGCACACCGACGCAGGATGCGACGATGCTCGAGGCCGCGGGCTGCGATCTCATGTTCATGCCCGACGTCGGGGAGATCTATCCGAACGGCGCCGACCAGGCGACTCGCGTCGAGGTGCCCGGCATCTCGAACATGCTGTGCGGCGAGTTCCGGCCGGGGCACTTCGAAGGCGTCGCGACCATCGTCGCGAAGCTGTTCAACATCGTCGACCCGGACGTCGCGGTCTTCGGGGAGAAGGATTTCCAGCAGCTCACCGTGATCCGCCGCATGGTCGCGGACCTGTGCCTGCGCGTGCAGATCGTCGGCGCGCCGACGGTGCGCGAGGCGGATGGCCTCGCGATGAGCTCGCGCAACCAGTATCTTGACGAGTCGCAGCGCGCGCTGGCGCCGACTATCTACCGGCAGCTGTCGCAGGCGGTAGAAGCGCTGCGCTCGGGTGTGCGCGACTACGCACGCATCGAAGCGGCGGGGCGCGCGGCGCTCGATGGCGCCGGTTTCCGCACCGACTACTTCGCGGTGCGCGACGCGCGCACTCTGGCGCCCGCGCGGCCCGATACGCAGCAATTCGTCGTGCTCACGGCCGCGCGGCTCGGCAAGGCGCGCTTGATCGACAACGTGCAATTCCAGGCCTGACCCGCGCGGTGACGTGCGGCCGGGCACTGTCTGCCCGAGTAGTCAGGCCGCGGCGCGCCCCGCGTGCTCGGCGAGCGCCCACTGCACGTGTTCCCGCACGAGCGACGAAGGATCGTCGAGGCGCGACTTCAGCGCGTCGATGTTCTCGGCGGTCGACGGCGCATTCCCGAGCGCCACCGCGATATTCCGGAGCCAGCGTTCGTACCCGATGCGCCGGATCGCGGATCCTTCCGTGCGCTCCAGGAATTCCTGCTCCGTCCACCCGAACAGCTCGGCCAGCTTCGAGGCATCGAGCCGGTGCCGCACCTTGAAATCCGGATGCGCCGCCGCGCGCGCGAACTTGTTCCACGGGCACACGAGCTGGCAGTCGTCACAGCCGTAGATGCGATTGCCGAGCATGCGTCGCAGCTCGACCGGGATGGAGCCGGACAACTCGATGGTCAGATACGAGATGCAGCGCCGCGCATCGAGCTGGCCCGGCGCGGTGATTGCACCGGTGGGGCAGGCGGGCATGCAGGCGGTGCACGTGCCGCAGTGCGCGCTCGCGGGCGCGTCCACGGGCAGCGGCAGATCGGTGAGGATCTCGCCGATGAAGAACCAGGAGCCCGCGTCACGCGCGATGAGGTTGGTGTGCTTGCCGATCCAGCCGAGGCCCGCGTTGCGCGCGAGCGCCTTCTCGAGCACCGGCCCCGAGTCGACGAATACGCGATAGCCCATCGGTCCGACGCGTTCGACGATCTCGTCGGCGAGTCCTTGCAGCGCATGGCGCAACACCTTGTGATAGTCGCGGCCGAGCGCGTAGCGCGAAACGTAACCGCTATCCGGATCGGAGAGGGCTTCCGCGGCGTCGCGCGCGCCATCGCGACCTTGCGCGGGCCAGTAGTTCATGCGCGCCGACAGCACGCGCACGGTGCCCGGGATCAGCTCGTCGGGCCGCGTGCGACGCGTGCCGTGCTTCGCCATGTAGCCCATCTCACCGTGCCGGCCCTGCGCGAGCCAGCGCTCGAGATGCGCGGCATCCGTCCCGAGCGCGACGTCGGTCACGCCGAGCGCATCGAAGCCGCGGCCCGCGGCGAGCGCAGCGAGCTCCTGCTTGAGGCTGGCGAGGTCGGTCGTCATGCGCCCGCCTATAATACGCGGCCATGAATCGCCCGACGGCCATCTATTCCGCGAACCAGGTGCGCGAGCTCGATCGTTTCGAGATCGAACAGCGCAAGGTGCCGGGGTACACGCTCATGACGCGCGCGGCCGAGGGCGCATTGAAGATCCTGCGCGCGCGCTGGCCGCAGGCGCGCCGCATTGCGGTGGTCTGCGGCGGTGGCAACAACGGTGGTGACGGCTACGTGCTCGCGCGTCTCGCGCAGGCTGCCGGTCTCGAAGCGCTGGTGCTCGCGGCCACGCCGCCCGACAGCCTGGCGGGGGACGCGCGCCGCGCGCAGGACGACTGGGTGGCCGCGGGCGGACCCGCGCATCCATTCGCGGCCGACGCGCTCGCGGGCGGCGACGTCATCGTCGACGCCTTGTTAGGCATCGGGCTCAAGGGTCCGCCGCGACCCGAGACGCTCGCCGTGATCCACGCGATCAATGACGTGCACCGCCCGGTGCTGGCGCTCGACATCCCGTCGGGCGTCGACGCCGACACGGGCGTCGTGCACGGCGCCGCGGTGCGCGCCGAGCTCACGCTGAGCTTCGTCGCGTTCAAGTCCGGAACGTTTCTGGGCGCCGGCCCGGACCATGCGGGCGTGGTTCTGCTCGACGATCTCGGCATCGTGCCGCCCGCGCGCCCCGAGTTCGCGCCGCTGATGCGGCGCATCGACGAGTCCGAGCTCGCGCAGAGCCTGCCGCGGCGCGCGCGGGACTCGCACAAGGGCACGAGCGGCCGCGTGCTCATCGTCGGCGGCGGCCCCGGCATGCCCGGTGCGGCGCGGCTGGCGGGCGAAGCGGCGCTACGCGTGGGCGCGGGCCTCGTGACGATCGCCGGTGCGCCGGAGAACCTGGTCGCGGTGACGGCGACACGCCCGGAACTCATCTATCTACCCACGCCGGGCGGGAACCTCGATGCGCTGCGCACCGCCGATGCCGTCGCGATCGGTCCCGGGCTCGGCACGGGCGGCTGGGGCGCGCGCCTGTGGTCGGAGTTCCTGCGGGTGATGCCGGCGCGGGCCGTGCTGGACGCCGATGCGCTCAACCTGCTGGCGCGCGACCCGATCAAACTACCCGCGGAATGGATCCTCACGCCGCATCCCGGCGAGGCGGGTCGCCTGCTCGGCAGCGACGCCGCCGCGGTGCAGGGCGACCGGCTCGGCGCGGTGCGTGAGATCCAGGCGCGCTACGGCGCCGTCACGGTGCTGAAGGGCGCGGGCACGCTCGTCGCCGCGGGCGGCGAAGCGCCGTCGCTGCACATCTGCGAGCGGGGCAACCCGGGCATGGCCACGGCCGGCATGGGGGACGTGCTCACCGGCGTCATCGCCGGCCTCATGCACCAGATCAACGAGAGCGCGCGCGCCGCGCGCGTCGGCGTTCTGGTCCATGCGCTGGCCGGCGACTCGGCGGCGCAGGGCGGGCAACGCGGCCTGATCGCGAGCGACGTCATCTCGGAGCTGCGCGGCTGGGTAAACCCGTGACGCTCGACGAGCGCGAGTGGATCACCGCGAATGGCGAGGAGACCGAGAAGCTCGGCGGGCAGCTGCTGGGCACGGCGCCCGCGCGCGACGCCCCTTGCCGCATCGTCACGCTGTCCGGCGACCTCGGCGCCGGGAAATCCACGTTCGCGCGCGGCGCGCTGCGTGCGCTCGGCGTGACCGGTTCGATCAAGAGCCCGAGCTACACGCTGCTCGAAACGTATCCGCTCTCGACCGTGACCGCCGTTCACCTCGATTTGTATCGCTTGAAGGACCCCTCCGAGCTCGAGCACCTGGGATTGGCCGACTATCACCGCCCCGGGCATCTCTGGCTGATCGAATGGCCCGAGCACGGCGGTACCCGCCTGCCGCGAGCGGACCTGCACTTCGAGTTCACGATCGGTCCGAACGGTCATCGCATCGAGAGGATTGAAAAATTTAGGCCAGATAAGTAAATTGCGACGCAACTAGGGCTTTGAAGCCCATGATGGAGAAAGGATTTCTGGGGATGCGGCACGCGCGCCGAGTGATGCTGCTATGCGCCTTGTTAGGCGCGGCCGGATCGCTGTCCGCCGCGGAAGTGCAGGGCATTCGCGTCGCCACGACTGAAACCGGCACGCGCGTCGTGCTGGATCTCTCGGCCCCCGTCACCTCCAAGGCATTCAGTCTCGATAATCCGGCGCGCGTCGTGCTGGACCTGCCGCATTCGTCGATGCTGCCGAAGCTCGGCATGCCGGATCCCGCCGGGGCGGTCGCCGCGGTTCGCGCGGGCAGATTGCCGCACAACGGCCTGCGCCTCGTGTTCGAGCTCAATGCGGCCGTGACGTTCCAGGTCGCATCCATCAAGCCGTCGAGCGATGCGGGGCATCGCCTCGTGCTCGATCTCGCGGGACCGGGCGCACCGAAGGCGGTGGCCGTGGCGCCCAGTGCGCCGGCGGTGCCGGTTGCGATCCGTCCGGCGCACGCGCCGAGCGAAAGTGGCCGCGACATCATCATCGCGGTGGATGCCGGGCACGGCGGCGTCGATCCGGGCGCGTCGGGTCGTCGCGGCACGCACGAGAAGGACGTGGTGCTCGAGGTCGCGAAGGCGCTGGCGGAGCGCATCAACGAGGAGCCCGGCATGAAGGCCGTGCTCACGCGCGATGGCGACTACTTCATCAGCCTGCAGGAACGCACGAAGCGCGCGCGCAAGGCGAAGGCCGACCTGTTCGTGTCGGTTCACGCGGACTCGATCGCCGACCCGGACGTTTCGGGCTCGTCGGTATACGTGCTGTCCGACCGTGGCGCGACGTCCGAAGCAGCGCGCTGGCTGGCCGAGCGCGAGAACGCGGCCGACCTCAAGGGCGGCATCAAGCTCGACGACAAGGACGCGGCGCTCGCCAGCGTGCTGCTCGATCTGTCCCAGACCGCGAGCATCTCGGCGAGCATGGTCGCTGCCGACAACGTGCTGAAGTCGCTGGACCGGATCGGCGAGGTCCGCAAGCCGCGCGTGCAGCAGGCGGGATTCGTCGTGCTCAAGTCGCCCGACGTGCCGTCGATGCTGGTGGAGACGGCGTTCATCTCGAACCGGGACGACGAGCGCAAGCTCGCGACGCCGGCGCACCGCGAGAAGCTCGCGAACGCCATCTTCACGGGAATCGCGCAGTACTTCGACGGCAATGCGCCCGACGGCACGCGCCTCGCCGGATTGCGCCGCGCCGGCGCCACAGAACTGAGATGACCGACCGCGGACTGGCGCCGATTCGCGTCCGCGAATCGGTGCCGGCCCCCATTTCTTCGGGCCGCGACCCTAAAATGCGCGCGTGCCCATCCGCATCCTCGACAACCACCTCATCGACCAGATCGCCGCCGGCGAAGTCATCGAACGCCCGGCGTCCATCGTCAAGGAGCTGGTCGAAAACAGCCTCGATGCCGGCGCCCAGAGCGTCGAGATCGAGATCGAGTCGGGCGGCGTCAGGCTCACGCGGGTACGCGACGATGGCGACGGCATCCCGGCGCCAGAGCTGAAGCTCGCGCTCTCGCGCCACGCGACCAGCAAGATCAGCGCCGCCACCGATCTCGCGGCGATCACGACGCTCGGTTTCAGGGGCGAGGCGCTGCCGTCGATCGCGTCGGTCTCGCGCTTCGAGATCACGTCGCGACACGTCGATGCAGAGCACGCGTCATCCGTCACCGTCGACGCCGGTGCGGTCGGCGATCCGGTCCCGGCCGCGCATCCGCCCGGCACGACCATCGAGGTGCGCGATCTCTTCTACAACCTGCCGGCGCGCCGCAAGTTCCTGCGCAGCGAGGTCACGGAGCAGGGGCACATCGTGCGCCTCGTCGAACGTCTCGCGCTGTCGCGCAACGACGTCGCTTTCCGGCTGCGCTCCGGCGCGCGCACGCTGCTCGATGCGCCGCGCATGGCCGACGAGTCGCGGCGACTCGCGCGCATCGTCGGCGACGAATTCGTCGAACGCTCCATCCCGCTCGATCATGCGGCCGGGCCCGTGCGTATCCGCGGCTGGATCGGCGTGCCCGCCGCGGCGCGCGCCACCGGCGACATGCAGTTCTGGTTCGTGAACGGCCGCGCGGTGCGTGACCGCCTGCTGATGAACGCCGTGCGCCTCGGCTACCGCGACGTGTTGTACGGCGGCCGCCAGCCGGCCTACGTGCTGTACCTCGAAATCGATCCCGCGCTCGTCGACGTGAACGCGCATCCGCAGAAGCTCGAGGTTCGCTTCCGCGACAGCCGGCAGATCCACGACTTCGTCTTTCGCGCGGTGGAACGCCAGCTCGCGGGTACGAAGCCCGGCGTCAGCACGGCGCATCCGGCGCAACACGGGTATGGACCCTATGGCAACGCCGCGTACGGTGACGGATCGTTCGCACCGCAGTCGCTCGCGCTGCACCGTGCCGAGCACGCGGCACCGGGCGCGGTGTGGACGATGGCCGATGCATTGCGCGGCACGTCGCGCGATCCCGCGCCGTTCGCGCCGGAGCCGGCCGGTGTCGCATCGGATCCCGCGCCGGGCTACGAAGGCGGCGTCCGGCCGGTGCTCGGCGAGGCGCTGGCGCAGATACACGGCATCTACATCCTTGCGCAGAACGACGCCGGGCTCGTGCTGGTCGACATGCACGCCGCACACGAGCGCGTGCTCTACGAGCGGCTCAAGGCGCAGGCGGGCGCCGCCGCCACCCAGCTGCTGCTCGCGCCGATCACGGTCGAGCTCAAGGTCGACGAAATCGACGCGCTCATGGAACAGCGCGCCGACTGGGCGGCCGCGGGCTTCGACATCGAGCGCCTCGCGCCACAGACGCTGGTCGTGCGCTCGGTGCCCGCGCTGCTGCCGCGCGAGGACGTCGGCGCGCTGGTGCGCGACGTCATCGTCAGCCTGGGGGGCGACGTGGCCGGTGACGGGGCGACGCATCACCTGGACGGCGCCAGCGACCGGTTGTTAGGTACGCTCGCGTGCCGTTCGGCGATCCACGCGCACCGGCGTCTCACGCTGCCGGAGATGAACGCGCTGCTGCGGCAGATGGAGCAGACGCCGCGCGCCGACCAGTGCAACCACGGGCGTCCGACGTGGACGCAGGTGACGCTGGCCGAGCTCGATCGCATGTTCCTGCGCGGACGATGACCCCGCCCCGACGGCCGATCGCCGTCCTCACCGGTCCCACGGGGACGGGCAAGAGCGACTTCGCGATGCGCCTCGCGCGCGAGTTTCCCGTCGAGCTCGTGAGCGTGGATTCGGCGCAGGTGTTCCGCGGCCTCGACATCGGCAGTGCCAAGCCCGATGTGGCGTCGCGCGCGGCGGTCCCACACCATCTGCTCGATGTCGTCGATCCCGCCGAGAGCTATTCGGCGGGGCGGTTCGTGCGCGACGCGGCCCGGGCGATCGATGACATCGAAGCGCGCGGCCGGATTCCGCTGCTGGTGGGCGGCACGATGCTCTATCTGCGCGCGCTCATCGGGGGCATCGCCGAGCTGCCGGCGGGCAGTGGCGAGATCCGTGCGACGCTCGACGCGGATGCCGCACGACTCGGGTGGCCCGCGCTGCACGCGCGCCTCGCCACCGTCGATCCCGCGGCGGCGGCGCGCATTCATCCTCACGATGCGCAGCGCATCCAGCGCGCGCTCGAGGTGTACGCGGTGACCGGCGAGCCGATCTCGGCGCACCAGGCGCGCACGAAGTCGCCGTTGGAACGCGAGTTCGTCGTCGCGGCACTCGTTCCTTCGGATCGTTCGCGGCTGCACGCCGCGCTCGATGCCCGCTTCGACGCGATGATGGACGCCGGCCTGCTAGGGGAAGTCCGCAGTCTGCGGGAGCGCGGCGATCTGACCGATGCGCATCCGGCCATCCGCGCGGTGGGCTATCGGCAACTCTGGGCACATCTGGCGGGCAGTTATGCGCTCGAAACAGCGGTGGCACGTGCCCAGGCTGCAACACGCCAGCTCGCCAAGCGGCAGATGACCTGGCTGCGCTCGATGCCCGACATCCAGGCGTTCGATCCCCATGATGCGCAAAGCTTTGTAGGCGTCCGCGCAGCCTTGGTCGCGGCGACCTGCCTCTTTTGAGGGCGGTCACCGCAAAAGGGCCCGTGGTATATTCGCCGCCGTCCGCTTGCTTGAAAAATAAGGAGAACGTCATGGCCAAGGGCCAGTCACTGCAGGACCCGTTTCTGAACACTTTGCGCAAGGAACGTATCCCGGTGTCCATCTATCTGGTGAATGGAATCAAGCTGCAAGGCCAGATCGATTCGTTTGATCAATTCGTAGTGCTCCTCAAGAACAGCGTGAGCCAGATGGTCTACAAACACGCGATCTCGACGGTAGTCCCGGCACGCAACGTGCGCATCACCAACGAAGACGGCACGACGATCGAGGCGGTTGCCGGCGAGTGATTTCTGCGTTTGCACGCTCGTCCGCCCGCTTCTCGATAATTTCAGATGTTCGAGCGACCACGCGCAGGTGAGCGGGCCGTGCTCGTGCGCCTCGGCATCGGCGCACCCGCGGATCCCGAAGATCTCTCGGAGTTCGAGCAGCTCGCCGTGTCCGCGGGCGCCATTCCCGTGGCGCGAATCGGCGGTCGCCGCGACCGGCCGGATCCCCGGTTCTTCGTCGGCACGGGAAAGGCCGAGGAGATCAAGGCCAGCGCGGCCGCGCACAACGCCGACGTGGTGCTCGTCGATCATCCGCTGTCGCCCTCGCAGGAACGCAACCTGGAAAAGCTCGTCGAGCGCCGCGTGCTCGACCGCTCCGGTCTGATCCTCGACATCTTCGCGCAGCGCGCTCGCAGCCACGAAGGCAAGCTCGAAGTCGAGCTCGCGCAGCTCAAACATCTCGCCACGCGTCTCGTGCGCGGCTGGACCCATCTCGAACGGCAGCGCGGCGGCGGCATCGGCAATCGCGGTCCCGGCGAAACGCAGCTCGAAACCGATCGCCGGCTGATCGGCAAGCGCGTCCGGACGCTCACGGAGCGGCTCGAGAAGATCAAGCTGCAACGCGAAACCGGTCGCCAGCAGCGCGCCGAAATCCCGGTTCCGTCGCTCGCGCTGGTCGGCTACACCAACGCCGGCAAGTCGACGTTGTTCCGCGCGCTGACCGGCGCCGACGCCTACGTCGCCGACCAGTTGTTCGCGACGCTCGATCCGACGGTCCGCCGCATCACGCTGCCCGGTAACACGACCGTCGTCGTCGCCGACACCGTCGGCTTCATTCGCGAGCTGCCCCACGACCTCGTGGCCGCCTTCCAGTCGACGCTCACCGAGGCGCGCGAAGCGACTTTGCTGCTGCACGTCGTCGACGTGTCGGATCCGCGACGCGACGAGCACATCGACGAGGTGAACCGCGTGCTCGCCGAGATCGGCGCGTCCGACCTGCCGCAGGTCCTGGTATTCAACAAGATCGACCGTCTCGAAGCCGCCCCGCGCATCGAACGCGACGAGAATGGCCGCATCTCGCACGTGTGGGTGTCCGCGATGCGCGGACAGGGCCTCGACGACCTGCTCGACGCGCTCACCGAACGGCTGGCGCGCGTGGCGCAACGCGCGACCCTGCGGCTGGCGGTATCGGCCGGCGAGTTGCGCGCCCGCCTGTATGCCGCGAACCTCGTCAAGGCCGAGCGCATCGGCGAGGACGGCTCTTTCGAGATCGACACCGAACTGTCGGAAGTCGAGTTGCTCAAGTGGGCGCGCGAACCGGGCGTCGAAGTCCTGGCGCTGGCCCGGACTGCCGACGGCGCTGCAACTTGTACGACCGCAGGGGGCTACCTACAATCCTCGCCCGCCCTGCGAAGCAGCTGAATCATGGCCTGGAATCAACCCGGTAATTCGAACAACAACAACCCCTGGGGCAAGAAGCCGGGCCAGGGTGGTGGCGATCTGGACCAGGCATTCAAGGACTGGCGGAAGCGCATCGAAAACCTGTTCGGACGTGGGGGCGGAGGAGAGGGCGGCCCATCGTCCACGCCGTTCCTCATCATCGCGATCATCGTGATCGGCGTGTGGATGGCCACCGGCTTCTACACCATCACCCCGGGCAGCCAGGGCGTGGTGCAGCGCTTCGGGCGCCACGTGCAGACCGTGCAGAACGGCTGGGGCTGGCGGTTCCCGTGGCCCATCGAGTCGGTCACGAAGGTCGACGTGCAGGGGCTCAAATCCACGTCGTACAAGTCGCGCGTGCTCACGGCCGAGCCGAACATGGTCGAGATCGAAGTCGCCGTGCAGTATCGCGTGAAGTCCGCCGAGGACTATCTATTCAAGGTGCGCGACCCGGAGAAGACGCTCGCCGAGGTCAGCGAGAGCGTGATCCGTGAGGTGGTCGGCCAGAGCGACCAGCAGGCCATCTTCGAGTCGGGCCGCCAGCGCATTGCCGCAGAGACCACCGAGATCATTCAGCGCACGCTCGATCAGTACGGCGCCGGTATCCAGGTCGAGAGCGTCAACATCACCGATGTGCAGGTGCCGGAGCCCGTGCAGCTGGCGCAGCGCGACTCGGTCAAGGCGAAGGCCGACCGCGCGCGGCTCATCCTCGAGGCGCAGGCCTACCAGAACGGCATCCTGCCCCAGGCGGAGGGTTCCGCCGCGCGCCAGGTCCAGGAAGCGGAAGCCTACAAGGCGCAGATCGTCCAGCAGGCGACCGGCGACGCCTCGCGCTTCAGCCAGCTCCTGGCAGCGTACGAGAAGGCGCCCGGCGTGACGCGTGATCGCCTGTACATCGAGACCGTCGAGTCCGTGCTGCGCGGGTCGCGCAAGGTCATCATCGACGCGAAGAACGGCAGCAACGGCAACATGTTCTATCTACCACTCGACAAGCTCGTGGAGCGCCCGCGTGATTCCACGGACTCATCGGCGATGCCGGTGCGGCCGACGGTGACCGTCGAAGAGCAGACGCCGCCATCCGATCCGCGCGCGCGGGCGGAACGCTGATGGGCGCGCGCATCCTCGGGAGCCTGGCGCTGATCCTCGCGGTGATCATCGCGGTCACCACGTCCACGTTCATGGTCAAGGAGCAGGAGCTGGCGCTGCGCGTGCAGATCCAGGAAATCATCGGCAAGGACTACAAGCCCGGCCTGCACTTCAAGATGCCGTTCATCGACGACATCGTGAAGTTCGATCGCCGCGTGCTCACGCGCCGATTCGACGGTGAGCAGTTCCTGACCAGCGAGAGCCAGTCGCTCGCGGTCGACTACTACATCAAGTGGCGCATCAGCGATGCCGAGCGCTTCTACAAATCGACGAGCGGCGGCGACGAGGGTCGCGCCGAGGGAATCGTGGGCGCCAAGGTGCAGGCCGGCATCAAGAACGCGGTGGCGGGCCGCACGCTCAAGGAAATCGTGAACTCGGATCGCCAGAAGATCACGAGCGAATTCATGACGCGATCGAGCCGGGCACTCGGCGACCTCGGAATCCAGCTCATCGACGTGCGCATCCAGCGCATCGACCTGCAGGACGACGTCGCGGCGCGCGTGTACGACAGCATGAAGCAGAGCTTCGAGGGCATCGCGCGCACGCAGCGCGGTGAGGGCGACCGCGAATCGCAGAAGATCCGCGCGACTGCCGAGCGGCAGCGCACCGAGATCATCGCGAAGGCCAACGCGGACGCGCAGCGCATCCGGGGCGAAGGCGAGTCCGCGGCGGCCGCGATCTATGCCGCCGCATACAACCACAACCCGGAGTTCTATACGTTCTGGCGCAGCCTGCAGGCCTATCGCAATTCGCTGGGTCAGGATCGCGACCTCATCGTCATCTCGCCCGACAGCGAGTTCTTCAAGTACCTCAAGAGCCCGACGCCCAACAAGCGTTGACGCGTCTGCGCCGATCCTCTTCACAATGTTTGCGCCGCTGAAAGGCGGCATCGGGTAGTCATGGGCAAGTTCGTCATCATCATCGGAACCCAGTGGGGCGACGAGGGCAAGGGCAAGGTCGTCGACCTGCTCACCGAGCGTGCCGCCGCGGTCGCGCGTTTCCAGGGCGGCCACAACGCGGGCCACACACTGGTCATCGGCGGAAAGAAGACCGTCCTGTCGCTGATCCCGTCGGGAATCCTGCACGACAACGTGCGCTGCCTCATCGGCAATGGCG
>Ga0136846_1216778_pt1 | contig 12960 bp, 11 predicted proteins | sample HopSoiMetagenom2_FD_96841 | JGI IMG/M metagenome (GOLD analysis project Ga0136846, IMG submission 96841) | Grasslands soil microbial communities from Hopland, California, USA - 2 Assembly 2016 (version 4) | ecosystem: Environmental > Terrestrial > Soil > Grasslands | place: USA: Hopland... | reverse complement strand
TATTGGCGTTTACCTTCACCAGGAAATTGCGGCCGATGATCATCGGCTCGAGCTCGGGATGGTTGATGTTGGAGGGAATGATCGCACGGCCGCGCGCGACCTCGTCGCGCACGAATTCCGGCGTGACGAACGCCGGCACCGAGGCGCCAAAACTTTCGCCGGCCGCGAGGCGCTCCTCGGCGCCTTCGACCGCGCGTTCGCGGCCGAGATTTTCGCGATGCGCGACGTAGATCATCTCTTCGGTGATGATGCCGGCACGGGCGGATTCATATTGCGTGACCAACTGACCGGACAGCCCACGCAGCGGCGCACGATTGGCCGGACACGGTGGTACGAGATGCTCGCCCGAGGCGCCGCCATTATCTTCGGGACGTATGTTGCGGCCGGCGTAAGCTTCCAGCCCTGCACGGTTGGCGAGCCAGGGCCGCGCCGGCTGCAACCCCGCGCCAAGATCCGCCGCGAACATTTGTTCAGTGTAAGGGCCCGACGCATCATAGACGCGCACCGGCGGCTCGTTGGCGGACGGATCGAGCGCGATTTCGCGGAACGGCACGCGAACGCCATCTTGCGGCGCGACATAGATTTTGCGCGAGCCGATGAGCGGACCCGTCGTCACGCTTTCCGGGAGAAGCGGGCGTTTGGCGTGCATGTTCATGGAAGTTAGTCCTCCGTGGCGGGGCGTTTTACGGAAGACGGGCGGGCATTTGCCGCGAGCCTTCCCTGCGCCGGCATTACCCAGATCAGGTTCGACGGGTGTGATCTCAGCCGCCCTCTGAAAGGCAGCACCCCGTGGCTGACGAGCACGTTAGCGCTCCGTGCAGAACTCGGCAAGCACCTCTGGTCGTCCGCGCGGATCGCTCAGCCAAAAATCGGCGCGCCCAAAAAGCACGGGAGAATCTCTCCCGCGCTTTCGAAAGCTACCCTCACCGACTACCGATTGACAGGATTCGGCGGCAGGGGTTGCTGACCAGCGGTGCCGACGGTCGGCCCAGGCGCTGCCGAGCGGCCTGCGGTGCCATCGACCGTACCGGTATTCTCGCGCGGGCCGGTTGCGGGCGAGCCTGCGCCGAAGGCGCCGGCGCCGCGATCCGGCACCATGGACGGGTTGCCTTTGTTGATCGTGTCCTGCGCGAAGGCCGGCGCAAGGCTCAAGACCGTTGCGACGGCCGCGACGCTTGCCGTTAGCTTCTTCATTCCGTCTCTCCCATGATTGTTGCGCCGAATAAACGAACTCCAATCGAGAAGGTTGCGCTGATCAGACTTGGACTTGGCAATGCGGATCGGTTATTGCAACGCGCAGCAAAGCGTCGCCATCAACGCACAAAGCAGTTCCACAAATTCGGCTGAGGAAAACCCGTTTTGAAAGCTGTCCACGTAAACGGCTTAGGCAAGACGTGGGGCAACACGCAGATATTGGACGACATAAGCTTTAGCGTTGAAGCCGGTTCATTTGCGGCGCTGCTCGGACCGTCCGGCTGCGGCAAGTCGACGACGCTGCGCATCATTGCCGGACTTGATGAAGCGACAAGCGGCAGCGTGGAGATTGCCGGCGAGGACGTGACATTGTGGCCGGCAGCCAAGCGCGGTGTCGCAATGGTGTTTCAATCCTATGCTTTGTTCCCGCACTTGACCGTGCGCGACAACATTCTGTTCGGCCTCAAGATCCGGCGCGTGCCCCGCGACGCACGTCACGCGCAGCTTGCCCGCACGGCAGAGCTGCTCGGATTGACGCCGCTGCTCGACCGGAAGCCCGCGGAGCTGTCGGGCGGACAACAGCAGCGCGTCGCACTGGCGCGCGCGATCATCGCGGAGACACCGGTCTGTCTCATGGACGAACCTTTGTCGAATCTCGATGCACAATTGCGCGCCGAGATGCGCCGCGAATTACGCGCGCTGCAGCAGCGCCTGCGCATGACCGTCATCTACGTCACGCACGATCAGATCGAGGCGATGACGATGGCCGATCAGATCATCCTGATGAATGCCGGGCATATCGAACAGGCCGCAAAACCTGCCGAGATTTACGAGCGGCCGGCAAGCGTGTTTGCGGCGAAATTTGTCGGCACGCCACCGATGAACGTGTTGCCTGGGGACGTTCTCGCCACCGTCTCTCCGGGCGCGTTCGCGCCGCCTGCTGGGCGGGAAGCCTTGTTCCTGCGCGTCGGCATCCGGCCGGAAAACATCCGGCTCGCCGAGAGCGGCGTCCCCGCCGAGGTCCGCGCGGTGGAATATCTCGGGGCGGAGACGATGATCGAGGCAAGTGTTGGCGGTGCGCCGATCCTCGCCCGGCTCACCGGCCGGGCGCCGTGCGAAGCCGGCGATACAGTGCACCTCACGTGGGCGGCTTCGGCGGCACATTGGTTCGACGCGTCAACAGAGCGTCGTATAGGATGACCAAAACCGCCAACCGTGCGGGTCTTGAAGGAGGGAACGAATGTATCGACGAGATTTTCTGACCGGCGCGACGGCAATCGCCGGCGCGGCACTGGCAAATAGGCGTGCGCGCGCCGCCGAGCCGACCGAGATCACATTCTACTATCCCGTCGCGGTCGGCGGCCCCATCACCAAGATCGTCGACGGCTATGCCGCCGATTTCGAGAAAGCCAACGCGGACGTGAAGGTGCGGCCGATCTATGCCGGCACGTATCAGGAAACGATGGTCAAGATGCTGACCGCGCATAAAAGCGGGACGCCGCCGACGACCTCGGTGCTGCTTTCGACCGATATGTTCTCGCTGATCGATGAAGATGCGATCGTGCCGATCGATGGCTTTTTGAAAAGCGAGCAGGATCGCGCTTGGCTGAAAAGCTTCTTCCCCGCCTTCATGGAAAATAGCCGCACCGGCGGTGAGACCTGGGGCGTGCCGTTCCAGCGCTCGACCATTGTACTTTACTGGAACAAAGATGCCTTCCGCGAAGCCGGGCTCGATCCCGACAAAGCGCCGGCGAACTGGGACGAGCATGTCGTCTTCGCCGAGAAGCTGACGAAGCGCGATCCTTCAGGCAATGCGACGCAATGGGGCACGCAGATTCCCTCGACCGGCTTCCAATATTGGCTGTTCCAGGCGCTCGCCACCGAAGCCGGCACGAAGTTGATGGAGGAAGCCGGCACGCAGACATTCTTCGATAAGCCTGGAGCGGTCGAAGCACTGCAATATTGGGCGGATCTTTCGCAGAAATACAAATGCCATCCGCCGGGCATCGTAGAATGGGGCACGACACCGAAGGATTTCTTCGAGCGCAAATGCGCGATGATGTGGACGACGACCGGCAATCTGACCAATGTGCGCAAGAATGCGAAATTCCCGTTCGGCGTCGCGATATTGCCGGCGCACAAACAACCGGGCAGCCCGACTGGCGGCGGCAATTTCTACATCTCCAAGAAAGCGCCCGCCGAGCAGCAGGCGTCGGCATTGCGTTTCATCCAATGGATGACGAGCCCTGAACGCGCCGCGCAATGGAGCGTCGACACCGGCTATGTCGCGGTGCGGCCGGATGCGTACGACACGCCGGCGATGAAAGCCTATGTCGAGAAGTTTCCGCCCGCCGCGGTTGCGCGCGATCAGCTGAAATACGCAACCGCGGAATTATCGACGCATGAGAATCAGCGCGTGACGAAATCGCTCAATGACGCGGTCCAGGCGACGCTCACCGGCGGCAAACCAGCGGAGCGTGCATTGCAGGAGGCGCAAGCGGAGGCCGAGCGCATCCTCAAGCCGTACCGCTGAGAAGCGGCGCGGTGAAGCGCGTGCGCATCGCGCGGCAGATCAATGGCTGGCTGTTTCTTCTGCCGGCCATCTGCTTTTTGACGCTATTCACCTACTGGCCCGCGGCCAAAACGCTCGTCGAGAGCTTTTACTCGACGGCGCGGCCGCGGCGTCCAACGCACTTCATCGGGGTCGATCAGTATCGCCAGCTCATCGATGATCCCGTCTTCTGGCAGGCGCTGATGAACAATGCGTGGTACGCGCTGATCAGCATTCCGGTCGCGACCGGGATCGCGCTTCTCATGGCGATCTGGGTCAACGATCGCATTCCCGGCCGCGCGCTGGCGCGGATGGCCTATTTCACGCCGACCGTGCTGCCGATGATCGCGGTCGCCAACATCTGGCTGTTCTTCTACACGCCGCAATATGGGCTGCTCGAGCAGGCGCTTTCGCTATTCGGCGGGCCGCCGCACAATTGGCTCGGCTCTTCCTCGTCGGCGCTCGCAGCGGTGACGATCGTCGCCATCTGGAAGGAGGCCGGCTTCTTCATGATTTTTTATTTGGCGGCGCTGCAGCAGATTTCGCCCTCGCTCGCCGAAGCCGCGGCGCTCGAAGGCGCCTCGCGCTGGCATTTCTTCCGCCGCATACAATTCCCGCTGCTCATGCCGACGACGCTGTTCGTGCTGATCAACGCGATCATAAACGCGTTCCGGACCGTCGATCACATCATCGTCATGACCCGCGGGGGTCCGGACAATTCGACTATGCTGCTTCTTTATTACGTGTATCAGGTCGGCTTTGGTTTCTGGGATACGGGGTACGCGGCGGCGCTGACGATGATCCTGCTGGCGCTGCTCGCAGCCGTATCGTCCGTTCAGTACGGTTGGCTCGATCGCCGCGTGCATTATCAGTGAGCGCGCTCGCCTCCCGCTCTCCCTACGCGCCGAAGGGCGGCGGTCTCTTCGCCGAGGTCGCCGCATCATGGCTGCTGGCGATCTTCTGGATATTGCCGCTCGTTTACGCGGTGTGGACCGCTTTCCATCCCGCGGAGTTTTCGACGCGATTTGCGATGGACGCGCCGTTGACGCTCGACAATTTCCGCCGCGCCTGGGCGGCGGCGCCTTTCGCCCGGTATTTCTTCAACAGCGTCATCCTTGTTGCGCTTGTTTTTGGCGCGCAGGTCATCCTCTGCACGCTCGCGGCTTACGCTTTCGCGCGGCACGAATTCTTCGGCAAAGGCATCGCCTTCGCGCTCGTGCTGTTGCAGCTGATGATCATGCCCGACGTGCTGGTCGTCGAGAATTACCGCACGATGAGCACTCTCGGCATTCTCGATTCCATTCCGGCGATCGCCCTGCCCTATGTTGCCTCTGCCTTCGGCATCTTCCTCTTGCGCCAGACCTTCAAGACGGTACCGAAAGAGCTCGATGACGCGGCGCGGCTCGAAGGCGCCAGCGATTTCCAGGTTTTATTGAAGGTCTATGTTCCCTTGGCAAAGCCCGTTTATGTCGCCTACGGCCTCGTTTCGGTCAGCTATCACTGGAACAATTTTCTGTGGCCGTTGATCGTAACGAATTCGGTCGAATCGCGACCCGCCACGGTTGGCTTGCAGGTGTTCTCGTCTGGTGATCAGGGCGTCGATTGGGCGATCATCTCGGCTGCGACGCTGATGACGTCAGCACCCCTCCTGATTGCGTTTTTGATTTTTCAGCGTCAGTTCGTGCAAAGCTTCATGCGCGCCGGCATTCGCTAGCCACCCTTTGCGCTTGAGCACTAGCGACTGTATGGTCCGTCGCCGAAAAGCGTGCGGAAACAATGATGCAGCGCAATATGGAGGCGACGGTCCTGATCGTCGGTGCGGGCCCCGTGGGCCTCAGCCTCGCCATGGATTTGGCGTGGCGCGGCATCGACGTGCTCGTCGCCGAGACGCGCGCCCCGGGCGAGCCGCCGAACGTTAAATGCAACCACGTTGCCGCGCGCACGATGGAGATTTTCCGCCGTCTGGGGGTCGCGCGCGCGGTGCGCGATGCCGGACTGCCGCCGGATTACCCCAATGATGTTGCCTATCGCACGACATTCATCGGCACCGAACTCACACGCATCAAGATCCCCTGCCGCGCGGAACGCTACACATCAAAGGACGGTCCCGATACATGGTGGCCAACGCCGGAGCCGCCGCATCGCATCAACCAGATTTATCTCGAGCCGGTGCTGTTTGCGCATGCGTCGGCGATGGACAAGGTGCGTATTTTGAATCGCACTGAGGTGACCGGCTTCGTTCAGGATGAAGCCGGGGTCAGCGCCGAGGCACGCGATCTCGATAGCGGTGACGAAATCGCCTTCCGCTGCGCCTATATGATCGGCTGCGACGGCGGACGTTCGGACATCCGTCGCCAGATCGGCGCGGTGCTCGAAGGTGATCCGGTTCTGCAGCGCGTTCAATCGACTTATATCCGCGCGCCAAAGCTTCTGCCGATGCTGCGCGCCAAGGGCGGCACGCCCGCCTGGGGCTCGTTCGCGCTCAATCCGCGCCGCTCCGGAAATGTCTATGCGATCGACGGACGCGAGATGTGGCTCGTCCACTCTTATCTTCAGAAGGATGAGACCGATTTCGACGCGCTCGACCGCGACGCCGGGATCAGGAACATTCTCGGTGTCGGCGCTGACTTCGAATACGAGATCATCAGCAAGGAAGATTGGATCGGCCGCCGGCTGTTGGCAGATAAATTCCGCGACCGTCGCGTCTTCATCTGCGGCGATGCGGCGCATATCTGGGTCCCATTCGCGGGCTACGGCATGAATGCCGGCATTGCCGACGCGATGAACCTCTCCTGGCTGCTCGCCGCTCATCTGCAGGGCTGGGCGCCGCCCGATATTCTCGCGGCTTATCAAGCCGAGCGCCGGCCGATCACCGAGCAGGTCTCGCGCTTCGCCATGAATCATGCGATCGCAATGACCGCACAGCGCAGCGGCGTGCCGCCGCATATCGAAGAGGACAGCGAGGAAGGCGCGCGCGAACGGGCCGCGCTCGGCAAATCTGCCTACGATCTCAATGTGCAGCAATATTGCTGCGCCGGGCTGAACTTCGGTTATTACTATGAGGATTCGCCGATCATCGCTTATGACGGCGAGGTGCCGCCGGCCTATACGATGGCTGACTTCACCCCCTCGACCGTGCCGGGCGCGCGCGTGCCGCACCTCTGGCTCGCAGAAAGTCGTTCGCTCTACGACGTGCTCGCGCCGTTCTACACATTGCTGCGCTTCGATCGCACCATTGACGTGAACCCGCTTCTGCAAGCGGCCGAGGCGCGCACCGTGCCGCTGGAATTGCGCGACATCGAATCGCCTGAAGCTTTTTCCCTCTATCGCGAGAAGCTCGTACTGGCGCGGCCGGATCAGCATGTTGGCTGGCGCGGCGATGAAATCCCGCAGGACCCGCTCGCGCTGATCGATCTCATCCGCGGCGCGTCAGCATCGCGGCCAACGCAAGCAACAGCGCGACAAGCCGAACGCGCTGCGGCCTGCGTGGCGTAACGCAAATTCGGAGAAAGCGATGAGCGACACAGTCCTGCGCCAACCACTTACATCAGCCGCTGTCACGGAAGCCTCCGAAGAGAAGGCCGTCATCGGCAAAGTGTTCCGCCGGCTGATCTGGTTCTGCTTCGCGCTTTATATCGTCGCCTATCTCGACCGTATCAATATCGGCTACGCCGCGCTGACGATGAACAAGGATCTCGCGCTGACCGCGACCATGTTCGGCTTCGCCAACACGCTTTTCTACACGACGTACATGCTGTTTGAGATTCCGAGCAATCTTCTGCTCGTGCGCTTCGGCGCGCGGCGCTGGATTGCGCGCATCATGATCACGTGGGGAATTGCCTCGGCGGCAACCATGCTCGTCGTCGGCCCGAACAGCCTCTATCTCGTGCGCGCGCTGGTCGGATTGGCCGAAGCCGGGTTCGTGCCCGGCATGCTGCTTTATCTAAGCCTGTGGTTCCCGACCGCCTATCGCGCCAGAGTTATGACGGTATTCATGACCGCAATGCCGGTCACCATGCTCATCGGCTCGCCGATCTCGGGCGCGATCCTGCAGATCAACGGCGCCTTCGGCATCGCCGGCTGGCGCTGGCTGTTCCTCCTGGAAGGCGTGCCGTCGATCATCCTCGGCTTCGTCGCGCTGCGTTTCCTCACCGACCGACCCTCCGAAGCCACCTGGCTGACAGCACAGGAGCGCGCTACGCTGGAGCGCAGCCTCGCCCGGGACCGCGAAGACAAGCCACAGCCTGCGCAGCGCACAATACTGCAGGAGCTTGGCAGCCCTACCGTTTTGCTCCTGTGCCTGGCTTATTTCTGTTTGGTCAATTCGCTGAACACGTTCGCGACGTGGTCGCCGCAGATCATTCGCGACGTGCTCGGCGGCGGCACGATTCCTCTCGTCGTCGGGCTTGTCGGCGCGATTCCGCCGGTCTTCACGATTGTCGCCATGGTGCTACTCGGCGCCAATTCTGACCGGACAGGCGATCGGCTCTGGCACACGGTCCTCCTCTTCGCGCTAGCGGCGCTTGGCTGGACAATCGTGGTCCTGAGTGCGATTCCGGATATCCGACTGGCAGGATTGATTCTCGTGTCCGTCGGCGCCTTTACAGGCATGGCCTTGTTTTGGGCGTTTTGCACCCCTCTACTCACCCTGGAGCAGAGACCGGCGAGCATCGCTCTTATCAGCACCGCAGGCATTCTGGGCTCTGCGACGAGCCCGACGATTGTTGGTTTCCTGCGCGACCTCACGCATAGTTTCAACTCGGGTCTTTGGTATGCGGTCGGGCTTCTCGTTCTCGGCATTCTCACGATCGTGATCGTGAGCCGCATCGGCCCGAAACGTGTAACTGCGCATCAGCCAGGGGGAGTTGGTGGCCGAGGCCTACAAAACACTTGAGGTGAGCAGGCAGAGCGCAACCGCGCATGTCCTCGATCCCGACATCGCGGAATTGCGCGATGCGATCGTCGCCAAGCTCCTCTATTCGGTCGGCAAGGATCTGACGACGGCACAGGCGCGCGACTGGTTCATGGCGACGGCGCTCGCCACGCGCGATCGCGTCGTTGACCGTTGGATGGATTCGACGCGGCTCACCAATCTCAAGGGCCGGAAACGCGTCTATTATCTCTCCCTCGAATTCCTGCTCGGGCGCCTGCTCGCTGACGGCTTGCGCAATCTGCATCTCCTCGACACCACGCGCCGTGCGCTGGCCGAGCTCGGCATCGACTTTGACGAAATCGTCGTCGAGGAACCCGACGCTGCTCTCGGCAATGGCGGCCTCGGCCGGCTCGCCGCCTGTTTCATGGACAGCATGGCGTCGTTGAAGATTCCGGCTTACGGCTACGGCATCCGCTACGATTTCGGCCTGTTCCGGCAGGTGATGATCGACGGCTGGCAGCATGAAGTTCCGGAAGACTGGCTCTCGTTCGGCAATCCCTGGGAGTTCGAGCGCCCGGAAGTTTCCTACCGGATCAGCTTCGGCGGCTTTGTCGAATATATCGGCCGCGACGGGGATATCGCGCGCGGCATTTGGCACCCTTCAGAGACGCTGCAAGCCGTCGCCTATGATTCACCGGTGATCGGCTGGCGCGGCCGCCATGCCAACACGCTGCGTCTATGGTCGGCGCGCTCGCGCAATCCGATTCATCTCGACCGCTTCAATCGCGGCGATCATATCGGCGCCTTTGCCGAGCGCGCTCACGCCGAGGCGATTTCGCGCGTACTCTATCCGAGTGACGAGACGCCGGCCGGACAGGAGCTGCGGCTTCGTCAGGAGTTCTTCTTCGTCTCCGCCTCCTTGCAGGACATCATCCGCCGTCACATCTCACTGCACGGCGATTTGTCGTCACTGCCGGAACATGCCTGCCTGCAATTGAACGACACGCATCCGGCGATGGCCGTTGCCGAGCTCATGCGGCTCCTCTTCGACATGCATGAATTCGGCTGGCACGAGGCCTGGGACATCACAACCCGGACGCTGAACTACACCAACCACACCCTGTTGCCGGAGGCGCTGGAGACGTGGTCGCTGTCGCTGATGAACCGGCTCTTGCCGCGCCACATGCAGATCATCTTCCTGATCAACTTCTTCCATCTCAATGCATTGCCAAAGGCAATCGCGGACGACCCGGAGCGCTACGCCGCGGTCTCGCTCATCGAAGAGCATAGCGAGCGGCGCCTGCGCATGGGCTATCTCGCCTTTGTCGGATCAAGCCATGTCAACGGCGTCTCCGCGTTGCACACCGAGCTTATGCGGCAAACGGTCTTTCACGACCTCGCCCAGATCTATCCGAACCGCATCGTAAACAAGACGAATGGCATCACCTTCCGCCGCTGGCTCTATGGCGCCAATCCGAGCCTGACCGAGCTGCTTGTCGAGGCGCTCGGCCCGGCGCTGCTCGATGATCCCCGCCATTTGAATGGGCTTGAGCGCTTTGCAGAGGATTCCTCGTTCATCGAGAAAGCCGCCGCGGCGCGGCGCCTTAACAAGGAGCGGCTGGCGCGTGTCGCGCTTGACCAGGCCGGCGTGACGCTCGATCCCGACGCGCTATTCGATGTGCACATCAAACGCTTCCACGAATATAAGCGCCAACTCCTCAATATTATGGAGACCATCGCGCTTTATCTCGCCATGCTCGACGAGCCGCACCAGGATTGGGCGCCGCGGGTTAAGATCCTGTCCGGCAAGGCCGCGGCCGGATATGCACGCGCAAAACTCATCATCAAATTGGCGAGCGACGTTGCGCGAGTCGTCAATTCCGATCCACGCATTGGCAACAAGCTGAAGGTGGTGTTTTTACCGAATTACAATGTCAGCCGCGCCGAGGTCATCATTCCGGCGGCGGATCTCTCCGAACAGATCTCGACCGCGGGACTCGAAGCCTCCGGCACCGGCAATATGAAGCTCGCGCTGAATGGCGCCTTGACGATCGGCACGCTTGACGGCGCCAATATCGAGATCAGCGAGAATGTCGATCGCGCCAACATCTTCATCTTTGGCATGACGGCCGATCAGGTGACTGCGCGCCGGCAATCGCGCTTCGCCGGACGCGAGGCTGCGCATGCCTCGCCGCTTCTTTCTCGCGTCATCGACTCGCTCGCGTCCGGCGCGTTCTCCTTCGACGAGCCGGACCGTTTCAAGCCGCTGGTCGACGCGGTGCTCGGCTACGACCCCTTCATGGTGGGGGCGGATTTCCATTCCTACTGGCAGACACAACGCGAGGTCGACGCGCGCTGGCGCGATCGCCGCGCCTGGTGGCGATCGAGCCTGCTCAATACGGCACGCATGGCTTGGTTCTCGTCCGATCGCTCGATCGGCGAATACGCCGAGCAGATTTGGAACGTGCCGGTCGCGTACGCCTGACGGCGCGCGTCAGCACATGATCGATGGGTGCCCGCGATGCGCATCGCGCCTCAGACACGCCGCGCTGCCGCCACGAAACCCTGTCAGGAATCAGCACAACGAAGGGAGCGAGGAAGAACAACAATGCGGTCTCCCGGTGCGGCCTTCCCGGCCGCCAAGCTACTGATTTTGCTGGTGCTCGGCGCCTTCTCCCAAATCTCTTCCAGCGCCGCGGCGACGCGCTGCCCGTCCGGGCAGATTCTGCGCGTGAGCCTGGGCACCTGCGTACCGAAGGCGGAGAACTTGGCCATTCTGGCGAGGTACGGCACCAGGAAACACAAGCCTGCAGAGGCCGAGGAAGACGCCCCGCGGCCGCCGGCGGCAAAACCGATTGGGGATAAGGCGGCAAAGCCCGCACGGGCGGACCCCCGGCCCGTTGAGACGGCCCAGCGCGACGCGCCCGCGGCCGTCGAGCAGCCGTCCTCACAACCTGAGGCCTCATCCGCATCTTCGCTGCTCTCGCCCTTCGGCGCTCTGTTCGTCGGGGCGTTCCACAGCACAGTGTCGACGGGCATGTCGGCATTCAGGTAGGCCGGGGCTCCCGCGCTTTGCTGGCCGCCCGTCCTCCAGGGAACTCTCGCCCCGGCTTGACGATTATTTCTGCGTCGTGGCCTCGACCTTTCAGGTTTAATCGGCTTCCTTACCCAGACCAGGTTCGGGTGCCACGACTCCCAACAAATCGCGGCACGGCCTGAGGCGCGTTTGCGCCATCGGTAGAGGTGGCCTCATGCAGGGCAGCGCGGTCCTCATTCTTGTTGTTGAAGACGACCGCGCCGCCGGCGATGAGTTGAAGCGGGCGCTCGAGGAAGCCGGCTTCCGCGTGCTGCTTATCGAAAGCGGCGAGAAGGCAACTTCTGCCTTCGACGAGAATGCGGGCGAGATCGGCGGGCTCGTCGCTGACGTGAAGCTCGGCGGCAACATCAGCGGCTGGGACGTGGCGCGTCACGCGCGCGAGGTCAATCAAGTCCTGCCCGTCGTCTACATTACGGGCTTCTATATCGAGGATTGGGCCTCACAGGGCGTGCCGAAGAGCATCCTCGTTCAGAAGCCGTTCGCGCCGGCGCAGATCATCACCGCCATCTCGTCGCTGCTGAACATATCGAGCAGTAACGCGGGGTAGTTTCACCGCAGGCGGGCGCCGACAGAACGCAGGGAATGAGAGCCGCCGCAGTCGGCGTTACAAAAGCCGACCGCGTTCGGCGTCGGGCGACGCCACATCGTTGCTTTTCCGCGGATCAGCCACGGTGGCTTCGGCCCGCTCGATGGCCGCCGTGAGCCGATTGATCGCCTCGGGGAGGATCGGCTCCACTGTCAGGCTTGCGCGCAAGTCGCCGCCTATGGCGACGAGAGGGTTGGTTGGCGAGCGGCTATCAACGATGCGCATGATCTCCCCCCAGAGTGCGTTTAACGTATGTTAATCCGGTATGGTTCCGTCAGGGAGTTTGTTCCCCAGGCAAACTTAATCAGAAGGGAAGGACCGGCGGACTCGCCGAGCCGCGACGTTGCAAGCTCTGCAATAAGTTTCGACAGGAGTGACGATCAATGCGGATGAGGTTTTTTACACTGCTGGCCATCTTGGGCTGTGTCGGCATCCCGGCGCGGGCGCAGACGCTTAGAGGTTTTTGGACTCTCGTATGGCGCTTTGGAATACGCCGACCGAACCGTTCCGGGTGATCGGCAACGTCTATTACGTCGGCACGAAGGGGATTGCGTCATATCTGATCACCGGCCCGGACGGAAACATCTTGATCGACACGGCAATGCCGGAGGCGACGGGACAGATCAAAGCAAATTTCGACAAGCTCGGCTTTAAGCTCG
>Ga0136846_1208223_pt1 | contig 12960 bp, 12 predicted proteins | sample HopSoiMetagenom2_FD_96841 | JGI IMG/M metagenome (GOLD analysis project Ga0136846, IMG submission 96841) | Grasslands soil microbial communities from Hopland, California, USA - 2 Assembly 2016 (version 4) | ecosystem: Environmental > Terrestrial > Soil > Grasslands | place: USA: Hopland... | reverse complement strand
ACGTTCACCGAGAACATGCGCGGCGCGATGCCGGCCCGCATCCACTCGGAGTACTGCGAGCACGCGGAATCGAGCACGAAGCCGCCGATGTCGGTGATGAGCCCGGAGTGCTCGGCCGCGGGAATGAACTCGCCAGGTAGTTTGATGCCGTCGTAACGCGTCTGCCAGCGCAGCAGTGCCTCGACGCCGCACATGCGGTTGTCGGCGAGCGTGAACTGCGGTTGGTAGAACAGCGACAGCTCACGGCGCCGGAGCGCGCGATGCAGGCCCGAGTCCGTGAAGCTCGCGCGGCGCTGCACCATCTCGCGCTCGAAGAACACGGCGCGGCCGCGACCCTGCGCCTTCGCGCGGTACATCGCGAGGTCGGCCTGCCGGATGATGTCCTCGAGATCGCAGCCGTCGTCCGGGAACAGCGTGACGCCGACGCTCGCGCGCATCTGGTAGTCGCGGCCGCCGAGATTCGCGGGCAGCGCGAGCGAGCGGATCACGCGCTCCGCGATCTGGCGCACGGTCTCCGCGTCGCCGACGTTGCGCAGCAGGACGGTGAACTCGTCGCCGCCGAGGCGCGCCACCGTGTCGCCCTCCTTCGTGCACGCCTTGAGGCGGTGCGCGACGATCGACAACAGCTGGTCGCCGGCCGAGTGCCCGAGCGTGTCGTTGACGCGCTTGAAGTGGTCGAGATCGACGTACATGAGCGCGCCGCGCGTGAGCCCGGTGGCCGCGGCCGCGAGCTCCTGCGCGAGGCGGTCGCGGAACAGCGCGCGGTTCGGCAGCTGCGTGAGTGGATCGTAGTGCGCCTGGCGATAGAGCCGTTCGTCGCGCGCGGAATTCGACAGCGCGGCGCGCAATCGCTCGGCGAACGCGGCGCCGTAGTCGGCGACCGCGGGATCTCGCCCGGGCTCGCCGTGATAGCCGACGACGAGCATCGAGCTCACGCGCTCCTCGTCGACCACCGGCCAGAGCCAGAAGAATTCGGCGCCCGCGTCCCGCATCGACGCGAGGAACGCGTGGCGCGTCTCCTCGACGCGCGCGATGGTCAGGCCCTCGGGCGCTTCGCGGATGGTCGCGATCATCGCGACGTCGAAGTTCACGCGCTGCACGGGCAGCTCGTCGGCGCCGAGCGCGGCCATGAAGAGACGGCCGTGCGAGTGCGCGGTGGGGTCCATGAGGATGACGCCCACGCATTGCGCGCGAGTCAGCTCCCGGAATTTCGGCAGCACGATGTCGAGCGCGCGGTCGATCTCGTTCGCCGCGAGCAGCGCGCGATCGACTTCGCCGAGCACCTCGAATGCGCGCCAGTCGCGCTGCAGCGAGAGCGACGTGATGTTGAACTCGCGCTCGAGCGGCGAGAACTCGTCGGCCGACAACCGGGGGATGGGCTCGAACCGGCGGTCGCGCAGGCGCGCGAGCCCGCGTTGCAGCTGGCGCAGCGGGGGCAGGTAGCGCTCGCTGATCATCGCCGCAACGGCGAAGGCGATGACGATGCAGAGGATCACGAGCCCGAGCGCCATCGGCGCGAGCTCGGTGAAGGTGTTGCCAAACGTGGCCTCGGGCGCGAACACGACGATGGTGTTCGCGCTCACGGGGTCGCCCGGACGGCTCGGCGGCACGTAGCTCATCGCGCCGCGCCACTCGCGACCCGACGCATACCAAGCGAGGATGGTCGTGCCGCCGGGCGCGTCGACCGCATGCGTCGAGCGGCGCGCGAACAGTTGCACGAGCTCGTCGGGCACCGGGCTGCTGCTGAACCGCGACACGCCCGCGCCATCGAGCACGACGAGGTAGCGGCCGTCCAGGCCGCGCGCGTAATCCTCGGGGACGCCGCGAGCGTTGAACAACAACGTCGACGCCTTGTCGCGCGCCAGGGCCATGAGCTCCTGGTTCTGCTGGGACGCCCGCCGATCCTCGGCCTCGAACCAGCGCGACAGCACGCCGAGGCCGACCGGGATCAGCATCGCGAAGGAAATGATGATCCACAACCGGCGCGTCAGAGGACTGCGCAGCACCGAGCTGTAGGAAGTTCCGCTCATCCGAGTCCCATAAGCGTCCGTTGTATCCGCACGACGCTGCGGGACTTTACGGAATGTGGCGCGCCGCAAATGCGCGGCACGTCACGGTTGCGGCGGCACCGGGATCAGGCGGGGCGCTTTTTGGGCTGGTCTGCCGGGATTGCCTGGTGCGGACGCATCGCGGCGAGCTTGCGGATGTCCGCGTAGGTGTAGCGGTAAACGCCACGGCGCCCGGCGCGCGCGGCGCCGAGCATCGCGCGCCCGACCGTCTCCGCCGCGATCGCGCGATAGGGCTCGCGCGCGCCGGTCAGCAACGGGTTGATGAGCGGCGCGAAGATGCGGCCCGTGATCTCGAGCGGCCGCAGCGCCTTGCGCGGCCCTAACAACAGGCTGGGCTGCAGGATGTCGACGGACGTGAAGCCGATGTCGGCGACCGCCTCCTCCATCTCGCCCTTGGTGCGCAGGTAGAATTTCTTCGAATTCGAATCCGCGCCCACCGACGACACGACGACGAAGCGCTGCGCCCCGGCGGCGCGCGCCGCGCGCGCGAACAGCAGCACCGCGTTCACGTCGGCGTTGCGAAACGCCTCCTGCGAGCCGGCATCCGCGATGGTCGTGCCGATGGCGCAGAACGCGTCGTGCGCGACGAGGCCCTTGAGCTGCTCGGCCATGCGCTCGAACTTCACCGTGCGGTTCGCGAGCTTCGGGTGCTCCTTGCCGAGCGGCCGGCGCGTGAGCGCCCAGACGCGCGCATAGTCGGGTGCATCGAGCAGCGCCTGCAGCGCATAGCCGCCGACGAGGCCGGAGGCGCCCGCGATCAGCGCGACTTTGGGAGTGGTGCTCACGCGCGCGAGTCTATCAATTGCCGTCGCGCTGCGCGCTCGGCAGCCGCCAGTCGAACCACATCGCGAGGATGCGCAGCGCGAAGCACAGCACCGCGCCGGCGATCGCGGTCGGCATCTCGGGCCAGCCGAGCCAGTGTCCGACGCAGACGAACAGCGAGCCGGCCAGCGCCGCGAGCGCGTACAGCTCCGTTTCGGGGCGGAACACGAGCGGGACGCGGGCCAGCAACAGGTCGCGCACGATGCCGCCGCCGATGCCGGTCAGCATGCCGAGCACCGCGGCCATGACCGGGTGCAGCCCGGAGGCCAGCGCCTTCTGCGTGCCCGCCACCGCGAACAGGCCGAGGCCGACGGCATCGAACACGCGCACCGGGTTGTGCAGCCGCTCGATCGAGCGGTGCCAGTAGAACGTGACCGTGCCGGCAAGCAGCGCCGAGGCGAGGTAGCGCCAGTCCTGGATCGTGGCCGGCGGAACCGCGCCGATCAGGAGATCCCGCAGGATTCCGCCCGCGCTCGCCGTCGCGAACGACAGCACCAGCACGCCGAAGAAGTCCAGGCGCTGGCGCACCGCGGCAGTGGCTCCGGACAGCGCGAACACGAACACGCCGATCAGGTCGATGACTAACAACACGCGCGCATTCTGCATGATTCGCACCGCGAATGGCGGCTTGTCACCCGTTCGGGTGATGCGGCGCCGGCGTGTCGGACTATGCTTGCGGCGGGGAAAGGAGTCCCCGCCCTATAGCTAGTCCAAGGAGTCACGACATGCATGTCCAAGGAAAATCCGCTGCGCGTTGCGCGCGTCCGCCGTTCGCCGCGGCCGTCGTCGCGATGTTCGCGAGCGCGGTCGGCGTCGCCCACGCGGTGGAGTTCGACGAGAAGATGAAGGCGCCGCAGTCGCGGGATGCGGCGGAGCTGCGTGCGCGCGCGGAAACGTATTCGGAACGCGCGGCGCAGGCACGTCTCGCCGGCGCGGACGCCATGATCCGCGACCGGAACCTTTCGGCCCAACGATTCGACGTCGAATGGGATCTGGAGCGCGCGATCGATTTCAGGAAGCCGATCGGTGATCTCTCCGGACTGGGCATCGTCGATCGCGGCGACGGGACGTATGGGGTCGATCTCGCGGCCAATCCGCAGTGGGGTGACCCCGCCGAACAGCTGGCGGAGCTGCTTCCCGCTCTTTCATCGGCGGGTTTGATCGCCGAGTTCACGCGCCGCGGCATGTCGGCCGATGCGGTCGCCAGGCTGCGCGAGTATCTCGCCGCGCACGACGCCAAGGCGGCAGCGGCGACGGCGGCGCTGCCCATATCGGTGAGCTTCAGCCGCGTGGTCCGGAAGTTCGACAAGATCAAACGGCCGGTGCCGGATTCCCTGGTGTTTGCGTACATCTACCAGCGTGAGCGGGCCACCAGTGAAGCACGCCGCGCCTGGGCGGAGCATCTCGTCGACGCGGTCGGCGCCGATGGCATGCGCATCATCCAGTCATATTTCCAGGAGATGCAGACGACGGCCGTGTGGGCACCCAGTGATCCACGCGCGGGAATCGACGGCACCCTGGCGAGCCTGCGACTCCCCGATTTCGAACAGAAGGCCACGGCCGAAGCGCAGGCGGTGACGCCATGACTCGCGCTGCTGCAGTTGCCAGTTTCGGCGTGCTCGCGTTCGTGAGCGCCGCCACCGTGAACGCCCTGCCCACGCTCAAGACGGTCGTTACTCCTATCTACCAGGTGGGGACCGGCGCCAGCGTCAGCCTCGGACACATCGTGACTGCGTCGACGATCTACAACCGGCTGACGGCCGGCGGCACCTTCTCCGCCAGTTGCGCGAGTCCGCTGATGCTGCCGGCCACCGGCCAGCGGACGCTCTCGAACGACGGCATTACCGGTGGACGTTCGCTGACGGTGACGATCCCCGAGTGGGTACCGACCATAGTCAACATGCCCGGCTTCTATTCACTGTCACGCGGCACGACGGTCGCCTGTACCTACAACTGGACCGCGCGGGCGACGGAAGGTGGCTACACGATCGGTTCGGGTGGCATTACCTACCAAACCGGAAACGACGAGCGCTCCGAAGGTTTCTTCCAGAACTTCCAGATGGCGGTGCCCGGCGATACCGGCTCCGGCGACTTCCAGAGCTGCATTCCCTGATCCTCATTTACCAAGGACGGTAACCATGAAATCGCTTTTCCGACCGACGGCGATCGGTCTCCTGCTCGCTTTGTTCGCCGACGTTTCCTGGGGCAGCGGCTGCAGTCCCCTCGTCATCGACCTGGCGCGCGACGGCATCCAGCTCGGCAAGCCCGGTGTCGGTGTCTACTTCGACGTGAACGCCGATGGCGTGACCGACCACGTCCAGTGGGTCCGGCCCGGCGGTGACGAAGGCTTCCTCGCCATGGATCGCAGCGGCAACGGGCTCGTCGACAACGGCGCGGAGTTGTTCGGTGTGGGCACGCCGCTGGTGCTCGACGGGGGCAACGCGCCGAACGGCTTCGTCGGCCTCGCGCAGTACGACGCGCGCGAGCTCGGCGGCAACGACGACGGCTGGATCACGGCGGCGGACGCGATCTGGCCGCAGCTGCGCATCTGGCTCGATGCCAACGCCGACGGCATCTCCACGGTCGACGAGATGCGCACGCTGCAGAGCTTCGGCATCACGGCTCTCGAGACGATCCCGAAGATCCGCAAGCGCGTCGACGAAGCCGGCAACGTCATTCCGTACTGGGCGTGGGCCGTGCAGTCGGAGCGCCCGGGACGCGCGGGGCGCGCGGCCATGGTCGACGTGTTCTTCCGGCAGCTGCCGAAATGATCGTCAGGGCGCCAGGCGCCGCACCAGCGCGACGCGACTATCTACCTCGAGCTTGCGGAAGACCTGGCGCGCCTGGGACTTGACGGTGTTCACGGAAACGCCGCGCGCGCGGGCGATCTGCGCGAGCGTGCGGCCGGCGCACATCCCCTCCGCCACCGCGGCTTCCGCCGCGGTGAGCGGCGCGGGCGAGGAATGATGCAGCACGCACGAGATGCGAGCCGCGGGTTCGCCGCCCGTCCGGAGCTGGAACACGATGCTGCCGGCGCGCTCTTCGACGCCGACCACCTGGCAGGCATCGAGCAGCTGCGCGAGCAGCGCCGGAAGATGGGCGCCGCGGGTCGGCCGGCGGCGTGACGGCACGCAGCGGCGCAATTCGGCCAGCGTCGCCGCGAGCGGAAAGTGTCCCATGGCCCCGTTCTGCCACGGGCGGCCCGCCGGGCGACACTTATATATCTGGTCGAAACGCCCAGAAATGCCGCGACGGCCCGGCTCAGCCGGTAAGGCGCTTCACCCAGGCGGCGTACTTGTCCATCCAGCCGTGCAGGAACTTGCGCGTCTCGGCGCTCGCGATGTTGCCGGCGGCGTCGAAGAATCCGTCCTTCACGTGGATGTACGCCTCGGCGTTCGGCAGCAGCGGCATGTCGAGATAGGCAACGACCGAGCGCATGTGGGCTTGCGCAACGGCCGAGCCGATGGCACCGATGGACGCGCCGAGCAGGCCCGCCGGTTTCCCGGCCCACGCATTCTGCCCGGGCGGCCGCGACGCATGATCGATCGCGTTCTTGAGCACGCCGGGGATCGACCGGTTGTATTCGGCGGTCACGAAGATCACCGCGTCGACGGCGCGCAGCTCGCTCTTGAGCCGCTGCACTTCGGGCGCCTGCGCCTTGTCGTCGTCCTGGTTGTACAACGGCAGGTCGCCGATGCGCAGCTCCTTGAACGTGAAGTCGGGCGGTCCGAGCTTGATGAGTGCGGCGGCGAGCTTGCGGTTGTGAGAATCCTTGCGAAGACTGCCGATGACGTAACCGATCTGCTTGGGCATTCGACACTCCTGTTTGCGGGCATGATCGCAAAACTCCCGGGAATCTCCTGTAGGAAGGTGGCGACGTCCGTGCATCCAGGGACGGTGGCGTTCCGTATCATCGGCAACCTTCTCACTCCCGGGCCCCTGCGATGCACAAACGCGCCCTCCAGATCCTGTTCGGCTTCATCCTGGTCTCGCTGACGGCGTACAACCTGTGGGCGAGCACGAAGCAGCCGGTCTTCGACTGGGGCGGGCTCACCACGCCGCCAGACAAGTACTGGACCATCGCCACGTTCATCGATGCCTACTACGGCTTCCTCACCTTCTACGTGTGGGTCCTGTGGAAGGAGACGCGCGTCCTGCCGCGGGTGCTCTGGTTCGTCGCGATCATGGGGCTCGGCAACATCGCGATGTCCGCATACGTCCTGCGCCAGCTGGCGCGGCTGAAGCGCGACGAGCCGCTCGGCGTCCTGCTCTCCGCGCGCAACGCCTGACATGTCCCGCGTCGCGGACTTCTTCGACCGGCGCGTGGTGGCGCCGCTGCTGCAGCTCCTGCGCCAGGGTGTCACGCCCGAGAAGCTGGCGCTCAGCGTCGCGCTCGGCACGATCGTCTCGGTGATTCCCGTGCTCGGCGTCTCCACCATCCTGTGCGCGCTGCTCGCCGTGTGGCTGCGGCTCAACATGCCGGCGATCCAGATCGTGAACTATCTACTGACGCCGCTGCAGCTGGTCCTGATCATCCCGTTCCTGCGTTTCGGCGAGCAGCTCGCCGGCGCGCCGCGGTTCAAGGTGACGCTCGAATCCGGCCTCGCCTTGCTGTCGCACGGCATCGTGAACGCGGTACGCATCCTGTGGGACGCGATCGTCCACGCGACCCTCGGCTGGCTCCTCGTGGCGCCGTTCTCCGCCGTCCTCCTCTACTTCATCTTCCGGCTCGTGTTCCGGCGCCTGGCGCCGACGCGAGCTCCGGTCGCCTCGCCCGCCACATGAACGCACTTGCGATGAACCTGCTCGAGCGCGATCTCGTGCCGGACTTCCTGATCCGCCGCCGCATCCGCGCGCTGCGCGCCGACCGGTTGCGCGAATGCGGCGCGGGCGGACCGGAGCACCAGCAGCAGCGCCTGCAGCAGCTGGTGCGCGAGCTCGCGGCGAGCCCGGTCGCCATCGAGACACGGGCCGCGAACGAACAGCACTACGAGGTGCCGACCGGGTTCTACCAGCAGGTATTGGGCAAGAACCTCAAATACTCGAGCTGTCATTACGAGTCGCCGCAGGACGCGCCGGCCGCCGGTCTCGATGCCGCCGAGGCCCGCATGCTCGCGCTCACGTGCGAACGCGCCCGCCTCGCCGACGGCGACCGGATCCTCGAGCTCGGTTGCGGCTGGGGCTCGCTGAGCCTGTGGATGGCCGCTAACTACCCGCGCGCGCGCATCACCGCGGTGTCGAATTCCCGTACGCAGAAGCTGCACATCGACGCCACGGCGCGCGAGCGCGGCCTGACGAACCTCGAGATCGTGACCTGCGACGCGAACGTGCTCGAATTCCCCGTCGGCACGCAGTTCGACCGCGTCGTGTCGGTCGAGATGTTCGAGCACATGCGCAACTACGAATCGCTGCTCGCGCGCATCGCGGGCTGGATGGCGCCCGCCGCCACGTTGTTCGTCCACATCTTCACACACTCGGTTTACGCCTACCCGTTCGAGGTGCGCGACGACACGGACTGGATGGCGAAGTACTTCTTCACCGGCGGCATCATGCCGAGCGACGACCTGCTGCTGTATTTCCAGCGCGACGTGCTGTTGCGCGAGCACTGGCAGGTTCCGGGCTGGCACTACTCGCTGACCAGCGAGGCCTGGTTGGAGAACATGGACCGGAATCGGGAACAAATCATGCCCGTGCTGGAACACACCTATGGCCGAGCCCAGGCGCTGCGCTGGTGGGTGTACTGGCGCGTGTTCTTCATGGCGTGCGCGGAGCTCTGGGCATACGACGGTGGCCGCGAGTGGCTGGTGTCGCATTACCTGTTTGAAAAGCGGTAGAGTCGGGCGCCATGGGCTCCGTCAAAAATCTCGGGTGGTTGTGCATCACCCTGGCCGGGCTTTTCTCGCCCGCATTCGCGGTCACCGACGCCGACCGCATCGCGGTCTACAAGGAATTCCGCACCCAGTTCGATGCGAAGCACTACGCCGCCGCGCAGCCGCTCGCGGAGCGCCTGGTCAAGCTCACCGAAGAACAGTTCGGCCCCGACGAGCTGCAGCTCACGAACCCGCTGACGAATCTCGCGACGATTCACTACAAGCTCGGCAACTACCCGGCGGCCATCGAGAACTACCAGCGCACGCTGCGCATCCTGCAGGCGAAGTCGACGTTGGCGGACAAGGCGCAGATCCGCCCGCTGCACGGCCTCGGCATCTCGTTCATGGGCGCCAACGACCCGGAATCCGCGGTCGTCGCGCTCAAGCGCGCCGCCGACCTGTCCCGCAACACCGACGGGCTGTTCAACATCGGCCAGGTCGAGTTCATCGACGCGCTCATCGACGCGTATGCCGCCACGGGCCGCTACACCGAGGCGGAGAAGGAAAGCCAGTACGCGATGCGCGTCGAGGAAGCCGCTTATGGCCGCAACTCGGTCAAGCTGCTGGACCGCTTCGACAAGCTCGCACGCTGGTACGAGAGCGAGCGCCGCTACACCACTGAGCGCAGCGTGTACGAACGCTCACTGGCCGTGCTCGCGAAGAACGGGCCCGACAACGACCTGCGCAAGGTCGGGCCGCTGCGCGGCATCGCGCGTTCGTTCCGGCTCGAGACGTTCTATGGCATCGAAGGCACCGACACCGGCAACTCGTTCAACGCGGGCAACAGCGGCGCGCCGGTATTCTCCGACGGCACGCAGAACCGCCGCGGCGAGAGCGCGCTGACGAACGCGCTCGACATCGTCCAGAGCAACACGCCCGTCGACCAGAACCTGCGCGCGCAGGTGCTCACGGATCTCGGCGACTGGTACCTGACGTCGAATGCGTCGCGACGCGCGTTCGACAGCTACGCCGAGGCGTGGAAGGCGTTCGCGCAGGCCGGCGACACGCGCCCGCTGCAGGTCCCGCGCATCCTCGCGTACCGGCCGTCGATCAGCTCGGTGGACCGCTCGCAGCTCGACCCGGCCGAAGCGCAGCTCAAGGCCGTCGAGCTGCACTTCACGGTGGATCGCGACGGCCGCGTCGACGACATGAGCTCACCGACGACGGACGTGCCGGAGGCGATCGTCAAGAACTCGATGGCGTCGATGAAGCGCTCGCGCTATGCGCCGCGCATCGACAATGGCGCGGCGGTGCCCACCAACAACGTGGTATTCGTCGAGCGCGTGCTGATCAAGGCGACGCAGGCGCCCTCGGCGCCATCTGATTCGGGGGCGGAGAAGCCGGCGGAGGGCTCGACGGATTCGCATCCGGCGGAGCCGGGGTCGAAGCCGGGGGACTCGAAACCGGCGGAGTCGAAACCGGCGGAGTCGAAGCCGGATTCGAAGCCGGACCCACAGGCTGATTCTGTGCCGCCACCGGCTGTTCGTTGATCGGCACCGCTTCGATCGCGAGGTCGGCCGAGGCCGCGACCGCCTCGGCGCTGCCCGGCGCCGGCGCCTGCTTCGGCGTCAGCGCGTGCGCGGCGAGCAGCGGCTTCGCCACGTCGAGCGTCGGGAACTGCGTGAGGAATTTCGCGGCCGCGTCGCGCATCGCCGCGTAGCCTGCGATCGCGAGCTCGTCCTGGCCATTGCCGATCTCCGGCGCCGGTCCGCTGCCATAACCGGTGAGCGTCAGCGTGTCGATCTGCGAGCCGTCCGGCGCGTAGATGCCGATCTGGTAGCGGATGGTCACGGCGCAATACACGCCGCCGGTCTCCTTCGCGTTCGCGAACGAGAACTGCTCGATGCGCGGCTCGAAGATCGCGAGGATGCCCGGCTCGAGGCGCGCGGCATCGACGCTGTCGAACATCTTCATGTCCGTGAATTCGTAGCGGAAGATCTGCTCGATGAGGTGCTTGTGGCCCGGGCCCAGCTGCGCTTCGTAGTCGACGCTCGCGCGCTGTTCCTTGTGCGTGTAGTTGGCGGTCTCGGGCGTGACGACCACGGCGACCTTGGCCGGCGTCGGCACCACGAGTGCTTTCGGCAGTTCGCCCTCGGGTCGAACGACGACCTTCTGGCAGCCCGCGACGAGCCCGAGTAACGCGAATGGAACCAGAGTTGTCGCTGCTCGGCGCATGTTGTGTGTCCCTGATCTTCGTTCCGACCGACTTCGCGGCCTAACTAATGCAGCGGGGCTGCCCGAGCACGTCGACCTTGATCGCGCAACTCGGTCCGCCGACGGTGAGCCCGACGAAGGTGCCTTCGTTTTCGTCACACATGGCCCGCATTAGAGCGGAAAAGCGCTGATTAATAAACGGCGGCGAGCTCGGGCCATCCGGCATGCCGATGGCGTGGATGCGGATGCGGTGGCGTCCCATGCGATCTACGGGGTTGTACTTACGCACCGCCGCCAGCGCCGCCTCGACCGAGCTGCCCGTGAAGTCGTCGCCGATGACGTACACGCTGATCTTCTTGTCGGCCGCCCACCAGTACTGGACCGCCGCGCCGATGCCCTCGACGGGGCTCGAGTTGCTGTAGGGCTTCCAGTTCACCATCGTCGAGAGGATCTTCGCGCGCTGCGCGGGCGTGTCCTGCAGCCACTGGCCGCGCGTTCCCGGGAACATGGGCTTGCCCTCGTCGTCGAGCACCTGGATGCCCTTGAGCTTCGGATAGATGTCGAGGATCTCCTTCATGACGTTCTGGGCGTTTTCCCAGTTGTCGGCCTGCATGCTGCCCGACGTGTCGATGGAGAAGATGACCCACTCGCTGTCGACCGGGATGCCGCCGACCGCCATCACCGTGTCGATCTTGCGCGGCTGGTTCTTGAGCAGCCGCTGCATCTCGGCGGTCAGCGTCTGGTAGGACTCGACGAGCGCCGTCTCGACCGTGTTCGCGACCGCCGCGTCGCCCTTGCTCGCCTTGAACTCGCCGCGGATCTTGCTGAGGTCACCCGACATCGAGGCGAGCTTCGCCTGTTCCGTGCTCAGCACGGCGATGCGGCCCTGCAGCTCGCGGTTCAGCACGTCGGTTTCGCCGCGGATCTCGAACAGCTGGCGCTGCAGCGCGTCGATCTGGCCATTGAGGTTCTTCTCGCTCTTCTCGATGACGATCGGCTTGCCGACGTCGGTGAGCACGAGCAGCAGGATGATCGCGCCGAAACCGCAGCAGATGCAGTCGAGGAACGACAGCGTGAAGACTTCGAATTCGCGGCGTTTACCGAGTCCCATGTTCGTTCCCGCTCATGTGCCTTCCCGATCAGGGCCAGTCGCGCGACGGGATCACGTACGACCCGCCGGTCTTGCGCGCCAGCCGCCAGAACGCCCACGCCGCCGGCTGGTCGCCTTTCATCGGCAGCAGCACGACGTCGATCGGAATGTCCTTGGTCACCGTCTTCGCCGCATCGTCGAACAGCTTCTCGCGCTCCTTCGCATTGATGAACTTGCGCGCCGGCGCCACCGAGCCCTGCGTCGGCAATCCGTCGGTGATCAGGATGACCTGGTCGGGCTGCGGCTCGATCGTGCGCATCATGATGAGCGCGTTCACGAGACTCGTGCCGTCGGCCGGCGTGATGTTGCGCGCGGCGGTCAGCACGTTGTTGATGGCGCGCGGATCGTTCGACTGCAGCCACTTGCCCGTGGTGTCGGGCGCCACGGCCTTCGCCTTCGTGTTGAAGCCGTAGACCTGGAACTGCGAGTTGTCGGGCAGTTGCGCGCTGATCCACTCGACCATGTCGAGCGCACGCCGCCACTTGAGCGCCGCGCGGCGCGCGGCGTCGGGCTGGTTGCGCAAACGCAGGATCTTCGCGATGTCCTCGTCCATCATGCTCGCCGACGTGTCGAGCAGCACGAGCACGCGCTTGCCCTTCACCTGCAGCGCGCTGATGTACAGGCGCTTGCCGCGGCCGCGGAACGCCTTCACGCGGCTGCCGGCCGGGCCCTTGTCGAGCGCGCCGCCTTCGAGCCGCTTGATGCCTTCCTGCAGCGACTTCACGTCGGCCATGAGCTTGTTGATGTGCTCGCGCTTGGCGAGCGTGTCGCCCTCGAATTCGCTCGACTGCTCGCGGCGGACCTTGAGCTCCTCGGCGATGCGCGCGCGGCGCGCCGCGGCCTGCGTCGCATCCTCGTCGGTCTTCTCGACCGTGTTGCGCAGCTGCACGAGATT
>Ga0136846_1236447_pt1 | contig 12961 bp, 12 predicted proteins | sample HopSoiMetagenom2_FD_96841 | JGI IMG/M metagenome (GOLD analysis project Ga0136846, IMG submission 96841) | Grasslands soil microbial communities from Hopland, California, USA - 2 Assembly 2016 (version 4) | ecosystem: Environmental > Terrestrial > Soil > Grasslands | place: USA: Hopland... | reverse complement strand
TACTTTTTTATTTTCTTCCTAAAATAGCCTGTTCGCAAACTCCTGCACAATTCCGTACAGACTTCGCCTATTTCCTGACCACCATTAATGAGGAATATTGCTATTTCACTAAAAAGCAAACCAACTGGGACAAAGTAAAAGAAATCTATACGCCGGCATTAGATACAGTAACCACCCGGGATCAATTTGTTACCCTGCTGGAAAAAAGTCTTTATGAGATTTATGACCATCATGCCATCCTGAATACAAATACAACCAAATCTCAACGATTGGTTCCTTCAGGCACCGATGTCTGGGCTGAATTTGTGGACAGGAAGCCAGTCATTACAGAGGTCCGGCAAGATTTTGGAGCCCAGGCTGCTGGGATCAAACCCGGTATGGAAGTCATTGCTGTAAATAATATACCAATAGCAACTGCTATCGAAGCATTCCTGCCAAAAGCTGTTAATCCAATTACTGCAGAGGCGAAGAATTTTGCACTTCGACTTGTTCTGGCAGGCAATCACCATGATCTTCGCAAATTCACTCTAAAGTATAATGGTTCTACAAAGGATTATTTTCCTGATCAAAATGGAATGCAACTGGAGCATATTAAATACACTGGAAAACTCGAATCAAAAAAGATTGGCAATACTGGCTTTATCCGGATAAACGATTGCCTTTATGATAACGACCTGATCCCCGTATTCGATAGTGTAATGCGATCATTTGCCTCCACCAAATCCATCATTCTTGATCTGCGGGAAACACCAAGCGGGGGAAATACTTCGGTAGCAAGAGCTATCCTTGGCTGGTTTATTAATAAAGAACATTTCTACCAGAAACATGAATATTACGCGGAGGAGAAAAGCACTGGTATTAAGAGGAGCTGGGAGGAAATTGTATCGCCAAGGGCTGGAAAGTATTATAGCAAGCCGCTGGTAATCCTATGTGATCATTGGACTGGCAGCATTGCAGAAGGCATTGTAATTGGCTTTGATGCGCTCAATCGTCCGAATACAAAAATCATTGGTACTGAACTGGCACGTCTAAATGGCGCTGTCTATAGCTTTGAAATGCCGGAAACTCATATCCATTTCACCTTTCCTGCTGAAAGATTATACCATATAAATGGTTTACCACGGGAACAATATATTCCTTCGATATTTATAGACTGGAGAAAAAATGAATCAGGATCAGAAGCCGATATTTTTATCGGGAAAGCAATTCAATACCTGAATAAAAAATAGAGGCAAAAATTTATCAGTTCACCAGTTACCTGATCTATATCCTTCCAAGAAGGTTTTATTCTGTACGCAAGGTCTTAATCGGGTTAATCAGCGCTGATCTAATAGCCTGGAAACTCACTGTTATGAGGGTAACTAAAATAGCACCAGCTCCGGCTATGGCGAATATCCACCAGGAGATTGTTACTCTATAGGTATAATTGTTCAGCCAGTCCCTCATATAATACAATGCCAGTGGTACAGCTATGAATAATGAAATAATCACCAGCAATAGAAATTCACGCGTTAATAATCGCCACACACTAAATACTGAAGCCCCCAGCACTTTGCGAACTCCAATCTCTTTGGATCGCTGCTCGGCAACAAAGGAAGCCAGTCCAAATAAACCAAGGCAGGAGATAAATATTGCAAGTATGGCAAATATTCTGGCCAGTTTGCCGATCTTATCCTCATCAGTAAACTTCAGGTTAAAATCATCCACTACATACCGGTAGCTGAACGTGAAGTTGGGACTGTATTTAGTATATACTGATTGAATACTTGCCAATGCAGTTGCAGTTGCTACGCCGGGTTTCAGCCGGATATTGAGTTTTGAATTCCAGCCTTCCCAAAAAAAGATGGCAGGCTCTATCTCCTCATAAGGATTTTGGGTTACCATGTCCTTAACAATCCCAATAATAGTATGGTCCTTCCCCTGCCATTTGATAGTCCTCCCTATTGGATTTTTAAACCCTACAATTTTGGCAGCAGCTTCATTCATGATAGTTGCACCACCATTATCTGTTGGATGATCTTTTGAAAAATCACGGCCCTGTAAAATTGTCCAGCCGATGGTTTTCCCAAATTCCGGAGATACATTCACATCCCTGAAAAATATTACCAGATTGGGATCTCTTCCTTCCCACTCAATACTATTGTTTTGGTTAAAATTGGCTGGCGAATAGGATGACCGTGCTACATTCTCCACAGCGCCGGTTGCGATCATTTCATTCCTGGCTACTTCGTAATATTTGTCTAGCTCAGGTGTTAAGGGAACAGTTATCAATCCATTTCTGGCATACCCTACAGGCCGGTTTTTGGCGTGTTGAATTTGCTGGAACACAATGATAGTACCTATAATGAGTGCAACTGAAACTGTAAACTGCACAACCACCAATACTTTCCTGGGAATGGAAGCCAGTCGCCCTGCCCTGAAAGTGCCTTTCAATACTTTAATAGGGCTAAAAGCAGATAGGTAAAATGCAGGGTAGCTTCCTGCAATCAATCCTGTAAATAAGCTGAACCCCAGAGCTGCCAGCCAAAAAAAGGATTGCTGAAGGGTATTGACATTTTCTTTTCGGCTATTGCATTAAACAATGGTAAGGATAATTGTACGATCACCAAAGCCAGTATTAATGATAGAAAAGAGAATACAGCTGATTCATGAAGAAACTGGCTTATGAGCTGTCTTTTCAATGATCCCATGGTTTTACGAATACCTACTTCTCTTGCCCGCATCTCGCTACGGGCAGTTGACAGGTTCATAAAATTGATACACGCGAGTAATAAAACAAAAATTCCAATGGTCCCGAAAAGCCAGACAAAATCAATTGGTCCTCCTGTGGCCTTCATCCTATCAAATTTTGTATACAGGTGAACCTGATCAAGCGGTTGAAGAAAGAGCTCTTCCTTCCATTCCTTTATGTACGGAGTAGGAAGACTCATAATTTTGGCAGTAGTCTTATCGAAACTGGAATTCTCATTTAACTCAACAAATAAAGGGCAACAATGATTTTCCCAGCTGGTATTTGTCTTCAGCCCATTTAATTCGTTACTCCAGGGTAGCAGTAAATGGGTATAGAAAAATTGAGTATTTCGTGGGAAATCTTTATAAACTCCCCCCACTTTCATTTCCTGCTTATTGTCCAGCTTCACAATTCTGTTAACTGCACTGGTATTTCCAAAAAGCGATTTTGCAAGGGATTTACTGATCAACAAAGTTGAAGGATCTTTTAATAAATCACGGTTACCTTCTACCATTTCAAGACTGAACATGGCGGGAAAATCGGGTTCTGTCCAAACACCAGGAGCACTTATGTTTTTGTCATCCAGTTTGATCTGGTGATCATTATTCCATGTTACATATGCAACCCGTTTAATATCGCTGGCAAACCGGCTACGTAATGCCTGACCTACAGGAATGGCGTTTGCATCGCCAGAACCTGATTCCCCGTTCATAGTCTGAAGAATTCTTACCTGGGCAATCTTTTTATGATTGGGAAAATGTGAGTTGAAGCTTACCTCATCCCAGATCCATAAACCTATCAGCAGCGCAACCGCCATTCCGATAGCCAGCCCGGCAATATTTATAAAGGAAAACACCTTGCTTTTAAGCAGATTTCGCCAGGCAATCTTTACATAGTTTTTAAACATCGAATACTTTTTTAGGTCTGGGATGATTACAGTAAACCAATTCTACCTTGAAAAATGTGCCATGAAATAGATTATTCCGTCCGTAATGACTTTGTAGGATTAGCAATAGCAGCCCTTATGGCCTGGAAACTTACCGTAACCAGTGTAATGATCAGCGCAACTATGGCGGTTGCAACAAATACCTGCCATTGGACCTTTACCCTGTAGTCATAATCCTTTAACCAGCCATTCAGATAATACCAGGCAATTGGTGTGGCTATGATACAGGAGATCAATACCAGCATTATGAATTCTTTTGAAAGAAGTCCCCATATATTCGGAACACTGGCTCCCAGTACTTTGCGGATACCAATTTCTTTTGTTCGTTGTTCTGCCACAAAACTTGCCATTCCAAACAGGCCAAGGCAGGAAATGAATATTGCCAGTATGGCAAAGTACAATGACAATTTTCCTATGCGTTCCTCCTGGTCAAACTTATTTCCAAACTGATCATCCACAAATTTGTAAGAAAACGGCACATCAGCAACATACTTTTTCCATATTCGCTCTATACTTGCAATGGATTGTTTCGCATTCTGCCTGGGGTTTAATCTCATCGTCAGATTATATACATAATCCATTTTAGTGGCTAATGTATATAAGGTTGGACGAACAGGATAATAGGGTGATTCCTGCATGATATCATTAACCACACCAATTATTGTAAACGGCTCTTTGTTCCATTTAAGAATTTTACCAACTGGTTCTTTAAATCCAAGGAATTTAGCCATTGCTTCATTGATAAGGAAAGCAGACGAGTCAGTTCCAAATTCACGGGAAAAATCGCGACCATCTTTTATTTTCCATTGAGCTGTTTTACCAAAATCATAGGTGATCCTGTTATTGGGGAAGTCTACAGCCAAAGAAGGGTCCTTTCCTTCCCATTCAAATCCTCCATTGCTGTTCCACACTTCTGTCATCGGACTGTTTGACGCCGCCATATCTACAATTGCACCAGCACTTACCAGCTCATTTCTAACAGCGTCAAAGTGATCCTTTATTTCTTTCTCCATCCCCATACTGACCAATCCGGCACGTGTATATCCAATAGGTCGGTTCTTGGCATGCTGGATCTGCTGGTAAACAATAACAGTTCCAATAATTAACATTACTGAAATGCTAAACTGGGCTACTACTAATATCTTGCGTGGAACAGATGCCATCTTCCCCACACGGAACGTTCCTTTCAACACCTTTAATGGCTGGAACGAAGAAAGATATAAAGCAGGATAGCTTCCTGCCAGCAAACCGGTCAATAAAATAAAAACAAGAACAGATATCCATAAAAATGAACTGCTCCAGGGTATTGCCATTTTTTTGGCAGCTACTTCATTGAACATTGGAAGCAATAAAAGCACCAGGCCTATAGATAATACAAAAGCGAGCAGAACCACGAGGTAAGACTCGGCAAAGAATTGTTTAATGATCTGCCAGCGCAATGAACCAATCGCTTTTCGAATACCCACTTCGCGGGCCCGCTTTTCACTCCTTGCGGTAGAAAGGTTCATGAAATTGATGCAGGCAAGCATTAAAACAAATACTCCGATAATACCAAATAGCCACACGTATTGAATATTACCTCCTTTATTCACTCCATCCTTAAATTCACTATAGAGATTCCATTTGTTCATGGGGTGAAGGAAAACAATCCACTGGTATTTTTTTTCATCAGCACCCACATTATCCAGTTTCAGGTTTTTGATCTTTGCGGATACTTTTTTCATGTCTGTGTTATCAGCAATCTGCACAAAGGTTTGAGAAAAATTACTTCCCCAGGGTTCCTTCATGTCCCTTGCCCAACTGTTTTGGGTCAGCCAAAGCGCCCAGGGCATCATGATCCTGATATTTTTGAAAGTGGTATTATCCGGTAGATCCTCATACACACCCGTCACTTTTAAATCGTATTCCCTGTCAAACTTGATTGTTTTATTAACCGGGTCTTCCTTACCAAACAGCGCCGTAGCAACAGAAGAAGATAGCATGATTGAATAGGGATCCTTTAAACCCGCCCTTGTTCCACTGATCATTTTAAGGGAAAATAATTGAGGAGCATCCGGTTCAAAGTACATTCCCGTTTTTTCAAAAGTCTGGTTTCCTATTGTGAGGTAATGACCTCCCGTCCAGGAAGCCTGGACCACATATTTGAAATCGCTACCGAATTTGGCGCGTAACTCCGGTCCCATCAAGGCAGGGCAGGCAGTTTGAGATTCCCATTTACCATTAAAATTGGCATGTTGCCATACTTGCGCAATACGCTTATAATTTTTATGGTATTGGTTAAAGGTCAATTCATCATGTACCCATAAACCGATCAGCATGGCTACTGCCATTCCTACTGAAAGACCGCCAATATTAATGGCACTATAACCTTTGCTTTTAATAAGATTGCGCCATGCAACTTTGAAATAGTTCCTGATCATAATTAAAATGGATGTGGTGAAAACAATAGCGTTTTTATAATTAGCGAACGGCCACAGAAAAGATCCTTGGATCCTGGTTATATTTCACGCTTGAGAAACGCACAACTTGCTGTCACTGAAGTCAATAATGGAATGGAAAATTGTGCCAGTGTACAAGTTATTAATTTGGTGCGAATTATGGTGTACGGACAATGCGAACTGTTCGGTTTTGATACAGGAGCTGTATCGTTTCAGTTCGGGATTTTAGCTCTTGTTCAACAGAGCCTTCAGTTCAACGTCATCATTACCAGGCAAATCAATCACTTTATATCCATTGCCATTAGGAATAGATTTATCAGCTCCGGCTTTTAGCAGGATGTTCACTATTTCCACGCAATCACTCATGTTATCATATCCTCCATTCTTTAAACCATGTATGGCCCAGAAGAGTGGAGTTGCTCTAAAATCAATACATAACTTATTTATTTCCGCGCCTTTCTCTACCAGCTTTTTTACCGGTACCGGTCTTCCTGTCCAGGCAGCCCAGTGTAATGCAGTGCCCCCGTGACATCCCGGATGATGGATGTCAGCCCCTTTTTCAATAAAATAAAGGGCTAGCTGATCTCCATGCAGGCTGCATGCTGCCAATAAAGGAGTATCCTTTTTTGCTATTAATCCATCCCCATTAATGTTTGCTCCATGCTTAAGAAATAGCTTCGCTATTTCAACTCCTTCATCATCAGTTATTAAATTGGAAAATACCCTGTCGCAAATCCTGTGTAACGGATGGGCTTTTGTGGCGTTGGAGTCATCATAGGGAATTCCTTCATTCGCAAGAGCAGGGTTATTGGAAAGGGCCTGGTCTATTCCTTTGTAATCCTGATTAATAATCAACTCATTCAGATTCATATTCATCAAATTAATTGGGATAAAAATGAGATTATCAATGCAAATAAAACTTATTTATGATCAAGAATTGCAAAAATGGTTTAAGGATTCGTTAACAGCTTAAAAATGCTGCTGCCCGATTTATCGCAATTGCTCATGGCAATGTATTTGTATCCTTTTAGAAAATGGAAATATGAAAACAATTGTTATTGCTCTGCTATCACTGGTATTTGCACCCGCAATCCTTCACGCACAGCAGCAGCAGCAGGACCCAAAAAGCAGTGGTTCAGCGGAAGGTGTAAGAAATCAGTTCATGAAGCATTCAAAGGTGATTCCTATCAGTCAGATGGATCAACGAAAAATTTATCGCTGGAGTGATGGTGAACATGCAACACCCACAGGACGACAGGCAAAGGATAGTTCAGCGAAATTTGCAAGAGTATATGAGGATTCCGCCGTGATTGTGAGACCTTCTGAAGAAAAAAAGAAATAAAGCCCCTCCTATCATGGCTGTCCTTTCCCACCGGAAGAACCATATATCTGGCCTGTAGCATAACTGGCATCGCTTGCCGCCAGCTGTACATAAATGGAAGCCAGCTCCGCGGGTTGTCCCGGACGTTTAAAAGGAGTGTCACCACCAAAGTTTTTTAACTTCTCCATAGTGGCTCCTCCACTCACCTGTAAGGGGGTCCATATTGGACCAGGCGCTACCCCATTTACACGAATTCCTTTTGGTGCAAGTTGTTTAGCTAATGATTTCACATAATTCATAGTGGCTGCCTTTGTTTGGGCGTAATCATATAAATCAGCGGATGGATCATAGGCCTGTTCACTGGTAGTGCCAATGATAACAGACCCTGGCTTTAAATGGGGCAGCGCTGCCTTAATAGTCCAGAAAGGAGCATATATATTGGTTTTCATAGTGGCGTCAAAATCTTCAGTAGATATGTCCAGTATGCTGGGTTTAGTTTGCTGCCGGCCGGCATTATTTACAAGAATATCTAAACCGCCCAGCTGGCGAACTGCTTCTTCCACCATTCGCTTACAAAATGCTTCTTCTCTTAAATCTCCCGGGATAGCTATTCCCTTACGACCAGCTGCTTTAATAAGAGCAATCACTTCCTGTGCATCCTGTTCTTCTGCAGGTAAATAATTGATTGCAACATCAGCGCCTTCCCTGGAATATGCTATTGCTGCAGCAAGACCCATTCCTGAATCGCCTCCGGTAATAAGCGCCTTTCTTCCTGCAAGTCGGTTGGTACCCTTATATGATTTTTCACCATGATCTGGTACAGGATTCATTTTATTGGCCAATCCAGGCCACGGCTGCATCTGTTCCGCAAAGGGAGGTTTTGGATATTTCATTGTTGGGTCTTCCAGGTCAGGCGGAAGAAAATCATTGGTAGTATTACTAGTATTTGTTTGGCCGGCAAAGGAAGGAGCTACTACCAGAGTAGCAAGACCGGCACCAATACCGCCAATTGCCTGGCGGCGCGTAAATGGTTTTTTATCCATAAATAATTGTTGAAATGTATAAGGAATATCCGTCAGGCAACCTGAGGTATTATAAATGGCTCAAAGTATATGCCGTTGGTAAAATGAAAAACAACCTAAACCTGATCGACAATAAATAACAAAAAGCTATAATTTTTTTGTGGAGCAAATTGCACCTGGTGTGGCAATTTCAGAACCTGATTGAAGCTGATTCCGGATAGTTTGCCGAAAAGCGGTTGTCGTTTGTCGATTCTTCCTTATCAAAAAGACGTTCAACCCTGCAATTCTGCTACATTTAATAAACTGAAATATGAGAAGGTCTTCACACCTGCTACTGCTTGCACTATTTTCCCTGCCGGAATTACATGCCCAAACCGCTATTGGAAAATTGCAAAAGGAGGTTGTCACATACATTGATAAAAACAGCAGCCGATTTACAGGGCTGAGTGACAGCATTTGGGAATACGCTGAACCATCCTTTAAGGAATTCAAATCCACTCAATTACTCACTGACTTTTTAAAAATAGAGGGGTTTTCAATAAAACATAATATCAGCAGTTTTCCAACCGTATTTATTGCCAGTTATGGAACGGAAAAACCAATTATCGGATTATATGGCGAATATGATGCAGACCCTGGCGCATCCAATAAAACTGTGCCGTACAGAGAAGAATTAATAAAAGGAGGATACGGCCACGGCGGAGCCCATAATCTTTTAGGAGTTGGAAGCATTGCCGCAGCAGTAGCCATAAAAGAGCTGATCAAAAAGGGAAAATTAAAAGGGACTATTCGCTATCATGGTAGTACGGCCGAAGGAACCCTGGGTACAAGGGCCTGGCTGGCTAAAGATGGTTACTTCAATGACCTGGATCTAAGCCTTTATTGGCATCCCGCTCCAGTAACAGCAGCGGCTACTTCTACATGGGATGCTCTCATCGACTTCACCATTACTTTTAGTTCTAAAAGAATGGACATTATCCGTGATAATATTGCTGAAGCCAATTGCCAGCGTGCAGCTGAAATTTTATTAGGAGTTGTTCAGCGCTTAAAACAATCCGCCAATGAAACAATCAAGCTGAACTATTCTATAAAAGAGTGGGAGAATGACCTGGCGCACACCCCGGATACTGTTATCCTGGATTTCCGGATCCAATGCGCAAAACAGGTTGATGCCATTCAATTGTATAATGAAATAAATAAAGCGGTAAATGATTTAAACGACAATACTGTAAAAGCGGAGTTGAAAATAAATCGGGCGCATCATCAATTCCTGCCTAATGTAACAGCTATGAAGGTGGTTTTTAGTAATATGGAATTATTGGGACCGATCAAATACACAACTGACGAAATAAATTATTCACTGCAAATGCAGGACTTTCTCAACCGAAAAAAGGATAAATTGCTGATCAGCTGATTCCCTTCATTGACGCATCCAGGAATAATAAAATGTATGGCTATTCAAGCGATATTGGTGAGGCCAGCTGGTTTGCTCCCGAAATATATTTTGTTGTTAGAAGCTTTCCCAGTAGCGTGAATATGCATCAATGGCAAGGTGCTGCTTTTACAGCCCATTCAATTGGTCATAAAGGAATGATGCAGGCTTCGAAGATCATGGCATTGACTATCATCGACTATATTCAGAACCCTGTTCTGCGAACTGATATAAGGAGAGAGTTTGAGGAAAACTCAAGGATGTATAAGTACCAGCCCTTAATTAAATGAGTATATCGAAAATCTCAGCCTCCATAATATTTTCGATATTTGCAGAATGCAGAAGAAGTCTTTAAAAATAGCTGTATCGAAAGAAATCGGAAAAGTCTCTGGAAAAGCTTATATCCCTGCCAAACCAAAAGCAATCATGACGCTTGCACATGGTGCAGGTGCGGGTATGGATCACATCTTTATGGAAACACTGGCAACAAAGTTGGCAGAAGAAGATATTGCTACATTGCGATTCAATTTTCCCTTCACAGAAAATAAGAAAGGCCGGCCAGATTCACCAGCCGTTGCTCACCAGGCAATAAAAGCCGCCATTGCAAAGGCCCATGAATTATTTCCAAAACTTCCTTTATTCGTTGCAGGTAAATCTTTTGGCGGAAGAATGAGTTCACAATTATTATCGGCTGATCCCGATGCAACGGTTCAGGGATTGATCTTTTATGGCTTTCCTCTTCATCAGCCTGGTAACCCTTCCATAGATCGTGCGGAGCACTTAAAACAGGTAAAAGTTCCCATGCTTTTCCTGCAGGGTACAAGGGATGCCTTGGCTACCATGGATTTGATTGGAAAAGTAGCCAGGCCACTAAAGAAAGCTAAACTGGTAAAGTTAGAAGGAGCCGATCATTCATTCAAGGCAGGAAAGAGAGATATCATGAGTGAACTGGTAGCTGCTACAAATCTGTGGGTCAACAAACTAATATCCTGATTCCAGATCTATCTCCCTGAAGAGCGTATCATCTATTGCCTCTCCCATCCTTCGGAGGATATCCAAATTTCTTCTTAAAGGCAAAACTGAAATGTTGTATAGATGAATAACCCAATAGATCCGCTATATCAGTAATGGACTTATTGGGATCACATAAATATTCCTGGGCAATCTCCAGGCGCTTTTCCGCCAGGTAACCAAAAACAGTTGTCTGGAACATCTCCTTAAACCCGTGCTTCAATTTATATTCATTGAGGCCAACAATGCGTGCCAATTCGGAAAGACTGGGAGGATTGTCGATATGGTGGGTCACATATTCCCTCGCATATTGAATTCTATCTCTGTCATAATCATTCCTGGCCACTGATTTCTTTCCCGGTTGCAGGCGGTCAAATGATTCAGCCTGTAATACCAATAGTTCGATCGCTTTGGACAGAAGGAATAATTTTTTAAGTCCCTGTTGATAGGAACAGTTCAGGATAGCATCAATAGCCTGCAACATAGGGATCTCAATAGCCTGATGTTGTTCAGAAATCATCAGCGGTTTTCCTTCCAGTATCTTTTCTGAAAAACGCTTCAGTGTATCATTGCTATTCTCCGTTAATTTCAAAAAATTATCACGGGCAAACTGAACAATAAACTGAGATGTGTTTAACTGCTCATGGGTTATTGTACCGGAATTACCATTCCCGTACATTATATTATGCTGATTATGTTCAAACCCAAGCAGTTTATCAAACTGGTCAGCCTTCACACTTACTTTTCCCTTAAGATTGAAATGAAGCTGAACCATATCCAAATCAGCCTTAAAAGCCATATTGGTATGCGTATTCTTATAATGCCAGTCAGTATGGATCATATTAATCCCTTCAAAGCGCCAGTGCGATAATACAGCATTGGCAAAAGGAAGCTCAATCCGATCGGTGCTTTCAATCAGCTCAGATCCCTTCAGATCATGATTAGATACATCACTGCCGTGAAGGACCTGGTTAGTGGCGATATGTTTTAACTCAAATGGCATTTCCCGCAAATATAAATCTGACTCCATTAAATGTAAATGAAATATGAGAAACACTGTCAATTTCGTGTCAAAATTGAAAAGACCATGAATCTGTATCTATTTAGTTTATTCGTTCATATTACAGGAATTAGTGTGGCAGCGGGAACAACATTCGTCAGTTTTCTGGTGAACCGTCGCTTCTGGCAAGCTTATGGAACCAACCGTGTTAAGGCATTGACCCTGGTTGAACTGTCTTCCCGCTTTCCGAGAATTACAGGACTCGGAATTGGATTATTGCTTCTTTCCGGAATATATATAATGTATTTAACCAAAGGGGCTTTTGGTGAGCAACTCTGGTTCAGAATAAAAATGGTGCTGGTAATTTTGGTTATTATAATAAACATCGTGATCAATATTCTTGAGAAACGTGTGAAAGGGATGGTGACCGCAGAAGTAAATGCAGCTGGTTTACAGCGTAAGGTAACAACTTACTACCTGGTACAGTTGGTCCTTTTTCTAACCATTTTTGTGCTGGGAGTTTTTAAATTCAATTAAACACAATTCAGTGTCAGTCCTTGCATTTTTCTTATTTTAGATTCTCGATTTAATCGTGAAATCTAAGACACCCATACCATGACACTGAAACAGGCACTCGACAAACTAAAATCACTCGGATCCGAGCGGGTGCGCCTGCAAAATAAAAAATCAGGCGCTGATGACAACCAGTATGGTGTAAAGAATGGCGATATCCGCATTATCGCTAAAGCAATCAAGATCGACCCGGCATTGGCTATGGAACTCTGGGAAACCGGTAACCTGGATGCACAACAGCTGGCCATATTGATCATAAAACCAAAGTCATTATCAGTAAGTGAAATAGAGAGAATGGTAAAATTAATCCGGTGGACGGGTGTGGCCGACTGGTTTAATTCCTATATAATAAAAGATCATCCTGATAAGGAAAGTCTCCGGGAGATATGGATGAAAGCAAAAGATCCATATTCTGCACGGGCAGGCTGGAGTCTTACTGCCGGCCGCGTGGCAAGAGAACCGGAAGGATTGGACATGCCTGCTCTGC
>Ga0136846_1207976_pt1 | contig 12961 bp, 10 predicted proteins | sample HopSoiMetagenom2_FD_96841 | JGI IMG/M metagenome (GOLD analysis project Ga0136846, IMG submission 96841) | Grasslands soil microbial communities from Hopland, California, USA - 2 Assembly 2016 (version 4) | ecosystem: Environmental > Terrestrial > Soil > Grasslands | place: USA: Hopland... | reverse complement strand
GACTCCAGCTGCTGGAATGCGGCGCGCACCGGGATGTGGCTCACGCCGAGACGCTTCGCGACCTCGTCCTGGCGCAGCGGGTGACCGTGCGTGTACGTGTTGGAAATGATCAGCTCGCGGAGCGTGTCCGCGACCTGGACTGAAAGGGACTTGCGCTCGATTCCGATCGATCTGGCCATGCTGTCTCGCCCACCCCGTGGCGCGAAATTATGCCGCAAGGCCGCGCGATCCCCGCGGATGCTTCCGCAGAGATCCATGAATAATGTATGGCGTCGAGCTCAAATGGGAACTCTTCTCATGTAGCGCCTCGCGCGCTCGACCTCCACGACCGACGAATGTCCGGCGTTCGAGACTGGCGGCGGATGCGGTCCGCACGCGCGAGCGCGGTGTAGGTTTGCGCCCACGCGCGCCGACTCATGGCGCCGACAGGGCGCCCGAGTTGTTAGGCCGCGGAGTGGCGCAGAATCCCGCGCGTGGGCACGCGACGCACACTCTGGCAGATCCTGAAGGGCACGACGGACAACTGGCTCGAGGACCAGGCGTCGAGCATCAGCGCGGCGCTCGCGTTCTACTGCGCGTTCTCGCTTGCGCCGCTGCTGATCATCATCGTCGCGCTCGCCGGCTGGATCGTCGGCGGCGACGTGGCGTACACGTATGTCGGCAACCAGCTCACGCTGCTATTCGGCGCGCAGAGCGCGAAACTCGTGCTCGACGCGATGCGCGGCGCGCAATCGACGGACGGGCTGTTCGCGACCATCGTCAGCATCGTGATGCTCATCGTCGGTGCGAGCACGGTGTTTTCCGCGCTCGAAACCGCGCTGCAGCAGGTGTGGGGCGGCCGGCTGCCGTCGTCGCGCGGCTGGCGCGGGTTCGTGCGCGCGCGTCTCATCTCGTTCGGGTTCATCCTCGCGATCGGCTTCCTGTTGCTGGTCTCACTGACGCTGACCACGGCGCTGGCCGCATTGCGCGGCTATGCGCTGCGCCACTTCGAGGGGATGGTGGGCATATTAGCGTCCCTGGATTTCGTCATCTCGATCTGTCTCGGCACCGGGCTCGTCGCGCTCATGTACCGGTACCTGCCCGCGCGCCGGCTCGCGTGGCGTCACGTATTCATCGGCGCGCTCGTGACCGCGCTGCTGTTCCACATCGGGCGCTGGGGAATCGGGATCTATCTCGGCCGTGCGACGCAGCCGACCGCCTACGGCGCAGCGGCGTCGTTCGCCGCATTGCTGCTGTGGCTCTACTACTCGGCGCAGATATTCCTGTTCGGGGCCGAGTTCACGGCGTGTCTCGGCCGGACGCGCCAGCCGGAGCCGCTCGCGAAAGCCGTCTAGCGACGGAGAATCTGGAACTTGCCGAACGCGATGCCGACTTCCCAGCCCTCGCCCTTTCCGGACAGCGCGAGCGAGACCGGTCCCTTCGTGACGACCTGGCCCTTCGCGGATTTCACCGCCCCGGCCTCGGCCTCCGCACTCACGTAAGTACCGAGCAGCTCCTTGATGTTGTCGACTCCGGAGAATTCACCGGTGCCGTTCTTGATGGTCGATTGGCCGACCGACGGACCACCACCGCGAGCACGCAGACGGACGTGCATCGATTGGCCGTTCGTGCAGGTGATCGTGCCGGCCCCATCCGAGCGCTTGTAGAATGCCGACCAGCCACTGATGGTGAACTTCAGTTTGCAGTCGGCCTTGGCCTGCGCGGTGTTGCCGAGGGCCGCAGCCATGACGAGGGCGGCGGAGAGCAGGATCTGGTTGCGGGTTTTCATGGGGCGGCACGCTACGCGCGGCCGCACCCGAAGGCAAGAATGACGCAGATTCCGATCAAGCGCGCCCCGCTGTCGAACCCACGGTAGATGGACGATCGCTGGCTCATCATCGCCGACGATCTCACCGGCGCGGCGGACAGCGCGATCGCCTTCGCGAAGCGGCGGCTGCCGTCGCATGTCACCTGGGGGGAGCCGGGTCCGGAGGAGCCAGCCGATTCGGTGGCGGTGTCCTTCGATGCCGATACGCGCCAGCTGTCACCTGCGGCCGCAGCGCGCCGTCACCGGGAGATCCTGCAGCGCCTGTTCGACCCGCGCATGCGCGTGTTCAAGAAGATCGATTCCACGTTGCGCGGACATCCCGCCGAAGAGATGGGCGCGTTGCTCGACGTGCTTTCCGCGCGCGAGCCGCGACTGCGCGCGGTATTCGCGCCGGCATTTCCCGCCGGCGGCCGCGTGACGCGGGACGGGCGCATCTTCGTTCACGGCACACCGCTCGAACGCACCGAATTCTGGAATGCAGCGCGTCCGGCCGAACAGGCCGACCTGACAACGCTGCTCGAAGCCGCCGGTCTGCATGCGCGGCTGATCCCGCTCGAGATCGTGCGCGGCGATCCCGCTCGGCTGCGCGCCTCGTTCGATTCCACACGGGGTGGCGCGCGGGTCTGCGTGTGCGACGCCACGGAAGGCGCCGACCTCGACCGCATCGCCGCTGCCGCGCTCGATGATGCGCCGACGTTCTTCGCCGGAAGCGCGGGCCTCGCGCATTCGCTCGCGGCTCACGCGTCGCGCGTCGCCCGCAGGCGTATCGAACCCCTTGTCGTCGGCGCATCCGACCGCGGTGCCCTGCTCGTCGTCGGGTCGCAGGCCGGGCCGTCGCGCGCGGCGCTCGGAGAGCTCGCGGGGGTGCCCGCGATCCGCCGCGTGTCGATCGATGCGCGCAAACTGTTCGAGTCCGACGTCGATCGCGATTTGCCCATCGCCGACCTCGAGCGCGACATGGACGCTGGTGTCGACGTGCTCATCGACGTATCGCCGCCCGCCGCGGGGCCGCTCACCATCGTGCCGCAGGTGGTCGACACGCTGGCGAGCCGCCTCGTCGCGCTCGCGGCGCGCGCCAGCGCGCTGATGGCGACCGGTGGCGACACCGCGGCCGCGTTGCTCGCACACTGCGGCGTGCGCGGCATTCGCCTCGTGGACGAGCTCGAGCCGGGCACGTCGCTCGGCCTTACACTCGGCGCATTGACGTTGCCCGTCATCACGAAGTCCGGCGGCTTCGGCGACGCCGGTTCCCTGCGCCGGATCGTCGAACGACTCCGATTCATACGACAGACGGGAACGCTGGCATGACCCTGCCGACGATCGCGATCACCATGGGCGATGCCGCGGGCATCGGTCCCGAGGTCATCATGAAGGCACTTGCGCGCCTCGAGGCGCGCACCTTCTGTCGGCCGCTCATCATCGGCGACGCGCGCCGACTGGCGCTCGCGGGCAAGATCATCGGCTCGCCGCTCAGGATCATCTCCCGCACCGCGCCGCGCGACGCAAAGTACGCGCCGGGCACGGTTGAATGCATCGATCTCGCGCTGGTGCCCGAGGACTTGCCCTTCGGCGCGACCTCGGCGCTGGCGGGCGAAGCGGCGTTCCGTTTCGTCGAACGTGCGGTGCGCATCGTCGAGGCCGGCGAGGCGCAGGCCATCTGCACGGCGCCGCTCAGCAAGGAGGCGCTGCACGCCGCCGGACATCGTTATCCGGGACATACCGAGCTGCTGGCGGAGCTCACGCACACGCCCGAAGTGTCGATGATGCTCGTCGCGCCGAAGCTGCGCGTAATACACGTGACCACGCACATCGGATTGCTCGATGCCATCGAGCGCATCGACGCGCCGCTGGTCGAACGCGTGATCGCGCGGGCGCACGAGACGCTGTCGCGCGCCGGCATCGCGGCACCGCGCATCGGCGTGTGCGGCATCAACCCGCATGCGGGAGAGAACGGGCTGTTCGGGCGCGGTGAAGAGGCGACCAAGATCGAGCCCGCCGTGCAGAACTCACGCGCGCGCGGCTGGGATGTCAGAGGTCCGCTGCCGGCCGACACGTTGTTCTATCTCGCGGCACGAGGCGACTACGACATCGTGGTCGCGATGTATCACGACCAGGGGCACGGGCCGATCAAGGTGCTCGGCCTCGAAGCCGGCGTGAACATAACCGTCGGCCTGCCGGTCATCCGCACCTCGGTGGATCACGGAACCGCGTTCGACATCGCGGGCACGGGCACTGCCGACGAGCGCAGCCTCGTCGAAGCGCTGCGGCAAGCTGCGGCGCTCGCGGCTCGCTGAAACCACGTGAGAAATATGCTTTCACCGGCAAGATTTCTCTGGCCGGTAGCGTTATCACGGTTGTACCTTCCCGCTGCGTCTACCTAGGGGCAAAAAGTACGATTTATTGCGCCGAAAGACGCGTTTCGTGATAAAAAACGATCCGAATTGATTAAAAACGCTCATCTATGAGCGTTTCTGATTGGGCCATCGCTGGTACCGGTCAATGGCTTCTGGCTCCTGACGGAGCCGTGACGAGTCCGAGAAGTGCACCTTGTCCGCGCTCTGTGTGCTTTTCGACAATCGGAGCGCCGCTGGCACCCCTTCGCTGGCGGCGCTCCTCTCTCTCCGGACGGATCACCCCACCGTCCGCGGGCACCGTACCGATCCATCGTTCGAGCGTGCGTGTCAGCGCGCGACGAGCACGTCTCGCGTGACATTACGGACGTCGTTGGCGCCCGTGAGCGCGAGACTGACGGCCAGCTCCTTGCGGATGATGTCGAGCGCAAGCGCGACGCCGGCCTCGCCGTTCGCGGCGAGCGCGTACAGGAATGCCTTGCCGATCAAACAGCCCCTGGCGCCCAACGCCAGCGCCTTGAGCACGTCCTGGCCCGTGCGCACGCCGCCATCGAACAGGACCTCGCAGCGGCCCGCGACTGCATCCACGACCTCGGGCAGCGCCGAGATCGTCGAACGTGCGCCGTCGAGCTGGCGTCCGCCATGGTTGGACACGACCATCGCATCGGCACCGTGCTGCACGGCGAGCCGCGCGTCTTCGGCATCGAGAATCCCTTTGATGATGATCTTGCGCGGCCAGTTCTCGCGCAGCCACGCGAGGTCGTTCCACGTCACCGTGGGGTCGAACTGCTGCGCGATCCATTCGGACAGCGTCTTGAGGCCGCCCGTACCCTTCATGCGCGCTTCGAGATTGCCGAACGTGCGGCGCTTCCCGGTGAGCACCTTGAGCGCCCAGGTCGGTCGCATCGCGACTTCGAACAGGTTCTTCAGCGTGAGCTTCGGCGGAATCGACAGGCCGTTCTTCGGGTCCCGGCGCCGCAGGCCCTGCACCGGCATGTCGACCGTGAGCATGATGGCCGAGCAGTTTGCGGCTTTGGCGCGTTCGAGCAGCTCCTTGTTGAAGCCGCGATCGCGCATCAGGTAGACCTGGAACCAGAACGGCTTCTGCACGGCGCTGCGCACGTCCTCGATCGAGCAGATCGACATCGTCGACAGGCAGAACGGTACGCCGAAGGCCTGCGCGGCCCGCGCGCCGAGCATCTCTCCATTCGCATGAAAGAGGCCCGTGAGACCCGTGGGACCGATTCCGCATGGGATGGACCACTCCTCGCCGAGCACCGTCGTCGCGAGCTGCTGCTTCGAGACGTCGACCATCACGCGCTGTCGCAGCTGGATGGCCGCGAGATCCGACAAATTGCGGTTGAACGTGACCTCGTCGTACGAGCCGCGATCCGCATAATCGAAGATGGCGCGCGGCACGCGGCGCCGAGCGAGCTGGCGAAGATCTTCGATGCTGTTCAGTACTCGCATGTACCTACTTTAAATGTACGACGGGCGCTCCGGACTATACGATGCCGCCGCCGAGGCTTTGTTTGCCAGGACGATTGCGGCCACATTCGGCGCGGTAACCGCTGGCACGATAGGCGGCCACCGGGTCGATGGCGGCGCCGCGCGACACGCGCGCCTGCGCGAGGATCGGCGTCACGTCCGTCGTGAAGCCGCGTTTCAGCGTCTGGGCGGCCATCAGCACGTCGTTCGTCGACTGGTGCTCGCGCAGCGCCGTGCGGTCGACGATCAGCGCCTGTGCATACGCGCGCTGCAGCTCGATCGCACTCGTCATGAGGCTCTCGATCGGGTCCGTGACGTTGTGTGACTGGTCCAGCATGTGCGCCGGCGAGAATGCGTGCGCCTTCGCGAGCTCTGCCTCGACCAGCTCGTTGAACACGAGGAACAGGCGGAACGGCTCGATCGAGCCGGCGTCCAGGTCGTCGTCGCCGTATTTCGAGTCGTTGAAGTGGAACCCGCCGAGCCGCTGCGCGTGCACGAGCCGCGCGACGATCATCTCGATGTTGACGTTCGGCGCGTGGTGGCCGAGATCGACGAGGCAGAACGCCTTCGGACCCAGCGATTGCGCTGCCATGAGCGACGAGCCCCAGTCCTGGATGACGGTGGCGTAGAACGCCGGCTCGTACATCTTGTGCTCGATGAACATGCGCCAGTCGACGGGCAACGCCGCATAGATCTGCCGCGTCGACTCGAGATACCGCTCGAACGCGCGCGCGAGGTTCGACTGGCCGGGGAAGTTCGCGCCGTCGCCGATCCAGACCGTCAGCGCCTTCGAGCCCAGCGCCTTGCCGGCCTCGATGCACTCGATGTTGTGGGCGATCGCCTGCGCGCGCACCGCGGCATCGGTATGCGTGAGGCTGCCGTGCTTGTACGACTGCTTCTGACCGGGTTGATCCTGGAAGGTGTTCGAGTTCATCGCATCGAACCCGAGACCGAGCGCCGCGCCGCGCTCGCGCAACGCCTCGTAATCGTCGGTGCGGTCCCACGGTATGTGCAGCGACACCGTCGGCGTCGCGCCGGTCAGCTTGTGGATGACGGCGCAATCCTCGAGCTTCTCGAAGACGTTGCGCGGCTCGCCGACGCCGGGGAAACGGCCGAAGCGCGTGCCACCCGTGCCGACACCCCATGACGGAATGGCGACCCTGAAGTTCGCGACCGCACGAGTGACGTCGTCGATGCGGATACCGCGCCGCTCGAGCTGTTTCGCGAGATGCGCGTAGTCCGCGGCCAGCGCCGCCGCGTGCGGCTGGTTGGCAGACGCGATGTAGCCCGCGTCGCGCGGATCGGCGTAACCCATCTGATCCCCCGTCAGCCGGTGCCCCGGCTCTATCTACCAACGTTATCGGGTAAAGGCCCCGGCGTTGCCGGCATCGACGTTGACGATGTTGCCCGTCGACTTCGACGCACGCTCCGAGGCGAAGAATGCCACCGCCTCGGCCACGTCTTCAGGATAAACGCTGCGCTTGAGGAGGCTGCGCTCGCGGTACACCGTCTCGAGGTTGTCGACGCTCGTCTTGTTCTGTGCGGCGCGCTGTGTCGCCCATTCGCCCTGCCAGATGCGCGAGCCGCGCAGCACGGCGTCGGGATTCACCACGTTCACGCGGATCCCGTGCGCCGCGCCCTCGAGAGCCAGGCAGCGCGCCAGGTGCAGCTCCGCGGCCTTGGCGGTGCAATAGGCGGCCGCGCCCGGGGACGCGGCGAGGGCGTTCTTCGAGCCGATGAACACGATCGAACCGCCGATGCCCTGTGATTTCAGCATCTGGAAGGCCTGGCGCGCGATCAGGAAATAGCCCGTCGACAGGATGTCCATGTTCCGCTGCCACAACGCGAGCGTCGTGTCCTCGATCGGCGCAGCCGACGCGATGCCCGCGTTCGAAATGCAGATGTCGACGCCGCCGAATTTCCAGGCGCTGTCCCGGAAGCTCGCCGCCACCGCGTCTTCGCGCGTGACGTCCATGAGCGAGCTCGCGACGACGTCGTTGCCGTATTTCTTGCGCAGCTCGACTTCGGCGGACGTCAGGGCGTCGCGATCGATGTCACAGAGGACCACGCATGCGCCTTCGTCCATGAGACGCCGCGCCGTCGCGAGTCCGATGCCTCCGGCGCCTCCGGTGATGAGCGCGACGCGGCCGGCGAGGGCCCTGGGCTTCGGCATGCGCTGCAGCTTCGCTTCCTCGAGCAGCCAGTACTCGATGTCGAACGCTTCCTGCTCGGGGAGGCCGCGATAGGTAGAGACGCTCGCCGCGCCACGCATCACGTTGATCGCGTTCACGTAGAACTCGCCGGCGATGCGCGCGGTCGCCTTGTCGGCGGCGAACGTGATCATGCCGACGCCGGGCACCAGGTAGACCACCGGGTTCGCGTCGCGCATCTTCGGCGAGTCGGCGCGCTTGCAACGCTCGTAGTAGCCCTTGTAACGCTCGCGGTACGCTTCAATCGCCGGCTTCACGCGCGCCGCGAGCTGTTCGATGCTGTCGCGCGCGGGATCGAAGGGCAGCACGAGCGGCCAGATCTTGGTGCGCAGAAAATGATCGGGACACGACGTGCCGAGCGCCGCGAGGCCCGCGAGCTTCTCGCCACCGACGAAATCCAGCACGGTTTCACTGTCGTCGAAGTGACCGACCTTGAGCGTCGGCGTCATGCCCTCGGCGGCGGCCGAGATGGCGCCACGGATGGTGGGCATGATGCCGGCCGCGATCTCGCGGCGACGGTCGATGGTCAGCGCGGGAGTCGCCGCGGCGCCGAACGGGCGCTTGCCGCGACTCTTTTCCGCGAGCCACGCCGTCGCGCGGTTGATGATGTCGAGCGTGTTCTCGTAACAGGCCTTCGACGTGTCGGCCCAGGTGAAGAGACCGTGTGCCTCGAGCACCGCGCCCTTGAGCTGCGGATTCTGCTGCGTGAGCTCGCGCAGCTTGAGCCCGAGCTCGTAGCCGGGACGGATCCAGGGCAGCCAGCCGATCTCCGCGCCGAAGATCTCCTGCGTCAGCGCTTTCGAATCGGCGGAGGCCGCGATGGCGATCAGCGCATCGGGATGCATGTGATCGACGTGCGCGCGGTCGATGAAACCGTGCAGCGGCGTGTCGATGCTGGCGGCGCGCGGATTCAAGTTGAACGCACAGTGCGGGTACAGCGGCACCATCACGGCGTCGATGTCCGTTCCCGACTTGTAGAACTTCTCGAGCGCGCGAAATTTCTCCATATAAAGGGTGGAGAAGCCGTCGAGCTTCATCGTACCCAGGTCGCCGCCCGATCCCTTGAGCCACAGCACCTCGACCGGCACGCCGGTCAGCGGATCCTTCTCGTGGAGCTTCGCGGACGTATTGCCGCCGCCGAAATTGGTGACGCGCTTGTCGCGACCCAGCAGGTTCGAGCGATACAGCAGGAGCTCGGCCGGTGAGAGCTTCGCGGCGACCGCGTCGTCCCACCGGTTTTCGACTTCGAGCGACACCTGCGGCGCCGTCTGGACCACACTCATCCCATCTCTCCGAACGCGCGGCGCTAAAGTAGCGCCCCGCGGCCTCTTTTTACGGTGAGGCTGTTTAACACACGAAGCCGTCATATACAATCAATCACGTTCATAATCGATCACGGCGGCGCGACAGGGTGATCAAATGCTGGAAAAAGAACGCCACAATCTGATTTTGAAGCTCGTCGAAGAGCGCTCGATCGTCAGCGTCGGAGACCTGCTCGACCTGCTCGGCGCGTCCGAAGCGACCATTCGCCGCGACATCAATGCGCTCGCGGAACGCGGCGAGGTCAAACGCATCCGCGGGGGTGCGGAGGCCGTGCGCCCGCGTCACCAACCGCACCTCGTGGGTATGCCGTTCGCGATGAGCCAGGATGTCAGCGTTCCGCAGAAGCGCGCGATCGCGCGCGCCGCGGCCGAGCTCATCTCGCCCGGGGAGAGCATCATCATCAACGGTGGCACGACCACCTACGCGCTCGTCGAATTCCTCGAGGACTCCGATCTCGACATCCTCACGAACTCGTTCCCGATCGCCGCCAAACTATTCGCCACGAGCCGCAACCGCATCACGTTGCCGGGCGGCACCATCTTCCGCGAGCAGAACATCGTGCTCTCGCCGTTCGAAAACGACACGATCGAGAGCTTCTGGGGCAACAAGCTGTTCGTCGGCTGCTATGGGCTGAATCGCTTCGGCATGATGGAAGCGGACCCGCTGATCGTGCAGGCGCAAACCAAGCTGCTGAAGCGCAGCGAGCACGTCATCGTGATGGCGGACAGTTCCAAGCTGCGGCGCAAGTCCGCCATGATCGTGGCCGGCCTCGATCGCATCAACACCATCGTCACCGACGATGGCGCGAAGCCCGAGGAGCTCGAGGAATTCCACGCGGCGGGCATCAAGGTCATCGTCGCGAAAGTCACTGAAGAAGACGAAATGAAGAAGCTCGCCTGAGCTTCTCGAAGGGGGCAGTTTGTCACGCAGAATTGTCGTCGCGGCCGTGTGTGCCGTGTTGCTCGTCGCCTGCGGGAAGGGCGGTCCGCAGGCGCCGTCCCGCACGCGCGTCGGCGTCGTGGCGAAGTCGCTCGGCAACGGTTTTTTCGACGCCGTGCACAAGGGCGCGGACGAGGCGGGCAAGGAGCTCGACGCCGAGGTGATCTTCGTCGGCCCGACCACGCCAACCGCGGAAGGTCAGATCGAAACGCTCAACTCGCTGATCGCGCAGCGCGTCGACGCGATTGCGATTTCGGCGAACGACCCCGATGCGCTCGTGCCCACGCTCAAGAAGGCGCTCGGGCGTGGCATCAAGGTGGTGTCATACGACTCCGCGGTCGCCGCGGCCGGGCGGAATGCGCACCTCGCGCCGTCGTCGGATCAGCTCATCGGCGAAACCGTCGTCGCGATGACGGCGGACCTCGCGCCGGATCAGAAAGGCAAATTCGCCGTCGTCTCCGCGACGCCCACCTCGACCAACCAGAACTCGTGGCTCGCGGAAATGCGCAAGGCGCTCGCGTCGCATCCGGGGCTCGAGATGGTCGGTGTGGCGTACGGTGACGACGTTTCCGACAAGTCGTATCGCGAGGCGGTCGCGCTGCTGCAGCAGCATCCCGATCTCGACGTGCTCGTAAGCATCAGCTCCGTCGGCATCGTCGCGTCGGCGCGCGCCGTCCAGGACCAGGGCCTCGCCGGCAAGGTGAAGGTGACGGGCCTCGGCCTGCCGTCGGAGCTCGCGGGATATGTGCAGAGCGGCGTCGTGCCTCGGTTCGCCATCTGGAATCCGATCGACCTCGGATACTCCACGATGCAAGTCGCGACGCGCCTTGCGCGCGGCGCCGACGTGACGCGGCCGGTGCCCACGGGCCGGATGGGTGAGGTGAGCTTCGGCGCCGACGGCATCGGCGCGATGAGCAAGCCGTTCGTCTACGACGCGAGCAACGTCGCGGAATTCGCCAGGATCTTCTGACGTCGGCGGCGCCGTGTCTTCGCCATTCCTGACGCTGACCGACATCCGCAAGTCCTTCGGCGGCGCGCGCGCGCTCGAGCGCGTGAGCCTCGAGCTGCATCCGGGCTCGGTCACGGCGCTGCTCGGCGAGAACGGGGCCGGCAAATCCACGCTCGTGAAGATCCTGTCGGGCGTGCACCAGCCCGACGGCGGCGGGATACGGCTCGACGGCCGGGACATTCGCATTGCGAACCCGGTCGCGGCGCGCGAGCTCGGCGTCGGCGTCGTCCACCAGGAGTGCCTGGTGTTCGACAACCTGACCGTCGGAGAAAACCTGTTCGTCAACAACCAGCCGGCGCGCCACGGTTTCGTCGACTGGTCGCGGCTGCGTGCGCGCGCGGACGAAGTGCTGCGCGAGCTCGATGCCGGCTTCGGTGCGAACACGCCGGCCGGCAGCCTCAGCATCGCGCAGAAACACGTGGTGCAGATCGCGCGCGCGCTCGTGCACGACTCGCGCGTCCTCATCCTCGACGAGCCGACCGCGTCCCTGTCGCAGCGCGAATGCGCCGAGCTGTTTCGCATCGTGCGCCAGCTGCGTGATGCGGGCCGTGCGCTGCTGTTCATCAGCCACAAGTTCGACGAGGTGTTCGAGATCGCGGATCGCTACGCGGTGTTCCGCGACGGCGTATCGGTCGGTGCCGGTCGCATCGCCGAGACCGACCGCGACGCTCTGATCCGGCTCATGGTGGGTCGCGACATCGCGCAGCTGTTTCCCAGGCTCGAGACCCGCATCGGGGATGAGCTGCTGCGCGTCGACAACCTGTGCCGCGCCGGCGAGTTCGAGGACGTGTCCTTCACGCTCCGCCGCGGTGAAATCCTCGGCATCTACGGGCTGGTCGGGGCGGGCCGCACCGAGCTCGCCCAGGTGCTGTTCGGCGTGCAGCGTGCGGATCGCGGCGGCTTGACGCTGAACCCGGCGGCCGCCGCGGCCGGCATCGCGCTCGTGCCGGAAGACCGCCAGTCGCAGGGTGTCGTGCTGCCGTTCTCGATCGCCGCGAATCTCGCGCTGCCGAACCTCGCGGCGCTCGCGCCGCGCGGCTGGTGCAGCGCCGCGCGCGAGGCCGGCCTCGCGCGCGAGTGGATAGGGCGGCTCGCGATCCGCGCACAGGGTCCGGAGCAGAGCGTGCACAGCCTCTCGGGCGGCAACCAGCAGAAGGTCGTGCTCGCCAAGTGGCTGGCCCGCAGACCGGCCGTGCTGGTGCTCGACGAGCCGACGAAAGGGATCGACGTCGGCGCGAAGGCCGCCGTCCACCGGGTGACGAGCGAGTACGCGCGCGACGGCAACGGAGTCATCCTGATTTCTTCCGAGCTGCCCGAGATCCTCGGCATGTCGGACCGGGTGCTCGTCATGCGCCGCGGCCGCGTCCGCGGCGAGTTCACGCGCGCGACCGCCACGAGCGAGGCGCTGTTGCGCGCGGCGAGCGACGCATGAGCGGCGCGAAGCTGCGCACGCTATCGGACAGCAACCGCCGCGATCTCGGATTCGCGGGACTCACGCTGCTGTTGTTCGTCGTCGTCACGCTGGCATTCCCGGCCTTTGCCGCGCCGCGCAATCTCGCCGGAATGCTCGACGACACGGCGATCCTGATCATGCTGGCGCTCGGCCAGATGCTCGTGATCCTCGTGCGCGGCGTCGACCTGTCCGTTGCCGCGAACCTCGCACTGTGCGGCATGCTGGCCGCGCTGTTCGACCGCGCGCATCTCGCCGCGGGCGTGCTGCCCGCCGTGCTGGTCGCCGTCGGCGCCGGCACCGCTCTGGGCGCGGCGAACGGCCTATTGGTCTGGAGGCTGCGCCTGCCGCCGATCGTCGTGACGCTCGGCACGATGTCCGTCT
>Ga0136846_1243120_pt1 | contig 12962 bp, 12 predicted proteins | sample HopSoiMetagenom2_FD_96841 | JGI IMG/M metagenome (GOLD analysis project Ga0136846, IMG submission 96841) | Grasslands soil microbial communities from Hopland, California, USA - 2 Assembly 2016 (version 4) | ecosystem: Environmental > Terrestrial > Soil > Grasslands | place: USA: Hopland... | reverse complement strand
GCATTCGAGAGGCCCTCGACGATTGCCGGCGCTGTACGTGCGGTCGGAAAGGCCGGTGACGGCATGTTCTACTCCGGCGGAACCGAATTGCTACTGGCGTTGAAGTTGCGCGTGATCCATACGGACCGGCTCATCGACATTAAGGGAATCAACGGACTTGACCGCATTGCTCTGAACGATGCGAATGACATCGAACTCGGTGCGCGCTGTACGCACAACAAGATCGCCAATGATCCTGTTATTCGCGCGCATGTGCCGGCGCTGTCCTCGCTCTGTGCCAACGTTGCGAACATCAGGATCCGCAGCGTTGGAACGATCGGAGGCAATCTGTGCTTCGGAGAGCCCCACGCCGATCCGCTGACTATGCTCGCGGCCTTGGACGCACGGCTGGTGCTTATTGGCCCCAGCGGTACGCGTGTCGTTCACGCTGACGATTTCATCCGAAGTGAGCTGGAAACGGTGCGGGAGCCGGATGAGCTTCTGACAGTCATTGCGTTTTCGCGCCCTACCGGACCGGTGACCTATCGGCGGTTCAAGCATGGTGAGAGGCCCTCGGTGAATGTCGCGATGGCTTGGTCGCTGGGCCCCAGCGGAAGGACGATCAGAAGCGCCCGCGTGCGGGTCGGAGCGCTCGGTTCGCGACCTCAGCCTTTGAAGGCCATCGAAGATGTCCTCCAGGGCATATCCGTCGCTGAAGTCCGCCCGGCGATCGAGGCGGTGCTCCCGACGGCGCTGGGCGAGTTGGAAGTCAACGAGGATCGGCATGGCGGCGCCGAATATAAGCGGCACCTTGCAGGTGTCTTGCTTCTGCGAAACGCGGACGAGGCGATCACCGCAGCCGGGAGCGCGTGAAATGACACATGTGCTGCCCATTTCGTTCTCGCTGAACGGCCAGGCGATCGCGATCGACGTTCCTGCCCATACGCTATTGATCGACCTGATCCGGGATCGCCTTGGCCTGAAGGGGACGAAGCGCTCCTGTGACATGGAGGTGTGCGGCGCCTGCACCGTTCTGCTCGACGGTGAGCCGATCTCGAGTTGCACCACGCTCGCCGTCGATGTCGATCAGCGGGAGGTCACGACGATCGAGGGCGTAACGCCGCCCGAGGGCCTATCGCGGATTCAGAAGGCGTTCGTGCTTCACGGCGGCCTTCAGTGCGGCTTCTGCACGCCGGGCTTCATTATGGCTGTCACAGCGTTGCTGAAGGCGACGCCGCACCCGACTGACGAAGAAATCCGTCACTACCTGCACGGCAACCTCTGCCGCTGCACCGGATACACCAAGATTGTCGAGGCCGTAAGGAGCCTTGCCGCCGAGCAAGTCTCCGAAGACGCCGCCGAGCCCGTCGCAAGATAGCGCAATGTCGTTTGGAGATATCATGATTCTTGAACAGGTCAGTAAATCGAGTGTCCTCATTGCCGGCGCCGGCATCGGCGGCTTGGCGATGGCGCTTTCGCTGCTTCGTCGCGGCATCGATTGTGACGTATTTGAGCAAGCGTCCGAGTTGCGCGAGGTCGGAGCCGGCCTTTGGATCTCCATGAACGGCGTGCGCGTTCTTCGGGATCTCGGCCTCACCGAACAGGTCGAGCAGAACTGCATCGCGGCCGAGCGACGCTCGATCCGGCTCTGGAACACCGGTGATAGGTGGCCCCTCTACAACCGCAGCTCCGACGCGGCGCGCAATCAGCCCTATCTGCTGCTCCGTGCTCACCTGCTGAAGATTCTCGTCGACGGCGTGCGCGAGTTGAAGCCGGGCGCCATTCATCTGAGCGCCCACGTTGTCGGGTTCAGTCAAGACGACGAAGGGGTTCGGGCCAAGCTTGCTGATGGCTCCGAAGTCGAAGGACGCGCGCTGATCGGCGCTGACGGTGCGCATTCGAAGGTCCGCCTTGGCCTCATCGGCAACATCGAGAGCGAGTACACGAAGGCCATCGCCTGGCGTGGTCTCGTGCCCGTCGACCGCCTTGCGCGGCATCAGCGCGAACCCGAGGTGGCAACCTGGATCGGACCCACCGCTCATGTCACTGCCTATCCGGTCCGTTGGCAGAACACCGTCATGATGACCTTTTCGGGCCAGGTCGACCATGACGACTGGCTCCTCGAATCCTGGTCGGAGAAGGGTTCTGTCGAGGAATGCCTGAAGGACTTCAAGGGCTGGCATCCGGACATCATCGAACTGGTCGGGAATGTGGATACCCTGAACAAGTGGGGACTGTTCGTGCGGCCGTCGCTGGGTACGTGGTCGAAGGGATGCGTCACCCTGCTCGGCGACGCCTGCCATTCGATGCTGCCGTACCTCGGGCAGGGCGTGAACATGGCCCTGGAGGATGCATCCGTCCTCGCCCGTTGCTTCGAGGAGAATCCCGATGACATCGCGGCGGTATTCAAGACGTATCAGGGCCTGCGGCTCGATCGCACCACCAAGGTCGCAAAGTCGGCGGCCGGCATGCTGCCGATCTTTCATAACCAGGCGCTGTGCAAGCCGGAGACAGCGGGTGACTACATCAAGACCCAGTGGGCACCGGACGCGACGGCTGCGCGATACGATTGGATCTACCAGTACGACGCGGCCACCGCGCCGCTTCACTGACATGCTCACGATTGTGACCTCTGGAGCGCAACAGTGACTGGCACCAGGCGCCCCTGGGACGACGTGATACCGCTGGACGAGCGCGAAACCTATGCCCTCGCAGGGCTGGGTGGTGCGGCGGGATTCGGCAGACGACCGGCGTTGCTGGTCATCGACGTGCAGTATCGTTCGGTCGGCGACCGGCCGATGCCGATCCGCGACGCGATCAAGCAATACCCCACCAGCTGCGGCGAGGCCGGTTGGCATGCGATCGCACACATCGCCGAATTGGTGCTGCTGTTTCGCGAGAAAGAACGGCCGGTGATTTTCCCGCATGTCGCGCGGAAGGTAGGCCAGGACCAGGGCACGTTCTCCGCGAAGATCCCGGGTATCATGCGGATCCCGTCCGAGGGCTACGACTTCGTCCGAGAGGTGGCTCCGGAGCCCGGCGAGTTGCTGCTGCCGAAAACTCAGGCAAGCGCGTTCTTCGGCACTCCGCTTGCGACCTATCTGATCGGTGCCGGCGTCGACTCGCTGGTGGTGACCGGCTGCACGACCAGCGGCTGCGTGCGGGCTTCGGTTGTGGATGCGTGCGCGCTGAACTTCAAGTCAATTGTGCCGAGCGATGCGGTCTACGACCGCTCGCCCACGTCTCACGCCGTCAACCTGTTCGATATCGCCAGCAAATACGCGGATGTCATGCCGACGCAGGTCGCCATCGAGCGGCTTCGCGCGCTGTCGGATGACCACACAAAGGATCAGCAGACGTGAGCGGCGCCGCGGCATCCGGATTGCTTTACGGCGCCAATGTGCACGCCAACGGCATTCGGCAGCATTATTTGCGGTTCGGCGGGACCGGGCCGGAGATCATCATTGTCCCTGGCATCTCGACGACTGCGGCGCAATGGGCCTTCATCGCAGAACGCCTGTGCTCCGGACACGACGTTTTCGTGCTCGATGTCCGCGGTCGCGGCCTTTCCGAAAGCGGCCCGCATCTCAATTATTCGCTCGACGCATGCGCATCCGACCTCATCGGGTTCGCTGAAGCGCTTGGAATGGGCCCTTATACGCTGCTGGGCCACTCGATGGGCGGCCGCATCGGAATCCGCGCCGCGCGTTGGCGGCCATCGTCCATGGACCAACTGATACTGGTCGATCCGCCGGTCTCCGGTCCCGGACGCCGCGCCTATCCGATTCCGGTCGAACCGCTTCTCAAATTGCTTCAAAGCGCGAAGCGCGGAGAAGCCGACGCGGCGCTGCGAAGCCCCTCTGCTCCGCGGTGGCCCGAGCTGCACATCCGCACTCGGGCCGAGTGGATGCATACCTGCGACGAGCGTGCTCTCATCGAGAGCCATAAAGGCTTTCATGACGATGATATCCACCGCGACCTCGCCCATCTCGGCGTTCCCACCGCATTGATCGTCGCCGGGCGGGGAGGGGTCATTCGACCCGAAGATGAAGCGGAAATTCGCGGATTGCTGCCGTCGATCGCGATCAGGACGCTGGAAAGCGCGGGTCACCAAATGCAGATCGACGATACCGAGGGCTTCCTTTCGATCGTCGAAGAGCTTCTAGCGCGACCACGCGATCGGTTCGACGGCCGCGTGTCTACGTTCGGCAAACAGGAGATCAGTGAAGATGTCCCGACAAATCGTTGATGTTGAAATGCTCGAGCTCTTCAAGGCCGAGCTGACACTCTGCAAGGTGAAGAAGGGCGAAGTCGTTGCGGTCCTGAGCGGCGGCGAGGATCAGCAGGAATACGCCCAGGCCTTCATGCTGGCCGCGCAGAGCCTCGGCGCAACGACCTTTCATCTCAACGTGCCCAAATACGGCCAGGGCAAGGTCGCAGGCCTGCAGGGCCGGCATGCGCTCACGGGCAACCAGCCGGCGATCGATACGCTCAAGCGCGTGGACATGGTGATCGATCTCCTGGGGTTGCTGTTCTCTCGCGAGCAAGCCGAAATTCAGGAAGCGGGCACGCGCATCTTGCGCGTGATGGAGCCGTTCCACATCCTCAAGAAGATGTTCCCGACCGAAGATCTGCGCCGGCGAACGGAGCTTTCTCGAACCCTCCTCCAGTCGGCCAGCAAAATGCGGATCACGTCGCCCGGCGGAACGGACGTAACTTATGGCCTGAAGCAATACCCGGTCATTTCCGAATACGGATACACGGATGAGCCCGGGCGCTGGGATCATTTCCCGTCAGGCTTTGCCTTCACTCAGGCGACCGATGGCGACGTCAACGGCACGGTCGTGCTGATGCCCGGTGACATCCTCTGCGCGTTCAAGCGTTACATCCAGTCGCCGGTCATGCTGACCGTGAAGGGCGGTTATATCGTCGACCTCAAGGGCGAGGGCACCGACGCGCTCCTCATCAAAAACTATATCGACAGTTTCGGCGATCCGCGCGGCTGGGCGATCTCGCATATCGGCTGGGGATCGAACGAGCGTGCTACCTGGCACCACATCGCGGCCTCCCAGGTAGTCGCGTCGGAGCACATCATGAATGCGCTTTCCTTCTACGGGAACGTCCTGTTCTCGACGGGTCCGAACACAGAGCTCGGCGGTACGAATGACACGCCGTGTCATTTGGACATCCCGCTTCGCGGCTGCAGCCTGTGGCTCGACGATATCCACATCCTCGACAAGGGCGACTTTGCTTATCCGGAATTGAGAGCGCCGGGCCGCTAGGCCCCCGCGCATCAAAATCGGTGCCCGGAGCCGCATTTGCGACTCCCAACGACGCGGAAAGCGTTTCGATAACGACCATCAATTGTCCAGTTCTCTCAACGGGAAGCGCACCACATGTCTACGGCGATCGGAACTTCGGAAGATTACACGGCGAGGCAACGGTATTCGATTATGATCTCGGCGATGCTGGGCTACATTCTCGACTTCTACGACGTTCTGATCTTTCCGTTTCTTTTGCCCGCGATCCAACGGTCGATGTCGCTATCGTTGGCCGAAGTCGGTTCACTGCAAGCTCTGACATTGTTCGGATCGGCCATTGGCGGCGCGCTGTTTGGCATCGTTGGTGATCGACTTGGCCGAAAGACCTCGCTTCAACTCACAATCGCGCTGTTCTCGGTTGCCGCGATCATTTCGGCCTTCGCATGGAATTACTGGTCGCTTGCCGTGCTGCGGTTGATCACCGGCATCGGTCTTGGCGGCGAGTATGGCGTAGGCATGGTGCTCTTCAACGAGGCCTGGAAAAAGAGCAGCCGAGGTTTGGGCGCGGCTGCGCTCCAAGGCTGTGCCGTGATCGCGTCATCCACGGCTTCAATCGTTGGCATCTGGCTGATTGCGACGTTCAGCGACGAGTGGAGCTGGCGCATCGGCCTACTGAGTGGCGGTGTGCCCATCCTGCTGATCATCTTCATTCGTTTCTTTATGCCTGAATCCAAGATCTGGCTGGAGTATGAGGCGCAACGCAAGGCCAGTCAGGTCACCGCAGAAGCCCGCACACTTCCCCTTGCGGATCTCTTCCGCAATGGGCTGGCACGGCAGACCGTCATCGCCTTCGTATGGCTGATGAGCTACATGCTCTGCTACTACAGCGTCGTCTCCTTTATTCCGACACTGCTGCTGCGCGATATGCATACGCCAGGTGATGTCGTTCGCACGACAGCCGTTCTGCTCTCGGTGGTCAGCGGCATTGGCTGCCTCGCGACCGGCTTTTTCAATGACAGGGCTGGCCGCCGCTTCGGAGCCCTCGTGCCCGCGCTGTTCTGGGTCGGGTCTTTGGTCGGTATGGCTGTGTGGGGGAGCCAGCTCTACGTGGGATCGAAGACTGAGTGGCCGATGTTCTGGCTCTACATCGGCTTCGGCATTGGCAACGTCGCGCTGGGTGTGACGGGCGTCTGGATCTCGGAACTCTATCCGGTCAACCTGCGTGCGACAGCGGTGTCTACATTCTATATGGGAGGTCGCGGGCTCGGCAGCATAGCCCCTGTGATCGTGCCACTTGCGGCCGCCCATTTCGGCGGAAGCCTTCTCAACGGCATGGTTGCGGTGGCCCTTCCCGCTGCGGCCGTCTTCATTCTCGCCTCTCTTTTGCTGCCCGAGACCCTCGGCCGGGATTTGTCCGCGAAGGGCTTCAAGGTCGACACGGAAACGGAGGCCACGATGAAGGCTGCGTCGGTGTCGAGCGTTTGACGCTGGTGGAAGGGCTTGACCGGCGAGATGAGGGTTGTCGACCTGCTCATCTCGTCGATGCATGCGCAGTGGAAAGGAGCTGGCACTCCGTCGTCCGATCCTGGTCAACATGGCGCAAGTGTTGGCCGACTTGTAGCGGCTGTAACGAAACCTAAACCGATCACTTGTATACAAGCAATAATCTATGCGCCTGAGCCCGCCGGGCAGTTGCCTTGGAGACGTTCCTTGAAATCACTCAATAACATGCCGATCACTCCCAAGATCAGCATTCTAGTTGCGATCTCGATGCTGGGCCTCTTCTCAGCTGGATTGCTTGCGGGCTATTTGATGCAGAAGGAAATGATCAATTCGCGTGTCGAACAGACCCGCGCCATCGTCGAGATCGCCAAGAACTTTGCATTAGGCTTGCAGAAGCAAGTCGAGGCAGGCCAACTCACCAAAGAGGCTGCAATTGCTGAATTTTCCCGCCGTGCTCAGACGATGACGTATGACAAGGGCGCGGGCTATATTTTTGCAAATACGATGGAAGGTGTCGCGGTCGCCTCTCAGGATCCAAAGACAATTGGGGTCAATCGTCTTGACGGCAAGACCAACGGACGTGCGCTGATCCGCGAACTGCGGGACGGCGTGGCGGCGAACGGCGATGTCGTGCTGCGTTACGAGTTTATGAGGCCCGGCGAAAAGGAGCCGATCAGGAAGCTGTCCTACGCGGTAGGCATTCCCGGATGGGACATGTTCGTCGGTTCCGGCGCGTATCTGGATGATCTTGATGCCAAGCTGCAACCGATCATGTGGTCGCTCGGGGGTGCCATCATCGTGATCGGACTGGTCTCGGGTGTCATCGCCTGGTTCCTCGGCCGCAGCATCACTAAACCGTTGGCAGCACTTGGCACGTGCATGAGGCGGCTCGCTGACAGCGAACTCGAACAGGACATTCCAGGTGTAGGTCGGAAAGATGAGATCGGCGCAATGGCCGCGACCGTCCAAGTGTTCAAAGACAACACGATTCGTATTCGGGGGCTGGAGCTGGTCGAGGCCGAAGCTCAACGTCGCACGGCTGCCGAGCGCCGTGCCACCTTGGAGAGCATTGCGAATGATTTTGAGCAAAGCGTCGATGGCATCGTTCGTGCGGTCGCCGCTTCAGCCGCCGATATGCAGGGCACAGCGGATATTATGACCACGACCGCCAGCGATGCCAGTCTGCGCGCGTCCACCGTCGACGCTGCGTCAGAAAAAGCGTCCGGGAACGTCGAAATGGTAGCCGCCGCCGCCGAGGAATTATCTGCGTCGGTAAGGGAGATATCGCAACAGGTGTTGCAGTCGACCGAGGTCGCGCGCCAAGCTGTTGGTGACGCTGAGCGCACAAACGCTACGGTGCAGGTCCTGGCAAGCGGAGCCGAAAAGATCGGCGAAGTTGTCCAACTCATCCATAGTATCGCCACGCAGACCAATCTCCTTGCCCTCAACGCGACGATCGAAGCGGCACGTGCCGGCGACGCCGGACGCGGATTTGCTGTCGTGGCAGCCGAGGTTAAAGCGCTTGCCAATCAGACGGCAAAGGCAACGGAGGAGATCTCCGCGCAGGTCGAGACCATGCAGGCAACTACAAACGACGCAGTTCTCGCCATCAACGGAATTACGCAAACGATCGTCAGGATGAGTGACATCACGCTGAGCATTTCCTCCGCGGTCGAAGAGCAGAGTGCTATGACAAGCGAAATTGCGCGCAACATCCAGTCCGTCGCCGCGGGTTCCAACGAAATCAGAGTGCATATAGGCAACGTCAGCACCGCAGCGGCCGCCACCGGTACAGCAGCCGGCGAGGTTCTCACTAATGCGCGTGGGTTGGAGAATCAGTCGGATATGCTGCGTACGGCGGTAGACCAATTTCTGACCAAAATGCGAGCCGCCTGACCGGACGTTCCTGCCAGCGGCGCATCGCTCGCGGGTACTTGAGACGTCGGCGCCCAGCTCGAGGCAACTTCGCCTTTCACATGGCGATTGGGTAGGAAGTTCTTACGTGATGATCGCGCGACCATTGGACGTTTTTATGCGTTGGGTCGCCATTTTTGAGAGATATGTTTCATTTTTCTCATCGAGGTTGACAGTTTTATCTCGTGCTCCGTAGGAATGCCCGGCTTTGGGGATGCGTGCGAGGTTCGACGGAACTTTCAGATGAAAAAGGTGCTCGCCGCCAAACTTCACGGCATCCATGTCACGGAGGCCAATCTTCACTATCACGGCTCGATTACGCTCGATCCGGATCAGTGCCATGAGGCGGGGATTCTGCCGATGGAATTCGTGGAGATCTGGAACAAGAATTCCGGCGCGCGAATTTCGACCTATGTCATCTTTGGCGAACCCGGCTCACGTTGTTGTGTCCTCAATGGTGCCGCCGCGCGCACCTGCCACGTCGGCGACCAGATCATCGTCTGCAGTTCGACGTACGTGGATGGGGCGGAAATCGTTCGGCTGAAACCAAGAATTCTCGCCTTCGATCGCGACAACCACATTACCGATCGCATGACCTATTCCGTCACTCGGGATTGTGCCAAGCGCTATTGCGTCGAAATCCTGGGCGAGGCAGGCGACGCCAAGACCATACCACTTCGTGCCGCAGAATCGAAGTGATGTCAGTCTTACGGTAGGAGTGGATATGAGCCACAGGTCCGAAACGGCGTTCGAGCGGGTCACGCTTCCAAGGCTGCAGCTGTGGAAGGAGGAGGGGCGGCGCCTCGTGATGACGACCGCCTATGATGCGGTCACCGCACGCATTGCGGATCCCATCGTGGATATGATCCTTGTCGGAGACAGCGTCGGCAACGTCTGCCTCGGATTCGACAATACGCTGCCGGTCAGCATGGCGATGATGAATCACCATCTCGAGGCGGTTGCGCGTGCGAAGCCTCGAGCCTTGCTCGTGGCCGATATGCCATTTCTGAGCTTTCACCTCAGTCCCGAGGACACGATACGTAACGCCGGAGGTTTCCTGCAGCGTGGCGCTGACGCCGTGAAGCTCGAGGGCGGATCCAAACGCGTCGCAATGATACGTGCCCTGGTCGAGTGCGAGATTCCCGTGATGGGTCATCTCGGCCTGACCCCGCAGAGCGTCAATGCAATGGGCGGATTCAAGGTGCAGGGCCGCAAGGCCGATGACGCCTTGCGCCTGCTCGACGACGCCCATCGCCTGCAGGAGGCCGGCTGCTTCGCTCTGGTCCTGGAAGGCATCCCGACCGAGCTCGCTGCGCGAGCGACGGAAACGCTGACGATACCGACCATCGGGATTGGCGCAGGTCCTGGTTGTTCGGGGCAGGTGCTGGTGTTCCACGACGTGCTCGGCTTGATTGAAGGCCATGTCCCGAGATTCGTTCGGACCTACGCCGACGGCTTTCGGGTGTTGCAGGAGGCGCTGTCGCGTTGGGTTGCCGATGTCCGCAACGGTACATTTCCGGCACCGCAAGAATCCTATCGGCTTCCCGAAGGCATAGGTGAGACGATCGCAAACTGGGCGCCTTCCAACCGAACCCGATGTGAAGCGTAGAAATGCAGACAATCACGACGGTCGCCGAGCTTCGCCGCGCGCTCGCGGACGCTCACAGAGCCGACAAACGTGTCGGACTTGTACCGACAATGGGCTATCTGCACGACGGCCATTTGGCGCTGATCGAGGCTAGCCGGGCGCAATGCGACGTCACCGTGGTCAGCATCTTCGTCAATCCCACCCAGTTCGGGCCACGCGAGGATCTAAGTACGTATCCGCGCGACTTCCAGCGCGATGAGAAGCTATGCCGCGATGCCGGTGTTACGATCGTCTTCGCGCCGGTTTCACAAGAAATCTATCCTGCCCAATTCGAGACCTTCGTCGAACCGGGCGAGCTCGCGAAACCGCTTTGCGGCGCTTTCAGACCGGGACATTTTCGTGGGGTTGCGACGGTTGTATGCAAGCTGTTCAATATGGTGCAGCCGGACGTCGCGTTCTTCGGGCAAAAGGATTTTCAGCAGTGTGCGGTCGTGCGTCGGATGGCCATCGATCTGAATCTGCCGATCGAGATCGTGACCGTGCCGACCGTTCGGGAGGCGGACCGTCTCGCAATGAGCAGCCGTAACCGGTATCTCAGCGAGGAAGATCGGGGGCAGGCCCTCGCCATCAGTCGTGGACTGTTCGCCGCAGCGGAGGCGTTCGGCTTGGGAGAGCGGAACGTGGACAAGCTGGTTGCAATCGCCAAGAGGCATTTGGAAACGGTTGATCAGCTGCAATACCTCGAGCTCGTCGACGGCGACACGCTCAAGCCCGCGTCAAGTCCGCTGCACCGCCCCGCGGCGCTGTGCGTGGCCGCCTATGTCGGCTCGACGCGGCTTATCGACAACGTGATACTTCAGCCAACTCCATAGTGCGACAGAGGCGAAAGAATCGTTTTGATTGAAGCTGTCCGACGCGAAGCGCCTCAGGCAGGCCGTCCTCACTTTCGTAGGGCGGCTGAACGGATCATCTTCGAAGAAGTGCAGTTTCGGCGCGCGGACCGTCAGGTTCTTGCCATTCCCGAGCTTCGCCTGGACGAGCGCCGGATCGGCCTGGTTGGTGACAATGAGAAGGGGCGCGCGGTGCTCGAGCTCATGGAAGCTCGGCCTTCTGAAGCCGAGGCCGGAAGGCAGGCAGCTGGAGCCGAGCCGCCGCCACCACACCCGCGGCTCGTCTTCCTGCCTCGACCCGGCTCGGCCGGGATCAGCGCCGCCGAGCCGCCCGCGAACGGGCGCGCGCGAAGGCTCCCTGACTCCTCCTGAGCGGCTTCCGTCGAGCCTCTGGTCATCCCGGAAAACCGAAAATCGTTTGCCCAAGGCTCGAATCGCAATGCTCCCTTCGCGAGCTGATGCTACGGTACGTCCAGCAGGGGGACTAACGCTGGGCCATCTACCGAATATTTCAAAACTCACCTCTTGGGCCTGAATAGATCACGCGGCTTTCCAGCGCTTACGAGAAGGCCCTCCGTACGATTGGCGTACAGGATCGAAACGATCCGCTCACCGAAGTGATACCGCCGGGAAGATCATTGAGATCGGGCAGACGGGCCTCAAGGACCCCGCCAAGATCTGCCTCCGGGCCATCGAGGAGTTAGGCCTACCGAAAGGATAATTGCGAATAAAAAGGTCCGAGGTTCCCGCTGCATGTCAGGGCGCGGACAGGTACTCAGACACATCGCCGAATTACAGATCAGCTCGGCGTCGCCGAATTCACCGGTTCCGGATCGCCCGTGGCTGAACGCGACCGCCTGCGCAGCCGGGTTTTCGCGAGAGCGCTTCGGCTCGCATGACGGCGACATCCGCTCGCGGGTGGCTCGCTCATCCCGTCATGAAACGAGTTCGAGTCTTTCCCGGGGGCCTTTTCCGCCTCATGCGACCGGAGAAGCGCCCTTCGCGCAGAGAAATCGGACGAGGTTTGTAGCTGTTCTCGCGGTAAACGCCCGCAACGAAATCGCAATGAATTGGGTGAAACGACAGTGAACAAAACGGGACGGGAACGACTGCCACACCAAGAAATATCAATAACTTAAAAGATACTCACTGCGTTCGGGACGCAGAGGTCTTGATTGAACGTTGCTAGGCAACCGCCTCAAACAGCAATTTGAGATGGTTGCAGGTCCCCGCAACCAAGTTTCAAGCCCTTGAGAACACATCGTTTTCGAGGGCTTTTTGCTGCCGCGAGTTTGGCTGGAAATTTCGCGCGTGGAAGCGTCGTGGAAGCGCTGGGAGGAAAGTCGCAGCGTAGAATCGCCGCGGGCAGACGCTGTATAATGACTCGATTGTGATCGCTGGTCGGCGGGGAAAGCTGCAACTTCAGATCACAGCGCGCGTGGCGGAGATCAAGTGCGAGCGTAAACCGAGCACTCACCGCCGCCGGACATCCCGGCGTGCACACGCAGAAGTGGTCTATCTGTGGAACAGGAGGTCGGTGGTTCGAGCCCACCCAACTGTACCAGCAAAATCGGTTAGGGAAATCTCCGCAGTTTCGAATCCCCTTGTAGCTACCAAATAGCTACCGCGACGACGTTGATCCTGCGCGACTGGATCTCGCTCGTACGACTTGGTCGAAAAATATTTGCGGCGAGCGCATCCAAGAGGCTCGACGATGGCAACTCGCCCACGCGTTGCCGTCGCCCTCTCAAGGCTGAACAGGGGTTCGATTCCCCTAGGGAGCGCCAGCCGGGAAGTCATGGCGTTGTTTTCCCATCGCTTTTTACG
>Ga0136846_1227173_pt1 | contig 12962 bp, 3 predicted proteins | sample HopSoiMetagenom2_FD_96841 | JGI IMG/M metagenome (GOLD analysis project Ga0136846, IMG submission 96841) | Grasslands soil microbial communities from Hopland, California, USA - 2 Assembly 2016 (version 4) | ecosystem: Environmental > Terrestrial > Soil > Grasslands | place: USA: Hopland... | reverse complement strand
CAGAAAGCAGCTATTGAAGAGATCAGAAAGAAGATGGCGAATGCCCTCAATGGCTTCAAGTCGAGCGAGCTTACCGTGGCTACAAAAAATGGTAAAGTGTATGTAAGCCTGCAGGAAAATCTGCTGTTCCCTTCGGGTAGTGCGGTAGTGAACCCCAAAGGAAAAGAAGCGCTGAATAAACTGGCCGAAGTATTGAACGTGAACCCCGATATCACGGTTGACATCGAGGGCCACACCGATTCTATTCCTATCCGCGGCAAATACCAGGATAACTGGGACCTGAGCCTGGCACGGGCCGCTTCTATTGTAAGAATTTTGACGATCGATTATAAAGTAAGCCCTGAAAGGGTGATTGCTTCGGGTCATAGTCAGTTTGAACCGGTTCAGTCGAACAGCAGCGCTGAAGGCAGGGCGCAAAACAGAAGAACGGACATCATTTTATCGCCCAAACTGGATGAGTTGTTTAAGTTGTTGCAAAACTCGTCGGCGAGTAAGTAAATAAAGTATTATAAAAAGAAAGGCTGTCCGTTAATTTCGGACAGCCTTTTGCGTTCTTACTAACGGCCAGTTTTTATAAAATATATCTCTTTTATAAAATCAAACCCCTTTTCAGGAGTGGCTGAATTCAATAAAAAAATTGTATCCATATCTTTTTTATAAGGAGGGTAAAACTGTTCTCCTAATTCTTTCATATTATAGGTAATATTTTTATAATAAAGTTGATTATAATCATAAGCGCCTCCTTCTCCGGCAACCCAGGTACCAATACTATCATGCATGAAAGGCACCTTCATATTCATTGTAAAAGTGGAATCTGAATGAAAAGTTATACTTAATTGTTTATACTTATCAGCATCTATTGCATATACTCCTAATGAAGTACGACTTACATCCAGCTTATAAGTTCCTAATTGCTTGTTAAAAACCCTTTTCTGACTTACATTATTTGCACAAGCGCACAATAACAAGAATAAAAAGAACAAGCATAATTTTCCTATCTGTATCATTTCAAATAATTATCATTTTCTAATGAAGACCTTGCCACATTCTTGATGCAGCATTTTCATATGTTTCTTTTTCACCCGGCCGCGGATATGGATGCGGTTGAACTGCGTTAAGCAGCGGGCTTGACCATGGAATGAACAGGTTGTATGTTTGACTTATATTTCCGTATGGAGTCGATTTACCTGGTTCTCTCACATAAGATCTTGAAGAAACATCATCCTTGTCTAACCCAAAACGACCAAACATCATATGAAGAACATCTTTACCTAAATCACCGGAATACAGACTTGTAATATTAAAAATTTTTACCTGTACTCCATCAGCCGTCGGCACCATTGTAACAGTTCCGGAGCCGGTAAATCCAGTTATACTGCTAAAAACTGAGCCTGTTCTTTTGACATCATTTGCCAATTCAGCTCCCGCAAAAGGAACCTGAAAATCAACTACTGATTTTCCTTTTGCAAACTCTGCTATGGCCCCTTTGAGAACATCCGATTCTAAGAACTTCGAACTAATAATTCCATTTGTTGGAAAATTATAATTTTCCGCGCCTTCACCTGTTACAAAGTTATGCATTAAACGTGCGATAATGAAAGCCTCATAATTGTTTGTATGCGATGCCTGCGATTCATCAACGTAAAATGAAGCACCATTATAAACTTTTAAGTTGAACCTGTTATTTGGATCACCTTTGGTATCACTTACATAAGTCCCCTTTCCACAAGATAAAGTACCCTTGATCTGTTTATCCTGGGTAAACCAGTGACTTCTGCTCCAATAATTATCCTCATCATCGTTATCACTTGCCTCATCGTGGATAAAATCTACTACCTCCATCGCTTTTATCTCATTTAACCCAGGAGTTTTAGGGTTATTTGCTGGCTCCAAACCATCCAGATCAATAAATTTTACAGGATTATTCCCTGCAAACTGATATGGTGTATACCATGGATATTTTATTGTAAGTGGATCCACACTCAAAAATCTCGCCACCCTGGGATCATAAACCCTCATTCCATAATCCTGTTGATTTCCTTCCCCCTTCACATTATCATCATTTTCCTTCCCATTAAATCCAAACCGGTAATTATCATTAGCCGTATACCTCCTGCCCGGCATCAGCATACCAAACGGATAGTAATCATTCGCAGTTATTACCTCAGGCGTATAATAATCTACGATCGTACCATTGCTATGCTGTATTCTTCTATCGCTTACCGTTACCAGCACATTGCTTAAATGATTGGTCTGTTCAAAAAGCTTTTCCCCTCTCGTAAAGATACTTTTAATCCCGGTTAAAAAACCACCCGATAAAACCGTTGTGTCATTCAGCGCCAGGTGCTGTGTGGCCATCCCCAGCCTGTTGCTGCCGAATAAATGCATTTCGGTTTGCGATAAATTACCTGCTGCGGGTTTTCGATAGACACTCAATATGTTACCACCGGCATCATGTACATACACGGTGGTATCTATTGGCGTTTGCGCCATGATCCGTTGGCCGCCAGGCCCGTACACATATCGTATGACACCACTTGATTTGGTTATGCTGGTGATTTTACCATATGCATTCCAGGCAACATTACTAAGCCCCTCTGCATTATCCTGAATCAGGTTGCCTGTTGCATCATACCTGTAATTGTCGTCTGCTTGTCCCTGTCTGAGATCATTATACTTGCTGTAATTAGCCGCGGATGCATCGGCAGCATCATCGACCACTTTGTGTAATTGATTTGTATTTGCTGTATAGAAATATTTTAAACTATCCATAGGAGCTCTGGCGGCGTCGCCATAACGGCTATAGGTAAGGATATTTCCATTAGCATCATAGCTCGCCCTTTCCCGGTAGTCGTTTATATTCAAAGGCGTAAATGTTCCTGCCGGTGCATTCAATCCGTGATAGGCATCCATGGCCACCAGCCGGTTCAACTGGTCGTAATGGTAATTATACACGTTACTGGCGCCCAGCTTCGGAATATTTACTGCTATAGCAGCGATATTGCCATTAAACAACGGCGCTGCATTGTTGCCCAGTGCGCTTAAAACCGAAGTTGCTTGTGGCGTATAACCGATCGCCTTATAATCGTTCCTGAAATAATGCAAACTATACGCATAGGCATCTTGTGAAACGGGAGACGCCTCCGTGGTATCAGTACCATTGGCCAGGGTGCCGCCCATAGCAGGGTTCACGCCTTTCAGCCAGCCCTGCAGGGTGTATACGTAATCCTGTTTTTGCACCAGCAACTGTCCCAGGGCAGTACGCGCCAGGACACCATGCCGGTAATAATCGTAATGCGCTTCCCTTTCAGGGAATAATAACAAGATCACACTGTCCCTGCCACTGAACATATCCGTTAACCTGTTTTCTGCATCATAGCTGTACCGGTGATAATAAGCATCTGCCTGCCCCGGCTGATAGCTTATCTGCTTTACTTTCGATGTGATCAGATCATAATCGTATACGACCTTCTTAAACCGGTTACCACTCTGGTTCAGGTTCATGGGATTCTCAATTCCTGCGCTGTTGCCAAAATCCTGCACCAGCGTGTCTACATTGCCATGTACATCGTAGGAGTAATACGTGCCGGAAGCCGGATAGTTATCCGTCACATTATTCCATAGTTGTAAATAGCTTACCCGGTTTCGCAGGTTTTGTTGAACCACTGGTTGCAACGGGCCTGTAAAACCCGGGTACCCCATATCATATAGCGTTTGTGTTACCTGGTTGCGGGTTTTATCCGCAGCGGCATACCAGCCTTTCAAACTGCTTTCATTTTTTGCTATGCCGTCCGTGATGGCACTACCGCTGGATATTTGCCCCACTTCCGTAATACGATTCAATGAATCGTATTTCGTATAACTGTATACATTACCCTGCCCTCTTTGCCTTGCATTCTGGCTCAGCACCTGTCTTCCCAATATGTCGTACCACAAACTGCTTCTACCCCCATCGGGTGATTTCTGCAACACCAATTTGTTCAGGCTGTTAAAGCAATATCGTGTTATTAAACTATGTTGCGGCCTTCTTTCGGTATAAGCCAATCCATTCTCCATTTTTTGCCGGTCGGTTTTCACATCACTGAGGAAGCCTGCATCATAATTCGGTCGTACACCTTTGGGTGGAACAGTTTTAATAAGGTCGCCTGCCTGGTCGTAGTAATACAATGTATAATGGTATTCTTTAAAGGCATATTTCACATTAAAACTTTCTGTTGCCGCTATGCATTTTGCCTGATAAGCCGCTTTAAACGTAGCCAGGGCCTGCTGTTGCTGGTATTCATATTCCGCAGTTGCTTTCAATGTGGCACGGTCGCGCACTGCCTGGCATGGTGAAATTTGAAGGCCAAGACCGGTGGTATCATTAAGCGGGGTATGTTGCAGGCAAATAGATAAACCGGCGCCTGTGCCACTGATGCCGCCAATACCACATTGCGTTGCATTGAATTGGGCGGCATAATATTGCCAGTTGTGCTGCAGCCCGGTTTTGAAATTCACATACTGCGCAAACAGGTTGTTCCAAACAATTATGTCGTCGGGCACCACGCCATTCAACACCGGATGTTTGCTAAATATGGCATAGAAAGAAGCCTCCAGGCTCATAAACTCGCTGCAGCTGTAACAATGATAATTGCTGCTGTCGAAACCGCAATTCAGGAATTCCGGTTTGGGTTGTGGGCCATACAGCGGCCACACCCACAGCGTGTCGCAAGTTTGTTTAGGCGGTGGCGGAGTAGAAAGCGGAGCAGCAGTCCTGCACATCACGCAACCGTTATCAGGTGGACAATTATACAGGAAAGGCACCCCGCAATGATCCATAGCATTATACAATTCAAGCGTAAGCGTTTCGTGATATTTGCTGTATAAATACTCGTTGGCACTGTTAAACAAATATGGATTGTAACCGGCTTCACTCATGGCTGTTTTTATTTTTGCCCACTGTTTACAGGTACAGGTATCCAATAACCCAATAACCTGTTTGGTAACTGGCGGGTTTTTACCATACGGCCCCGGCCATTGAATGCCATAGGGATTGCAATATTCAGAGATAGAAATACCATTATTACTTAGTACGGTGTTAACTATCTGCTCAAAACTGGTGTCTGCGGCATTTTTATAAGCGGGCGCCACGGTTGAGGCCCCATAAGGATTGGCGCCATCAGTTCCATGCTTACAAACCTGCAACATTCTGCCGGTAATGGTATTGAGAATGGATTCGCGGGTGGCAGCATCTTTTGCTGCTAGTGCCGGGCAATTCAACAGCGCCTGCCGCCAGGCATTTATATAACTTTCGCAATGACTACCATAGAGCGCCATGGAATCATTCAGGTTCACGGTTGGAACCGTACCCTGGTCGTTCGGGAACCAGCTACCCCAGCCGCTGCTTTGCGCTGCCTGCACATCGTTAACAGGAAAGTAAATTCTGAATCCTTGTGTGTACAACGCCTGGTTATCTAAAGGATCGGTAACATTAGCCTGGGTATTGATGTATTGATTCACCATATTGCCACGCACCTGCCCGTACAATGCTTTATATTTATTCCAGGCCATTGCCTGAATGTCTGCGGTTATCTCTACTGTATTTATTGACATTTCATTGTAGATAATGTCCACTGGGGTGCCTATAGCCGTTAATTGCCCGGGCATACTGGCATAACAGGCATCGCGCTCATATGGTGATCCATATGCTTTGCAACCAACGGCATCACCATAGGCCAGCTTCCAGATGCCGTACCCGTTAGGGGTAGCATAATTAGTGATAATTAATTTATTGGAAGCCTGCGCCGGAATGGCAAAGAAAGGATCGCTGTTCACCGGCTCTATAGGCGTTGTAAGCAGTTGAAGACTGTCAATGAAATCGAAGCTGTTGCGCAGCGAGTTCTCGGCATACTGCAACCGCGCAAATTCAGGATGGTAACGCAGCAACGAGGCTGTCCATGAGTCGGCAAATTCCGATTCAAAAGTTTCTTTCGTCATGGCTCCTAACCTGGAAGCAGACACGGATGCGTCTATATTACCAAAGGAAGTATAATAGTTATCTGCCACGCCGGCTTCATTCCGCGGAGTTTTAAAATAAGGTTGCGGGTATTTGGTGGGGTCGGCTGTAGAGAAAATATTGTACCTGTTATACATCGAACCCGACCCGCTTTCTGTTGCATATTGTCCGCTGTAAGGCACCATATCGCTCAGCATTTGCTCCCGGATTGTTTCCAGGGTATGCGATCTGTTCGGGTTCAGCGAAATACAAAAAGCCGAGTCGCTTCGATACTGGTTTTTGATATCGTTTACCTGTTCAGGCGTTAGCTGGCCTACTGTTTTGCCAAGACTGGTGGCATAGTTAGAAAGATAGGTGTTGTAGTTGCCGAGTGATCCCAAACAACTGCTACAGGTTAACTCAGGGCTTGTAATGGCACAACCAGATGCCGTTGAATCAGCTGCAACGATATTTTCTATCAGGGATTCTTTTGTCTGGCAAAGCCCTGCCCCGTTTGTATTGTACTGCGCCATGAACTGCGCCAGAAAATCCTGGTTAATGGTAAGCGTTTTGCGCACGCTGTACGATCCGGCACTGAGTGGTATTGTTTGATTGAAATTAATATTATCAATGCCCGTGTATGTGTAAACAATGGGATTATTGTCGCCGCTTTCATCGGTTATGGCGATCTGCAGATCAAATTTACAATCATAGCTTACGGTACCACCACTGCAGGTAGGTAATGTAAGTGTTTGCTTATTCAGCGTGTAGGTAAACTCATAATTCGTATTGGCTAAAGGCGCCAGAATGGTATTGATCGATTCAATACTATTGCCTTTTAATGTGTTCGATTCTTTGGTAAGCAGGTCGCGGGTAAGCGTGGTGCCTGACTGGAACTTATACTGGTTGGTATCGCTGATGGGAAGCGCCTGCATGTTGGGCGTTGCATCGCCCGCCAAAGCAGTAGCAATGGTACGCGCATGCATGTCTACATAACTGATGTTCATTTGTCCGTTCGCATCCCGAACCATGTTTTTAAAGTAATGGGTATAATTGCCCACTTCGGTGCCAAACAGGGCGTCGAGCTCTTCCTGCGCCGGCGTTCCATAATAATACCTTGTTTCATGACCGCTGCCCATACTGAGCGAATCGCCTATGCCGCTTTGCCGCATAGTGCGGCCCGTTGCATCGTTCATATACCGGGTAACAGTATAGGCATACCCATTGGCCGCCGGAATGTTCTTGTGATAACCATTCGCTGCATCCGGGTTGCGGGCACTGTAGTATTTGGCTGTGCCAAAACTGTCATTCAGCGGCGTAGTCGCATAATTACCCGACGAAGTTGTGGTATAGTCAAAATAATCCGCCGGATTGGTATTGTCATTCTGACCATTGAATTTATTCAGGTTCTTATTATACGTAATGATGTTATTGATACCAGGTGCAGGCAGGATCTGTACAGCCGGCCGGCCTTCCAGATCATACAGGGTTTCTGCCACTACCGTTTGACCGGTGGTGTTGTCTTTTGTAACCATCTGCCGGGAGCGCAGGGTACCATCGAAATACTGGATCACCGTTTTGCGTTTTCCATCTTCGGAATAAGTAGTGGTTGCCTGCCAGTTCAAACTGTCGTTGTGCCCATGGAAGGCAAACGTATCTACCGTGCTCCAGGGACCATCACTGCGGCTGCCACCGGGCATCATATTGATCGCCCGCACCCGCATATACAGCTTACCGGTTCCATCATATAATAAAGGAATATTGTACGCTCCTGCGCCTGCGCTTCCCGGCAGATCGATGCGGGTAGCGCCGTTTTTAAAGAGCAGATCTGTATTAATAACATTGTTACTCATATAGCTGTCCTGCATCTGATCATCGAGCCAGGTCCATTCCAGCTGTACGGCATTGTTATAGGTATACGCAGGCAGTGTCCAGCTTACGGGCACCGCATCTGCTATGGGATTCGCGGCAGGCCTGGTGTGGGAAAGAACCGGCTTTTTATTATCGCCTAGCTGGTAATATCGGCTACCGGCCAGGGTATTGGTAAGCATCAATACCTGTTTGGTATCGAAGCTTGTGCCGTTCACAGTGGTGGGCGCCTCCGTTCGTATCACGGTAATCCGGGTATATTCTGCATTGTTAAAGGTGAAATAATTCAGCGCATTGTATTTATTGTCGGCGTTAGCTGTATAGTTAACCGATAGCTTTATGGAATCTATCTGGTAGATCTGGGCCGGTGAATGGCCGTATTCCACTTTCAATACAGCAGTGGCGGTAAAATCGCCCGGGATATATTTGTCTGTTTCTTCTATTACCCGCAGCGCCAGTACGTTTTTAATACTATGGGCCGAAGATCTGCCGGTGTCCTGTTTGAATTCAATTGCTTTAACGGTACCTGGCGCCAATGAAATGGTGTCGATGCTAAGCGGATCATCAATCCCCCTGCCAAGTCCCTGCACATAACTGCTGAAAGGCACCACACTGAGCCCTAACTGCGAAATGGTTGTACCACAGCCGTTGGAATTGGTAACGGTATACCCAATGCTGGCAGTGCCGGGGGCCACCCCGGTTACCACACCATTGGCATTTACTTTCGCAACCGCCTGATTGGTCGTACTCCATTGTCCGCCGGCAGGAAGGCTGACCAGTTTAATGGAGGAGCCGGCCACACAAATATTAGGACCGGTGATGGTTCCAGAGCCCACCGGACATGCATTTATGGTAGCCACATTACTTATAATGCTGCTGTTAGCACTACTGATTATAAGCCGGTAATAGGTAGTTGTATTTACAACCCCCGGACTGTAGAAAGATGCCGTACTCACATTAGACCAGGCGTTTTGATCGGGTGAGCTTTGCCATTGATAGAAATAACTGCCCGAGCCGCCACCAACACTTGCCGTTAAGGTAGCAGCCGTATTGCCCGGCGAAACGTTTTGGAAAGGTGGACTGATGCTACAGGTGAGTGGCGCATAAACCCCTACGGTGACTCCATTGGAATAAGTTTCGGTCCAGTCACAATGATCAATTGCTTTACGCACGAACGTGGTAGAAGTAGTGAGCACGTCGGAGGCGCTGGGATACCAATCCCTTGTGGTAACAGGTATGTCTGTATAGTTACCATAGACGTCTACCGTTTGCCATTGATAGCTGATGCATCCTGAACCGTTGATACAGGTAGCATCCGTACCAATCATAGGTCCGGGCGCCGTATTAAAATTTATATATTGAACCGTAGGTGAAATGGAACCCGGATTCATTTCAGCCACAGATAAGCTCATATTACCCCAGGTACTACAGTACACAGCGCCCGAAGTACTGGTCCAGGTTACATCAATTGACAGGTCCCACAGATCAACAACCGGGCATTCACTCATTGCCTGGAAAGCGGTAGTACCGGTATGCGTGAAATATCCCCCTACTATAGTCCAGGAATACTGTCCACAGTACGGATAATCGACTGAACCGTTATAAGTGGGATAATAGGTATAAGATTGGCCCAAAATTATGGTGCGGTTGCCCCCAAGGGCCCATTGTGTATTTCCCTTTACTCCCATCAGGAGCAAGAGCACCAATACAATACAGTGGCAGCTGTACTTACACACCTTTATGGGTTGGCAAAACATTGACATAAAATATTTTGTTGGTTGTTACTTTCCTGTTGTTGATGATGTTATTACTCCGCTTCACCATTCTGTGGTCACCAGGTAATGCTCGAATCCCTTTGCAGCCAGATATTCGCCGTTTTCTCCCCGCAATACCCGATTGTGCTCTCGCGCAGGCGGCGCCTGCTGTCCATGACTGATGTTCGTGAACCTGCAATCGGTTATAAGTTCTTTCACTACGAGAAACACATTGTATTCATTGACTTTGGTATTGATCAACCGGCCAGCATAAGCGCTGTTTTCAGCCAACCGGCTGTAGGCTATAGAATCCACAGGCACCAGACTCCTGTTTATATGATAATACGCAAGCGGCTGATGGGTTGCTGCATCAAACGTAATGCTTACGACCTCTTTTACCAGGTCAGTACCTGACACCTTGTTCCGGCTTTGTAACGTGATCTTGCTTTCTCCCTGCCTTTCCTCATTAATTCCTGCCACATACTGTTGCGCCAGTTTTTGCAGTGATGAATCGGGTGCCAACAGGGCCATGGCCTCCCGGAATTTTTTGAACGACTCCCCATTATTGGGATACAGGTTGATCATTTTAGTTTCATTGTTGACCAACACAATCACCGAGTCATTGGCAATTTGCTCCATGCCTTCGGCCTGCAGATAAAAATCACTTTTCCCATAGTACACCTGCATATTTGTTTCTACACTATCCTGCCCTGTATCAGGAGTACTTCGGTAACCCACGTGGATATTCATTTGTAAAGGCTGTTGCAGGTACCACTGCCCCAATGCGGCAAACTCGCGATAAACAGTGAGGGTATCAGCTCTCTCCTTGCTGCGCTGCGCATTGGCCGTAGTTGTAAGGAGCAACACTACCGTCATCGCCTGTAGGATCGTTATTCTATTCATAGTAAGGACAGGTATACTTTTAGTGAATCACCTTTTGTAAGGCGCTTCTTGTTTCCGTTATCGTTTTTATGCCTTCGCGGGTTTCTGCTTTTGTCCGGATCAGCGTTCCTTCTTCATCATACTCGTAAAAGCTTGCATAATTATTGGCGTCTAGCTCAGCCACCAGCCGCAGGTTCACGGGATCGTAGACATAACTTTTCATATTGGCATTGAATGGATGAATGCGGATGTCATCGACATACAACTGACCGGCTCCGCTGTTTACAAAGTTCAGCGTCATCGCATACACACCCACCGGAGCTGTGAACTCGCCTTCCACCCGCTGCCAGCCATCTATGATGGGACCGGTGGGACGTAAGATCACATCACTTACAGTGGAATTGGGGAATTTCAACTGTACCTGGTTGTTCTGGTAACCTGACTGTTTACACGGAATGCCATTGGCCGGATCGCCGCAACTTTCCCGCACCCAGGCGCTGAACAACATTTTTTTATTGAGGGGTATACTGAAACGCGCATGATACATATAAGCTGTTGCAGGGACAGGAAGATCGTACCCGCAGGTATTTTGCGTGTTGAGTGATTTATAACCGGGCACCGGGCCGCCATCTATATATATATTTGGTATGTTATTAGCATCAAAAAACTGGAAATAAAAATGATCATAGGGCCAGGGTTGCCCGTTAAAGGGTGGGAAATCGGCATCGGCCGTACAGACGATCTCGTAGATCCCTGCGGGGAAGCAGGCCGAAAAATGTTGCCACGTATAAGTCACACCAGCCGGTGAAATCGGACTTTCATAATTCACTGCAGGATAATCATTGGAGTTGACTGGGTAAATGGCAACGCCACCCATATTATTTACAGGACCAGTACCAGTGCCAGAGACGCGATAATTGGTAAGGCCGAAATGATAAACCCCCGGCTGGGTAATTTCAACATACTGCCTCATTTGAATGGTATAGGTGTAGCCATTGCTAATTATTGTTTCGCGGGGAACCGTTGACAACCAGGGATACAGTGTAAGGTGCATGCCATTATCTCCCCAGGTTTCTATCGTAGCAGGATTACTACTTAATAAATTTTCAGGATACTCATATATGATCTGATGATTCATTCCCCGTTCAAAGATCTGTTTGGGTACAAAGTGGTCGTAGGCAAAGCTGAAATCATCGGCAACCGCCGGTTCCACTTCAAACTGTTTCACCGCAGTGCTGTTGGGATTTACCACCATCATGTATTTACCCGAGTGCGCATTCACCGCCGTGTTATTTGCATTAACGATACTCGTATTAGGGATACCGGTAAAATCAATGAATTTTTGTGCATACGGCACCGTGGAATAAGGATGCAATGCCTCGTCATAATTGTTGTCTTCAAAACCCATATATACCATCTCGTTATACCGGCTGTTACCTGTTATAGCCACTGGCAGCGTTTTATGATAGCCGTATTGTGCAGCAGTAAATACACCCAGCGCATCCTGTGTTTCCATCTCCAGCCCCTTTGTATTATACCTGGTTGATCTGGCGTTCCAAACCCATTGAATGCTCGTTTCATCGGGAACCAGGTTACTGTAGCCATTAAAATCCCAGTACAGCTTAAAGTCTTTCAGCATCCCGTTTTCGGCAATATTGGTATTGCCGGTCGTATCATTTTCCATTCTGCCATCGTAAAACACCATATTGCGGTAAGCCCTGAAATTCCCCAGCAACCCCTTGCGATAGGGATTGATATTTTGTTCGAGGGCGCCGCTGCCGCTTTCAATATCCTGGTAAGCGCATATCGCCGGATTCATTATTCTACTGAATCGTCTGAACTGGTCATTTTCGGTCATCCATTTTTCCCTGAACTCAACCGCCGAGGCATTGACCTGTTTTCCATTGGCGTTGAATAACAATTTACCGGTGGCAAGCGGATTGGTCATTCCTGTTACAGAGGCCACCTGGCTCTCGAGCATATTGCGACGGCCACTGCGGATAATGCGGCATTGAACACCTGATCTGTTATAGAGTTTCCCGGCTTCATCTATGAAAATAAAATCCGGGGCAGGATCTGTCAATGAAGAGTTGTTCTTGTTTTTATCCAATGCCCAAAGCAGTTTGATGGCATCGGATGATGGAGCCGGACAGGAAGTAGGACTGCCGGGATAAGTAATGTACAATTCATCACCACTTTCAAAAACAGAAAAGTCAAAACCCGGATTGGTGATCTTTCCATCTGCAAAGTTGAGCCCTGAAAACCGGGCGTCGATGTTTTTATAAGCCAGTCCCATGCCGCTGTAAGCCCAGTAAGCGGGATAGGAAGTATTGTAAATGGGTCTGTTAAATTCATTATTCGTACGACTTACCAACAATTCACCGGTTTGTGCATCATAGGCCAGATTTTTTGTACTCACCTGGCTGCCCTTGTCTATTACCACCACGCTGTCGAGCACCGCATGGTAACTGATCACCTTAGTG
>Ga0136846_1216135_pt1 | contig 12962 bp, 7 predicted proteins | sample HopSoiMetagenom2_FD_96841 | JGI IMG/M metagenome (GOLD analysis project Ga0136846, IMG submission 96841) | Grasslands soil microbial communities from Hopland, California, USA - 2 Assembly 2016 (version 4) | ecosystem: Environmental > Terrestrial > Soil > Grasslands | place: USA: Hopland... | reverse complement strand
TCGCCCTCAGCCGGCGCGACCTGCGGCAGCCAGTGGGCCATGTTCTGTGCGCGGGTGCCGTATGCCACGACGAGGCCGGCCTTGCGGACCCGCTCCATGAACGGAGTCATGGCCGGGAGCATCTGGCTCTTGCATTTCGGCTGCGTGGCGCAGATGTCCTCGACGTAGTCGAGCACCATCAAGGCGGTGGTCTTGGAATTCAGGGTGATGCGAGCCGGGTCCGGCATGGCCGGCATTTGCAGGGTCTGTATCGGCTTGTTCGATTGAGCCTGAGCCACTCCACCGCAGAGCGCGAGCAGGAGGCTGCTTGACAGGAGGACAGTACGAAGCTGCGTCATGTTGGAATCTCCTCAAGGGGTGTCGGATTCGATTTTCGCGAGATCTGCCAGCACGCTGCGTTATGTTATCACGCCGTCTTTGAGTCCTGCGATTCAGATGGCCGCGGGCTGTGGACCTCGAGCGGCGATCGCACGCCGTGGCTGCAGGAAGGCGGCAAGGGCATGCGGCTGATGGCGGTGCAGTCCAGGTCCATCCCGATCCGCTCGCCAAGTAACGGGTCACCGGATCGTGACGGTCTGCGACCGCAGACAGCACGGCTGATTTGGTGCATAACAGCGCGATCCGCCGCAGGCGGGTTCCGTTTTCATTGCCCACCTACACATCAACAATGAATAACCCCGGAGGAGGCACCTCATGAAAATCGCAAGAGCATGGTATCTCGGCGCGGCCGTGTTTGGCGTCGCCGGAGTGCTGGCGGCAGGACCGCTGACCGCCCAGGTCACGGTCACCATCGACGCCGACGACATCGGCGGCGTGGTCACCGGACCAGGCGGGCCGGAGGCCGGCGTCTGGGTGATCGCCGAGACCACCGACCTCGGCACCAAGTTCGCCAAGATGGTCGTCACTGACGATCAGGGCCGCTACGTGCTGCCGGACCTGCCTAAGGCCAAGTACAAGGTCTGGGTGCGCGGCTATGGCCTCGTCGATTCCGCCAAGGTCGACAGCGAGCCGGGCAAAACCCTCAACCTGCGTGCGACGCCGGCGCCGAACGCCGCGGCCGCCGCCGAGTACTACCCGGCGATCTACTGGTATTCGATGATCAAGGTCCCGGAGAAGGGCGAGTTTCCCGGCACGGCAGCGAACGGCTTCAACCCGGCGATGAAGTCGCAGGGCGAGTTCCTCAATCTCGTCAAGACCAACGGCTGCGTCACTTGCCACCAGCTCGGCAACAAGGCGACGCGCACGATCCCCAAGGCGCTCGGCGAGTTCAAGAATGGCCACGAGGCCTGGACCCGCCGCATCCAGTCCGGGCAGGCGGGCCTCAACATGGTCAACACCATGGACCGCATGGGCACGCAGGGCACCTTGAAGATGTTCGGCGATTGGACCGACCGCGTCGCCAAGGGCGAGCTGCCGGCGACGAAGCCGCAGCGGCCGCAGGGCGTCGAGCGCAACGCCGTGGTCACGGTGTGGGACTGGTCGAACCCGAAGGCCTACCTGCATGACGCGACCGCGGCCGACAAGCGCAATCCGACGCTGAACGCCAACGGTCTGGTCTTCGGCGCGACCGAGAACTCAACCGACATGGTGCCGGTGCTCGATCCGGTGAAGAACATCGCCTATGAGGTGAAGCTCCCGGTGCGCGATCCGAAGACCCCGTCCGACGGTCCGGTGCTGGCGCCGTCGGCGTATTTCGGCGACGAGGCGATCTGGAACGCCCAGACCAGTCCCCACAGCCTGTACTACGACGAGAAAGGCCGCGTCTGGTTCGCCGCTAGAAACCGGCCTCCGGCCAACCCCGACTTCTGCAAGAAGGGCTCCGACCATCCGTCCGCGAAGGTGTATCCGATCGATCAGGCGAACCGTCAGGTCACGATGTACGACCCGAAGTCGCAGAAGTTCCTGATGGTCAACACCTGCTTCCCGACCCACCATGTGCAGTTCGGCTTCGACGCCAACAATACCCTATGGGCGAGCGCGGGCGGCCCGCAGAGCGGCGCGGCCGGCTGGATCAACGTGAAGATGCTCGAGGAGACCGGCGACGAGGCGAAGTCGCAGGGCTGGACGCCGTTCATTCTCGACACCAACGGCAACGGCAAGCGCGACGAGTACACCGAGCCGAACCAGCCGCTCGATCCCGCCAAAGACCGTCGCATCAACGTGGCGTTCTACGGCGTGTCGCCGAGCCGCGACGGCACCGTCTGGGGCACGTCGCTCGGTTACCCGGGCTATGTGGTCCGGCTCGATCCGACCAAGCCCAATCCGTCCGAGACCGCGCTCGCGGAAGTCTACGAAGTGCCGGCGCCGGCCTATGGCCCCCGCGGCATGGACATCGACACCAACAACGTAGTGTGGGTGCCGATGGCGAGCGGCCACCTCGCCGCGTTCGACCGCCGAAAATGCAAGGTCACCAGCGGTCCGACCATCGCGACCGGCCGCCATTGCCCCGAGGGCTGGACGTTCTATCCGTTCCCGGGCCCCGCGCTCACCGGCGACACCGGCGGCGGATCGGCCGAGGCGAGCTACTACACCTGGGTAGACCAGCACGACACGCTCGGCCTCGGCAAGGACGTGCCGTTGGCGACCGGCAATCAGAACGAGTCGATAATCGCCCTCAAGGACGGCAAGATGGTCAATCTGGTGGTACCGTACCCGATGGGCTTCTACGCCAAGACCATGGACGGCCGCATCGACGACGCCAACGCCGGCTGGAAAGGCCGCGGCATCTGGGCGACGACCGGCAACCGCACGCCGTTCCACGACGAAGGCATCGGTAAGGGCAATGTGCCCAAGCTGGTGAAGTTCCAGCTGCGCCCCGACCCGCTCGCGAAGTAAGCGAGGGCGCGGCGCACGCGATACGCTGAGCTGAGACCGACGCGTTGAAAATGACCCGCCCGGCTCTGATCAGAGCCGGGCGGGTTTCTTATTTGCACCGCTCTATCTGCTATCGTCCCGTCGAAGGCTCAACAACTCCGACACATGTTCGGATTGATACCTCAGAAATAACAATGACCGCAAACCAGCTGCCTTCGGAGCACTATCAGGATTTCTCAGTAATATTCCATTGAACTCTCAAGCACTGGAGCCCTCTCTCGACGAGACCCCGCCAGAGCGGGGTCCTTCGCCTGGTCTTGGATGAGCGCTCGAACTGAGCGCGGACCGTCTCGGGCTCCAACCAGACGGATGGGGAGAGCCTCAGTTCTGCTACCGCCCGACGGAGTACTTCGTGAATGCGCCGCCCGCTTGGGCAATCGAATTCGGCCCTTCGGCGGCGTAGACGTTGCGGTCGGCATCGACGGCCACGCCCTCGCCCGCTGTGCCCTGATACACCCGATCGTCGCGTTCGAACGGTGGGATGAACCCGGTGACGCGGTCCTCGTCGACCGGGCCGATCCGGACGCCGTCACGCCAGTTGGGGTGGTTGTATGGGCTCGACTCCGAGTCGATCACGTAGACCGTGTCGCCCCTGATGAAGAGGCCACTGGGACGGCCGAACATATAGCGCGACTCAAGGTACGTTCCGTTCTGATCAAAGATCTCGATGCGGTGGTTGCCGCGATCGGCCACCCACAGGCGGCCTCGCGCGTCGAACGCCAGCGCGTGCGGCGTGCGGAACTCGCCGTGACGCACGCCGATTCCACCCCACGACTTGATGAACTTCCCGTCGGGAGAGAACTTGCTAATGCGCGACGTGGCGCCGCGCTTGATGCCCTCGGCGACGGCGTTCGCGGTGATCATGCCCTGTGCTTCGTGTCCATCGGCCACGTAGATGCTGCCGTCGGGGCCGATGACGACGTCGTTCGGCTGGTTGAACTCACCGTCGGCGTTGCTGGCCTTGCCCGCGACGCCCAGGCTCAGCAGCTTCTCACCCTTCGGGCTGAACTTGTGGACTTGATGCCCCTTGGTGCCGGCCTTGTTGCCCGCGAAATCGGCAATCCACACGTTGCCCTGCATGTCCACGGCGATGCCGTGCGGCGTAACCATGACGCCCTTGCCGAAATTCGCGAGCACCGCACCGGTCTTGCGATCAAACTTGAAGATGGGATCGAGCGGCGTGTTGTCGCAGTCGACGGGACCACCGCCGGCAGTTGCCGCGCCGCAGCGCTCGTAGGCCCAGATGTTGCCGTCGATGGGATCGACGTCAATGCCGGCCGTGGTGCCCCACTTGCGGCCCGCCGGCAGCTCACCCCAGTTCCGGGTCACGACCGGAGCCGGGTTCGGCAGTCCCTCTCCGGTGATCGGATCGCCCGTCGTCGTGCGCTGAGTGTTCGATGCTGCAATCTGCGCCTGGGCGCGGGTGTCGATGTTCTGCGTCGCCAGGAGCACCGCAGCGCCGAGGCCGAGAATGGACACCTGGAGTCGTGATAGTGCCATGGCGGGCTTCCTTCGTTAGGGCCGACTAGACATCGCAGGATGTTCCACGATGGGTGCTTGTCTCAACCTTGTTGACCGCCGCATCTTGAACCTCGCCATCAACGCGCGCAACGCCATGCCGAAAGGGGGACGCAAGAGGCTCGTCGTCTTGGAAATACGAGAGTTCAAGGTTATGGTCGCCGATCTGTCGCATACCGAGATGTCAGAAGGCAACGTCATGGCCTCACCTAACGGGTCGCGAGATCGAGCGGCTCCGGCAGGCACGTTGTCTGGTACGCCGGATGGCAACCCTCCGGGTTCTTTGGATGCAGTTCAACTTGCACCGCAGCGATGAATCTAACTGGGAACGGAGCGTGGCGGTAATCACGCAGGTGATCGGCCCCGCTGAGTAGGCACGCCGCCGGGTGAGCTACCGATCTTGCAGCCGACCAGTTCAATCTCATGATCAACCTAAAGACTTCTCGGGCTCTCGGCCTCGACGTGCCGCCAGAGTATCCTGGCCCGCGCCGACGAGGTGATCGAGTAGCACGCCTGATTGTCCGCTTTCGGGCAAACCGGACATTGGAGGCGACATGGCGCCAGGGCGGCTTTTGACCGACCCTATGTAAAAACTCATACATCCGCAAAATGTAGAAAACAAAATTCTCCAGCAAGTCATCGAACCTCGCGTGTGCAGTATGATTTGACTCTCAGGGATGCAATTTTCTACGTGTGGCGCGACCGCTGGAGTTTTCGCACAGCCAAGACCCGAAGCAGACGGAGGTCCGTTGGAAATTCCGGAGTGCAAGCTCAATCCGCCTTGATGTTTGCCTCCCGGATAACGCGGCCGAACTCGTCATATTGTTTGCTTAAGAGAGCAGCGAAATCAGCGCCGCACATCCAGGCGGGATAGAGGCTCTGGGCGACCAGCTTCGCCTTGACGTCGGGGATCTGCATTGCCGCCGCAAACCAGCCAGCGAGCTCGGAAACTGTTTCGTACGGCGTCTTCGCCGGCGCGAACAAGCCGTTCCAATTGTCGGCCTCATAGCCCTTGAAGCCAGACTCAGCAATGGTCGGCACGCTTGGCAGCGATTCGCTCCTTGTTCGCGAGGCGCTAGCGAGTGCGCGCAACGTGCCCGCCTTCAACTGGGCCGCAACCCCTGAGTAGGGCAAGAAGACCGCGGTCACATGCCCGCCGAGCAGCGCGTTAACGGCAGGAGCATCGCCGGCATAGGGTATGAACGCAATGTCGACGTTGGCAGCGCGCTTGAGCATTTCGAATGCGATGCGCGAAAGGCCCCCCGGAATACTCGCCAGCGTCAGTGAACCGGGCTTGGCCCGCGCCGCGTTGAGCCAATCGGCGAGGGTACCGTACGGCGATCCACTGTTGACGATGACGACTATCGGCGTGCTTACGAGTTGGCAAATTGGTTCGAAGCTGGTCAGCGGATCGTAGTTCAGCTTTGTCAGGTGCGGGGCAATAAGAAATGCGGTTGAAGTGATCAGCAAGGTGCTGCCGTCGGGCGCAGCGCGGGATACAGCTTCGGTTCCGATGATTGCACTCGCACCAGGGCGGTTCTCAGTCAATAAGGTGACGCCCTCGGTACGGCTGATCTGCTCACCCAGAATGCGAGCAAGAATGTCGGCGGTGCCGCCAGCCGGGTAGGGAACGACAATCTTGACAGTTCTCGCGGGTTCCGACCACGCACCGGTCAGTCCGAAAAGGATAGAAAGAGCGCCGGCGGCAACCAGATAGGGAGATCGACGGCTGGAGAGTTTCATGATGATGCCCCCTAAAAGCGTTGTGCGCACAGCCTACCAGTGTCCCGGGCACGCTTGGAGAGTGGAAGTCCTGCGCGGTGTTATTTTTCGGCGATCAGTCGAGCGGCGCGATGCCGGCTTCGTCGATCTGAGGGATTACTGTATCTCATCGGTCTTCCTCGCGCGTAATAGCGATCAGAGCTTCAATGCATTCGCATGGTCGCAGATCCCCCGATATCTTGACCGCGTATTCCTCATATTCGGGCATGAGCAAACGCGGCCCGCTTCCCCCGCATTTCTTTTTGAGTAAGGACAGGTATTTTCGGTATCATGAGGCTGAAAGCGCGGGACAAATCACAACGATGCGCGCGGGAGGTTGCAGATGATCCATGGAATGATTTCTGTTCTCGTGGCCGCGGTTTTGGCGGCCCTGCTCGCCACCCAAGGCGCGGCCGCGCAAGCCATCCTCCTCGAAGGTGCCCGCGTCGTTGCAGGCGACGGCAGTCCCCCGATCGAGAATGCAGCGCTGTTGGTCGAAGGCGGCATCATCTCGCGGATCGGCCGCAAAGGCGACATCGCGCTGCCGGCCGGAGGCACCCGGATAGGCCTCGACGGCAAGACCATGATGCCGGCGATCATCAGCACGCATGTGCATCCCGGCTTCCAGAAGGGCCTGACCTACCTGGCGGAGAATTTCGCGCGCGAGACCATCATGGATGATCTCAACCGCGAGCGTTATTTCGGCATCTCCACCGCGATTTCGCTCGGCATCGAGCGCGGCGACGTGATGTTCCAAATCCGGGCCGATCAGGCGGAGGGGCGCGCCGGCGGTGCGCAGCTGCTGCTCGCTGGACGCGGCATCGGTGCACCCGGCGCCGGTCCGGGCAACCCGATCTATGCAAACTTCGCCTATGCGGTGACGACCGAAGAGCAGATCCGGCGCGCCGTGCAGGAGCAGGCGGCCAGGAAGGTCGACATCATCAAGATCTGGGTGGACGACCGCGGCGGCCGGGCGCCGCGTCTTCCGATCGCGTTGGCGCGCGCGGCCATCGACGAAGCGCACAAGCACGGGCTCAAGACCGCGGCGCACATCTTCTACCACGACGACGCCGTCGCGCTGGCGGAAGCCGGCATCGACGCGTTCGCGCATCTGGTTCGCGACCGGGAGATGAGCGACGCGCTGATCGCCCTGATGCTCAGGAACAAGGTCTATGTCATGCCCAACCTCAATGCGCCCGAACGCGGCACCCACAATTCGCCGCCGGCCTGGGTCGATGAGCCCTACCTAGCGGGCCTGCTGCGCGACGTCGTGGCATCGGAGGTCGTCGGGCGCATCCGCAATTCGTTTTCCGGTCGTGACCCGGCGGAGCTGGCGCGTCGCCAGCAGGGCTACGCCATCCTCCAGCGCAGCGTCGCCAAGCTGAGCGCAGCGGGCGCCGCCATCATTCTGGGCGGCGATACCGGGCTCGAAGACAACATTTTCGGCTATGCCGAGCACAAGGAGCTTGAGCTGATGGTGGGGGCCGGCATGACTTCGTCCGGAGCGATCGTGGCGGCCACCAGCCGCGCCGCTGAGTTCGTCGGGCTCACCGATCGGGGCACGCTGGCGCCAGGCAAGCGCGCCGACCTGCTGGTGCTCGATGCGAATCCCCTCGACGACATCCGCAACACCCGCCGCATTGCGAAGTTCTATCTCGCTGGCGTCGAGGTCGACCGCGCGGCCTTGAAGGCGTCAATGACAGGGTCGGCGCGCCAGTAAGGACGTACCCGAGATCGGGACTTGTCATCACTTCCTCGCCCGTCCGGCGTCCGGCGCAAATTCTAAGACGGGCATCGCACCCTCGGCGTTCCTCTACAAATCGGTCAGGCTAAGCGTGAAAAAGGATTGCGGCCGTGTCCCGTAGGTCAAGATTTTACCCTTCCGGGCGTGGCAGGCGGCTTATCCCCGCTTCAGCAGCGTCCACAGCTCTGCTAACGAAGGTTCCCCTTCGAACTGGTTCAGGAACGAGAAGATTTTCGTCGCCGCGGTGTTGTCCACGGCACGCTCGGCACAAAGGAAGAACTTCTCCTCGACCTGCTCCTTAGTGAGCGGCGCCTGCGGAGTGCCGCTGGCGTAATAGCGCATGCGCTGCACGGTGTGGCCGTCGGCGAGCGTCACGGTCACGCGTGACGGGCTCTCGTCGAGGATGTCGGCGAATTCCGGATCAATCGCGACCGAGACTTTGCGGGCCAGCGTCTTGATCCTCTCGTCGGCGATCGACTCCTCCGTGAAGGCCTTGAGCATGGGCGCCCCGTAGAGTGCCGTATAGGCCGCCACATAGGGCATGCTGAACTTGGCGCTTTCGATCGAGGTCGGATATTTGTCGCCTATGCGCGAGGCCGCGTATTTGGTGATGCTGGTCTTGATGGTGGTGATGTCGTCGACCTTGATCTCGTTGCGCAGCTCGAGCGTGGCGTCAATTGCGGTGTGGCCGAGGCCGCCGCAGGGATAGCGCTTGGGCTTGAAGCCGCGCTCGACGATGTCGTAGCGGCGGCCAAGCTCGGCGAACGGATCGAACGAGACCTTGATGCCTCGGTCGAAAGCGCGGAAATAGCCGGACACCGGATTTTCGAGCGCCGTCGCACTCGCCGTGAAGCCACCGCGGCCCAGCGTGGCGGCGAGGATCGCGTTGCGGGCGCTGGTGCCGGAGTGCAGCGGCTTGGTCATGGTGCCGAAATTGGCCGACAGCCCGCCGGACAGCGATGCGGCGATGCCAAGAACGTTGGCAATGTGCTCGCGCGGGACCCGAAGGATACGCGCGCAGGCCATGGCGGCCCCCATGGTGCCGATGCTGCTCACCGCGTGCCAGCCGCCGGCCAAGGATTGTTCGGGCGCCGATCGCGCGAACTTCAGGCACACTTCGAAGCCGACAATGAAGGCCGCCGTTACTTCGGCGGGCGTCGCCCCGGTGCTCTCCGCGAGCGGCAACAGCGCCGGAATGATCGGCGAAGTCGGCTGGCCCAACAAGGAGGACATGTCGTAATCCATAATGTGGGCGGCAACGCCGTTCGCGAGCGCAGCGAGCTGCGGCGAGGTGCGGAACGACTGGCCGACCACCGAAACCTTCGGGCCGGCGCCTTCCTGCCTGACCATCTCGCAGACAATCTCGGACCCTTCCTCGCGGCTTCCGGCTAGCATCACGGCGAGGGTATCGATGAAGGCAAGTCGCGCCCGCTCTATGGCGAGCGGCGGCAGCGATGTCGCGTCGAAGCCGACCACAAAGTCCGCGATGGTGTCGCTAAGGCGCTTTACGATAGCGTCTGCTTTGGCGTCCGGCTTCGCCTCGCTTTTCGCATCCTGTGCGAGCACTGGCTGTCCCAACAGGATCAGTGCCCCAGGACCGCCGAGAAACAGGCGGCGATCGATCGAGCTTTCGCGCTGTGGGATCATCGTCATTGGGCGTCTCTATCCAGTTCGACAGGGCCAAGGACTCAAGCTCAAAATTCAACGAACGCAACCAAGTTAGTAAGTCTGCACGTAGCACAAAGATTATCGCATCCGCCTGTGTGTTGCCAGTCCATCGGAGTGTGGCGTCGATGATCGTGCTAGTCGAATTCGCGATTAGCTAGTTCACTAGAGAGCACCAGTTGGTGCGTGCATTATTTGGCAGACAGCAGTAAAAGAGAAATAGAAGACGGGAACGGATAGGAAATCATGATAACGGGCGCACACATCATCATTTGCTCCAAGGAAGCCGAAGCCGATCGCGCGTTCTTCCGCAAGATTCTGAATTTTCCGCATGTGGATGTGGGTCATGGCTGGCTGATATTTCGACTTCCGCCGGCCGAGCTCCGCCGAGGAAGCACGAATCTGGCATGATCAAATCGACGCCCAGCAAGATCAGCTCGCAGGGCACCGACTGGCGTTTCTTCAACGAGCTCAAGCGAGAGCTGAAGAGTTGATCGCGGCGCTCGCGGCCTTCAGCCCCACGCTGCTCGCCCGCGCCGACGAAGTAATTGAATAGGGCTACTCTTTGCTGCATCTGCTCTCGGCCGTTGTTGGCACTTCTTAGACCAACGGCGATGACGCACGAACGTCCGCTTACAGGGGGCAATCCGGACATCGCGGGGACATCGCCCAACGACCGACTTTGTCGAGTCGCCCGGAGGAATCTCACCCCCGGGCGCTCCCAGATCCGTGCATGAACCTCTCGATTCACACGGCTCCCGATGTTCGGCCGCTTCCATGGCACAGCTGCCAATGAGCGAAGAGCGTTGGATTTGCTCGGCGAAGCCGATCAAACCAATCGCGCGCTCCTTGGGTCTTGCGACGCAGCCGCTTGAATTTGCGGCGCGCCCAGCGGATGACATAGAGATCAATCCTCTTCAGGGTCGAACGCAACTGCGTCCGGTAGAAGTTGCCGTAGTAGTTGATCCAGCCTCGAATGCACGGGTTGTACATCTCGGCCAGATTTGGCAGGGATTTGTCGCTGCTATGATGAAGCGTCCAGCGCCGGATCGTCCGACCGATGAACGTCAACGCCTTCGGGCTGGCGGCGGGCAGGAAGCACGCAAAGGCACGACGCCCTCTTCCCAACGCTTTTCTCGCTCGGAATTTGAACCCGAGAAAGTCGAACGATTGGTTCGGGAAATCGCCGCGCCGGTTCGCATCCTTGCAGTAGACGATCTTCGTCTTCTCGGGATGCAGCACCAGCTTGCAGACCGCAAAGCGGTCGGCAAGCGCGCTCCATAACGCCTGCGCCTCCTCGGCGCTCTTGCAATGACAAATGACGTCATCCGCGTAGCGCTCGAACGGGATGTGAGGACAGGTTCTCGCCATCCACATGTCGAACGCATAATGCAGAAACAGATTCGCCAGGGTGGGGCTTATGACTCCGCCCTGAGGAGTTCCCGACATTCGCGGCACGACGCTGCCATCCTCCATCTCTACCGGAGCCTTCAGCCAGCGCTCGATATAGAGCAGCACCCACGGTTGGTTCGTATGACGACGGACCGCCCTGAGCATCAGCTCCCAATCGATGCTGTCGAAATAGGCTTTTACGTCGAGATCGAGCACCCAGTCATAGCGCCAACAGCGCTGACGAGCTTGGCGCACGGCGTCGATCGCCGATTTGCCGGGCCTGTAGCCATAGGAGTCAGCATGGAACACCGGCTCCAAACGCGGCTCCAGGTAGCGACGGGCAACTTCCTGGGCGACTCGGTCCGCGACAGTTGGAATGCCCAACGGGCGCGTACCGCCATCCGCCTTCGGAATATCCACTCGCCGCACCGGCGGAGGAAAGTAGCTCCCTGACGACAGCCGGTTCCAGAGCTCGTAGAGGTTGTTCGAAAGATCAGCCTCAAAGTCCGCAATTGACTGTCCATCTACTCCAGCCGCTCCCTGGTTGGCCTTCACCTTCTTGAAGGCTTGCCAGACTTCCCGTTTGGGGATGTCGAACGGCTTTACCTCATCCACGGGCTCCTCCTGTTGCCAGTTGGTTTCAGTTGGCCCGTGGCCTCGGCTGAACAACGCAGCCCCTTCGGTCCAGCTCCATTACAGAACCTTCATCCCTAATACGGGCTGCTCCGTCCCTGTGCTCCGCATCGGTACTCTGATCCTTGCGGTTTTAGCCGCTTGCAATCTCTCCCTTTGCATCGAAGGACAGGTTCTCACGTTCCGTACAAAAGCCTGGTTGAACTTCGCGCCGTCTACATGCCGGATGCCACTCGGGCAGACTTCAGGGTTCCCCCGAGCTGATCCCGGAGGCAGGGTCAGCCCCCGGTTTTGACATCGTCTAATCCGCTTTCGACACTTCATCGACGGTTCGCTTGCGCTCGCCTCTCTCAACCTTGCCTGCCGGAATCTTGTCCCGGCGTTTCCGCAACGCTCACCACCATTGCTTTTGACAACAGCAGCTTGCGGTGGCTTGAGATCAACACCTGATTGCCGACCTCGAAGGGCCCTCCTTCATCTCTCGTACAGTTGCGCACTGTCGTACTCATGACGGTGCTCGTGACACACGACCCGAAGCGGACTTAGGGCCTAGCCGCACTTGTTCGTGAACTACTTCGTTGTTGCTCCCCGCTTGGGGCTCGCGTTGATGACCTGTCTCCTCAAACCGCACTCCTGGCAGAACCCGCTCTTTCGGGAAAAGCCGGGTGTAAGCCCCAGCGTTGCGGTTATTGGCTGAATTTGTTGCGTGCGGGCGCCAAGCTCTTGCCCGATGCACTCGTCGCAATAGGCATGCGGCGCTTGCCGGCGAAGATACGCAATCACATTGGTAGGAATGGTCATCGGCGCTCTCTGGCGTCCGATCGCATCTGGGTCACGGACTCAGAAGCGGTTTTCCAAACACTGCAGGTATGAGATCGTCGAGGAATAGGAATAGATGCGCCCGTACGCCAATCGTGCGCCCGCCCTCGCTATTGAGCGGAACTATCGCTTCGGCGGCTATCTGCCAAGTGTCCGCCACGTACGCCAATCCGGGATTCATCGTGGCGGCGGTTTTCTCTCCGCGCGGGGTATCGAATGCGAATTCGACGAGCGGGATGAACTGATGCAGCGGCTCATTTTTGGGAAGCTTGCCGGGCGTGTAGCGGCCGGTGAGATAGTACGTACTGTACTGAATCGCGAACCCCCAATGCAGCGTATCGACGGCGCGCGAGAGCATCGGGCCGAGATGGCCCGTTTCCGGATCGACGCCGAAGTTTGTAGCCGTCCCCCCCATCGGGTGCTCTAGCGTCACCGCACCAGTGACAGCGACCGGGCGTAGCCACGAGAAGCCGTCCGGCAGATCGCCGAACCCTTTGCAGAAGAAGATGCCGGGCTGGAGTGTGTCGGGACTACTCGCGCCCACTCCCTGTGCGCC
>Ga0136846_1210704_pt1 | contig 12963 bp, 8 predicted proteins | sample HopSoiMetagenom2_FD_96841 | JGI IMG/M metagenome (GOLD analysis project Ga0136846, IMG submission 96841) | Grasslands soil microbial communities from Hopland, California, USA - 2 Assembly 2016 (version 4) | ecosystem: Environmental > Terrestrial > Soil > Grasslands | place: USA: Hopland... | reverse complement strand
GCTTGCCGGTTGCGACACAGTTCAAGGCAACGCCGCCGGCGAGGACAAGCTGGTCCAGGCCGGTGCGCTCATGCACATAGCGTCCCATCCGCAGAATGGCCTGATCCACGACGGCTTGCACGCTGGCCGCGATGTCCATTTCGCGCTGCGTGATTCGCGATTCCGGCCGCCGCGGGGGGCCGCCGAACAAGCGGTGGAATCGCTCGCTGGTCATCGTCAGGCCGGTGACATAGTTGAAGCAGGCCTGATTGAGCACGAGGCTGCCGTCGTCGTGGAGATGGACGACTTTGTCGAGAATCTCCGCCTCGTATCGCGGCTCGCCATAGGGCGCCAGGCCCATCAGCTTGTATTCGCCGCTGTTGATTTTGAAGCCGCAGTAATAAGTGAACGCCGAGTACAGCAGGCCGAGCGAGTTGGGAAATCGCATTTCCTCCTGCAGCTCGATTGCTTTGCCGCGGCCGATGCCCCAGGTGGCCGTGGACCACTCGCCGACGCCATCGATCGTGAGGATTGCGGATTCCTCAAACGGCGACGGAAAGAAGGCGCTGGCGGCGTGCGACAGGTGATGGGTACAAAACCAAATCCGCCGCCGGATGCCCAGCTCGCGAGCGATTTCGCGCTCCAGCCACAGTTTGTTTGTCAGCCACGAAGGCATCGCATGCAAAAAGCTGCGCACAGAGCGCGGTGCGGTCGCCAGATAGCTGGTCAGCAGCCGCTCGAATTTGATCACCGGTTGCTCGTAGAACACGACGTGATCGACGTCGTCGATCGAGATGCGGGCGTCGTCGAGGCACCAGGCGATCCCGTGGTGCGGGAACGAGGCGTCGCCTTTGATGCGCGTGAAGCGCTCTTCCTGGGCGGCGTTGACGATGTGGCCGTCTTCAATGAGTGCGGCGGCCGAATCGTGATAGTACGCCGAAATGCCGAGGATGCGGACCATCAGAAAAGGAGTGAGTGGTGAGTGGTGAGTAGGTGAGTGGTCCGTGATCAGTTGCCTGAGGATGCGACCACGGGAGTCAACGTGAGATTGAGCAGGCGATTTGAACTCTCCAGATCCGCGCGAAAACGGATCTCGGCGACGCTGCGACCGGTTAGTTCGCGCGGTAATACGAACCGGCCTGCTACGGCGGTCTGTTGCTCGTACCACCTCAGCTCGTCATAAGGATCACTCTTGTGAAGCATCGAGATCCACAGGCGAACATTGTGAATCGGATTTCCCTTCAATTCGATCGATTCCAGCGGCAGAGGAAACCGCAGGGCGACCAGGACCGTCGCTGGCTCTCCTGGCGGCTGAAACATCCGCTCCTCGCTAGCTGGATACTCGAGCTCAAACGACTGCTCGCCGGTCTGCCGCACGTTCAAATCGAACGGCAGCCAATCGTTGATCGCCAGCTCATGCGGCCGGCTCTCGTCTTTTGGCCCGAGCAGCTGGGGAAAGTGCGCTTCGAGATAGTCGGCGGCCATCACCGCGTGAAAGTGCGTCGCCTTGGGTCCTGGGTGTGCATCGGCAGGATCGATGCCCCATTCAATGGCTCTCGGGCCGGTCTCGGGAGCGTTGCCGTAGCGAGCGATGAATTCCTCGAGCGTATCATCGACGGGAATATCGGCCGCTTCCCACAGGGGCAACACCGGCGCGTAGCGGGGCTGAAAATTCTCGCGGCAAGGCCAGCTCGGCAGCGTCAGCAGAAAACTTGGCGTGTGCGACTGGCGAACAAGATCTCCAACTTCGCTTACCGTCTGTTGGTAGCGCGCAAAGTTTTCCCCTTCGAGCAGCATCAGCTCCCATTTGGGATAGGTGTAGCCATATTCCGGCCCGCTGTACTGCAGGGCGAGCTTTTCGCTGCGGAGCCATTCGAACTTGAACATCAAGCTCGGAACGATTCGTCGCAGGGCGACCCGCGCTCGCTGACCGAGCGGAAACCGGTCCTGCGTATCAAACACCTGGCTGACGAGTTTTTCATCCGGGTCGTTGGTGACGTAGCCCCAGATGATGAGGTCCGGCTTGACCGCGGGGATCAATTCTTTGGCGCAGTCGAGTTGCCGATGCGTGGACCAGCCTGGATGGCCGGCGGCGAGCACATCCACGTCGTGGTATCCGCGGCGCTCCAACTCGATCGCCAGTTGTCGCCACCACAGATGATTGAGCGTGACATAGGGCGGCCCCCACACGAACGAATCGCCCATCACCAGGATTTTGCGGTGGCCCTCAGCCAGAGAAACCGGCTGGCCATTCCATTCGCGAAGCTGGCATTCGTTCGTCGTCGTTTTATGGCGGTGGTTTTCTTCCACGAGCCTGTTATGACGAGCCCACCGCTCACCGGCAGTCCAGCCGCCCGCCTCCAGCGAGCCGAGAACGAACCGATCGAGACACAGCAAAATGAGAAACACGATGGCAATGGACGCGGCGGCGTAAGCGATTCCGCGGAGCGGCACAAAATAGAGTGTGCGACGTCCGAGGCGAAAGCTGGCCAGCGAACGAATGGATTTCCGCGAAGCACTCATTTTCTCGACCTTGCCAGAACTCGGCCGACCACTTTTCGCGCGAACTCGTCACCCATCAACCACATGCTCAAGCCATATGCAACCACGCCGGAAAGGGCGGCCACCAAGACTACAGCCGATATGGGCACCCGCATGACGACCGCGGCGATGAGACAGGCAATCAGCGACCCGGCCAGCGAGCGGACCAGTTGTCGGCCGCTACCAGCCAGCATATCGGGCGCAAGTCGCCAGAGCAAAACGGCCGCCAGCGCGCCCGCGTTCAGCAGGTAGTACAGCGACGTCGCCGCAACCAATCCGGCCGCGCCCCAAGAGCCGACAACGAGAAACTTCAAACCAGCCGCTAGCGTGAAGACGGCTGTACTGATGACGACCGGCGAAACCATGTCTTGCAGCGCGTAAAACGTGCGCGAAAGCAGGTCGCCCAGCCCGGCTCCGAACACCACGCCAAGATACAAAACGATCAACAGCGACACCGCCTGCGTGTCAGCGGCCGCGAACTTGCCGTGTTCAAATAGCAATCGCACGACGGGCATTGCATAGGCGCCCAAGCCGATGGATACCGGAACAATTAGAAACAGAAAGAACCGGAGGGCATGCGCCAATTCCGCATTCAATTCGCTGCGCCGCGATTGGGCCGCGTGTGCTGCGATGGCTGGGAATGCCACGATTGACAGGCCGCTGGTGCCGATCAGCATCAGGCCGCTGATCAGCCGCCAGGCATAACCCATGTGAGCGATGTTGCCTGTCGGCAGGCGCGACGCAAGATAGCGATCGAGGAGCGGATCGAGCCGCCAATAAATCGCGGCCAGAACGAGCGGCGTCAGGAGCGTCAGGCAACGTCGCGTGCCTGGCTGCAGCCGCAATCGCCAGGCCCCGGTTCGCCACAACTGTGTGACAAACAGTGGCGCGAGAACGAGAACCGTCGCCGCCGCGCCGACAACGACGCCCCAGGCAATCGCAAAAATGCCCTGCTGTTCGTGCAGTGCAATCACATAGGCGAGAGTAACGAGGGTTCCGATGACACCTGCCACAGCCGGCCGCGCGAACCGTCGGTGCGCGTGAAATAGCGCGTTGAGATAGGCAATCAGACTGTTGGCCACTATCAGCGAGGAAGAGACGCGGAGCAGCCCGGCGGTCCGATGCCGGTCCTCCGAGGAAAAGCCGGGACAAAGAAACGCCGTCAATTGATTGGCAGACAAGATCGAAATACCACACAGAACAAGTGACACCACAAGAACGTAGAAGCCGATTTGTGCCGCCACTGCAGCTGCATCGCGCTCGCTTCCCGCCGCTCGTTGCTCGGCGACGATCGGCACGAGCACATAGCCCAGCGAGCCCGAAAGGATCGTCGCCAGAACGACCGGCGGCGCCAGCGCAGCGACATAGGCGTCCATTTCGCCGCCCGCGCCAAAATACTTTGCCAGCACGAGTTGGATTGCAAACTGAAGCAGAAGCTGAACCAGCGTCAGGCCGGTAACGACCGCGATCGACCGCAGTGAGCTTTGCGGCTGCGAAAGGACGGGCGCAGCAGCGGGGGTGGAAACGCCCGAATTAAGGCCGGTAGAAGTCAAGGAAGCAATTTGCAGCAGTGTGAACTATTGTGGTGGAGTACCAGCCCGGTCCAGCATCCCATCGGCGATCCGCTCATTCAACTCTAGCAGCATGGCCAAGCGAATCCGAGTCCTGTTTGCCATCGGCGAGATGCCGGGGGGCGGCAGCCAGAGGCAGATAATCGGCATCCTGCAGCGGCTCGATCGGACTCGCTTTGAACCGCACCTTTATCTCGTTTCGCCCGGCGGCGAATTGCTGCCGGAAGTGCCGGCCGACGTACCGATCCACATTTTTGGCGAGCGCCATCGATCGCGACTTTGGCTCTATCCCGGGCACGCTCATTTGGCACGCGTCGCCGACCTAGCGAGTGTTCTCAAGGAGCAGAACATCGAGATTCTTTACGACCGCACGTATCACATGACGCTTATTGCCGCCGGCGCGGCGAAGCGGCGCCCAACGCGACGCGTCTCCGTGATCGTGACCGACCCCAAGCGCGATTTTGAGACGAACAGCGAGCGGTTTCGCTTCATGAAGCGCACCCTGTTGCGGCAGGCTTATCAGACGGCGGACCGCGTGTTGGCGGTTTCCGAAGGAGTGCGGAAAGCGGCAATTGGCCACTACGAAGTCACGCCCGAGAAAATCATCACGCTGCACAATTTCTTCGACATTGAGCGAATCGATCGTTTGATGGCCCAGCCGCTGCCGCAGGAGGAGGTTCGCAGTGGCGACGATCGATTTGAAATCGTCGCGGCGGGTCGGCTGCATCCGCAAAAAGGGTTTCAGTATCTGCTGGAAGCGGTGCACGATCTGGTGCATAAACGCAGTCGCTATCAGCTTCGGCTTCGTATCTTGGGCGATGGGCCGTTGCGCGGTGCACTGGAGAACTACGTCGCAGACAAGGCACTCAAGGCGTCGGTTTCGCTCCTTGGCTACCGCGAGAATCCGCTGCCGTACTTTCGACAAGCTGACCTGTTTTGCCTGTCGTCGCTTTACGAAGGCATGCCCAATACCTTGGTCGAGGCGATGCTCTGCCGCGTGCCGGTCCTGGCGACCGATTGCCCAAGCGGGCCGGCGGAGTTGCTATATGGCGGCCGCCTGGGCCGGCTGGTACCGCCAGGCGATTCCAAGCGACTGGCTGACGCGATTGAGGATGCGATGCTGAATTGCGATCGCTGGAAGAGCCGCGTTCCCTCCGCCCGAACGCACATCGAGCGATCGTTTTCGCCGGGGGCAGGCATCGAGCGGCTGGAGGCGCTGCTGACAAGCCTCGTCCCATGAGCGATCATGGTTGGTATGAATCAGGAGTCCTGTCGATGAAGCCGTGCATAAAATCTCTGGCCGTCGTTTGTTGGGGTTGGCTAACTGTCGGTGCGGCGTTCGCCGCCGAGACCGATATCAAGGCCACGTCCACCGGGTGGACGGCGATGGCGGCGCGAGAGGAAATCAAGCCGCTCTTTCGTTATGAGCCAAAAGCCGGACGCGCTGGACGCGAGGCGTTCATCATTGCCGGCGACAACCGCGAGGGAACCAGCGGCTGGTGGCAGAAGACGTTTCCAGTCGAAGGGAGCAAGACATATCGCTTTGGCGCCTGGCGAAAGGTCGAGGGCGTGACTTCGCCGCGGCAGTCTGGACTCGCCCGGGTTCTATGGCGCGATGCCAAGGGCAATTCGGTGAAGCGCGATGAGCGGACGGTCGGCCGCTATCAGCATGGCTCGAAGGCGACGGCTGAGCCGGAATATCCAACCGATAAGGCAACCGACGCCGCGGGGTGGACGGAAGTATCGGACACCTATGAAGCGCCGGCGCAAGCTCGCGAGGCGATCGTTGAGCTGCACTACCGTTGGGGGCACGGCGGAGCGATTACGTGGAGCGACGTCTCGCTGACTCCAGTTGCCTACCAGCCAAGGATCGTACGGCTGGCGGCGATTCACTATCGTCCCGAATCGGGTCGAACGCCGGCCGAGAAGCGCGAGCAGTTTGCCCCGTTGATCGCGAAAGCGGCCGATCAGAAGGCCGATCTCGTGGTGCTGCCCGAGACGCTGACGTATTACAAGACGGGGCTGACCTATGCCGACGCAGCGGAGCCCGTTCCTGGCTCCTCGACCGACTATTTCGGTCAGCTCGCGAAGAAGCATGACCTGTACATCGTCGCCGGCTTGCTAGAACGCGACCAGCACCTGATCTATAACGTCGCGGTGCTCCTGGCGCCGGATGGCAGCCTCGCAGGTAAGTACCGTAAGGTCTGCTTGCCTCGCGGCGAGTGGATGGGCGGCGTGCAGCCCGGCCACGAATATCCCGTCTTTGATACCCGCTTCGGTAAGCTGGGCATGATGGTTTGCTACGACGGCTTTTTCCCTGAAGTCGCCCGGGAGCTAACGAATCGTGGAGCCGAGGTAATCGCGTTTCCGGTTTGGGGCTGTAACCCAATGCTCGCTGCGGCGCGGGCGTGCGAGAACCATGTCTATCTCGTGTCCAGCACGTATAGTGATCCTTCCGCGCTGTGGATGCCGACCGCCGTCTTCAATCACGCGGGCGATCGGCTGGTTGAGGCCAAGGAGTGGGGCGATGTCGTCGTGGCTGAGGTCGATTTGAACAAGCGGCTGCATTGGGCCAGTCTGGGCGATTTCAAGGTGGAGCTGCAGCGGCAGCGGCCGTAGTTAGTGGGGAAGATATTTCCGTCTGCCAACTGCTAGCTTTCCAGCGGTACGCTAATTGCGTGGCGGAAGTAAGCGGCAGGCAAGAATGTCTGCCCCACGGACGTCGCCATGCGAACCGCAACAACTTCCACCGCAGCCGCATTTTTGCCTGAGAAACATGATTTAACGTCGCTGCGCGAGGCAGCGAAGCATTGCGAGGGATGCCCGCTTTACGCGAACGCTACGCAGACGGTCTTTGGTGCGGGACCGGCCAGAGCAGAGGTGATGATGGTCGGGGAGCAGCCGGGCGATGTTGAGGACCGGCGAGGCAAGCCATTCGTCGGCCCGGCGGGTCGGCTGCTCGACCAGATGCTGGAGGAAGCGGGCATCGCGCGACAGCGTGTCTATGTTACGAATGCGGTCAAGCACTTTAAATGGACGCCGCGCGGCAAGCGGCGTTTGCACGGTAAGCCGAATTCGCGGGAGATTTTTGCCTGCCGCCCGTGGCTGGAGGCGGAGCTGGAAGCGGTCAAGCCCGAGCTACTCGTGCTAATGGGGGCCACCGCAGCGCAGTCACTATTGGGTCCGCAATTTCGGATCACGAAGCATCGCGGGCAGCCCTTTGAATCCGACTGGGCGCCGTGGACCATGGCGACTTACCATCCGTCGGCCCTGCTGCGGGCCATTCATCAGCCCGGCGAGGAGCAGCTTCGCCGCGATTTTCTCGCCGACATGCGGCTAGTCGCTGAGAAGCTGGCTGAGCTAAAGTAGCGGCGTGCCAAACGCCTTTTTGCTTGCCGACCGGGGGCGGATGGTGCGATGCGTAATCGCACGGCATGTCAGCTACGCTGCGACTGCGATTGCCGTTGACGAGATGGAGCCGCACGTTCCTTGGGATGAGCCATTCGTTCCGGGTCGCCCACGCCCTCACCGGGCGTAGGTGACAGGCGATGCTTTAAACGTCATCGCGCCGGTCTTTGGCGGGATTGAAATCGTGTAAGCGGTCGCCGTCGGCAGCAGATGCCAATAACCAGTCGAAGCCTGGGCCGCTGACGAGGTGATCGACGGCACCGTCGGATGTGACGGTGACACCGGGATCGAGGACGAAGCTGCCGTTGAGCCCGCCGCCGGAGATCAGGTTGTTAATGCGGGTGCTGGCTGGCTGGCCGCTGATCCACTCGGCAGAAATGGCCTGCAGAGCGAGTGGGTCGCCGTCGTGGTCGGTGGTGCCGCCGATCAGGATGTCGTCGTCTGCGCCTCCATTGAGAAAATCGCTTCCCAGGCCGCCGATCAAGATATCGCGACCCGTGATGCCGAGCAACGTGTCGTTGCCATCGCCGCCGAGGAGGACGTCGCTGCCGACGCCGCCGTTGAGATAGTCGTTGCCATTGCCGCCGTCGAGGGTGTCGTTGCCTGCAACGCCATACAACTTGTCGGCGCCATCTTCGCCGAAGAGCTGGTCGTTGCCTTTGCCGCCGATGAGAGCGTCGTTTCCTGAATTGCCGTGCAGCTCGGCCGGTTTGACAATTCTGGCGTTGATAACGATTGAGTCGTTGCCAGCTAAGCCGAGGACCGAAATGCTGGTGAACGACGCGTTGCTAAAGACGCCGATGACTCGCCCATTGAGAATGACGCGCGTCTGCGACGAATTTCCCGGTCGAGGTGCGACGACGATCACATCACTTCGTGACGTTCCGGTGACGAAAAGGACGCCGCCGACGAGCGTTACGCTACCTGGCGGCGGCTGCACGAAGTGATTGTCTGTGTCAGAAGCGGTCTCAAGCGTTCCGAGGGCGTTGCCCGAGGCTGTACCGGTATTGGTGTACTGACCCGGCGTGGCGATGCGGGTCGCGGTAAATGTCCAGGTTTCTGTGCCGTCGAGAGCGCCGTTGCCATTGGTATCGCCGCCGACGAAGGTGGCGTTGAAGTCGTCAGCCGTATCGCCGGGCGTGCCGTTGTCGTCCAGCACTGTGACACCGGTCACCGGCAGGCTGCCGGTGTTGGTCACGAGGTAGGTAAAGGTTACGGTGCTGCCGAGGGGCACGGTGGGCCCAGGAGCGAAGTCGTTGTTGGTACCGTTGGTGAGTTTGACAATGCTCATCGTGGCGACAAAGCCGCGAACGCCGCCGGTGCCGGTGGCAGGGCTGACGGTGCCTTGCATGAAGAGTTGGCCGCGAATTTCACCGGAAGGGAAATTGGGGAGGGTGTGGATGTTGAAGTAGATCCTTCCGGCGAGGAGCTCATCGACGAGCGTCGAGCCGGGAGTGACCGGCGAGGGCGCGTTGAGGGGCCGGATCGGTGCGTCGGAGGCTGGGGGATCTAAGGTGGGATCGGAATTGGACCAAACGCCGACGAACGTTCCATTGGGCGTGGTGAGACCATTTTGTTCGGAGGGAAAGAGGCCGCGGACGATGGGACCGTTGACGCCCGAGGCTTGATTATGGAAGTGCGTGCCGGAAATCGGGGCACCGGTTAGTCCTTGGTAGGCGATATTGAACGTAAACGCCGTTTGGGCGTTGTTGAGTGTGCCGACTAGCGTGCCCGACGCTGGGGAGCTGGAAAGCGGTCCCGGCTCCTGCGCGCCAGAGAGAAGTGCATGGAATAACGTCTGCGTATGGGCCGGCGCGAGGTCCACGTTTACGGGCGTGGAGTAGGCGGAGTAGTCGAGGTGATTGAGTCCGAAGCCGCCGTCGATGAAGCCTCCTGAGAGTGACGCGCCATCTCCGAACACGATCGTGTCGTTTCCATTGCCGGCGTTGATGTTCGTAATGGGGTCTGACGTGCCCTGAATGTTAATCGTGTCGTTTCCACTGCCCGCGAGGAGACTTACTTCTTCTAAGGTCGTGTAGGCGATCGGTCCGCCAAGGCCCGTAATCGTGCTGGTCGTGCCGTTGACGGTAATCGTTCGTCCGGTGATGTCAGGCGCATCAAAGACGATCAGCGAGTCGGCGCCGCCTTGGCCGTTGACGAGAAACGAAGCGGCGAGGGTGCTGGCGGACGCACTCGTGGAGCCAATGATGACCTGGTCGTCGCAGGCTCCGCCGTTGACGATGATATTTACGGCGGGGTCGGAGGCGCTTAAGGTTTGATCGCCGGGAGTCGTGGGGTCAAAGTCGAAATCGCTGTTGAATCCTGGATCGCCATTGGAAAAGCGATTGTGCCGCAAGAGTCCGCCGGACTGGTCAAAGGCGATGAAGTCGCAGGCTGGACCGCCGTTGAAGGTAGCGGTCGTTCCCACGAGCGTAGTATTGGCAAATCCTTGCGGGGCGATCGCCAGGCCGCGCAGGGTGGTTCCACCGCCGATGGGACCGAGCGGAGTGGCCGCGCCCGTCGTCAGGTTGATCTGGTACAGCCCCGAAGTGCCGCCGACGACGAGCGTGGCGAAGGCCGTGTTGGTCGTGTCCTGAATGTCAAAACCTAAGACCGCGGTCGCATCGACGCCGAGACCTCCGACGGTATTCAGCGTTCCGGCGTTCGGCGGATTTTGAGTCACCAGGACATCGGGGCTGCGGGCGACATCGATTCCATATAGGGTTGTCGTGGTCGAGCCGTTCACGCTATTGATATATGCGGAGCCGACGACATCCGGATCGGCGCCAGCATTAACGTCGCCCACGGCGTAGGCCAGAGCGGTATCGGTTGCCGCCAGCGCGCCGTCGTTGGGATTGAGGCGGATGTTTTGGTTGGTATCGCTGACGACGCGAATCCGGTCCACGGTCGGGTTGAAATCGAATCCGAACTGTGTGCCGCTGAGCGTGAAAGCGCCGGGCGTACCGACTTGAGTCGCGGTGGAAGTAACCGGGTTGATGATGTAGAGGCGGCTGGTGCTACCGAGTGCGTAAAGATCGCCGGTAGCAGGTCGGAAATCAATGCCAAGCACGGATTCGCCCGACTGCAGACCGGTGATGGGTGTTGAGCTGATAATCGTGCCCGGTGTGGCGGTATCGAAGCGGACTAAGGCATTGGCGGTGGTGACTCCAAAGGCCGTGGTCAGAAGCTCTCGCCGCTCCAGATTTTCGACCCGCGGCCGATAAAGGGGCTGCGAGGACAGCTTCGAATAGCGACGGCGACGCCGCAGGGTCAAAAATTTGGAGTGCATGGCAGTGCTCGTGTGGTGTGAAAACAAGGAAGAAAAATAAGCGGGATCGAAAGACGAGAGCGATCAAAAGGACCGCAAATCCCTGCGGAGAACGAACATGAAAGTAGGCCGGTGCCGCGCCGCCGTCAACGGCCCCAGGCCCCCCAAAGGGCTAGGACTGGATAACTCAGACCGCCTAGCTTAGTGCAGGACCGCGGCCAAATGCGGGATGTGGCGCGATAGAGCGGCTCACGATAAGAGCAGAAAAAGGAGCAGGGCGAGCTGCAGGGCGGCGAGCACGCCGGCGATCGTCAGTCCTAGCTGCGGCCGGCTGCCGTAAATCAGGAGCACGATGGTGGCGGCGGTGACGGTGCCGACGAACTTCGCGACAAGCAACAGCCAGACTTGCCCGCCGTTGAGATTGATCAATAGTCGGCCCACGGGATTGAGCTCGGTCTGGTGCAATTCGTGGCGAAAACGGACGCCCAGATAGCCATCGAAGACGGACACGAAAATCAGAAATAGCCAGAGAGCGACAAAAAGAGCAGCGGGGCGTTTCAGGAAGTGGACGCTCATCATCGCCGAAACGGATGTCGCTGCAGGCCGGTTGTGGACGCTAAGTGGCGTTGAGCGGAGGCTCGATCGCCACGATGGAAAGTGCCGCTCCGGTGTTGAGGTCCCAAGTGCGGATGGTCCCGTCGGCGGACCAAGAGCGAATTTCGCCGCCGTCGGCAAAATCGGCGCCATGCACAATGCGCCGATGGCCGCGCAGCGTCTGCAGCCGTCGGCCGGTGGCTACGTCCCAAACCACGAGTGCATTGCCTTGTTCATGATCGGAGGTCACGAGCAGCCGGCCGGACGGCGAAAACGCGGCGACTCGGGCGGGCGCTTGATGAGCGAGGAAGCGGATCGATTTTTCCCAAAGCGGGGCGCCGCTCTGGACATCGAGCACCAGCAGGCGGCCTGTGGCGCCCAGAATCGCCAGGGCGTTGCCGCTGGGGCTAATCGCGACCTGAATGATCTGGTCGTTCGACTGCGTCATCGACCGCAAGGAGCGGCCGGACAGAAGATCGATCTCGAGCACGTCTCCTTCCAGATTCACGACAAAGGCCGTTTGCGAATCAGGCGCCAGCGCGAAGCAAAACGGCGCCACATCGGTGCGTCGCCAGCGATCGCATCCGTCGGTCAGGTCCCAGGCGCGAAGATCGAAGGCTCCCTGCGAGACGAGGCACCGCCCGTCGGCCGAGCAGGCCAGCGCGACGACGGGGCCGCGGTGACGTTGCACGCAGATCGGCTCGGACGTGGCTTTCGCGACATTCAGTCGATAGATGGCGCCATCCCAGGTGCCGATGAAGGCGTGATCGGGGGCCGGACCTGTGGCGAGCGACACCGGTTGCAGCTCGGACCACAGAAATTCTGCGTCCGCGAGGACCGCGCGTCGTAACGCAAGATGAAACTTTCGGCCGCCGCCGTAACCCGAAGGCATGGACCACACCAGCGAAATCGCAGCACCATCGCCGAGGTCAAGCGAGTGCGTGACGGATGAGAAGGGCCGCGCGCTTTGAATCTCGGCTGGCAAAAACGCTACGCCCAACAGCAGGGTGAGCAATGACACGGCCGCCAGCGAGACGGCCGCGGCGGCGCCGGGCCGCAGGACCCAGGGCGCGGCGACAGGGGAAGTGAAGGCGGCAGACACGCCAGGCATGACTCCTGCGTCGCGGCGGGGGTTCGCGCAAAGGCTGCTTGCACGGCAGGCGCCGTTTTTGTCACATGGGTAAGTCGCCGCGGGGGGCGAATTCTTTCCTTTCAGAGACAAAATTGCCATGAAAAATTTCTTTGCGCTTGTTGCGGCGACGCTGCTGGCTGCCAGCACAGCTCTGGGGCAAGGAGCCGGGGCACCGAAGAAACTCGTAGTTATTGCCGGCAAGCCGTCGCATCCTCCGCGAATGCACGAGTTCAATGCGGGTGTGCAGCTTCTGGCCAAATGCCTGGCAGATGTGCCAGGACTAAAGACCGAAATCGCGCTGAATGGCTGGCCGAAGGACGAAAAGGTTTTCGAGGGCGCCGACGCAGTGGTGTTCTATATGGACGGCGGCGCCAAGCACGAGGCGGTGCAGGAAGGCCGGCGGCGACTGGACATGATCGATGGCTGGACCAAGCGCGGCGTCGGTATCGGCTGCATGCACTATGGCGTGG